>ENA-OPZZ01000736-OPZZ01000736.1-human-gut-metagenome-genome-assembly--contig:-NODE-736-length-23960-cov-5.097973_pt1 | contig 23960 bp, 20 predicted proteins | sample MGYA00242487_ERZ504511 | MGnify/ENA primary metagenome ERZ504511 (study PRJEB26092, sample SAMD00036241) | human gut metagenome | host: Homo sapiens | study: EMG produced TPA metagenomics assembly of... | reverse complement strand
GAGCAAAATGGGGTGGATTTACACTGAAATGGTATAAAGAACTTCTCAAAAATGAACAGATCATGAGCGCGTTTTATACCACACTTATCATAGCGTTTGTTTCGGCTGCAATCGCAACGGTCATTGGCACGGCCGCTGCAATCGCGATTCAGGGAATGAAGCAGAAGTGGAAGACCATGTATATGGGACTTACCAATATCCCGATGATGAATGCGGAGATCGTGATGGGTGTGTCTTTGATGCTTCTTTTTATTGCATTTCATATGACACTTGGCTTCGGAACGATCCTGATCGCACATATTACGTTCAATATTCCGTATGTGATCTTAAGCGTATTACCGAAGCTGAAGCAGACGAACCGTTATACATATGAGGCTGCGCTGGATCTTGGTGCATCACCGGTCAAAGCGTTTTTTAAAGTTGTTTTCCCGGACATTGTACCGGGAGTACTTTCTGGATTTATGCTTGCATTTACCATGTCTCTGGATGATTTTGTAATCACGCATTTTACAAAAGGACCTGGAATTGATACACTTTCCACAAAAATCTATACAGAAGTTCGTAAAGGGATCAAACCGGAGATCTATGCACTTTCCACGATCATGTTTGTGACAGTTCTGGTGCTGCTCCTTTTGATCAACTATTCACCGAAGGAAGAAGAGGAAACTGTGGTCAGAAAGAAAAAAGTCCGCAAGCCTTCCAGAGTGAAAAAGATCCTGATTCAGCGTGTAGTTCCTGTTGCAATCTGTATTGTCTTTATTGGTGGTGGTTTCTATTATGCAAAAGAAAACGATGTCATGAATGGAGAGAAACTGGTTGTATACAACTGGGGCGAATATATTGATCCGGAAGTCCTGACGATGTTTGAAGAAGAAACGGGAATTGATATTGTTTATGAAGAATTTGAAACAAATGAGATTCTGTATCCAAAGATCAGTTCCGGTGCGATCGCATACGATGTGATCTGCCCGAGTGATTATATGATTCAGCGAATGATTGAAAATGATCTGCTTTCCGAGATTAATTTTGATAACATTCCAAATCTTAAAAATATCGGGAAACAGTATCTGGAGCAGTCAAGGCAGTTTGATCCGGAGAATAAATATTCCGTGCCGTACTGCTGGGGAACTGTCGGCATTCTGTATAACAAGATGATGGTAGATGAGCCGGTGGACAGCTGGTCTATTCTCTGGGATCCGAAATACAAGGATAATATTCTGATGCAGGATTCAGTCCGTGATGCATTTGGCGTGACACTGAAATATCTTGGCTATTCTCTGAATTCCACAGATTTGGACGAGCTGACTGAGGCAAAAAATCTGTTGATTGAACAGAAACCGTTGGTTCAGGCATATGTGATCGACCAGGTGCGTGATAAAATGATCGGAAATGAAGCTGCACTTGGTGTAATCTATTCCGGTGAGGCAATTTACACACAGAAAGAAAACCCAAATCTGGAGTATGTGATCCCGAAGGAAGGATCCAATATCTGGATCGATTCCTGGGTAATCCCGAAAAATGCAGAACATAAAGAAAATGCAGAAAAATTTATCAATTTCCTCTGCAGACCGGATATTGCGTTGATGAACTTTGAATACATTACGTATTCTACGCCGAATGAAGCTGCGAGAGAACTGATCGAGGATGAATCTATCCGAAACAGTGAGATCGCATTCCCGGACCTTTCCAAATATGATAATCTGGAAACATTCCAGTATCTTGGAACAGAGGCTGACCAGGTGTATGGCGATCTCTGGAATAAAGTAAAATCCTCATAAAGCATAAAACAAAGAAAAGACTTTCTATGGAAAATGGATTTCTGTAGAAGGTCTTTTTTCTTGCGGAAAAATGTCTGACAGGGGTATAATACAGAAAAAGAAAAGTCATATGAGGAGGGTGTACTGTGGCAGAGGAAAGAACATCCAATTATATCAAACTCTGTGATGAGTGGGCAGAGAAATTCCTGCAGATGGAAAAAAAGGAATTGATGAATCGGCTTCCGGAATTGAAGGAAGAGGATGGCTATCTGAAAATCACACATTTTGGTGTGCCATTCGGAATTCGGCTGGACAATGGAAGAATTGACCGGCTGGATGGCAGAGCTAAGGCAAATGCAACAGAAATGCTGAATATCTATACACTTCTTGGCTATGTAAAAGAAAATGCCTTTTTTATGGACAAATGGGTTCCGTTTGCAGATCTACGGAATGCACGACCGTTTGGACCGGCATACAAGATTGGTGTGACAGATGTTTTTGCGGCAACTTTTTCCGGTCATGCAAAAGAGCTGGAAAATGCTTTTGAAAAATTAAACGGGCTCAGACTTCCGCTAGGAGATGTTGGATATCAGATTGATGCATTTTCGTGCGAGCCGATGCAGTTCTATTTTTGGGATTGTGATGACGAATTTGAAGCACAGGCGAATATTCTGTTCGATTACAGTGCGACTGATTTTAATCATGTGGAGAGTGCGGTATCTACAGCTGAAATGGGGGTACGTCGTCTGGCAGAACTGGCAGGACTGCCTCTGAAGGGAAAAGCTTTTGGAATGAGCTGATTGTGAAAACGATGGAACTGAAAATACGTTCAGAGATAAATCTGATTCAATGAGGGAAAATGGAATGGATTATTTAACACTGGCTTTTGACAGACCGGCAGAAGCATGGAATGAGGCACTTCCTCTGGGGAACGGCTCTATGGGAGCGATGTCATATGGACGGCTTCGAGAGGAAAAGATCGAGCTGAATCTGGATACACTCTGGTCTGGAACCGGAAGAAGCAAAGAAAACAAAAATACAGATGTGGACTGGGATTTTTTGCGCCAGAAGATCTTTGACGGAGAGTATGAAGAAGCGGAAGCCTATTGTAAAGAAAACATCCTTGGTGATTGGACAGAGAGCTACCTTCCGGCAGGAAATCTGCATATTGATGCAAATATACCTGAATTAAAAGAGCATGGATCATACCAGAGACAGCTTTCGATTAAAGATGCGCTGGAACAGGTTGTATATCATCAGGACGGACAGGGATATCTAAGAGAATTTTTTGTAAGTATGTCAGAACCGGTCATGGCACTTCATTATAGAGCAGATGCAGGCAGCAGTCTGGAACTGCGTATTTCTCTGGACAGCCAGATAAGACATGTCTGTTCTGGTTATGGGACAAGTGAACTTGTGCTTGAGGGACAGGCTCCGGTCTATGCGGCACCGTCGTATTATTCCTGTGAGCAGCCGATCGTCTATGAAGAAGGAAAAGGAACACGGTTTGCAATCGGTATTTCCGTGCAGGCACCGAAAGGCTGTATCCGCCAAAAAGACAACACGCTTCTTGTAACTGCAGACGGTGATGTGTATATTTATCTGTCCGGGATAACGGATTTTCAGGCACAGGACTCCTACTTATCCAGAAAGAAACAGATGCTGGAACAGATCTGTGACCTTTCATATCCACAATTAAAGGAAGTTCACAAGAAGGCATATGCAGCCTATTTTGACCGGATGGATTTTACACTGACTCCCGGTGTGCAGAATGATCTTATAACAAAAATGTTTCACTATGCCCGTTATCTTATGATCTCTTCCTCTAAGCCTGGCACACAGTGTGCAAACCTTCAGGGAATCTGGAACCATGACTTAAGAGCTCCGTGGAGCAGCAACTATACGGTAAACATCAATACAGAAATGAATTACTGGATGGCAGAGAAGGCGAACTTAAGCGACTGCCATGAGCCGCTGTTTGATCTGATCGAACGGACTGCCTCGCGTGGAAAAAAGACGGCAAAAGAAGTCTATCATCTGGATGGATGGGTGAGCCATCATAATGTGGATATCTGGGGACATTCCAGCCCGGTCGGATATTTCGGGCAGGATGAAAATCCCTGTACCTACTCTATGTGGCCGATGAGTTCCGGGTGGCTCTGCAGTCATCTGTGGGAGCATTACCGCTACACACTGGACAGAGAGTTTCTGAGAGAAAAAGCCTTTCCGCTTATCCGGGGAGCAGTGGAATTTTATCTGGGATATCTGGTGCCTTATGACGGATACCTCGTCACAGCACCATCTACGTCGCCGGAAAATACATTTACAACCTCGGATCACAGTGTCCATAGTGTGACCTCTGGTTCGACAATGGATTGCAGTATCCTGAAGGAATTGTTTGGAAATTATCTGAAAGCCTGCGCTATCCTTGATATCACAGACCTTACGGATGAAGTAAAAACTGCACTCAAAAAACTGCCGCCATTTAAGATCGGGAAAGAAGGACAGCTTCAGGAGTGGTATCTGGATTATCCGGAAGTGGATGTGCACCACAGACATGTTTCACAGCTATACGGGCTTTATCCGGGAAATTTGATCCACAGAGAGGACGAAGAATTTCTGGTTGCCTGCCGCGTGGCACTGGACAGAAGAGGAGACGAGGGAACCGGCTGGTGCATGGCATGGAAGGCGTGTCTCTGGGCGCGGCTCGGAGATGGAGAGCGTGCGTTGAAGCTTTTGAAAAATCAGCTTCGCGTTACAAAAGAAGAAACTTGCAGTCTGGTCGGCGGCGGGATCTACCCGAATATGCTCTGTGCACATCCGCCATTTCAGATCGACGGGAATTTCGGGTTTGCGGCTGCTGTCCTGGAAATGCTGGTACAGTATCAGGATGACAGGATCTTCTTTCTTCCGGCACTTCCGACGGAGTGGAAGGATGGAAAGATAAGCGGCCTTAGGGCACCGGGCGGCATTACCATTGACTTTGTCTGGAAAGACAGATGCATTACCGAATGCAGTCTGCGATCACAGACAGATACGGTACGCACACTTTTGTACAATGGAACCGAGAAGTAAAATAATGCTGAAAGCAGATGTCATCTGTCATATCGTTTGAATTTTTTTTGCTGCGGCGGTACTCTCCGGCAGTCATGCCACAGTATTTCCGGAAACTCTGAGCCAGATAACTCTGCGAGGAAAATCCGGCAAGATGAGCGATATCCGAGATTTCATGGTCTGTATTCTCCAGGAGATTTTTGCATACTTCGATCCGGCGGTGGGTCAGATAGCTGATCGGAGAAATTCCGTAGTAGCGCGTGAATTCGTGACTCAGATAATACTTATTCAGATGGCTTAAGCTGGCAAGCTGTTCCAGATTGATGTCATCGCTGTAGTGGGAATCCAGATATCGCTTGACGAGGGCGCATTCTTTGCTTGGATGAAAGGATGGAAACAACTGAAAATCAGAGACAGCAAAACGACGGAGCTGAGAGATCAGAATGGCAAGCGTGTGTTTGCAGATCTCTTCATAACCATCATTTTTTTCATCCAGTTCCTGAAAAAGAGAATGAAAATAAAATAAAAGGTCGGCGTGCTTCTGGTGGCAGTGAAAAATCTGGAATTCCTTCTGATCATGAAAGGAAAAACTGATCCCGTCCACACCGACCGTATAATAAGAAAGTGGCGAGGCACTTAAGGAAATTTCCGTGTGCTGAATATGAGGGTTGACGATGATCAGGTCGTCTTTTTTAATAGAAAAATGCTGGTTTTCAATCAGGAATTCTCCACTTCCCTCACTGACGTAAAAGAGTTCCGTGAAGGCATGGGTATGTGGGATGCTGGGCCAGTCTTCCTCATAATGAGAAGAAGAGGCGTTCGCCAGGACTGCTTCTGTTGAAAAAGGCGTATCATCTGAAAAAGAAAAAAACTGTGTGCTCATATGTACCTCCCAGGACCGAAAAGTTTTTCAACTGTCAGGATAGCACAAAAGATAAAATACCGCAAGATTTCTAAAAAGTATAGCAAGAACAACGTTGAAAAACAGACAAAAACGACGTATTCTGATAGTATCTGAAATAAAACAAAAACAGATGATAAAAGAAATCTATAAATATAAAACGGAGGTACACCTATGAGTCAGAACAAAGGCAGAGTTACGATCCCGACAAACCTGGATGTGGTAAAAGAAACACTGGATATCGTAGAGGAATGGGGCGCAGATGCGATTCGTGACTGCGATGGAACAGAGTTCCCGGCAGAACTCAAAGACACAGGTGCAAAGATCTACGCTACTTATTATACAACAAGAAAAGACAATGCATGGGCAAAGGCAAACCCGGATGAGATCCAGCAGATGTACATCATGAGTTCTTTCCATACAGCAACGGAGGAGAAGCTTGAGATCCACCTTATGGATCACCTTTACCCGGACATGCTGAAAGTAAATACCCGTGACGACATCACCAGATGGTGGGAAGTCATTGACCGTACCACAGGCGAAGTCGTTCCGACAGATCAGTGGTCTTATGACGAAGAGAGAGGAAATGTCGTGATCACACCGGCGAAGCTTTTTCATGAATATACGGTCAGCTTTCTGGCATATATCATGTGGGACCCGGTTCATATGTACAATGCTGTTGTAAACGACTGGAAGGACGTAGAGCCGCAGATCACTTTTGATGTGCGCCAGCCGAAGACAAGGGCACATTCTCTGGAGCGTCTCCGTCGTTTCCTTGATACGCATCAATATGTGGATGTAGTACGTTTTACGACATTTTTCCATCAGTTTACCCTGATCTTTGATGAGCTTGCGAGAGAAAAATATGTAGACTGGTTCGGCTACTCCGCATCTGTCAGCCCGTATATCCTTGAACAATTCGAAAAAGAAGTGGGATATGTATTCCGTCCGGAATACATTATCGACCAGGGCTACATGAATAATACATACCGTATTCCGTCCAAAGAATTTAAGGACTTCCAGGCTTTCCAGAGAAGAGAAGTTGCGAAGCTTGCCAAAGAGATGGTAGATATTGTCCATGAATATGGCAAAGAAGCTATGATGTTCATGGGCGATCACTGGATCGGCATGGAGCCGTTTATGGACGAGTTTGCATCCATCGGACTGGATGCTGTCGTTGGAAGTGTCGGAAACGGTGCGACCTTGCGCCTGTTCAGCGATATCAAGAATGTAAAATATACAGAAGGACGTTTCCTTCCGTACTTTTTCCCGGATACCTTCCATGAGGGCGGCGATCCGGTCAAGGAAGCCAAAGTAAACTGGGTAACAGCAAGGCGTGCGATCCTTCGAAGCCCGATCCAGAGAATCGGTTACGGCGGATACCTGAAACTTGCTCTGGAATTCCCGGATTTTGTACAGTATATCAAAGAGGTATGCCAGGAATTCCGTACACTCTATGATAACATCCAGGGTGTGACCCCATACTGTGTGAAGCGTGTAGCGGTCCTGAACTGCTGGGGTAAAATGCGCTCCTGGGGCAACCACATGGTACATCACGCAATTTATTATAAACAGAATTATTCTTATTTCGGGATCATCGAGGCTTTGAGCGGCGCACCGTTTGATGTTTCCTTCATCAGCTTTGATGATATCCTGGAAAATAAGGATCTGCTGAAAAACTTTGATGTTGTGATCAACGTAGGCGATGCAGATACTGCACAAAGCGGCGGCGAGTACTGGGTAAACGAAACGATCATCACTGCAGTAAAAGAATTTGTCTACAATGGCGGTGGCTTCATCGGAGTCGGCGAACCGGCAGCCCATCAGTGGCAGGGACATTATTTCCAGCTTGACGATGTACTTGGAGTAGAAGAAGAAAACGGCTTCAACCTGAACAAAGACAAATACAACTGGGAAGAACATAGAGATCACTTTATCCTGTCAGACAGTGACGGAGACGTTGATTTCGGTGAAGGAAAGAAAAATATTTATGCACTTGACGGAACTGAGATTCTGATCCAGAAAGACCAGGAAGTGCAGATGGCAGTGAAGAACTTCGGAAAAGGCCGTGGTGTCTATATCAGCGGACTTCCGTACAGCTTCAAGAACAGCCGTGTCCTCTACCGTGCAGTCCTCTGGTCCGCATCTGCAGAGGAAGAACTGAACTGCTGGTATTCCACAAATTACAATGTAGAAGTCCACGCCTATGTAAAGAACGGCAAATACTGTGTCGTAAACAACACCTACGAGCCGCAGGATACTGTTGTATACAAAGGCGATGGAAGCTGCTTCGAACTTCACATGGAAGCAAATGAGATCAAGTGGTATCAGATCTGAGAAGCGAAAATATCTAAGAAATAGAAGAATGATGTGATAAGAAAAAAGGTATGAGATCATAGAAGCTAAATCTGTGGTTTCATACCTTTTTGAGATTTACTGGTGAAATCGTTTCCCGTATTCCGAGGGAGAAATTCCCATACATTTCTTAAACAACCTGCTGAAATAGAGCTGGTCATCGATTCCTACCATTGTGGAGATCTCCTTGAGAGAAAGCCTGTTGTCTTTGATCATGGTGGCGGCTTTTCGTATTCGGAGATTGTTCAGATAACTGGTGATGCTTGTTCCTACCTCCGATTTAAAAACACGGCACAGATAGCTGGAACTTAAGCTGACATTTGCGGAAATGGAGGACAATGTGAGCCGGTGCATGTAATTTCCTTCGATATATGCGAGGGTTTTAGCAATATCGTCTGTATAATGCCCTTCATTTATGGTAAAGGTCTGATAGATGTTTCTGGCTTCTTCATAGTCTGGAAGATTTTCCTGATATGGCATATCCGGGGCAAAGGACTGGTACATGGTGAAGCGGTTGTACAGCTTTTTTACGAGCTGATCGACTTTCATCTGACCTGCATCCAGTTCTTTCTGGGAAAAGACTACCAGTGCACTGTAATCGTTCAGTACAAGGATATATGGCTGAAGTACGCCCTGTACTGCGTCCAGGATCATATCACACAGAAGTTTCCCCGAGATAGAAAAGGCTTCATTGGACAGAAACTTTTCAAAGGTCACATAGCAGACGGCGCATGGTTCCTGCATAAAGCGCAGGTCTGTGCCGGCGTTTTGACCTGTAAAGGAGGAAAGGGAAGTCTCTCCCTCAAAAAAGGAGAGGAGTAGGCGGGTTCTGTTCTCGGATACAGTTTCGGCTGGAACAGGAACTTTCCTGTCGGCTTTTTCCTGCAGTTTTTCGGTCGTTTTGTTCAGGCAGGCGAGAAGGGTGTCCGGACTGATCTTGATTTTTAGCAGATAGTCTGCTGCACCCAGAAGGAGCGCGCTCCGCACAGAATCAAAATCCTCATAATTGCTGAGGACAAGGATCTCTCCGGGATAATTTTTTTCTTTCAAGGTACGGATCAGTTCCAGTCCGTCCATTTCCGGCATTTTGAGGTCGGTGATGATTACATCCGGCTGATGCTTCTCAATGAGAGCCATGGCTTCCAGACCGTTTGAAGCGGTCCCGCAAATGGAAAAACCGTGTTCTTCCCAGGGGAGGATCGAACGGAGGGCGATTTTTACAATGGGTTCATCATCTATAATAAGTATACTGTACATTTGAGTCCTTTCTGAGCGGCTTGTCTATTCTTCAGGCTGTTGTGACAGGGTATCAACATAAAGCTTTGGCAGTGTCAGGGTACAGGTGGTGCCTTCGCACGGGTGACTGTCAATCTTTAATCCGTATTCCCGTCCGAAGTTCAGCTGGATCCGGTCATTTACATTTGCTACGCCGATTTTTTTGCGGTCCTTGTGCGGGTTCAGATCAGTCCGGGTTATCTCGAATCCTTTTCCGTCATCCTGAAGTTCCAGGATCATATGTCCGTCTTCCTCCCAGCAGGTAATATGGATCTCCATGACAGAACCGTCATCGGAAGAACCATGCATTACAGAATTTTCGGCGAGCGGCTGCAGGATCAGCTTGGGAACGAGACAGGAGAGCAGCTCTTCATCCTCCACATGGAAAGAATATTCGAAACTTCCTGCATACCGGATGCGGAGAATGGCAAAATAATTTTCCAAATTTTCAAGTTCTTCCTGCACGGTGATATATTCATTCTTATTCGTGAGCGTGTTCTGAAGAAGACTGCTGAGTGCCTGGATCCCATCGCTGACGATCTGATCATTGTGCATGGCTGCTACAAAGCGTAGGCTGTTTAAGGTGTTAAAAAAGAAAATGAGGATTGAGCTGATACTGGAGCATCTGAAGTTCAAGCTCTCTCTTTTTCTTTTCCTGTTCTTTTTGCTGTTCGAGCAGATTCTGGATGGTATCTGCCATGTGGTTCATGCTGCCGGACAGGTCTGAAAGTTCGTCTTTGTGGTTATCCTGAATACGGATATCCAGGTTTCCGTGGGATAATTCTTTACAGAAATCCAGCATGCTTCTGATCGGTGAGGTGATTCCCGGATATACCATTGCGACGATCCCGATGCACGTGAGGACCAGGACCACTGCCACGATCAGGATTCGGCGAAGCATGGTATAAACTTCGGAATTGATATAATGATAAGGCATGGTGTACACAAAAAGCTGGTTGAGATTTTTGTTGAAAATATAAGTGACCAGCTGTTCTTCGCCATCTTTGTGGATGCTGAAGGAATCGGTTCTGGAAGGAAGCTTCTGCTGGATGTTTTTGAGAAATTCGCTGTCAACCTTTTCACCGAGTGCGATATTTCGGTCCCAAGAGGAAAGAACAGTACCGTCCATATTCATATACATAATATTAGAAGAATCTGCCAGCCCTACCGGTTCGAGCACGGTCTTGGAAAAAATCTTCTCATCGATGGAAATCAGGGTGTAACCGATGACGCGGCTTTCACTGTACTGCTCATAGATTCTTCTTCCAAGGATCAGGATATCTCTGTCGCGGTAGGTGTGCACATACGCCCATACATCCTGATTTTCCTGGCGCAGCCGGTCAAGGAGCATATCCACATCATTCTGATAGAAACCGTCATAGCCAAGGTTATAAAAAATATTTCCGTCGGTATCGTATACCGTGATATTTTTGGCCTGCGCCGGATAGATGATCTTGGTACGGATCATGCTCTGGATCTCATTGATCGCCTGATTTTTCTCAATATCTGACATATCTTTGTTCAGAAGCCCGTCCTTGATCTCTTCGCTGATGCAGATAGAGCCGCACAGATACTGATATTTTTCGATTTCACTTACCATATTCAGATTGATCATTGATAAAGTCTGGGAAATGGAAGCAGAAAGTTTTTCCCGAAGTGCTACGGAAAAGATATGAAAGGAATAGCCACTGATTCCTGCCAATGGTATAATCGATATCAGCAAAAGGGCAATGACAAGCCTTGTTTTGATACTGAATTTACGAAATCCTTGATAACCTTGTTTTTTATTCATTTTTCCCCCACCTTTTTGTCCATTATACTAAAAAAAGTCAGGATAATCCATCCAAAACGTAAATAGACAAAGATTGTACATATTTATCACAAGAAAATCCATATCGTATAATTTTTACAAGAGAAAGTTCCATAAGTAGGGGCGTTTTGTTAATTTACTACAAAAATATTTTGCCGTATACTGTCATCATAAGGCGAACGTAAAAAAGCCAACATGAAGGAGGAAACAAACATATGAAGAAAAGATTTGCAGCTTCTACTATGATTCTTGCGATGAGCGCGGCTACCATACTCTTACCGCTCACTGCATTTGCAGACGCAGAAGAACAGGAACTGAACATCGCGATCTTCCAGGGTGGATACGGAGATGCTTACTGGAATCAGATGGTAGAACTTTTTGAGGAAAGCCATGAGGGTGTGAAAGTGAACATGACCATCAGCCCTACCATCGGTGATATCATCCGTCCACAGATCGTTGCCGGAAATGTACCGGATTTTATCTGTCTGAATGATGGCGGTGAGGACGGCGTGATCCTTTCTCTGATCAAAGAACATGCACTTCTGAACCTGAATGATGTCTTTGATGGCGAGAACTATGCAGGAACCGGTACACTTCGTGATGATATCACAGATGGAATCCTTGCAAGCAGTAAATGTGCCCCATATGGAGATGGTGATATCTATCTCGCGCCTTTCAACAGCGGTCCGCAGGGACTGATCTACAACAAGACATTCTTCGATGAAAATAATCTGGAAGTTCCGAAGACCTGGGATGAGTTCTTTGCACTTGGCGATACAGTCAAAGATATCGACGGACGTTCTCTCTTCACTTATCAGGGAATCTATCCGGGATACATGGAAGAAATGCTCTGGCCGGCAATCGCAAATGAGTGCGGCGAAGAAGCACTCACAAAGATTGCAAATTATGAAGAAGGTTCTTTCAATAACGAAGGCGTGCTGAAAGCCCTCACTCATATCAAAGAGATCGCAGACAAGGGATATCTTCTGGAAGGTACGGTAGGTATGAACCATACAGAATCCCAGACAGAGATGATGCTTGGAAAAGCTGCATTTATCACAAACGGAACCTGGATGGAAAATGAGATGCAGGATGCTCCGAGAGAAGACGGATTTGAGTTTGCCATGGCTCCGATCCCGACAGAGAATGCAGACGATGTCCACTATGTATTTGACAGCTGTGAGCAGTTCTCTATTCCGGCAGCTGCAAAGAATCAGGAACTTGCAAAAGAATTCCTCCGTTTCCTGTACAGCGATGAATCTGTATCTGCATTTGCAGAAGCTTCCGGTGCCCTTTATGCAACAAAGAGTGCCCGTGAAGTAGCAAAAGATAAACTTTCTACAGCAATCTACAATATGTACGGAATCTATGATGAAGCAAATGCATCTTCTCTGATCATGAGCTTCTCAGCAGTTCCGGCTGACTGCAAGATTAATCCAAAAGATGAGATCTTCAACCCGATCACTTCTGTTATGAACGATGAAATGACAGTAGAAGAGTGGGCACAGAACGTAGAAGATGCTTTTGCACAGGTTCGTGCAGATCAGGAAGCTGCCAAATAAATATCTTATCTGTTATTTACAGAATGAATGTTGTCCAATTAAGCGAAAAGGCTGCTGCACAATGTATGCGGCAGCCTTTTTTTACCCCAAATTGATTTGAAATCTGAAAAAAGGAGTGACCAGACGTGGTAAAAAAACCGAAATTATTTATAGCTTTGTGTACGCTTCCCGCGCTGATTCTTACGATCGTTTTTATGATTGTACCGATGCTGAATGCCATCTATCTGTCGTTTACCAGTTCCACTGCGCTCAGTGTTGGATTCAACAGTAAGTTTGTATTCCTGGATAATTATATTTATATGTTCAAAGACAAGGACTTTGTACAGGCACTTTTTAATACGTTTAAACTGATGCTTGTGATTCCGGCACTGACGATCTTTCTGAGCCTGGTATTTGCTTTCATCCTTACACAGGGAGAGCTCCGGGAGAAATCTTTTTATCGTACGGTATTCTTTTTTCCAAGTGTTGTCTCTATGACCGTTGTCGGAATCGTGTGGTCTTTTGTATTTAATCCGACAAGAGGAATCCTCAATCATATGCTGGATCTTTTTAACATTTCTTCCTGGAAGCATGCCTGGCTCGGAGAGGGAAAAACAGCGCTCTGGTGTATCGGTGCTGCACTGGTATGGCAGGCGATCGGTTATTATATGGTAATGCATGTGGCTTCAATCGACGGGATCTCTCAGGAAATTTACGAAGCTGCCTCGATCGACGGAGCGACCGGAGCCCAGAAGTTTTTCAAGATCACGATCCCGCTTCTTCGTAGGTCCATCGGAACGACTTATATCCTTGCTCTGTCAGGAACGATCAATCTGAGTTTTACCCTGTCCAATGTCATGACGGGAGGAGGTCCGAACGGTGCTTCCAGTGTCCTTCTGCAGTATATGTACACGCAGGGTATGCGGAATGCAAACTTTGGCTATGCGATGGCGATCGCCATGTTTACGCTTATGCTTGCAATCGTGCTTGCGATGATCTCACGAAAACTGTCAGCTGAGAAAGAATAGGAGGGACACTGATGAAAACTGTAAGAACCTGGTGTATCAGGATCCTGATGATTCTGTTTACGATTATTTTCTTTATCCGCTTTTCTGGAATTTGATGTCTGCGTTCAAGACGAATGCGGAATATCTGACAGATCCTTATGCGCTGCCGGTATCATTGAATCTGGATAATTTTGTCGCTGCATGGCAGAATGGCAAATATTGCGGCGTATTTTGGAAATTCTGTGTTTGTGACAGTGCTGTCTACGGCATTGCTTCTGCTGTTTGTCATACCGATTTCTTATGTACTGGCAAGATACCGTTTTGCCGGAGGCAAACTGATCTCGACGATCTATATGGCATGTATTTTCCTCCAGGCAACGTATATCATGATCCCGCTGTTTCTGGAATTACAGGCGATCAACGGGCTGAATAATCTGCCGGTACTCTGCCTGGTCTATGCAGTCATGCAGTTCCCGTTCTGCATCTTTACTCTGCAGGGCTTTATGTCTGCGGTGCCGAAAGATTTTGAAGAATCTGCACGGATCGATGGCGCCACAAACCTTCAGCTTCTTCTGAAAGTTATGGTTCCGCTTGCAAAACCGGGAATTGCAACGATCACAATGTTGAGCGCGATGGGATTCTGGAATGAATATCCGCTGGCACTAGTCCTCCTGACCGATGATGCCCAAAAGACCCTTCCGATCGGAATGGCAAATTTGTTTGAAGTACAGAAGTATGCGACAGACTGGGGCGCACTGTTTGCGGGACTTGTGATTATTATGATTCCAACCATGATCATTTATCTGATCGGGCAGAGATATCTGCTGCAGGGAATCGGTGCAGGCGGATTGAAAGGGTGAATTGGATTTTTTTGAAGAAGGAGAAGAGATATGCCGACAGACCAGGAATTGATTAAGATTGTTCCGTCGAAGCGTCAGCTTAAGTATCAGGAAACGGAATTTTATGCATTTTTTCACTTTGGGATGAATACGTACACGAACCGGGAATGGGGAGACGGTACGGAAGATCCCGGAATTTTTAATCCGCAGGAATTCGATGCCGGGCAATGGGTATCGGCGGTGAAGGCGGCAGGAATGAAAGGCGTGATCCTTACCTGTAAGCATCATGACGGATTTTGCCTGTGGCCGACGAAATATACACAGCACAGTGTCGCTTCAAGTCCATGGAAGGATGGGGCAGGAGATGTAGTACAGGAAGTCTCGGATGCCTGCTGTCGTTATGGATTGAAGTTTGGAATCTATCTTTCTCCGTGGGACCGGAATCAGCCATGTTATGGAAGCGGGAAAGAATATGACGACTATTATATTGCACAGTTGACGGAACTTCTGACCGGGTATGGGGAAATCTTCAGTGTCTGGCTGGACGGGGCCTGTGGGGAAGGTCCGAATGGAAAGAAGCAGGTTTATAACTGGGAGAGATATTATGCATGTGTACGGAACTATCAGCCAGAGGCCTGCATCTGCGTCTGCGGACCGGACATCCGGTGGTGTGGAAATGAAGCCGGCGATGTAAGAAAATCTGAGTGGAGTGTAGTTCCTGCGAGGACAGCCCTGGCAGAAAGTGTTCAAGAAAGAAGCCAGCAGTCGGATGATGAAGAATTCCGCCAGAGGAAGATCACCAGTGATATGGAAGACCTTGGAAGCCGTGCCGTCCTTGAAGGCGAACATGCCCTGATCTGGTATCCGGCGGAGGTAAATACCTCGATCCGGCCGGGATGGTTTTATCATTCGGAAGAGGATGATCAGGTAAAAAGCCTGGAGGAACTGGTCCATATTTATCTGGGTTCTGTTGGTGGAAATGCAACATTTCTTCTGAATATCCCGCCGATGCCGAACGGGCTTTTGCATGAGAATGATGTGGAACGATTGAAGGAACTGGGAGAATGGCAGAAGGGAAGCTTTTCTCGTAATTTGCTGGAAGAATCCCATAGGCCGGTGGAACTTGTCTTCACACTGGATGAAGCAGAAGATGCCGGGTATCTGGTATTAAAAGAAGAAATCCGGTACAGCCAGAGAGTAGAGGCTTTTGAAGTATTTGTAAGGGATCAGGGAGAGTGGGAGAAAGTCTATACCGGAACCGTGATCGGTTACAAAAAAATCATTCCGATTTTTAAAGAAAACGTGAGAGAAATCAGAATCGTACTAAACGATTACAGAGTTCTGCCGCAGATTTCCTTTGTTGGAGTGTATCCGAGAAACTACTACCAATGTCCTTGACACGGTAGTAGTTTAAGGAAAGTTACCATTTCTGTGCACGTTTTTCAATAAAATCCAGAATGGCGTACAGCCCCATTGCAATCACGCACAGGATTACGATGGACATCAGTACCCACGTCAGCTTAAACGTCTGGGAACCGTAGATGATCAGGTATCCAAGTCCCTGGCGGGCGCCAATGAATTCTCCGATGATCACGCCGACAAGGCACAACCCAATATTGACTTTCATCACACTTAAGATGAGGGGCACAGAAGACGGAAGGACAATCTTTGTCAGTTCGTCTTTTTTTGTGCCGCCGAGGGTGCGGATGAGCTTGAGTTTCTCTGGGTCAGCTTCGCGGAAGCCAGTGTAGAGATTGATGATCGAGCCAAAGATCGCCACAGACATTCCTGCGACAATGATTGTGCGTATATTTGCACCCAGCCATACGATCAGGAGTGGGGCAAGGGCGGATTTTGGCAGACTGTTTAGGACGACGAGGTAAGGCTCCAGGATTCGCGAAAGCTTCGGACAGCACCACAGAAGAACTGCTGTGCCAATCCCGAGAAAAACAGTAAACACAAAACTGACCAGTGTTTCTGTCAGGGTGATCCCGATATGTGTAAACAGGGACTGATCCTGGATCATTGTAAAAAATGTCTGCCAGATTTCAGACGGACTGCTGAAGATAAAAGAATCAATCCATCTCCGTCTGGCAGACACTTCCCATAAAAACAGAAAGCCCAGGAACAAAAGTATCCTGGACACGTGAATCATATATTTTTTCCGCCGGACACGAAGAAGGTACTGTTTTTGTGCAGGAGAATGTTCAGGCATACTGGTTCAGCTCCTTCCATATAAGATTAAAATAGGATTTAAATTCCGGTGCACCGCGTGCAGCGAGCGGTGTCTTCTCATCCAGTGAAAGCCGGATTGGGACAATGCGTGCAACATGGGCAGGACGTTTGGTCAGAATTATCACACGGTCTGCCATACTGATCGCCTCGGAAATATCATGAGTGACCAAGATTGCCGGCTTATTTTCCTTTTTCAGGATACGTCCGATGTCATCGCTGACATTCAGTCGTGTCTGATAGTCCAGAGCAGAAAAAGGTTCATCAAGCAGGAGCAGGTCTGGTTTTAATGCTAGTGTGCGGATGAGAGCTGCACGCTGTCGCATCCCGCCGGATAACTGAGAAGGACGGGCAGTACGGAATTTGTCAAGTCCGTAAGTGTCTATCATTTCTTCGATATAAGCAAGCTTTTCTGGCGTTTTTTCATTGCGGATCTCAAGTCCAAGAATTACGTTCTGATAGATGGTTCGCCATTCCAGAAGATGATCTTTCTGGAGCATATATCCGATGCGCGGGTCGCCGGGGGACGGAGGGATGCCGTTCATAAGAATCGTGCCCTCCTCTGCCAGGAGCATGCCGCAGATTAGGTTCAGAAGTGTGGATTTTCCACAGCCGGACGGACCGACAACAGCAAGAAATTCACTTGGCATTAGGTTAAACGATATATTTGAAAGAGCTTTTGTTTCTCCGGATACGGTATGATAAGAAAGAGAAACATCTCTGATTTCCAGAAGGGGTTTCATAAAAATACCTCCACAAGATACATGCGTAAAATTTTGCATACGGATTTCAGATCTGTATACAGGAATCTATATTTTAAGATATGCGAAAAACATTTCATGTGATATGATATGTTGTATCGGGATCGTAAAATAGTTTACAGCAGACGATCCATATATAGATAGAAAAAGAAGGTAACAGGATTGAATAAACGAAATTATCAGAGAGAGCTCGATCAGCTCCTTGAACATACCCAAAAAGAAGAAAAAGTGCCGCGTCTTTTTTTGCACAGCTGTTGTGCACCATGCAGCAGTTATGTTCTAGAATACCTGTCGCAGTATTTTGAGATCACGGTATTTTTTTATAATCCAAATATCTCACTGGAGGAAGAGTATCGAAAGAGAGTGGCAGAGATCCAACGGCTTGTCGCAGAGATGTCGTTTACCCATCCGGTTCATATTATGGAGGGAACTTATGATCCGCAGATCTTTTATGAGATGGCTCGTGGCCTGGAAAAGATTCCGGAAGGTGGGGAACGTTGTTTTAAATGTTATCGACTGCGCATGGAGGAAGCTGCAAAACTTGCAAAAGAGGGAAATTACGATTACTTTACGACGACCCTGTCAATAAGTCCTCTGAAAAATGCAGAGAAGATCAATGAAATTGGGGAAGCACTGGCAGAAATCTATGGAGTAAAGCATCTGCCATCTGATTTCAAAAAGAAAAACGGTTATAAACGTTCTATTGAACTGTCACACGACTATGGTCTTTATCGCCAGAATTATTGTGGATGTGTTTTTTCAAAGCGTGAGCAGGAAGAAAAAATGAAACAAAAACAAATTTCAGAGGGTTCGGTTCTTTGACTTTTTCACTGGAATGTAGTAAACTGGTAAGAAATTATGCACTGTCGTGCGAGGATACGGACGGACAGTGCAAAAATAGCGAATTACAAGGAGGAAATTATGGCACAGTTATGGGGAGGACGTTTCACGAAAGAAACGGACAAACTTGTATACAATTTCAATGCTTCTATTTCATTTGACCAAAAATTTTATAAACAGGATATCCGCGGAAGTAAAGCTCATGTCAGAATGCTGGCCAAGCAGGGCATCCTGACAGAAGAAGAAAGAGATCAGATCCTTGGCGGTCTGGACAGTATTCTTGCAGATGTAGAATCCGGAAAACTGGAGATTACATCTGAATATGAAGATATTCACAGTTTTGTAGAGGCAAATCTGATTGACCGTATCGGAGATCCGGGTAAGAAGCTTCATACAGGAAGAAGTCGTAATGACCAGGTCGCTCTTGATATGAAATTGTATGTGCGTGATGAGATCGAAGAGATCGATGCAGAACTGAAGAAACTTCTGGAAGCTCTTCAGGTGATCATGGAGAATAATGTGCACACATATATGCCTGGATTTACGCATTTGCAGAAAGCACAGCCGGTTACACTGGCACATCATGTAGGGGCATATTTTGAGATGTTCCGCAGGGACAGAAGCCGTATGGCTGATATTCGTAAACGTATGAATACCTGTCCGCTTGGAGCAGGTGCGCTTGCAGGAACCACTTATCCGCTGGACAGATTTTATACTGCAGAGCTGCTGGGCTTTGACGGACCGACCAGAAACAGTATGGATTCCGTATCTGACAGAGATTATGTGATCGAACTTCTTTCTGCTATGTCCACAGTTATGATGCATCTGAGCCGTTTCTGCGAGGAAATCATTCTCTGGAATTCCAATGAATACCGTTTTGTGGAGATTGATGACGCATACAGCACCGGAAGCAGTATTATGCCGCAGAAAAAGAATCCGGATATTGCAGAACTTGTAAGAGGTAAGACGGGACGTGTCTATGGTGCACTGACTTCTATTCTTACAACGATGAAGGGAATTCCGCTTGCATATAACAAAGACATGCAGGAAGACAAAGAACTTACCTTTGATGCTATTGATACCGTGAAGGGCTGCATCGCATTATTTACCGGTATGGTTTCTACCATGGAATTCCGCAAAGACGTAATGGAAGCGAGTGCAAAGAATGGATTTACCAATGCTACAGATGCTGCAGACTATCTGGTAAATCACGGAGTTCCGTTCCGTGATGCACATGGTATTGTAGGCCGCCTGGTACTGACCTGTATTGATAAGGGAATCTCTCTTGATGAACTTCCGCTTGAAGAGTACAAAGAAATTTCACCTGTATTTGAACAGGATATTTATGAGGCGATTAGCATGAAGACATGTGTGGAAAAACGTGAGACATATGGCGCTCCGGGACCGAAAGTGATGGAGCAGATCATTGCAGGGAACAAAGAATATCTGAAAAATAATTAAAAACCACTTGCATTTTTGATTAAAGTGGTATAGTATGTACAAAGAAAACAGATGTGTGCCGTACAAAGACACATGCGAAATAAACGAGTGAGGAGAACGATTGTTATGAGTGAAAAACTGAGAGTCGGTGTTTTAGGTGCTACAGGTATGGTAGGACAGAGATTTATTTCTCTTCTGGAAAACCATCCGTGGTTTGAGGTCGTTACTCTGGCAGCAAGCCCGAGAAGCGCTGGAAAGACATATGAGGAAGCTGTTGGCGGCAGATGGAAAATGGATACTCCAATGCCGGAAGCAGTAAAGAATATCGTAGTTATGAATGTTAATGAAGTAGAAAAAGTTGCTTCTACTGTTGACTTTGTGTTTTCCGCAGTTGACATGTCCAAAGATGAGATCAAAGCGATCGAAGAAGAATACGCAAAGACAGAGACTCCTGTTGTTTCCAACAACAGTGCACATCGCTGGACACCGGATGTGCCGATGGTAGTGCCGGAAATCAACCCGGAACATTTTGATGTGATCCAGTATCAGAAGAAACGCCTTGGTACTACTAAGGGATTCATCGCTGTTAAACCAAACTGCTCCATTCAGAGCTATGCACCGGTACTTACTGCCTGGAAAGAATTTGAACCATATGAAGTAGTTGCTACTACATATCAGGCAATTTCCGGAGCAGGAAAGACATTTAAAGACTGGCCGGAAATGGAACACAATATCATTCCATATATCGGTGGAGAAGAAGAAAAGAGCGAGAAAGAGCCGTTGAGACTGTGGGGTAAGATTGAAGACGGAGTGATCGTACCGGCTACAGAACCTGTTATCACCTGTCAGTGCCTTCGTGTTCCGGTACTGAACGGACATACAGCTGCAGTATTCGTTAAATTCCGTAAGAAACCTACAAAAGAACAGCTGATCGAAGCACTTAGGAATTTTAGGGGACTTCCTCAGGAACTGGAACTTCCGAGTGCACCGAAACATTTCATCCAGTATCTGGAAGAAGACAACCGTCCGCAGGTAAGCGAGGATGTCAACTACGAACACGGAATGGGTGTATCTGTTGGACGCCTCCGTGAAGATACCGTTTACGACTATAAATTCGTCGGACTTTCCCATAACACCGTAAGAGGAGCTGCCGGTGGAGCTGTACTCTGTGCAGAAACTCTGAAAGCAAAAGGCTATATTACAAAGAAATAAAAATCATTTCAAATAATGATATTTAACCAGAACTGTCCTGACAGGAAATAAAATCTGCCAGGGCAGTTTTTTTGCGCTTTTCTGTCAAAAAAAGACATGGAGAAAACGGAAGATTTATGTTATCATAGATGGACAAGGTTAAGACAGAAAGGAAATTGAGCAAAATGGAGAAGGTATATCTTACAAAGCTCGCCCCCAATTGTGGATGTGCAGCGAAAGTAGGTCCGGGAACGCTGGCAGGTGTACTTTGTGGACTGCCGAAATTTCAGGATCCGAATCTTCTTGTTGGAACAGAAACATCTGATGATGCAGCTGTTTACAGAATTTCGGACGAACTGGCAATGATTCAGACCCTTGATTTTTTTACGCCGGTTGCAGACGATCCATATGATTTTGGGCAGATAGCAGCGGCGAATGCATTGAGTGACGTCTATGCTATGGGTGGTGAGCCGAAAACCGCATTGAATATTGTTGCTTTCCCGAAGGATATGGATACAGCAATCCTTGGTGAGATTCTGAAGGGCGGAGCGGACAAAGTAATGGAAGCGGGAGCTGTACTTGCCGGCGGGCATACGATCCAGGATGATACACCGAAGTATGGCCTGAGCGTAACAGGCTTTGTACATCCAGAGAAGTTCTGGAAGAATTACGGAGCTCAGACAGGTGACAGGCTGATCCTTACAAAACCGCTTGGAACGGGTATTGTGAATACGGCGATCAAAGCCGATATGGTATCTGAAGAGGCGCGGGAAGCAGCTTTGAAATCTATGAAGACGCTAAACAGATATGCCCGTGATGTATTAAAAAGACATACTGTTCATGCCTGTACAGATGTGACAGGGTTTGGGCTTGGAGGACATGGAACGGAAATGGCGGACGGTAGCAAGAAGACACTTGTGATCGATACAAAAGCGCTTCCGATCCTTCCAGATGTAGAAGAATACGCCTCTATGGGCCTGATTCCGGGAGGCGCATATCGCAACCGGGAATTTGCAGCAAAATCTGGTTACATAAGCACAGCAGAACTCTGGCGGGAGGATCTGGTCTTTGATCCACAGACGTCCGGCGGACTTCTTGCGGCGGTTCCGGCAGATGAAGCAGAAGAGATACTTCTGGAATTGAGTGAATCTGCTCTTTCCTGTGCGATGATCGGTGAAGTGACTGACCGGGAAAATCATGCACTGGAGATTCGATAACTGACAGTTATCGAAAATAAATGAAAATTTGTTATAAAAATATCAAACTTTGCGGTATATATATTGAGAATTTATATCAAAAATGCTATAATGCAAGAATACAATATGTGGAGGGAACAAAAGAGTTTATAAGATACTCTGTTCCTTGGAAAGGGAGGTATTTTTTATGAATCAAGAGGATGTACAGAAACTATCAAATGCAGCAAACGCGAAGATTACTCTGCTGAAAAATGACTTTTTCAAGTATTTCATGCGGGCGATCATGGCAGGGTTTTTTATTGTAGTTGCAATGATCTTTTCCAATGTTGTGGGAAATGTGTTCTCAGGGGCCGAAGAACCGGCATGGGGGGAAATTCCTGGGGGCACTCGTGTTCTCGATTGCGGTATTGCTGATTTCGCTGGTAGGCGGCGAGCTTTTTACCGGAAATAATCTGGTGATGGCATTTGGAGCATTTGACAAGAAGATCAGCTGGGGCGATGCGGCTAAAGTATGGGTAGTCAGCTATATCGGTAACTTTGTTGGCTGTCTGATTCTTTCTCTGATTTTTGTATGGGCGGGAGCATCCGGAACAGCAGATTATTTTGCCGGATTTATCGGAAATAAACTTGCAATTCCGGCAGGTCAGATGTTTTTCCGTGCAGTTTTGTGTAACTTCTTTGTATGTCTTGGGGTTCTTTGTGGCATTAAGCTTAAGAGCGAAGCTGCAAAGTTTTTGATGATCGTTATGTGTATTTCTGGATTTGTTGTCAGCGGATTTGAGCACTGTGTGGCAAATATGGGTATCTTTGTAACAGCAGGATGTCTGGTACCGGGAGTTTCCATTGGAGCAATGGTTAAGAGCATGATAATCGTCACTTTGGGAAATATGGCAGGCGGTGCGCTTCTTCTTGCATGGCCTCTCAGAAAGATGAGTGCAGATAAATAATATGGGTAAATCCTTATACATAGCTGAGAAACCAAGTGTTGCTCAGGAATTTGCGAAAGCATTAAAAATTAACGGACAGAGAAAGGATGGCTATCTGGAATCAGAAGATTCTGTAGTGACCTGGTGTGTTGGGCACCTGGTCACTATGAGCTATCCTGAAAAATATGATATTAAGTATAAAAGGTGGAGTTTGGATACCCTGCCTTTTTTACCGCGTGAATTTAAGTATGAAGTGATTCCGGGGGTGCAGAAACAGTTTAACATTGTTAAGGGGCTTCTGAACCGTCCGGATGTAGAGACGATTTATGTGTGTACCGACTCCGGGCGTGAGGGAGAATATATCTATCGTCTGGTGGCACAGATGGCGGATGTGAAAGATAAAGAGCAGCGTAGAGTATGGATCGATTCCCAGACAGAGGAAGAAATCCTTAGAGGAATCCGCGAGGCAAAAGAACTGTCAGTCTATGACAATCTGGCAGATTCTGCCTATTTGCGGGCAAAGGAAGATTATCTGATGGGAATCAATTTTTCCAGAGTCCTGACTTTGCGTTATGGCAACAGTGTTTCTAATTACCTGAACAGTAAATATCAGGCAATCTCCGTAGGCAGAGTCATGACATGTGTGCTTGGAATGGTTGTGCGTCGCGAACGGGAGATCCGATCTTTTGTGAAAACCCCGTTTTACCGTGTCCTTTCCAGTATTGCACTGGAAGGAGAACACTTTGATGGAGAATGGAGAGCAGTAGAAGGAAGCAGATATTTCCAGTCGCCGTACCTTTATAAGGAGAATGGCTTCAAAGAAAAGAAACATGCC
>ENA-OPZZ01000735-OPZZ01000735.1-human-gut-metagenome-genome-assembly--contig:-NODE-735-length-23974-cov-5.974923_pt1 | contig 23974 bp, 24 predicted proteins | sample MGYA00242487_ERZ504511 | MGnify/ENA primary metagenome ERZ504511 (study PRJEB26092, sample SAMD00036241) | human gut metagenome | host: Homo sapiens | study: EMG produced TPA metagenomics assembly of... | reverse complement strand
AGGGAGCGGAAATGGAATAGCCCGGCCACAGGCAGCCAGAGATCCAAAGGACATACTCCACCGCCACATAGCACAGTACCCCAATGTGGAAATACCGCATCTTACACGCTGTTCCCGTCTGTATCTGTGCATAAGCAAGACCCCGAATGGAATGATAAGAAACAACGATCATCATGCCACACCAGAGCAGATTGGAGAGAACATCCCCAAAGGTGCAGTAAAACACACAAAGCGGAATGCCAATCAAAGGGGCGATCAGGGCTTTTCCTGTCAAAAATCTTCTTTCCCCGGCAGAAGAAAGGGTGTATTGCAGAAGATAAAGGAAAATCACACTGGCTACCCAGCCGAACTCTGACACATAAAAGACCTGCGGTGTTTCAGAAAACAGAAGCAGATACAGCGTCCAGTAAAGAGAGCCGAGGGCAAAGCATCCGTAAAAGCAGGTCAGCAGGAAATATGTCTGTTTTCGATCTTTCAGATACCAGATACCACTCAGACAAAAGCCCAGCAGGGTGACAGCGAATTGAAAAAGATTATTGATCAGCTCCATCTCCATTGTCCCCCTTTTGTTCCTCCGTCTGCTCCTCTTTGTCCAGCTGGCGGATGCGGAAGCACAGAACCGTCACGCACACGCCGAGAATAAAAGCGAGCAGTCCGATCACCATATATCCCAGTGCGGTGCCGCCGCCCAAAATTGTTGCTGCCGTTTCAAAGCCTGAAGAAGCACCGGGCTCAATCTGTCCGACAATACCTGGCATGACAAAGGAAACACCAACGATTACTGCAAGGCATGCCGCTATGCAGAATGCGGAGACAATCCGTCTGTGTCGCAGTCTCTGCTGTCGTTCTTTTTCCCCAATACGCCGTTTTACCTCAGCAATCCGTTCCTCATTTTTCAACATCTGTAATACCCTCCCGTTGCAATAATCCACGTAAACGCTCTTTTCCCCGGTACACCATATTTGTGATCTGCTTTACACTTTTCCCCATGACCTCAGCTGCCTGTTGATAGCTCATACCCTCAAAATAGGTCAGATAAAGAGCTTCCCGATAATCTGAATTTAACTCGTCCATGCAGAGATGCAGGATCTGATTTCGTTCCTTTGTGCGGATGACCTCCTCCACCAGTGTCTGCGCCTCCGGTTCTCTGGTCAGGTCGTCAAGACTGAAGATAATCCGCCGTCTGCTTTTGTGGCGTAAAGCCATGTGCCGCGCCGCTTTATAGAGATAAGCCTTAAAACATCCATCCCGGATGCGGGGCTTTTTCGTAAACAGCCAGGAAAAGGTTTCCATCATTAAATCCTCCGCTTCGTGGACATCATGCAGATAACCATCGATGTATAAGGTCAATGGGTCGCCGTATTTTTTTATCAATAGTTCAAGTCCTGTCTCGTCACCGCTCAGATATTGCCCATAAAGCTCTTCATCAGTAGCCATACCGTTCAATTCCTTTCCCCATATTACTCCTCTGTTGTCAGGTGTAATCTCCGGGCTTCTTTCCTTCGTTCTTTTAATAAGCATAGTATACTTTTGTTTACAAAATACGTCAATTGTTCATAGTTCATAGCAATTCTACAAAATAATGCAACTTTGTATACTTTCCTGTGTTATCTGATTTCTTACAGTGGACAGTGCAAAAGAACTGTCCGTAACCGGACTGAAAACACCGGAAATAATAAAAGCAGCTGTATAGCTCTAAAGAGCAAACAGTAGTGGTGCCATGGATGCACCCTGAAAAAAGGCGGTATCCCGCCTTTTTTCAGATGCTCTGGTAACTCAGTTACCGAGTAATTCACAAACATTTATTAGAACTTTATTCAGCCTTTATAGCCCAGCGCATCTTTGTGGAACGAGCTCTTGGGTTCTGTGTGCACTCTTTGGCTGAGGGGCGGATCACATCTTTTGCATAGTCAGAATAAATTCCATCTTTGTATCCTGCCTTGAGAGCTTTCTTTACCAGCTTGTCCTCACCGGAATGAAAGGTAAGGATTGCCACTCGTCCGCCCGGACGCAAAGCATCCGGAAGCTTCTCCATAAATTCATACAGTACTTCGAACTCATGGTTAACATCAATACGCAATGCCTGGAAGGTTCGCTGGCAGGTTTTCTTAATTGTCTCTTTCTTTTCCTTTTCAGGAAGGAAATCAAGAGTTTTTTCGATTACCTGACGCAGTTTTGTGGTAGTATCAATATGATTGCCTCTGCGGATCTCATCGGTAATGGCTTTGGCGAGTTCCTCACAGTATGGTTCATCAGAATTTTCACAGAGCATTCCCGCAAGCTCCTCTCTGGAAATGGTATCCAGACGCTGGGCTGCACTGATGCCGGTTTCCTGATTCAGGCGCAGATCCAGAGGTCCGTCTGTTTTAAAAGAGAAACCTCTTTTGGGGTTATCAATCTGCATGGATGAAACACCGAGATCTGCCAGAATAAAGTCAAATCCTCCAACCTCTTTGGCAATCTCATCAATGGTGCAGAAGTTCTGAAGCTTTACTGTCAGCAGTTCTTCCCCGAATCCCTGCTCTGCCAGACGTTTCTTTGTTTTGGCGGATTCCTCAGGGTCTACATCTGTTGCATAAATATGGCCCTTGCCATTCAGACACTGAAGCATCGCTTTCGTATGGCCGCCATAGCCCAATGTGGCATCAAATCCGGTTTCTCCCGGCTGGATATTAAGAAAATCAAGGATTTCCTTAACCATAATGGAGATATGCATTCCCGCCGGGGTATTTCCTTTCTGAATCACGTGTTCAATGGTATCTTTATATTTCTCAGGCTGTAATTCCTTGTATTTCTCTTCGAATTTCTTCGGATATTTTCCTTTATAACGGACACGTCTTTTATGTGGTGTCTGGTTCTGGTTTTCCATAAAATCCCCTTTTTGTTTTTTATTCCTGTGTGATACCGGTTACTTCATAGCCGGCTTCTTTGATCACTTCGCGGATCTTATCCTCGTCCAGTTTCTCCGGAGCATGGATCACTGTGGTTCCTTTTTCATGGGAGGAAACTACATCTTCCACTCCAAATGCCTCTTTTACTGCCTTTGTCACATGTGCTTCACAATGTCCACACATCATTCCTGTTACGTTTACTGTGATTGTTGTCATTTCTTTGTTCTCCTTGTTTTCTTTTATATTTTCCTGATCTTTTGGATCATGAATTTCACTGTTGCAAAAGTCTGGATTCTCTGCCTTTAGACTTTTGTTTTCTGTTACATTTTTCATTTCTGCATTAGCTGAAATATAATGGATTTCTTCCACATTCTGTTTTATTTTTTTGTCTCTGGAAGCATCATGTACCTTAAAGAGATTCAGTCTCAGTGCATTGGTTACCACACAGAAACTGGAAAGGCTCATGGCAGCTGCACCAAACATGGGGTTCAGTGTCCATCCGAAAATCGGAATCCATACACCGGCTGCCAGTGGAATACCGATCACATTGTAGAAGAATGCCCAGAAAAGATTCTCATGGATATTTCTCAATGTTGCCCGGCTTAAACGTATGGCAGCAGGTACATCACTGAGCCGGCTCTTCATTAATACCACATCTGCGGCATCAATGGCAACATCTGTTCCTGCACCGATCGCAATACCGATGTCTGCCCTGGTAAGTGCAGGGGCATCATTGATTCCGTCTCCTACCATGGCAACCTTTCCCTGTTCCTTCAGAGAACGGATCACACTTTCCTTGCCATCCGGAAGAACACCTGCAATTACATCGTCCACTCCTGCCAGTGCTCCGATCGCTTTTGCTGTGCGTTCATTATCACCGGTAAGCATTACTACCCGGATTCCCATGTTCTGCAGTTCTTTTATTGCCTGAGGACTGTCCTCTTTTATAACATCTGCCACTGCGATCATGCCGAGAAGCTTCCCGCCTTTTGCAAAAAGAAGTGGTGTTTTTCCTTCTCCTGCAAGTTTTTCTGCCTGCTTCATCAGTTCCGGTGATACAGAGGTTTCATTGCTGATAAATTTCATATTTCCGCCTGTAAGCACATCACTGTTTAATGCTGCACGAAGACCGTTTCCAGGAAGAGCCTGAAAATCAGAAACCTTCTGCAAAACAATCTTTTTCTCTTCTGCTCTGGCAATAATGGCTTTTGCAAGAGGATGTTCACTCTTCTTCTCAAGTGCATAGGCATAGCCTAAAAGCTCTTCCTCTGAGATTCCCTTTGCAGGAACCATATCTGTCACCTGCGGTTCACCCTTTGTGATAGTTCCTGTCTTATCTAATGCAACGATCTGGATCTTACCTGCTTCCTCCAGGGATACTGCTGTTTTAAACAGGATTCCGTTTTTGGCTCCCATTCCGTTTCCTACCATAATGGCAACCGGTGTGGCAAGTCCAAGGGCACAGGGACAGCTGATGACCAGAACAGAAATACCTCTGGCAAGTGCATATCCGAACTCTTTTCCTGTCAGCAGCCAGACAATGGTGGTGACAACCGCAATACTGATAACTGTCGGAACAAAAACTCCGGAAACCCTGTCTGCGATTTTGGCAATAGGTGCTTTTGTTGCAGCCGCATCACTGACCATCTTAATAATCTGGGAAAGAGTAGTGTCCTCGCCTACCCGGGTAGCTTCGCATCTGATAAATCCGGACTGGTTTACGGTTGCAGCAGAGACTGCATCTCCCGGATTCTTGTCAACAGGAATACTCTCCCCTGTAAGTGCCGCCTCATTGACAGCACTGTTTCCCTCAAGGACCACTCCGTCCACCGGAATGTTCTCACCGGGACGTACCACAAAAACATCACCTTTTCGGACCTGTTCGATGGGCACTGTAGCTTCCTGTCCATCCCGGACAACAACTGCTGTCTTAGGTGCCAGCTTCATCAGACCTTTCAGCGCATCCGTTGTCTTTCCCTTAGAACGTGCTTCCAGCATTTTTCCAACTGTGATCAGGGTAAGGATCATGGCTGCAGATTCAAAATAGAACTCCATCATGTAATTCATAACTGCTGCAGAATCTCCGTCCACCTGTGCCCTTGTCATTGCAAAAAGTACATAAACACTCCACAAAAAAGGATGCCATGGAACCAAGTGCTACAAGGGTATCCATATTTGGTGCACGATGCCACAGACTCTTAAAGCCGCTGATAAAAAAATTTCTGATTAATGACCATTATGATTCCGGCGAGAAGAAGCTGCACCAGTCCCATGGCAATATGATTATCATTAAACCATGCCGGAAGAGGCCAGCCCCACATCATATGTCCCATGGAAAAATACATCAGCACAAGCAGAAAGCCTACAGATGCGATCAGCCTTCGTTTCAGTGCCGGTGTTTCATGGTCTTCCAGTGCCTCCTCTGCCGCAGAGGCAGATATCTGTTCTCTGGATGCCCCCTTTAAGGATGCTCCATAACCTGCATCCTGTACTGCCTTGATGATCGCATCTGCACCGGCAGTTCCCTCCACTCCCATGGAGTTGGTCAGCAGACTGACCGAACAGGATGTCACCCCCGGAACTCTGGATACGGCCTTCTCCACTCTGCTGCTGCAGGCTGCACAGCTCATTCCGGTTACATTGTATTGTTCCATTTCTATTCCTCCTACGACTTGTTGTTCCTTACCTGATATCTACTGCTCTGTTGCTTTGCAGTTCCCGGATCTTTGTTCTGCTGTACTCTGATGCTATAACAGTCTGAACACAGCTTTCACTTCATCAGTTTCTGCAAAGTAGCCACCAGTTCATCGATCGTCTCATCCTTGCCCCTGCGGATATCTCTTGCCACACAGTTGCGGATATGGCTGGCAAGCAGTTCTTTGTTAAATGCGTTCACTGCTGCGTTAACTGCTGCGGACTGGATCAGGATATCGTTACAGTACGCATCATTCTCCAGCATACCGATAATCCCTCGGATTTGTCCTTCCACACGTTTAAGACGATTGATCAGCTTCTTTCTCTCCTCCTCAGAACGCATTGTGTGTTTTGTGCAGCAGGGACAGACTTTTTTCTCCAGTATATCTGCCATATGGGAAATCCTCCTTCTGATTTTTATGCACTCTCGGAATCTTTTTGTACTTGATTTTATGAGAAGATTTTTTGTCAGATGTGCCCGAATTTTTGAGGCGTACGCGGTGCGTACGTTGATAAAATTCGGGTGCATCTGGCGAAAAATCAGCCATAAAAGCAAGTGCAATAAAGACTCCGAGAGTACATTTTTATAAATAAGCTCTGTTTTATATAAATTTCTGAAACATATAACGATTTCAAAATACCCTTACGGGGTATCTTTATAGTAGTCACTATATACCCTTATGGGGTATTTGTCAATACTGTTTTTCATATCGGAAACAAGTGGTGTGTGAACAGTAACAAAGATTACTGTGGACAGAGTAAGCAGCAGTAACACAAAAAAGAGCTCTCACAGAAAATAACCGCCGGTAATATTCTGCCGGTAATTATTTTTCGCGAAAGCTCAAAGACCTATACTCTATGCACTTTTCTTCTGACAAAATAAAAACAGGTGACCTGCATAATGATCGTCAGCATCCAGGATGCAGGATAGGAAATAAACAGAACAGCCAGTGATCTGTGATGCGGGAATATTCCAAATATCCATACGATCCTGGTTCCTACTGTTCCGATCACTGACAGGATCATTGGAACGCCGGAATGTCCCATTCCACGCAGGGCACCCGGAAACAGATCCATAATCCCGCAGAGAAAATAAGGTACGGTAGTGTAAGACAGGATTTCCAGTCCGCAGCGGATCACTTCCGGATCGGCAGTATAAATCTTAAGAATCTCAGAACCGAAGAAATATGCACCGCATCCAAGGGAAAAGGAGGTAACTACGGAAATAATAAGACAGTCGACCAGAACCTTATCCATACGTTTAAATTTATGCACACCATAGTTCTGACTGGTAAAGCTCATACATGCCTGTGTGACAGAGTTCACCGCCACATACAGAAAACCGAAAATATTATTGGCCGCCGTATACCCTGCCATGGCGGTCGATCCAAAGGAGTTAACCGAGGACTGAAGCAGAGCATTTGACAGATTAATGACTGTGCTCTGGATCCCGGCCGGAATCCCAACCTGGAAAATCTGTTTTAAGTAAACAGTATTGATCCTTAATTTTCCAAAATGAAGCTGGTAGCTGGTTTTCGATGTACGCAGACATCTGAGTACCAGAATGCAGGAAATTAACTGGGAGATCACAGTAGCAATGGCTACGCCCGCCACATCCATATGAAACATGATCACGAGGATCAGATTCAGTACTGCATTTACAACACCGGAAATAACCAGAAAGATCAGTGGACGTTTCGTATCTCCTACAGCCCGCAGAATCGCAGCTCCATAATTATAAAGCATAAAAAACGGCATACCCAGAAAATAGATTTTCATATACAGTGCAGACTGTCCGATCACATCATCCGGGGTACCCATCAGTTCCAGAGCCCATCTGGAAAAAATCAGTCCTACAAATGCCATGACGATACCGCTTACCAGTGCAAGAGTTACAGCCGTATGAACGGTATCTGACATTTCCCGGTCTTTTCCTGCCGCATAGAACCGGGCAGCAAGTACATTCGCACCAAGTGAGATACCAATAAACAGATTGGTAAACACATTGATCAGTGCTGTGGTTGAGCCTACGGCTGCAAGTGCCTGACTTCCGCTAAATCTTCCCACCACTATGATATCCACAGCATTAAACATCAGCTGCAGGATTCCGGACAGCATCAGCGGCAGTGAAAAGGAAATCAGCTTGTCCATGATGGTTCCGTTACACATATCTATTTCGTATTTATTTTGTTTCACTTTTATCTTCCACCCTTTATATCCAAATTGATATGGGCTTCTGTAGAAGTCCTTTATATTACTGTTCGTAAACAGTTAGTATTTTTCAATGTTTTTATTCTGCAAGGCTTCCGAAATAATAGAATCCCTTGCAGGTATCCAGTTTTACTTTTACATATTTACCGATCAGATCCTGACATCCCGGGAAATGGACCAGAAGGTTATATTCTGTCCTTCCTGTGAAAATGCCTTTCTCTCTGCTTTCTTCCTCTACAAGGATTTCCTGAACAGTTCCCTCGAAACGGGAAGAAGCCTTTCGGCCTTTTTCCTGAACCAGAGCAAGAAGACGGTCAAAACGGTCTTTTACCACATCCTCAGGCACCTGATTTTCCATTTTGGCAGCAGGTGTGCCGCTTCTTTTGGAATAAATAAAGGTAAATGCAGAATCAAAATCGCATTTTTCCACAACGTCCAGAGTATCCTGGAAATCCTCTTCCGTTTCTCCCGGAAAACCTACAATGATATCTGTAGTAAGGGAAATATCCGGTACGGCATTACGGATCTTGGCTACAAGCTCCAGATACTTTTCTTTGTCATAACGGCGGTTCATGATCTTTAAGATTCGGCTGCTTCCGGACTGCATGGGAAGGTGAAGGTGATGGCACACTTTTTTGCTCTCTGCCATTGTCCGGATCAGTTCATCAGACAGATCCTTCGGATGGGAAGTCATGAAACGGATTCTCTTTAATCCTTCAATTGCTTCCACCTGTTTCAGAAGCTGTGCAAAAGTAACCGGATGTTCCAGTGTCTTTCCATAGGAATTAACGTTCTGTCCCAGAAGCATAACTTCCGTTACACCATCAGCCACCAGACCCTTGATCTCTTCTATGATCGCCTCCGGTTCGCGACTCTTCTCTCTTCCTCTTACATATGGTACAATACAGTAACTGCAGAAATTATTGCAGCCAAACATAATATTGACACCCGTTTTAAAGGAATATTTACGGTCAGAAGGCATACCCTCCACGATTTCATCAGATTCCTTCCAGACATCAATAATCTGTCCCTCCGTATTTAAGCTTCTGTAGAAAAGCTCCGGAAACTTATGGAAGTTATGGGTACCGAAAACCAGATCAACAAAAGAATATTCTTTGTGGATCTTCTCAATTACTTCCGGCTCCTGCATCATGCAGCCAAACAATATAATCTTCAGTTCAGGATTCTTTTTCTTAATACTTTTCAGATGGCCAAGATGACCGTAAATCTTCAGGTTTGCATTCTCCCGGACTGTGCAGGTGTTATAGATGACAACATCTGCATCTTCTTCTCTGGATACTTCTGTATAGCCCATACGTTTCACGATACCGGCCACTGTATCCGTCTGCAGGGAATTCATCTGGCAGCCTGCATTCTGGATAAAGAAAGCTGGCGCCTTTTCATATTTTTCCTTCACAAGCTCTGTACATTTATTGATATATTCTAACTGTATTTTACTTTCCTGTGTATTATTATTCACTATTGATTCCTCATCTTTCTGTTTACAACATTTCGGGGCACTCTTTTTATCATACAGAATCTATGGCTTTATGTCAAACGCTAATCTCTGTTTTTATTACTTTTTATTTTCGGATACAGTTTTTCTTTGACTATGTGACGGATTTATGCGTTTGCCAATATGCCGCTGTTTAGAGAATAAAGATATTCAAGTGGAATCAGACGCAGTTCTTCCATATCGTCCTTGCGGTATTCCGGAATCTCAATTGCCAGAGAGGGCTGACGGATTACTTCCGCATAAAACTGTTCCGGAGATCCCATCTCAGGTTTTGCTCCGGCTTTTTTGACTCTCGCACCACCTGCAATCCCTTTTTCCAGACGATAGCCGGAACATTTCTGTAAATGCCTTGCCAGTCTGTAATTTTTCTGATTGTAGGCAAAGCCTTTCTCCTGTCTGCAGTAAACGATCTTCCCTCTGGAATAACTGAATGTAAGCAGGCCAAGGCTTGAATATTCCTGAAAAATGCTGATCAGGGCACGAGTCTCATTCTCACTGGCAGGCTCCTGATTCACTCTTTTCCGCTGATAATAATTAGTCGGAAAATTTCTGCGCAGATCAATTCCCCTGGCATTACATTCATACTCTTCCACAGGCCTGTCCTGCATTTTCAGCATCTGTCTGTGGATGGGATTATGTATGGCACCATATCCGTATTCACATATTTCATAGCTGTCAGGATTCAGCATGGGGATCATACAGATACGAACCTTATCCAGAAGTTTACGAACTTCATAACTTTCTCCGATGGTCCAGTTGCTTTCATAGGATCTGCAGTAATCTTTTGCAATGGATAAAAGATATTCAGGGAGATTTCCGTCTCCGCTTTCCACTCCGCTTAGACAGATAATGCAGGTATCACCCTTTCCAATCTCAAGCATGGGGATCATTCTGTCATCATGACTTCTTCCGATCACTCTGAACTGGACAAAATTTCCATATCTCTGTCCGAGTTCCCACAATGCGAAGTATATTTTTTCATAAGTTCCCATCTGTTCTGTTGACATACATTCTTTCCTCCTTTTTGGCAAATGTTCAGCAGCCTGGATCAGATTCCGGATTCTGACCTGTATGGACGGCTGAATGGCTGCCTTATTATTATATATATGAAAAGAGACAGGCCATAAGACCTGTCTCTTAAAAATAATTGAATTATATTTACATTTCTTTTTTACGTCTTCTTATCAGTACATAACCACCTGCAAGAACAGAAGCAGCAGCAAGAGCCAGCATAGTTCCGATCGGTGATTCATCACCTGTGGATACTGCTGATTTCGCTGTTCCGTTTGTTCCATCTGCATAGGTGGTAGGAGTTACATCTGTAGTTCCTCCATCTGTAGTTCCGTCGCCGGATCCGGTTCCGTCTCCGCTTGTTCCGTTTGCACCTGGTGTGGTAGTGGCCTGTGTCAGAGGAGCTGCCTTGAACTGATAGGGCAGAACTTCGGAAGCATCTGTTTCCTGCCAGTCATTTCCACTGTATACCTGCTTTGCATATTTAATGTAAATAGTATATGCTTTCTCGGCATCTGTATAAATACCACTCTTGGCACCAATTTTCCAGGATGTGTTCCAGGTTGACGGGTTAGAAGACATACTCCATCCTACAGGTACCCATCTGACATCACCTTCTCCCGGATTATTGTTCTGTGTACCTGCACCGATTACCTTGAAGTCATAGAAAGTATTCGGATAGAACACAAGTGCTTTCTCAAATCCCTGTACAACACTCTCTTTTACATCGGGTACTACCGGAGTATGAGATGGTGTAGGTGTAACAGGACGTTCTTTTGAATCAGGCTGGAACATGACAGAGCCATAATTACTCTTATCCTTATCACTGATCACACATACATAAATATCAACATCATAGTCAGGAAGATCAGTAACTTTTGCTGTTACATTTGTATCAGCCTCAATAGGAGCACCTACTCTGGAAGTATCGATTGTTGGTGCTTTCTCACCACGTTTTACCCAGTCTATATAATAGGTACCTTTTACATTTGACTGGAACTTAATTTTAACAGTACCACTTCCTGACCATTTGCATTCTTTTCCTGTTACTTTCAGTTTTTCTTCTGCAGGAGTTGGGGTAGGGGACGGTTCTGTTGTACTGACTAAAGTTCCGTCTTCTCCGATTTTAAGGCTGGAATCTCCCTCATATGTAATCTGAGAAAGAACATCCGCCAGTTTCACATCAGTAACAGCGTCACCCAGCTTTACGACTGTTCTTCCGGCGTTAGCCTCCTGAACAGCAACACCAATGGCAGAACCTGTAACAGCACCGCTTACATTGATCACACCGTCTTTGGCAAGCACAAGGTTACTTGCAGCTTCAAAAGAATTTGTAACTGTATTTCCTGTAACACTTACAGTTCCACGAATATTGACAGTTCCTTCACTGTAAATCGCACCGCCTGCTGCTGCGGAGTTTGCTGTGATAGTACCACCCAGAAGATATACATTTGCACCGGCAGCATTGTTGATCGCACCGCCATTTCCGGTTGTGGTATTTCCTGTCAGAGTTGTGCCGTCAATCAATGCATAATTACCGCTTACTACTTCTACAATCGAACCGGTAACGCCATCGCCTGTACCATCAACAGTTAAACTGCCTGAACCGATAGCATTTCCATCTGAAGCAGTTACAGAACCGCCTGCCATCTGAAGATTACCACCATTAACAGTAAACATACTCTCAGTAAAGCCTGCTGCACGTTTGATCGTAGTATTATCTTCAGCAGCAACCAGCATGATATTCTTTTTTTCAGGGACATTTATTGTGTTGTTGACTTCAATGGTTCCTTTTAATTTTACATAAGTAGGCTCACCATTTATCATATCCTCACAGTCTGGTACTGCTGCGAACGCTTCTTCCAGAGAAGTAAAGGAATTTCCGCCAATCACAATCGCAGATCCTGCCTCAGCAGCCTGCTCATCAGTTTCTTCAGCAGCCGGTGCCTCTGTAGGATCAGCTGTTGTTTCGGCAGGAGTTTCAGCCGGATCTTCCGGTGTCTCGGCTGGATCTTCGGCTGGTTCCTCAGGAGTTTCAGCCGGATCTTCAGAAGGTTCTTCTGTATCTGTAGAGTCAAGTTCACCTTCCAGTTCGCCTTCGGCTGATGTCTCAGCAGCAGCATCTGCTGCAAATGTGGCTGTCGGTGCCATTCCTACAGACAGGGCACCTGCCATTAATAATGCAAAAAGTTGTTTTTTTCTCATTGTATGTCCTCCCATAGATGAGTTTTAGTTAAAATCACTACTGACACCATCCGATTTCTTATTCCCCACGAAGCAGTCAGTAATCCCAAATCTGAATTGAAGTATAGCACATCCCTCAGAAAAAATCAATGTGCTGTCTATGGGCGTACCTGTCCGTTTCCATAGATGATATATTTCGTTGTGGTCAGAGCCAGAAGTCCCATAGGTCCCCTCGCATGAAGCTTCTGTGTGCTGATACCGATCTCTGCCCCGAAACCGAATTCAAATCCATCTGTAAAACGTGTGGAGGCATTGACATAAACTGCCGCAGCATCCACCTCATCCAGAAACTTCTGTGCATGTTCATAATTATTGGTAATAATTGCCTCTGAATGTTTTGTATTATATTTATTGATGTGAGCAATCGCCTCTTCTACAGAAGAAACCACTTTAATAGAAAGAATATAATCCAGATATTCTTTGCCCCAGTCTTCTTCTGTTGCGTGTACAGCTCCCGGGATCAACGCATAAGCCGCTTCATCTGCGCGGATCTCCACATGTTTCTCCTGCAGGCGCTTTGCAAGGACTGGAAGCAGGGCATCCTTTACATCTTTATGTACAAGAACAGATTCGCAGGCATTGCAGACGCCTACTCTCTGAGTCTTGGCATTCATGATAATGTCTGCTGCCATCTCAAGGTCTGCGGTTTCATCCACATAAATATGGCAGTTTCCAGTACCGGTCTCAATCACAGGGATGGTGCTCTGCTCCACTACGGCTTTGATCAGGCCTCTGCCGCCTCGCGGGATGAGTACATCCACATACTGGTTCATCTTCATGAATTCTGCTGCTGTCTCTCTGGATGTATCAGAAATCAGCTGGATCGCATCCTCTGTCACGCCCTGTTCATTCAGAGTTTCCCTGATACAGTTTACAATGGCCTCGTTGGAATGGATCGCATCACTTCCACCCTTTAGGATTACTACATTACCGGTCTTAAAGCAGAGTGCAAATGCATCCGCAGTTACATTCGGTCTTGCTTCATAGATAATTCCGATCACGCCAAGAGGTACTCTCTTCTGCCCGATCAGCAGTCCGTTTGGGCGTTTTTTCATCCCGGTTACTTCCCCGACAGGATCATCCAGGGCTGCTACCTGGCGCAAGCCCTCTGCCATTCCTTCAATCCTGCTCTCTGTGAGAAGAAGCCTGTCGATCAGCCCCTCAGGCATATGATTCCTTTTTCCGGTTTCCACATCCAGCCTGTTGGCATTGATCAGAGTCTGTGCATCCTTTACCAGTTTGTCTGCTACTGCAAGAAGTACTTCATTCTTTTTGTTTGTAGAAAGATTTCTCATTTCTGTTTCAGCTGCCTTCGCATTCATGCCAAGACGGTTCAGCATTTCATTCATGTTCAGGTCCCCTTTCAGTCAGTAAGATAGCATATCTCCTCTTCTGTTACTATGATCTGCGGACAGATATCAGTAGGTTCTGTGGGAACCTCCGGCAACATCTGAAAAGAAAATGCAATGGCAACTCTTTCAAGCTGCGGATGTTTCTCAAGATAACGGTCATAGAAGCCACCGCCGTATCCGACTCTGTGGTTTGCTCTGTCAAAAGCCACTCCCGGCATGATCATAAGAGCCTTTGACCAGTTGACGATCTCCCCCGATACAGGCTCAGGAATCCCAAAATATCCGGGTTCCAGCCGGGCTAAGTCTGTCAGCTTATAAAATACCATATCCTTTCCCACAACCTTGGGAACTGCAACCTCCTTGCCGGCCTTCCATGCTTCTTTTATAAGATACTCTGTGACAACTTCATGGTTGTAATCTGCATATACCAGAATGCGGTCCGCATTCTTAAATGCAGGAAGTGCGGTCACTTTGTCAGTGATCGTGAGGCTCATTGCCTCTATCTGTTCATCTGTGCGCAGCTTTCTTTCTGCGAAAATCTTCTTTCTAATGTCTTTTTTTGATTCCATATTTTTCACCCAGATTAATGATTGTTCCGTCTTCCTGCTGAACATCCACATTGTCCAGCTGAGCGCGAAGGTTCATACGGACAGATGCAATATATTCCTTGCGCAGCAGTTCTCTTTCTTTTTTCTCTTCTTCAGTAAGCCCCACATTTTTGGCTTTATGTGCAAGTGCATTAATGCGGTCGATTTTCTCAACTTCCATAGTTCTTCCTCCTGTTTTTGTCTGCGGCAGTCTGTCTGTAAACACTGCCATTTACTCTGTGAATGTCATTTGGCACCGGTAAATTTCCGGTATTATAACAGTCTGTCAATAATATCGATCAGATAAACTTCTTCTTTGGACTGGCTTACAAACAGCGTACCGTACCTGCGTCCCTCTGTGATCTTATGGATAATATGGAAATCGGCTCCGTTTGCGATCACCATATCTACGCCTGCTGCAGAAGCGATCTGTGCTGCTGTCAGCTTAGTAGCCATTCCGCCGGTTCCTACCTTACTTCCGGAAGTACCTTTTCCCATGTTAAGCAGATTATCATCCAGATTTTCTACCACATCAATGAATTTTGCATCAGGATTAGTATTGGGATCATCTGTAAAAAGACCATCAATATCTGATAACAGGATCAGCAGATCTGCCCGTACAAGTGCGGCAACCATTGCAGACAATGTATCATTATCTCCGAATTTCTCCAGATTCTGAAGCTCATAGGTGGAAATGGAGTCATTCTCGTTTACAATGGGAATCACTCCCAGACTGAGCAGTTCATTGAAAGTATTCTGAGCATTCTTTCGGTTAACATTATTAACCATAGTATTTTTTGTCATAAGAATCTGAGCGGAAAGCTGATTATATTCAGAAAAAAGTTTCTGATAAATCATCATCAGTCTAGCCTGTCCTACTGCTGCACATGCCTGTTTTCCTTTCAGTTCTGTGGGTTTCTCATGCATTCCAAGAGCTGCCACACCTGTTGCTATAGCTCCTGAAGAAACCAGTATGACATCTTTTCCCTGATTGCGAAGGTCACTGAGCTCTCTTGCCAGCACTTCCAGTTTGCGAAGGTTCAGTCTTCCTGTCTCCGAATGAGTCAGGGAAGAAGAACCGATCTTAATTACAATACGTTTTTTATCTTTAAGTCGTTCCCGGTAATTCATCTTTTTGTTACTCCATATAAATATATTTTTGTAACTGTTCAGTGTCTTTACAGTTACGAGACAAAATCCATCAGAAATTGCCTGCAATAACAGAATTTGAAGATCAGCGTGTAATCCCAAGCTCCTCCAGGGCTTTCGCCTGTTTTGCCTCCATGACTGCCGCTTCCCCGGGAGTCATATGGTCATATCCCAGCAGATGCAGCATACTGTGTGCAACCAGAAAACAGAATTCTCTTGTCACACTGTGTCCGTATTCCTCTGCCTGCGCAAATACCTTGTCAACTGAGATCATGATATCTCCAAGAAGAAGTTCGTCTGTATCCAGATCAAAGTAAGATTCATCTTCCTCCACAATATCATATCCTGCCGGTGTCTCAAAAGGAATCATAGGGAAGGATAAAACATCCGTAGGTCTTGCGATATCGCGAAACTCAGTATTAACTCTCTCAATCTCTTCGTTATCTGTAAGTACAAGATTCACCTGTGCATCATAGGGACATTTTTCCATTTCAAGAACCTTGTCAGCTACCTTTACTGCCAGTGTCTCATAGTCGATCCCCAGTTCACGCTCTGTCTCATAATCAATCTGCATGTTCATCGTTCATTTACCCCGTTTCTGCGTCTTGCCGTTCTTTCAGGTTTTTGTTTCTTCTCATAGGCATCATAAGCCTGTACGATCTGCTGTACCAGAGGATGACGGACAACATCCTTGCTGGTAAGCTGGCAGAAGCCAATGTCATCTATTTTTTTCAGTACTTTCATTGCCACGTCAAGTCCGGATGTGGTATCTCTTGGAAGATCTTTCTGTGAGGCATCTCCGGTGATGATAACCTTTGAACCAAATCCGATACGTGTCAGGAACATCTTCATCTGTGCCGGAGTAGTATTCTGTGCTTCATCGAGAATGATAAATGCATTATCCAGTGTACGTCCGCGCATATATGCAAGCGGTGCAACCTCGATCAGGCCGCGCTCCATATTTTTCGCAAAGCTGTCCGCTCCCATGATCTGATACAGTGCATCATAGAGTGGGCGCAGGTAGGGATCCACCTTACTTTGCAGGTCGCCGGGAAGAAAATCCCAGTTTTTTCTCCTGCTTCGATGGCAGGACGGGTCAGGATGATTCTTCCCACTTCGTCATTTCGGAATGCTGTGATCGCCATTGCCATGGCAAGGTAGGTTTTACCGGTACCGGCAGGCCCTACGCCGAAAACGATCATATCTTCCCGGATCTTATCCACATATGCTTTCTGTCCCAGCGTTTTTGGCTTGACCGGTCTTCCGTTGATCGTGTGGCAGATACAGTCTTTATCCATCTCCACAAGCGGAGCTTCTTTCTCTTCCATGGTCAGTGACAGTGCATAATCCACATTCTGACTCTGAATGGTATTTCCTCTGACAGAAAGCCCCAGCAATTCCCGGATGATCTTTTCCGCTTTCTGCACATTTGGTGCAGGCCCTACGATCTTTAATATGCCGTCACGGGAAATCAGTGTTACCTGTAAGGTGCGTTCGATCTTTTTTATATGTTCGTCAAACTGTCCGAAGATATTTCTTTCATGTTCTGCCGGAATTTCTATCAGCTGTTCGATGATTCTTGCCGCCATTCATCTTGTCCTTTCGTAACTGTTTTTCTTTTAAAATGTCAACACGGACATTCTATCCTTTTATTTTACCACCTTTTTAGTGGAATTGAAGCCCTTTTTATGATTTTTCTGTATTTTCTGTATGTATATTGTTAATGTTCAATGGTAATATCCCGCGAAAAATCAGTTTGTTTCGGAAACAGAAGACGTGGAATCCGGAAGTGCTTTCCGGACTATCGGAGTTTTTTCACTTCCGGGAATCTGTATGATCACATAGCCCTGTGAACGGCATCTGTTTGCAGTGAGTCTGGTACGGATGTTCCGGGAAAGAATCAAGGCATCTTCGCGTACGAGATTTTTCAAGAAATTTTGCAGATGTTTTTGTGAAAGTTCCAGAGATTCTTTCGGTGTATAGCAGTAGGATTTTTTTTCATAGGGAACGGTTATGATTTTTCCCACGGTGACTGGCAGGTAAAAACTTGGGGTAAGGGTCAGTCGGCGTTCGATGCGATAAATTTCAGAATTATTTTTTGGGGCATGATACCAGGAGATATCGGTTCCGAAGAATGTAAAAAAAGGATAGCTTTCTTGCTCTCCGGGATAAGATTTTACAGTGACCGTCCGGGAAAATTCATCATAATAAGGAAATTGAGTTTTTATAACGATATCTGCATCCGCACGCACATATTCGTAACGTTGTATCTGACTGTCATTATCCAGGATTGCAACCGAACCAGATACAAGAATATCTCCTTTTTTACAGACATCTCCCGGCTTTACCTGTGGCATTCCCATACGGGTGATGATACTTACTACGGTGCCATTCCACGGAGCGGTAAGATCCCAGCTGGTGAGGGTGTCCGCTAAGGCATCCGTTGACTGCGGGATTTCGTCATTTTCTCTGATATCAATAATCAGACAGGTTCCCTCAAGCTTTGCAGATACCCAGACAACACCGGGAAAGGCCTGCCGGATTTTCTGCATCAGCTTCTGGCAGTCTACATTTTTCTTTGCCATACCACAGTGGATATCCCATTCGGATAATGTATCCAGGAGAACAGGTGTGGTATAATAACGGTTTCCAGTGATCTGAATATCCCAGATACGAAGGGAACATACAAATAACAAAAAAAAGCCAAGAAATATTCCGAGAAAAAAAGCCTTTCTTTTTCGTGCATGAAGTAAAAAGAAAGGCAGACCGTTTTTAGATAAGATATGGATCCGGGCATCTGTTTTCCGGCGAAACCGGCCAAGACGCAGGAAATCTCTGGCAGAGAGTTCCATTTCATAGAAGGAAGCTTCCTGGGTAAGATTTCGAAGAGGAATCCGATTATGTACACAGAGACTGAAAAACCGATCCGGTGCAGGGCTTTCCAGACGAATGCGAACGTAGCCGCGGATATATTTTTTTTCATAGAATCCAAGAACGTACCTCCCGATCGTCCGCAGTCAGATTTCATACAAAACAGATTGTGATCTAGTCCTGTTACTTTCATCTCAAGTGCTGTGTAGTAAAGAACGCTGAGGGAAACTCCCTGAATGCGTATTCTTCCATTTGCGGTCAGTACTAAAAGATGATCGGAACGGTATTCCAGGATACTTCGGTAATTTTCCAGAAGAATCTCCCGTTCACCAATCAGTGTGATGATACATCCATGATATGCCAGATCGCCGGGAAGTTCCAGCAGATTCAGCCAGACACTCTCTCACTGTTGTTATTTTTATTTTTTCACAGAATGCTCCCGGTGTTTATTATTCAGTTTATGAGAATTCGCCGATCTTTATGCTTCTCGGAGGAAAATCAGTGAGAACCAGAGAACCATCTGTTCTCCCATATAATAATCCATGTGATTTTCTTCGATATTTTTGGTCAACAGGATCCCATGACTTTCAATACAAGGATGCATCAGATCCGGGTGGTTACAGGATTTTTTTGGATATGTGCATTTCTCACAGATGGAACAGGAATCCGTGGACAGTGTATAGCATCGCCAGGCATCCTGTTTTAAAAATGCTTCGATTTTTGCAGTGATCTCCTCATGCTCCTGTTTGGTAGCAAGCAGAGCATCCATATTGGAATAATCCGGTACTTCTGCCACAGAAGAAAATAAAAGAGCATGTGTGTACTGCTGGCACCGTTCTCTGCATTTGTCCACAGTTCCTACTGCCGGTGGACATGACCAGGATTTTCCATATCTTGGACATTCCCGCTTACAGATGGTGCGTACTTTGTCATTGAATTCAATATCATCAATGGAAAGAAAGGTATACTGATAAATGGGAAATTGTGTAATATAGTTTTCTATTGATTGAAAGTTCATAAATACTCCTTTTTTACTTAAATCATTACGTACTATTATACCGTCTGTATCGCCAGAATACAAGTGGTGAATACCGGACCGCTCTCTGGCATATACAGTAAAGACAGAAAAAGAAAAGAGTACCTATGAAATATTTAAATTGTATCAAACAATGGCTGCACACAGGAAAAATAATCCGGGAAACAGACTTTCTTACCTGTTGTGTGGTACTGATTGCCTGTTTTTTTGTCGGCGCGGCGATACACTGTCACACAGAACAGGAGCATCTGGAGACTTCCGGACAGATTCTGCATCCTGAGACAGAGAACTGGGGACTTGGTTTTGGGCAGACCGGAGAAAAACCGACAGGAAATGTATCAGCAGAAGAATTGAAAAAGTATCATGCCGCCTATATGGATCCAACGGATGAAAAAGTCATCTATCTTACTTTTGATGCCGGATATGAAAATGGTAATACACCGGCGATTCTGGAGGCATTGAAAAAGCATGATGCAAGCGCAACTTTTTTTGTGGTGGGAAATTATCTGGAAACCAGTCCGGAACTCGTTAAGCAAATGGTGGCTGAAGGCCATACTGTAGGAAATCATACCTTCCACCATCCGGAAATGTCAAAAATTTCTGATGCAGCTTCTTTTGAAAAAGAACTAAAGGACGTGGAAACACTCTATCAGAAAATTACAGGAGAAGAACTTACCCGCTTCTACCGACCACCGCAAGGGAAATATAACACACAAAATCTGCAGATGGCCGGCGATCTTGGATATAAGACATTTTTCTGGAGCCTTGCCTATGTGGACTGGATCCAGGATCAGCAGCCCACAAAAGAAGCTGCCTTTGATAAATTATTAAAACGGATCCATCCGGGAGCGGTCGTACTGCTTCACAGTACTTCTTCTACGAACGCGCAGATTCTGGATGAACTTCTGACAAAATGGGAAGAAATGGGCTATCATTTTGCACCACTGTCGGAACTGGCAGAGAAGATTTAAAGGAAACTGCAAAGATGTTTCAGAGCTGGAAGAAGCTGACAGGAGGTATATTCCCAAACGGAAAAAAGATCAGCCGGTTGCTGTCTGCAAAACAACCGGCTGATCTTAGAGCGTGTCTGAAAAATCATTTCCGCAATCTGCAAGCCCCACTTTGCGGTATATTTTACCCTCATTCGGTTGCCGTAGCCCGCTACGCCGCCCTCATTCGGATAAAATCTCCCACAAACTGGGACTCGCAGCTTGCGAAAAGCCTTTTTCAGACACGCGCTAGAACTACCCGTTAGATTTCGGTTTACTTGTGATAAGGCTGATTGGTCATGATCCGGTAAGAACGATAGATCTGTTCTAACAGAATTACCCGCATCAGCTGGTGGGGAAAAGTCATTTTTGAAAAACTCAGGGCATAATCGGAACGCTTCACAAGTGCATCACCAAGTCCGATCGAACCACCGATTACAAAACAGATATGGCTTTGTCCCCGGATACCCAGATTTTCCAGCTGACGGGAAAATGCAACAGAATCCAGCATCTTTCCGCCTATTTCAAGGGTGATCACATAATCATCATCCCGGATATATCGCATCAGACGTTCCCCTTCTTTATCCCGGATACTTTTTTCCACTACTTCACTGGCATGGTCCGGTGTTTTTTCATCAGCCACTTCGATAATCTCCAGTTTGCAGTATTTGCTGAGACGTTTCGAGTATTCGGCAATGGCATCGCGGAGAAATTTTTCTTTGATCTTTCCTACAGTCAACAATGTAATTTTCATAGATGAATTATATTTCCTTTACATACTCGGATACGCATTCTGGCGGCTTGCAAAATATTCACGTTTCAGCTCCAGAAACAGCTCTGCATTTGTCGCCTGAACATATGGGTTGACATAGAAAATTGCCAGCAGTCCACAGGTACACAGGGACAGCAGGGACCATCCGAGAAACGAAAGATCCAGCACAAAGGTATTCCACTTCTGTCCATACATCAGTTCTTTGCTGAGGCGGAATGCATCCTGTCTTGTCATGTTCGGGTCATCTGCCAGAAGGTAGGGAACCATACGGTATTCGTAGGCTTTTACGATACCAGGTACAATCAGAAGCAGAGACCACAGACCAATAAAAAGTTTCCGTAAAAATAAAGTCAATACGGTTTTTCCGTACATGCCCTTCTGAAAGGCAAATCCCAGCCGTCCTACCGTTGGCTGATATTCAGAATTTTCCATAAAGAAACGGCAGCCACCGACTTCCAGAGGATTGAAAAGGAAAATCCCAAGTAAAGCACTGACGATCATGACACCACCTACGACAACTGCGATGATTCCACTTACCAGCATACCGGGAATGGAAGTACCGGAGTTGTAATAAAAGTGTCCGATGTCTCCGTCATCAAAGTATTCTGTATAATAAGAATCATCGGAAGTGCCGGAAGAAGTTATCTGATTCCAGCTGTTGGATACAGCACTTCCGCCACCGCTGACAAATAACATCAGAATAAATGCAACAAGTACGCTGCGCCAGTAGTTTCTCTGAAAGGCTGCTTTGCCTCTCTCTTTCAGTTCAAATCTTGTCCACATCATGTTGTTCTCCTTTTTCATGTAAAAGTATCTGTGTTTTGGTTTCATTATAACATGGAATCTATTGACTCACAAGCAGGCTGGAAAATATTAAGAGAAAAGAAAGAGTTTACATAATAGTATTATGGTAACTTAAAATGCGTTTTAGGAAACGTATCTGACTGTGAGGATACTGAACAGTTGCAAGCATATTTTCCAGTAAAGTAAAACTGCCGGAAGACTTCTGTATAGAAAATTCTTCCGGCAGTTAAAATCAATCCTGCTTGATTTTATTTTGCTTTGTTTTTGATGAACTCATCGATTCCTTTTGCGGCTGCTTTACCGGCACCCATAGCCAGGATAACAGTAGCTGCACCGGTAACTGCGTCACCGCCGGCATATACACCGGCTTTGGATGTGGCACCTGTCTCGTCATCAGCAATGATACATTTTCTCTTGTTAATGTCCAGACCGATGGTCGTGGAAGAAATCAGCGGGTTTGGAGAAGTTCCAAGGGACATGATAACAGTATCTACGTCCATCTCAAACTCGGAACCTTCGATGACAACCGGACGTCTTCTTCCGGACGCATCCGGCTCACCCAGTTCCATACGAACACATTTGATTGCTTTTACCCAGCCTTTTTCGTCTGCAACGATTTCTGTCGGGTTAGTCAGCAGATCGAAAATAACGCCTTCTTCTTTTGCGTGATGTACTTCTTCACGTCTTGCAGGCAGTTCTTCTTCACTTCTTCTGTATACGATATGTACCTCAGCACCAAGACGAAGAGCAGTTCTTGCAGCATCCATAGCTACGTTACCACCGCCGACAACAACAACTTTCTTTCCGGTTACGATCGGTGTGTCGTGGTCATCGCGGAAAGCTTTCATCAGGTTACTTCTTGTCAGGTATTCATTTGCGGAGAAGACACCGTTGGATACTTCACCCGGGATACCCATGAACATCGGCAGACCCGCACCGGATCCGATAAATACTGCTTCGAATCCTTCATTTTCCATCAGTTCATCTACAGTAGTGGATTTACCGATGATAACGTTGGTGTTGATCTTAACACCGAGAGATTTTACATTTTCAACTTCTGCTTTTACAACTTTATCTTTTGGCAGACGGAATTCCGGAATACCGTAAACCAGAACACCACCAGCCTGATGCAGTGCTTCAAAGATAGTTACATCGTAACCAAGTTTTGCCAGATCTCCTGCACAGGTCAGACCGGAAGGACCGGAACCGATAACTGCAACTTTATGACCGTTTTTCTCTGCCGGAGCTTCCGGTTTGATACCGTTTTCTTTGGCCCAGTCAGCTACAAAACGCTCCAGTTTACCGATGGATACCGCTTCGCCTTTGATACCACGGATACATTTTCCTTCACACTGTGTTTCCTGTGGACATACACGACCACAGACTGCAGGCAGTGCACTGGACTGTCCGATTACTTTGTATGCTTCTGCAAAGTTACCTTCCTTCACTTCTTTAATGAACGCAGGAATATTGATACTTACCGGACATCCCTGAACACATTTAGCATTTTTACAGGTCAGACATCTGGAAGCCTCTTCCATAGCTTCTTCTTTGTTATATCCAAGACATACTTCATCAAAGTTTGTTGCTCTTACTTTCGGTGCCTGCTCTCTTTACAGGTACTTTTTTTAATACGTCACCCATTATTTGTCACCTCCGCACTGTCCGCATCCGCCGTGATGAGTTATCACCCTCACGCAGTTTTAATAACGCTCTTCCTCTTCTGTTTTGTACATCTGCTGTCTCTGCATAGCAAAGATTCCAGTCAACCAGATGTCCGTCAAATTCAGGACCTGTCTACGCATGCGAATTTTTACTTCGTCACCAACGATGACACGACAGGCACC
>ENA-OPZZ01000733-OPZZ01000733.1-human-gut-metagenome-genome-assembly--contig:-NODE-733-length-23997-cov-3.672266_pt1 | contig 23997 bp, 39 predicted proteins | sample MGYA00242487_ERZ504511 | MGnify/ENA primary metagenome ERZ504511 (study PRJEB26092, sample SAMD00036241) | human gut metagenome | host: Homo sapiens | study: EMG produced TPA metagenomics assembly of... | reverse complement strand
AAAAATGAACTGTATGAAATGTAGCGCAAGGAGTAATGAACTATGAAAAGAGTATTGTTAAAGCTCAGCGGGGAAGCTCTCGCCGGGGAGAAAAAGACAGGATTTGACGAGGCAACATGTATTGGAGTTGCAAAGCAGGTAAAACAGCTTGTTGATGACGGTGTTCAGGTAGCAATTGTAACAGGTGGAGGTAATTTCTGGAGAGGAAGAACCAGCGAGACAATTGACCGTGTAAAGGCAGATCAGATTGGAATGCTTGCAACAGTTATGAACTGTATTTACGTATCTGATATTTTCCGTTTTGCAGGAATGGAGACAGAAGTATTTACCCCGTTCGTATGCGGTGCATTTACTACATTATTTTCAAAAGATAAAGCTGTGGAAGCATTGAATCAGGGAAAGGTTGTTTTCTTTGCAGGAGGAACCGGACACCCGTATTTTTCTACAGATACAGGTGCTGTACTTCGTGCTATTGAGATTGAAGCAGATGCAATGCTTCTGGCAAAGGCAATCGATGGAATCTATGACAGTGATCCAAAGGTAAATCCACAGGCAAAGAAATATAACGAAATTAGTATTCAGGAGATTATTGACAAAAAGCTGATGGCGGTAGATCTGACGGCTTCTATTATGTGCCTTGAGAATAAGATGCCGATGCTTGTATTCGGACTGAATGAGCCGAACAGCATTGTAGAGACAATGAGTGGAACATTTACAGGAACAAAAGTGACGGTATAATAAGGAGGATATAGCAATATGAATGAGAAATTAAAAGTATATGATACAAAGATGCAGAAGACAATGGATAGTCTGGACAGTGAGATGGGAACGATTCGTGCAGGACGTGCCAATCCGAATGTGCTGAACAGAATTATGGTAGATTATTATGGAACACCAACACCAATCCAACAGGTAGCGAACGTATCTGTTCCGGAACCGAGAATGATTCAGATTCAGCCATGGGAGAAGAGCATGCTCAAAGTTATCGAGAAAGCAATCATGGTTTCTGATCTGGGTATCAATCCGACAAATGACGGAACTGCTGTAAGACTGATCTTTCCGGAACTTACAGAAGAACGACGTAAAGAGCTTGTAAAAGATGTTAAGAAAAAAGGCGAGGCGGCGAAAGTTGCAATTCGTAACATCCGTCGTGATGGAAATGATGCATTTAAGAAGCTGAAAGGTTCTGATGTTTCTGAAGACGAGATCAAGAATCTGGAAGATGAACTTCAGAAGATGACGGATAAGTATGTTAAAGAGATTGACAGTGCTGTTGAAGTAAAATCAAAAGAAGTTATGACTGTATAGTCTGGAATGAAAAGAAGAGGGCAGCCCCGGCAGATATGCAGGAGGGGTCTGTCCTCATTTAATGTTGATAAGATTTAATGTTGATAAGAAAAAATTTTCACAGAAGAAAGCCGAGGCATTCTTGAATGTTGAAATATATTTGTGTCAGATTTGAAATGTGTGAGATAATTTTAGTCAGCAGGAGGATAATATTATGAATATACCACAGCATGTTGCGATTATTCTAGATGGTAACGGACGCTGGGCAAAGGCAAAAGGAATGCCGCGTAATTATGGGCATGCACAGGGAAGTAAGAATGTAGAGAAGATTTGTGAAGAAGCATGGTGCATGGGAATAAAATATCTGACCGTATATGCTTTTTCTACTGAGAACTGGAATCGTCCAAAAGAAGAAGTAAATGCTCTGATGAAGCTGCTTCGCAATTACATGAAAACCTGTCTTAAGACAGCAGCGAAAAATGATATGAAAGTCCGTGTAATCGGAGATATTACAAAATTGGATGAAGATATTCAGAAGAGAATTCTGGAGCTTGAAGAAGCAACGAAAAATAATGGCGGATTGAATTTTCAGATTGCAATCAATTATGGAAGTCGTGATGAAATCACAAGAGCGGTACGCACGTTGGCTGAAGATGTAAAAGAAGGAAAACTTATGCCGGAAGAAGTGAATGAGGCATGTATAGAAAGGTATCTGGATACACACGATATTCCAGATCCTGACCTTCTGATTCGCACAAGTGGAGAGCAGAGATTGTCCAATTATCTTTTGTGGCAGCTTGCTTATACAGAGTTTTATTTTACCGATGTTCCATGGCCGGATTTTTCCAAGCAGGAATTGGAGAAGGCAATTGAACAGTATAATCGCAGGGACAGACGCTATGGCGGCGTGAAGGAGGAATAAGATGTTTAAGACAAGGCTCATAAGTGGAATTATACTGGTGATTGTGCTGATTGCGACAGTCGGAACTGGAGGAAATGTTCTTTTTGGTCTGCTTGCGGTTGTCAGCCTGATTGGATTGACAGAATTATATAAAGTGATAGAAGTTCAGAATAAACTTTTAGGATTTGCAGGATATCTGGCAACAGTGGCCTATTATGTACTGCTCTATACTGGGAATCTTCAGTATATGACACTTTTTACGATTGTGTTTTTAGTGTTAGTTATGGCGGTATATGTATTTACATTTCCAAATTACAGATCTGAACAGGTGATGACTGTATTTTTTGGAGTGTTTTATGTAGCAGTAATGTTGTCCTACATTTATCAGACACGCATGCTGGAAGATGGGGGCATAGTTGTATGGTTGATTTTCTTAAGTTCCTGGGGCTGTGACACTTGTGCATATTGTGCTGGTATGCTTCTTGGAAAGCACAAGATGGCACCAAAACTCAGCCCAAAGAAATCTGTAGAAGGTGGTATTGGTGGCGTACTGGGGGCTGCGCTTCTAGGAGTGTTATTTGCATTAGCTGTGAATCAGTGGGCAGGAGCACAGGCAGGAGTTCTGGAATACGCAATCATTTGCGGAGTCGGTGGAATGATTTCACAGGTTGGAGATCTGGCTGCTTCTGCAATCAAAAGAAATCATGAGATTAAGGATTACGGGAAATTAATCCCGGGACATGGTGGAATTCTGGACCGGTTCGACAGTGTAATATTTACAGCTCCGATTATTTATTATCTGACCATGGCGCTGGCGGGGAATTTGTAACGAGAAATCATATGATATATTAAAAGGTGGTAATATGAAGAAAATAGCAATTCTGGGTTCTACAGGTTCTATTGGAACACAGACACTGGAAGTCGTAAGAGAAAATGGAGATATCGAGGTACTTGGTCTGGCAGCAGGAAGTAATATTTCGCTCCTGGAAGAGCAGATCAGGGAATTTCAGCCAAAACTTGTAGCTGTCTGGGATGAGAAAAAAGCAGCAGAATTAAAAATAAAAGTACAGGATCTGGATGTAAAAATCGTAACTGGTATGGACGGACTGATTGAAGTATCAGTTATGGAAGAAGTGGAGATACTGTTGACAGCTGTTGTTGGTATGATTGGAATCCGCCCAACGGTTGAGGCAATTAAAGCAGGAAAAGATATCGCTCTCGCAAATAAAGAGACATTGGTAACTGCGGGACATATCATTATGCCCCTGGCAAAAGAAATGGGGGTTTCCATTCTTCCGGTGGACAGTGAGCACAGTGCCATTTTCCAGTCACTTCAAGGCAATAAGATGAATTCAATCCATAAGATTTTATTGACAGCTTCGGGTGGACCGTTCCGCGGGAAAAAAACAGGAAGACCTTTTGAATATTCAGGTAGAAGATGCGCTAAAGCATCCGAATTGGGCAATGGGACGGAAAATTACGATTGATTCTTCGACTATGGTCAATAAAGGGCTGGAAGTCATTGAAGCAAAATGGCTTTTTGGAGTGGAGGTGGATAAAGTACAGGTCGTTGTACAACCGCAGAGTGTTATTCATTCTATGGTGGAATACGAAGATGGCGCAATTATTGCACAACTTGGTACACCAGATATGAAACTTCCAATTCAATATGCACTTTATTATCCTAAGCGCAGGTATTTGCCGGGAGACAGGCTGGATTTCTGGCGCATGGGAAAACTGGATTTTGAAAAGCCGGATATGGATACATTTTACGGACTGGCACTGGCTTATGAAGCGGGAAGAACAGGTGGATCGCTTCCAACTGTATTCAATGCGGCAAATGAAATGGCAGTTGGACAATTTTTGAACAGGGAGATTAAATATCTGGAGATTATAGAGATTATAGAGGATTGTATGAGAGCACATAAGAATATTGAGAACCCGACACTTGACCAGATTCTGGAGACAGAAGCTGAAACTTACGCACGAATCAAAAGCAGGAGGTAATCGTTAGATTTGGGTATTATATTTGCAATCTTAATTTTTAGTTTTATTGTGTTCTTTCATGAACTTGGACATTTTACACTTGCAAAGTTAAACGGCATTGATGTACAGGAATTTGCTATTGGTATGGGTCCGACATTATTTTCAAAAGAATACAAAGGGACAGTTTACGCTGTACATTTGTTGCCAATCGGTGGATTTTGTGCAATGGGCGAAGACGATGAAGAGACAGAGTCACCTGGAAACTTCAATAAAAATCTGTATGGGCAAGAATTTCAGTCATTGCAGCAGGACCGATTTTTAACTTTATTATGGCATTTGTTCTCGCTGTAATTTTGACAGCAATGGTCGGATATGATAAACCAGTTATCTCGAGTGTAGAAGAAGGATATTCTGCGGCAGAGGCTGGCATACAAGAGGGAGACACCATTGTTCGGATGGGTGGAAAGAAGATTAATGTTTTCCGTGAGATTACTTATTATAATCAATTCCATCAAGGAGAGACTGTGAAAGTAACGTATCTCCATGACGGAGAAAAACATACAGCGACATTAGTACCGAAGATGGACGACGAACTTGGATATTATCGTATCGGAATCAGTGGCGGTGGAAATACAAAAGCAAATGCATGGACATCTGTTCAATATGGTGCGTACGAAGTAAAATTCTGGGTATGTACTACATTTGAAAGTCTAAAACAACTGGTGACAGGAAACGTAGGCGTCAAACAATTATCCGGTCCAGTGGGAATCGTAAATATGGTAGATACAACTTATAATGAAAGCAAGTCATATGGTGTATTTATTGTAATAGCACAATTCCTTAATATTGGAATTCTGCTATCGGCAAACTTAGGGGTCATGAATTTATTACCATTACCGGCATTGGACGGAGGACGACTGGTATTTTTACTCATAGAGGCGATCCGTAGGAAACGGATTCCACCGGAGAAAGAAGGCTACGTGCATCTGGCAGGCATGGCACTTCTAATGATTTTGATGGTAGTAGTGATGTATAACGATATTGCCAGAATTTTCTTTTAATTGTAGTTGGGGACGGGGTTTTTTTGAAAAACCCCCGTCCCCAACTGAAAAATAACTTGTCCCAAATTGAAATTGTGTATGAGGTGTTGAATTGGAGTATACAAAAGCGACAATTGATGATATGGAGGAATTCTATGATCTTGTTCAAAATACGATTCAAGAAGTTTATCCAAAGTACTATCCGGAGGAAGTGGTAAGGTTCTTTAGCCAGCAGCATTGCTGGGAGAATTTGGAACGTGATCTTGAAGAGGAACGCATTTATATCCTTCAGGATGGGGAGTGTGTGATTGGTGCCGGCAGTTTTGAGGGCAACCATATTACTCGGGTCTTTGTGAGGAAAGATTATCAGAGACATGGCGTTGGCAGTCTGATTATGCAGCGGTTGGAAGATGTGATTGCCAGAGAATATGAGTCGGTACGTCTGGAGGCTACGTTGCCTGCAGTAATTATGTTTGAAAAGAGAGGGTACCGTACAATCCGCCATGAAAAGTGGACTGTGAGAAATGGGGCAGTGCTTGTGTATCCTGTGATGGAGAAAATATTGCGTAGATAAGAGGACATAAGGGAAAATGAAGACGATTACTATAGAAGATGTAGAGAAGAAAGATATAAATCAGGTCACAATTTTGGATATCCGTCCGGAGGATGCTTACTGTAGAGGAACCGTTGAAGGTGCAATCAATATTCCGATGCAGGAAGTGGACAATCGAAGAGATGAGATTCCGAGAGATAAACCAGTATATGTACTTTGCCACACTGGGGAGTGGAGTGCTTATACAGTAAATATGCTGGAAGAAGCAGGATATGAGGCGTACAATATTGAAGGTGGATATCGTTCTTTTCTACGTATGATGCTTGGACGTTTTGTGGAAAATGAGACAGTCATGGCTGAAAAACAGAAGGATATTGAAAAAGTATTATTAAAAAGTTCCGTAAATCTGTCTGGTGCAAATTTACGAAGGCAATTCGGGAGTATGAACTTGTAAAAGACGGAGATAAGATTGCTGTCTGTATTTCTGGTGGAAAAGATTCTATGCTTATGGCGAAACTTTTTCAAGAGCTTAGAAAACATGGAAAAGCAAATTTTGAGCTCGTCTTTCTTGTAATGAATCCAGGATATAATGCAGATGACTGGAAGATTATTCAGGATAATGCAAAAGTCCTTGGAATTCCGTTAACAGTATTTGAAAGCAATATTTTTGATACTGTAGCAGACATTGACAAAAATCCGTGTTATCTCTGTGCAAGAATGCGCAGAGGCTATCTTTATTCACATGCGAAGGAGCTTGGATGTAATAAGATTGCATTAGGACACCATTATGATGATGTGATTGAGACGATTCTGATGGGAATGCTATACAGTGGGAAGATTGAGACAATGATGCCTAAACTTCATAGTACGAACTTTGAAGGTATGGAGTTGATTCGACCAATGTATCTGATTAAAGAGGCGGATATTATTGGATGGCGAGATTATAATCAATTAAATTTTATCCAGTGTGCATGCAGGTTTACAGAAAATTGTGCAACCTGTGGCGGAGGACGTGGTTCCAAACGTGATGAAATGAAAGAACTAATCGCGCAGTTCAGAGAAGAAAGCAATCTGATTGAAAAGAATATTTTCCGAAGTGTTCATAATGTAAATTTAAGAACAATCATTGGATATCACAAAGATGATGATATTTACAATTTTCTTGATGACTACGATGAACGTGGAAAAAAGAAACATGAAAAAATGTAATTATTCTGTCAGTTTGAGGGTTTCATGTGATACAGGAGAACATACCTGTATCACATGAAAATTTAGATAATATAGTTCCTAAGTCATCTCAATATATTTTATTCTTTGGTGATGTATTTAGCCATCTAAGCTAATTTAATTCTGCAATTCTAGATACTCCAACATATATTTCTGAGATTTTATACCATGTTTTATAATCAACAATTCCAGTCACTGGAAGACCGAAGATTAACTGGAATTTTCGTACAGCAGCTTCAGTGGCAGGACCGAAGATTCCATCTGCATCAATCTTAGGAATTGCTGGATAGGCATCAGATATAACAAGGAGTTGCTCCTGCATCTGGCGTACCTTGTCACCGGTGGAACCGATACTTAAGTCGTAACCCGGCCAGGACGATGGAATACCGGAAATTGCACTGGCAGTGTTAATATACATGTCATCACCGTAGTAGTAACGCAGAATTTGGATAGGAGTATAGCCTTGATCACCTAAGGTCTTTGAGCCCCACTGTGTCAACCTTTTTGCTACAACATATAAAGAACCCGCAAACCCTTATTTTACAGTGGTTTGCGGGTATTTTACTGATATAAGAAATAATAGATTTTCAGAGAATCTTGTTCCCGGTCGTAGACAATTTTGTCCACAATCTGTTTTAATGCTTCGTTCTTTTGGGCTGTAGTAAAGGAATCGGAGACGAGGATATCATAGACGCCCTGCACCCTCAACAGCATGTTGGCAGCAGGATTCGGCGTATCTTTTGGAGCATTGTCTTCCAGTTCTTTTAATTGTTCTTCCAAGTGTATGCGTTCTTTCTGGAGCAGTGCTTTATTCGCTTTATATTCCTCAAGAGTATCAATTCCCTCACGGTAAGAAGCTTTGATTCGTTCTTCTTTTCCGGAAAGACTTTCCAGACGACTGGTTAATATATTTTTCTCATTGGAGACTTCTATCGGCTGACGTTCTTTTAAGGTGTAAGAAATGTTGCCGGAACTTAGAGATTCCTTGACGCAGGCAAGGACCTCTTTCTCCAGGACAAGGGAACTGATTCCATGTGGTTTCTCACATTTTCCTTTATGATATCCATAACAAGAGAAGTAGGAGTATTTCTCACCGTTCGCACGTTTCATGGTGGCAGCAGTCAATGTACGTCCACATGCAGGACATTTCAGTAATCCGGAGAGCCAGTGCTTATATGTAGAAGAGGGACGTTTTCCGGAAGGTCTGTAGGTTGTTTCGAATCGTTTCTGTGCTGCATCAAATAATTCCTTTGTAATAATTGCCGGCTGTTGTCCTTCTGTGACGATCCATTCATCTTTATCCTTGATTCTGTTCGTACTGTTTTCTGTCCGGTTCCACCGAATCATACCACAGTAGGAAGGATTCTGAATGATGTACTCAATAGATCTCCGCTCAAATGGTTTGCCCTGTGAGGTCTTAAGCCCAAGATTGTTCAGGCGTCTTGCAATATCAAAAAATCCGATGCCTTCATTCGCATACCAGTTAAATATCATGCGTATAATTTCAGCTTCTTCAGGAACAATCATCGGAGGCTTGCCATGCTCCACGACCTTGTATCCGAGTGGCGGACGTGCCTGGTATGCTCCACGGGTTGCATTTTCTTTCATGCCCCGGAATACTTCACCAGATAATCGGATAGAGTAGTATTCATCCATCCACTCAATGATACGTTCAATCAGAGAACCGAAAGGATTATCTGAAAGAGGTTCAGAAATACTTATGACCTCTACATTATGCTGTTTCTTAAGAAGAGATTTGTAGACAATGGACTCTTCCTGATTCCGGGCAAATCGTGAGAACTTCCATACCAGGATCAGATCTACCGGGTGATCAGAACCCTTTGCAAGTCCGACCATCTCCTGGAAGCCTGGACGCTTTTCAGCTTTCCGGCCGGAGATTCCAAGGTCAGAGAAAATCTTAAGGATTACAATATTGTTCCTGGCAGCATACTCCCGGAGAAGATTCTCCTGCGAATCCGGAGAGATTTCTTCCTGATCGTGCGTGGATACACGGATATAGCCATAAGCATATCTTAATTCACTCATCATATCACCTTCCTTAGTATATATGTGCGACGTCGCACAATTTTGCGTATAAAAATAACACCTGTACAGGTGCCAAGGAAATGTGATACAATACTCTTGTCACGGGGTATTGTACGTGCCTTGGCACTGTATAGTATTCATTAAGCCGTTCCTGTTGGTAGCAGGAGCGGTTTTTACTTTAATAAAAATAAAAGACACCCATGAACTATACAGTAACATGAGTGCCTTTCAACCGTAATCAATACGGTTAACTCTATGTAAGTATAGTACCATAAGAAGTAAAATATTACAATAATTGTTCGAAAAATAATACAAAATATTAAAAAAAACCTATTGACTTTATAAAATGCTATAGTTATGAATTAAATTTATTGTAGTCAATTTTTTCTTTTTCAGCATATTTTAATGTAAGCAAATCAGATATATTTCTGATTCCCATATGACCACGAATGTAATCAAAAGCATTAGAATGAATTTTTTCTTGTAAATCAGTAAGCATATTATAAAGAGTATCTACAAATCTATTATATTCATTTGATGGAAGGTAGTATTTTAAATAAACAATTAAATCAAAGAGTTTCTGGTCGGTTTCTGTTTGATATCCATTTGGGAGAAGTGAAAAGTATTTCTCTAAGATGCGTCCACTATTTCTTCGCCCAGAAGATGAGGCACGGTTAATACAATATATTCTTTCATTATGTGCACAAGAATTTCTTACAATACGTAACCAATGTAAACTGCCAATTAATAATTTGACATTAGGAAGTTGATTTGAATCTAACATACCATACAGCCGGCATATTGAATGAGTCACAGTCTGTTTACTACTTTTTAAAATTTCAATGAAAGTTGAAAAATTAACTACTTTTATCATAATCCAAGTAGGGATTTGCTTATGATTTTCATATAGAATTTAACATAATCCAAGTGGCTTTTGCTTAACTCGCTATATGCAGATGAAATCGCATTCATACGTTCCTGCAAGGAAGTATTTTCGTTATATGCATTGGTGTCGTACCATGTAATAACCCCTTTTTTGTTGCATTCATCAAATCTTGTATCCAGTTAAAGTGCGAACTTCTTCTTTCCACTTGAGTGATGTATTTCAAGAGGAATGAGCGAAGCTCATCATCGAAGCATTTTACTTCGTAAAGATGGTCAATACTGGTTCCGCGTATATAAATATGTTCGCCTTCCACAGTTTGACCACATATAAATGGATTTTATAACCATTTATAGATTGAAATATCCTGTACGGACTAATATACGTTTGTGATCAACATCGTGATCAATCAAGTTTTTTATGATTTCGTAAATGTTTCAATTTGTTGATTATAAGTTAAAAATAATTATCTTCAGTCAATTACAATGTCCATTTCTCAAAAAATATAACTGAGTGAAAGTGACCATTTTGCCAACGTTGGCAAAATGGTATTTATTTCAGCAGATTTGCAACACAAATCTTAAGGTCACCATAGATCGTAACTGTAATTTCATCATCAAAGGAGTATTGGGTGGAATCCTCGGTACCTTCAAATGAATATACCTGTACAGTGCGTTGCAATGGATTGACAATCCAATATTCACGAACACCTGCAGTACGATACTTAAAAAGTTTTGTCAGATAATCCATGCGCTGACTGCTCGGAGAAACAATTTCAATGATGAAGTCCGGAGCTCCCTGGTATCCTCTGTTATCAACCTTGGAAGAATCACAAATAACAGAGATATCTGGTTCCACATAATTGCGGTCGTCTTCATTTAAAAATACAGCAAACGGAGCAGGGTAGACTTTGCATGGTCCACCATTCTTTTTGATGTAATCTCTGAGAGTAGCAGAAAGTTCCATTACAAGTTCCTGATGCATCGGACTTGGTGGAGCCATATCGTAGATCTGGCCGTCAATTAATTCTGCGCGCTGTCCTTCAGGGAGAGCATAGATGTCATCAATCGTATATGTGTTTGATTTTGGCAATGGCATAAGATTCACGTCCTTTCATAATAGTGTATGGTTAAAGTATAACCAATTTGATTGGAAATTTGTCCAGCCGGGCGACAACTCCGGCATCTCTTTAAGACCACAAGGGTGTGATAGCTGCCTTTCTATCCTTGGACAATACGTATGCCAACGGGGTGGCGATTTCTTTTTTATTCAGCTTTTGTCAATTTTACTTTCGTAGTTGTACCGGCCATAGAGACTTGATAGGAAAGTTCTTTATCTGCATCAGAGTATGAGAAGTCTTTTGTATCATCAGTTGATGCAAGCATAGCATTATCAGTCTGCTCTTTATTTCTATCAGATGTCCAAGTGTAGTCAGCTGAGTACTCTGTTGGAGCTGTATAGGTTCCTACCCAGTAGATAGAAGTTGTGTCACCGTTATCAGATACCCAATTGACAGTAATTGTATCGTCGGCAATAACAGCCTCCATCCAGGAACCGTCATTATCTTCTGATTTCCATGTCCCAGCTAAATCAACAGGTGCTTTTTCCTCTTCTTTTTTTGTTTCCTGTGTAGTTTCGTTTTGTTTGGAATCAGATTTATCAGATGAGCTTCCACCTCCACATGCAGACAATGACAATGCCATTGTTCCGGCAATCAATAATGCTACAATTCTTTTCTTCATAATTATTCCTTTCTTTCTTCATTTGTAATTTGAGAATAAGCAAATCTAAGTAAGTTTTATATATAAACGCCGAAGCGGTTATATCAATCCTTATCATGCTCTTTATATTGACTCATTTCTTCATCATGAGCCAAGTGAGCATTACATTCGACCATGAACTGATTTAACACGTCTTTTTTTTAGAGGTGTTTCAGATACTCTATGTCCGCATTTATTGCAAAAGATATAAGTAGTATCAATTTTATGTCCACAGTTAGTGCAATAAATAGTCTTTTTATATTTGTTTAATATATATGATGCCATATAATTTCCTCGAATATTGCGTGGTTATATCCGTTTAAAATTTCCGTCTCAACTCTACAACTTTCCCAATAATCTTCACGGGTTTTTCTTCAATCTCTTCCCGGCTAAAATACATCGGTTCATAATTAGGATTTAATGAGATAAGAGCAATACTGTCTGCATACTTCTTTAGTCTCTTACATACTCCATCATTCCCGTTCACAAGAGCAATTACAATCTCGTCGGATTCCGCATCATCCTGTCTTTTTACAATTACAGTATCTCCATTATGAATATCCGGCTCCATAGAATCACCGCTGATCCGGAGTCCGAAGAATTCACCGGTCCGTGCCAGTTCCTCTGGAATCTCTTCTTCATCCACAATATCTGTGATGGCTTCCAAGGGGATACCAGCAGCAACACGACCGAGGATTTTTACTATATTTGATTTAGGAGAAGACGGTTGTTCAGTACGCTCATCTATTAAATCAGATTTTTCAATATGGAAATAATCGGCAAGCCGTTGAACTTTTCCCATTCTTGGCAATGCTATGCCCTGGCACCATGTATTAAATGTTTGAGGGGAAACGGATATTGCGTCTGCAACCTCTCTTTGGGTTTTGTTTACTTTTGATAAATAATAGTTTAAATTTTTAGAAAATATTTTTTCTGTTCTATATCAGTCATATATTCACCTCTTTTATAACCATATAGTACAATATAATTTGACTAAAATCAACTAAAAATCAAAAATAATTGTATTTTGGTGTTGACATCAAATTAAATTTGATTTATAGTATAGTCGTAATAAGAAATGTACGATTTGCAGGAGGTGAATAAATTGAGCAAGTTAAGAATTTCTCTTGCAGCAGCTAGAGTTAACGCAGAAATGACGCAGGAAGATGTAGCAAGGGAGATGCACGTATCTAAGAATACAGTAGTAAACTGGGAAAAAGGTAAGTCAGAGCCTACAATCTCGCAAAGTAGAGAACTCAGTAAGCTTTATAATATGCCATTAGAGTATATTTTTTTACCTTAATAATCAAATTAAATTTGATTTAGCGAATAGAGAAAGAGAGGTGAATAAGAGTGCAGGCAAATTATACAGACATTTCTATCAAAAGAATTGAAAGCAGAACATTTTTTGTAATGGGAAATCAAAGTATCGAAGTTAAAGATTATAAAATCATAAGCTCCGGTAATGGAGACGTGGAGCTTACGTTGGTACTAAAGGGCAATGCATCTATATTTGAGATGTCAGCCAGCTTATAAGGACAGAGGCTATAGGACTAGTAATCCAAGAATTACGTTCTAAGACAGCGGAAAATTTTGATAGTAGTCCTTTCTGTGGTGGAAGTTGATTATTAACCATCATTTCCAACAAGGAAATAATTTGTTGAAGTTCTTCCTTGTCTGGAGAGTCGGAATCTTCAATTTGCTTTTTTGTAGCACGCAAAGAATCTTTGTAGTTAACAGTGACGCTTTGCTGAGTCCCGATTACCGAACCATAAGCAGTACCTATATTGAACACAGGAGAGTTGCTTTGAGTGTTATAAGCCTTTTCATATTTGGTCTGATAATATGCTTTTAATTGATATTGTTCCTGGTGAATAAACTGCGTTTGAGTATCAGTTATATAAATCACTTCTCCGGCTGGATTTGTAAGGATATCATTTTGTTGAATATCAGTTCCTGGCATAAAACCAATAAATTTTTTACCCGAGCTTGTCTCAGTGTTTGGCACTCCAGTTAGCGAGCGATGAATTAAAGCACCATTACGTTCAATAGAGTAAGAAATACCATTTCGTTGAAGGAAAAATTCTAAATTAGGCATTATGAAAACTCCTTTCAGTTCATTATAAGATGACAAAATTCTATCATAATATAGGAAACTTTTCAATTAACAAGCGAGGTGAGAAAAATGTGGGTCCCTAAATGGTACTGGGAAAGATCGATTAGAAGGCAAGAAGAATTAGAACGCAGAGTAAAACGTTTAGAACTTATTCTTTTGCGAGAGGCGAAAAATAAAATTACAAGTCTTTCTGACAGGGAAGCTGGAAAAGATTATAAGGATGGATTTTTAGACGTTGAAGAAATCATCAATCAAGGCATTGAGATTTAGATGAGGATTTATAGTATTTGCAACAGATGAAACAGGTTCAGAAGAAAGGAGGGAATAAAGTGGTTGAAAGCGTATCCGTTTTATTAGTATCAATAGCCGCAGTGTTAACGGCTATCGATCAAATATCTATAGTTCTTACAACAAAGAAATTATGGAGGCAACAGCAGCAATTGTTGCAACAATTAGAGATGCTACAGAAAGAACAGTCTGAATTATAAAGCGTTTCGAATTTATAGTAGATTCCTGTTTAGATGCTTCTTGCATTTGCAAAAGAGTATCGTGGGTTTCTTTTAAAAGGGCATCACGTTCACTTTGTTTGTTGATTTCGTCAACCATTAGTTGGGCGTGCCAATTAGGATCCATACAATGTATCTCCTTTCATAAATACTCAGCATGGCAGTGCTTGTATTTAGAGTATAGGAGAGATTGAAGAAAGATGTAATAAAAGAGAGGTGGATATTATGAAATGATTATGCCCAGTATGTTTTACCGAGCTTCCGGAGAATGCAAATTACTGCCCAGTGTGTGGAAAGTGTATGAGAGAAGTAGTAGAGCAGACCTCCGAATATATAGGAAGTTCACCAGTAACAACAATAGTCGGAATAAATGATTGTGCGATTCATGTTAGAAATCGGAATGCAACAAGTACAAACCATTCCACATAACCTATAAAGAGGTGATGCAGTTTGAAACATATATTTATTTTAAGACTTATACGAAAAGAAGATGGAAGTCTTATTTCTGAAAGAGATATGGATACTATGGCGGAAAAAGATAAGGATGAAGCCGTGAATGAGTTAAACGGGAATTCTGTTGGATATTTAGGATACCAGAAGTAGAAAACCGCTTAGGCGGTAGAAGGGAGGACAAGCCCATGAGAGTTAGAGATTGGATAGTGGTAGGACTGATGATGAACGGACTGCCGATGGCTATGTTTCTTCATTGGCTGGTCGTGGGGTATTAGACATGAAGAAAAGATGGACAATGAAGAGGATTGTGGACACGTTATTCGTGTTGGTAATCCTGGGGGATATCGCAACGCTGATCATGTTCGTAGCGATCTCCATCAAGATTCTGAAAATGCAGGAGGTGATCACATGGCTGATACAGCAAGCTTAAAAGAAATCTTATTCCGGCATAGTGCGGAGCAGTGCAAGGTGTGTGAAGCCATTCCATTTGACCAGATTGGACATCAAATCGAGTATGAAAAGTTCAAGATGCTCCATGAGGTTATTGAGGAAGCTGACCTCATGGACGAGTACCAGGAATGGAGACGGGCTTACGGATATGTATAGGAAGGTGGTGAGGGTATGGAAGATAAGCAGAAGATTCTGGACCTTTTGTTGCCTGCTCTTCAGGCGACTCGTAATCTGGCTGATCTGGTAGAACTGGAGTACCGGGAAGACCGGGAGCTGGTGTATGCGAAGTTCGCAAGCGGGAATCAGAAGATTGCCAATGTTGCAATGGATTCCGGAACAGCACTGATCAGAGACGTGATCGGGCAGATTGTATAAAAAAGAGCGCTCATAAAAGCCGGCAAGCTTAAAGCGCTCAAGAAATAAGTCAATTATATTATAAGAAAATAGGAGAAATAAGTCAAATGGCAGATGAGAAGAAGTATGAGATTTCAACATCGGAGTTAAAAAAGTACATATGTCTTGCTATGAATGAGGTGATGCCGAAAGGCATCGCGCTAGAAGAGGAAGAAAAATTCGTCGAATTTACAGCAGATATTGCAATCAGAATTGAGGCTCATTTGAATGGAGAAAAGCCGTTCAAGTCTAGAGATGTCAAAGATTATGAACTTGTGTCGATTGTCATGGATTCGTTAAACGGGCTATGCAACTTGATTTCAAAGAGGGAGGGCGAGTAAATGTATTACAATGAATGCCCGTTTTGTGGGGCAAATTTAGATCCTGGAGAATCATGTGACTGCCAGGATAGCAGGAAGAAAAAGAAACTTTGGATTAAGAAAGTAAATGTTTCGAAGAGAAGAACAGCACAGACATGTGTGAAAGTGAGTTGCCAGTCATGAGCGATATTTTTGAAGTATATGATTTTGAAAATGAGCAGCATTGGCTGAAAGGCAGGACGAATGGAATTGGCGGAAGTGATGCCAGTGCAGTAGTAGGAATGAATCCTTATAAAAGCAACATCGATCTGTTCGAGGAAAAAATTGGCAGGGTGAGAGCGAAAGATATTTCGGACAAGCCCTGTGTCATCTACGGAAAGAAAGCAGAGGAATATATCCGTGAGTTATTTAAGCTGGATTATCCGGAATATAAAGTGGAGCATCATGAGTTCCGGATATTGAGGAGCAAGGAGCATCCTTTTATGCAGGCTTCTTTAGACGGAGAGCTGACTGATCCGGAAGGACGGCGTGGTGTTCTTGAGATTAAGACCACCAATATTTTACAGTCCATGCAGTATGAGAAATGGAAGGATCGTATCCCGGATAATTATTACATACAGGTGTTGCACTATCTGTTGGTAACAGGCTGGCAGTTCGTAGTGTTACGGGCTCATCTGAATACAGAATGGGGTGGTGAGAAGCGGACGACTGTAAAGCATTATTTTATAGAACGTGCAGATGTGGAAGTGGATCTTAAGATGCTGCAGGAAGAGGAACAGAAATTTTGGAGATATGTGGAGAGTGGAAGAAAACCTCCACTGATTCTCCCGGAGATTTAGGAGGTAATTATGGAATTAAAGATCGTAAGTCCACAGGAGAATGGTTTTGTGGAAGAAATCAAGTGGAACAATGAAGAACTGAAAGCTGAGATCGCATCAAAGATGAAGGATTACAGAGGACTTGTATTTACGGAGGAGAGTATTGCAGAAGCCAAAAAGGACAGAGCTAATCTGAATAAGTTAAAGAGCGCATTTGAAGATGAACGTAAACGGGTCAAGAAGTTGTGCATGGAACCATATAACAAATTTGAACAACAGGTTAAAGAGGTAACAGCCTTGATAGAAGAACCTATCTGTCTGATTGATTCACAGATCAAAGAAGTTGAGCAGAGAAAAAAAGAAGAGAAGCGTCAGGTTGTGACAGGACTTTTCAATCAGCTGGCGTTTCCAATTTATGTTTCCCTTACAGCTATCTGGGACGAAAAATGGCTGAATGCATCGGTGTCACTTAATAAGGTCCAGGAACAGATGCAGAGTATTTTAGAGCAGATCAGATCAGATGAAGAAACAATTGAAAAGCTTCAGGAGTTCTCTTTCGAGGCTATGGAAGTCTATAAGAAGACTTTGAATCTTTCTCAGGCAATTCAGAAAGGACAGGAACTGGCAGATATTCAGAGAAGAAAGGAAGAGGCAAGAATTGCCAGGGAAAAAGCTGAGGAAGCAAGAAAAGCTGAGGAACGGAGACGAGCCGAAGAACAGCAGAACATTCAGGAAGAAGCAGATGTATCTGAGATTCCGGAAACGGAGATGGGACGTGTAATTGATGGAATCGAAAGACAGGCTTTTGAACATGTGGTTGCAGCATCAGTTGAAGAACAGGAGCCGGTAATGCATTTGGACTTCCGTGTATGGGGGACAAAAGAGCAATTGTTAGCATTACGCAATTATATGAATGAGAATCATTTAAAATTCGGAAAGGTGGAATAAACATGGCAGTAAATAACAGTTTGGCAAAAAAACAAAAAATGGGATTAACAGCGTACCTTACACAGGACGCTGTTAAGAATCAGATCAACAGCGTGGTTGGAGGAAAGAATGGAACAAGATTTGTTTCCAGTATTATATCTGCAGTGCAGACGACTCCGACATTACAGGAATGTACGAATCCAAGCATTTTATCAGCAGCACTTTTGGGAGAGGCGTTGAACCTTTCCCCTTCTCCGCAGCTTGGACAGTTCTATATGGTCCCGTTCGATAACAGGAAAAAGGGTTGTAAAGAAGCGCAGTTCCAGTTGGGATATAAAGGGTACATTCAGTTGGCAATCCGTTCCGGGTATTACAAGAAACTGAACGTCCTTGCAATCAAAGAAGGGGAGCTTGTACATTATGACCCTCTGGAGGAAGTAGTAGAAGTAAATCTGATTGAAGACGATATTCTCAGGGAAGAAGCTCCGACAATGGGATACTATGCAATGTTCGAGTATGAGAATGGTTTTCGGAAAACGATGTACTGGTCAAAAAAGAAGATGCTGGCACATGCGGAGAAGTATTCCTTCGCTTTCTATAAAAACCGGTGGTGCAAAGTCTTTGGAATTATTGGAGCAGGGAAAGATTCCTGAAAAAGAAATGTGGAAATATTCTTCTTTCTGGTTCAAAGATTTTGATGGTATGGCTCTTAAGACCATGCTCAGACAGTTGATCAGCAAGTGGGGAATCATGAGCATCGACCTGCAGAAAGCAATTGATAAGGATATGGCGGTTATTCAGGAAGACGGTTCGGCAGAGTATGTGGACAATGGTGATTTAGAAGAGAATGTTGTCGCTGATCAGGAGCTAAAAGAAGTTGCGCCGGAGGAAAATGACAGTGTAGCTGCAGGAACATCAAAGCAGGAAGGTACTTCGGACATTGAGTCGGAGTTCTTTAATAATTAACAGGAGGTATATAAGGATATAGGTAACAAAAAGCACCGATCTTTTAAGGTCTGTATTGTATCACATATGTAACAATTAACAAGTCGTTCCCCTGCAGTGCTATGGATGAGGTATTGCAGGGGAGAAAGGAGAGCAGGCATGCAGTCAGTTACATTTCAGGTCCCTGGAAAACCACAGGGGAAAGCCAGGGCGAAGACTGTAAGGAATAAGTCTACTGGCAATATTCATTCCTATACTCCGGAGAAAGATATGTTGTATGAGAATTATATCAAGGCTCAGTTCCAGAATCGTGCAAATGGATTCTATCTGGAAAGAGGAAAGCCGGTGATGCTCCGGATCATAGCGAGATTCCTTCCACCGAAGAGCGTATCTAAGAAACGACAGCTGGATATGTTGGAGGGAAGGGAACTTCCACTTAAGAAGCCAGATATTGACAACATTGTAAAGGTAGTCGCAGATGCTCTGAATGGTGTTGCTTATCATGACGATACACAGATTGCCATGGTGATTGCGGCAAAGACATATTCGGCCATGGAAGGGCTGGATATTACAGTAGAGGAATATGTTGGATAGAGAGAAGGTGCAGTATGGCCAGACCCAAATTGAAAGGCCTTCTTTACTTTCCATTAGATATAGATTTTTTCGAGGATAATAGTATCCGAATCGTCAGAGCGAGATATAAGTCTGACGGGGTAATCATTTACCTGTATTTATTAACACAGATCTATCGGGAGGGATATTACATAACAACAGATGATGATTTCTGGTATATCGTTTCCAGTGAATTGGGAATAGATCTGAACAAGGTGAAGCAGGTCTTGAACTTCCTGCTAAAGAAGTCACTGTTTAATAATACACTCTTTAGTTCGGACAAGGTCTTGACCTCTGCCGGGATACAGAGACGGTTTCAGCTTGCTATAAAAGACAGAATGCGCAAGAGTAAGGAATCGTTAGAAGTAGGAAGGTACTGGCTTTTAAATAAGCAGGAGACAGAACCTTTTATTAAGTGCACTCTTTTTGAAGAAAATCCCGGAAATATAGGTGGTTTTTCCGGGAAAAACGAGTGTAATTCCGCGGAAAAATCCCTAAATAAAAGTAAAGAAAATAATATAAATAATAATATATTCCAGCCACCGGAACTGGAGAGAGCATTTCAACTGTATCTGGTCGTCCGTAAGAGTAATTTCGGAGAGATTCCTTCGGAGCAGGTACAGGCTCTTCGTGAAGATTTGCTGAAGCTGAGTGATAACCCGGAGGAACAACTGGCTATTGTGAAGAAAGCAACTGCCAGTGGCTGGAAGAGTTTTTACCCGAACAGGAAGCAAGAGAAGGAAAAAAACTCAGAAGCAGAAGACTGGATTTAATAACTATACCAGTGGTCGTGATTATGACATGAAAGCATTGGAGCTACAGATGCTAGGAGGAAATAATGAGTGAGATTGAGAAAAAGGAAGAGTGGTATCTAAATATTGATTATCGGGAAGCAAAAGAGATTATCCGGAATAAGCTGCAGGGCATGACACAGAACTTTATCGGAATCGGATTTTATCTCAGGCAGATTAAAGAGATAGAAGGATTTCAGAAAGACGGATATGTAAGTGTTTACGAATTTGCCGAAGACCAGTACGGCATCAAGAGATCTACAGCAATCCGCTGGATGCAGATGAACGAGAAGTTTTCCCAGGGAGGATATAGTCCATTCCTGGATAGCGGTTATAAGGATTTCGGTAAGAGCCAGCTCCAGGAAATGTTATATCTGGACAGTGAGCAGTTGGAAGAAGTGACCCCGGAAATGACAGTCCGGGAAATCAGAGAGATTCGAACACCAGATCTGGAACCCGAAGAGCAGATTCCCGGTCAGATGAGCGTGGAAGATTTTCCAGAAGTTCTGCCGGAGCAGGAAGAACAGCAGGAATCAGTAGTAGAGACAAAAGTAGAACTGCAGAAGCCGACAGAAGAAGTATGGGAATACTTAAATGCATTTGCAAGAGGATTTATAAAACTTCGCAAGAATTGGTTCCTGGAGAACTATCAGAACAGAGTTATGGATGTGACTACAAGTCCTATACTGATCAGACAGGAATTCTGTGAAGGGAGAAGCAGAACTCATTATTTTGAAATTAGAGAAAAATCAGCATTTATTAATCTTTTTGATGATTATATCCAGGTTTTTTCGGTAAATTGTGACTATCTAGGTGACTATGACTGGTTCTACTTGGCAGCAGCCATACAGTCCATGTGGAATGTAGTCGCAATAGAAGAGGCACAGCAGAAAAACGAGGAAGAACAGTCGAGTGAGGAAGTGTGCGACGTCGCACAATCGGAAAATACAGATTGCAAACCGGAACAGTCAAGCTGTCCTCCAGGACAGACAAGTTGTCCGAGAGAGAACTGGGGAACATCAGACGAGGATCAGTTGCAAGGCTGGAGAGAATGTGCAGCTTGCTGGAATCATTACAAGAAATTGCATGAGCATGATGAAGAAGCCCCAGAAGAGGAAAATGTGGGAATTAAAATCCTTCAGGATATTATGGAAGAAGTAACAGAGCCTGTGGAGGATTATCAGGAGATTCCGGAAGAAAACGAATCGGTTATTGTGGAGCAACCGGAAGGTATTGCAATCGTTGATATTCCATCAAAGCCAGAGTTGTACGAAGAAGTATCTGAGAAAACCGATATCGATATTGCAAGGGAAGAGAATCAGAAAGCTCAGATGTATCTGGAAATGCTTACAGAAGAGTTTAGTCAAAATGATATCAGAGTCCGGAAGCAGAAGATATTAGTTGCAGCACTGGCAGGATATATCCATGACCTGGATATGATATTGAATCCTCCGGAAGAACCGGAACAGCCGGAACTTCCAAAACTCAAGAATAATGACCAGCGGAAAGAATGGCTAAATAACTATAAAGACTGGGGATTATGGTATCGGGATGAAAACATAGATGTGAATTATTACAAGTATGATTTCGAAGATGGCAGCAGGCTGGTGGTAGCAGAGTATCCTCAGAGAGAACAAGGTTGGAAATGCGTGCCTCGCGATGAGCATTATTATCATCTATTGGAAAAAGGGAGAAGAAAAGCAGGTACCACAGATGAAATTTATGATCATCAGTATATACAGTATGCAGACAGTGAAACGTATTTGGTGGAATTCCTTAAGAATTTACAGAAGGGAGAGAAGTAGATGTTTACAGGAGTTAATTTTGAAAAAGCAATAGATTATTACAAGAAGGGTAAGGAAGTTATAGTACTTGATAGAAATTCACTTGGAAAGAATGAAAAATCTGGATACGATACATTTTCGTTTTCAGAGCTTGGAAAGAATTTGGATTTCCTGGTAGATGTTCCAGCAGTACCAAATCCGGAGTTTGAACAGGCTGTACAGGATATGGTTGAGCCTGATCAGAATGAGAACGATACTGAAGGGGACGAACAGCTCACCCCCCAAAACCAACCGGAGAGGAAACTGGAAAAAGAAACGGTAGCAGCTCCGGGGAAGATGAGCAGGGAAGAAAAAAGTAAGATCATTCGTCCGTTGATCAAGAAAGGCTTGAAGAATAAAGAGATTGCTGAGCGCACAGGAATTCCACTTGGAACGGTCAACGGCTTATCAGGACCTATCAGGAAAGAGCTAAAGAATCCGGTAAAGGCGGAAATGATTAAGTCCGGAGATAACTCTGACCGTCATAAATGTAGGACATGCCAGTACCGCCACAGTGATGCAGGTGGTTGTGATTATTGCATCCACACCGGAAAAGAGCGAGGTTGTGATGTGGAAGTGTGCGATAAGGCAGTGGCAGGAGCGAGGTTGACTAAGAAATAAGGAGGAAAAGTAGATGACGAAAGAGCAATATAAAAAATACGATAAAATCCTGGAAGAGTTGCGACCAGTGAAGTGGTTCTTGAACTGGTGTGGCGACAGGTATAAGGACAAAAGCGTAAGTAAATATAGATTTAGAATCATTACAAAAGCGAAACAGTTCTTTTTGTATAAAGATATTTATTTTGCGAGAGATAAAGAAATTGAGATTCCCAAAGATTTACAAAAACGAATTGTGGAAGTAATTGAACAATGGGTAGATGAAAAAGAACAGGAATTAAAAAATATATAAGGCGGGAGAATGATGAATAATACAGAGCTTATAGAGCGTTTGGTGGAACTGGAACGCTCAATGGTTGAAAAAAGAGATGCTGATATAAAAGCGTTTAAAGAAAAGCAGAAGCAGGAGCTTACAGGCTATGAGACTAAGAAAATATGGGAATCAAACGGATATAGCCAGGCATTAGTAGATGTCAGAGATATTTTGAGAGAAGAATCACAAAACGACGAAGGGATTGAGGACAATGCTTATTAAATTAATATATAAAATCCTGAAAAAACTTATTGATAATTGCGATAAATTCTACTTGGAGGAAACAGATCCGGACGTGATAGAGGCGAAAGAACTTCTTGGTAGAGTGGAAAAAGCTATGAAAGCAAAAGGAGATGATGCTAATGCACATCAGTAAAGACCAGCGCCTCGATGCTATATCAGGTCGTGACAAGATGGCGGAAAAGCCACCATCGGAAGAAGCAAGCAGACGCTTCCGGACACCGGCATGCTACAGCATATTGGGATATCTGGCAAGGCAGAAGGCGAAGAGTAATAAGATTGATACAGGGGGAGGAGATAGGACGTGGAACAGAGGCTGGAAGAAAACAATATCAAAAATGAAAATAATCGGAAGAAAGAATATTTGAGAGAATACAGATCCAGTAGAAGACGCATTAACCGTATCGATGAAGAAATCACAGAATTAAACGAATTGGCAGCATCTGTGAAACCTATTGATTATTCTGGTATGCCACACGGAAGCGGAAATCAGAAAGATTTATCTGATGAACTGGCAAGGATTGACTCATTGGCGGGAAAGCTTGGAAAAGAAAAGGAAAACTGCATAGAAACCTATATATCCATTGAAAAACAAATGAAAGAAGTGAAGAATGAAGACGAGAACGATGTGCTTTTTTACCGATATGTGAAAGGTCTTCGCTTTTGGGAAATTGCAGAAATAATGGGATACAGTGAGCAATGGATACATAAATTGCATGGGCGAGCATTGGGGCATTTAAAGCTTCCAACATGATTTATCTTAATTTGTTGGTGTTTATTGAAGTTTAGTATGCAAGTCTGATATGCTTATACTGAACTTAGTGAAAAGACAGTTTTCCACGTTGAGTTCACTTCCTCAAGAAGTACATACAAAACCCAGAAGGAACGGCTTGGTAACAGGCCGTTCTTTTGTTGCATAATGTTACATTTTAGATATTATGAAGGTAGGTTTTTGGATGTACGGAGGAAAGAAAGTGGATAAAGTAATT
>ENA-OPZZ01000732-OPZZ01000732.1-human-gut-metagenome-genome-assembly--contig:-NODE-732-length-24064-cov-3.085767_pt1 | contig 24064 bp, 26 predicted proteins | sample MGYA00242487_ERZ504511 | MGnify/ENA primary metagenome ERZ504511 (study PRJEB26092, sample SAMD00036241) | human gut metagenome | host: Homo sapiens | study: EMG produced TPA metagenomics assembly of... | reverse complement strand
GTTATGTCTTGCAGCAAATGTCGCCATCCATTTAATGTGTCGGATCATTTTTACAAATCCATCCGACATTTGTATGGGCATCAGGAAAATATTCATACGGGTCAACCGTATTCTCAGAATCAAATTCTTCCATAAGATCCGGATGAACATCAGCAAAAGATTCTCCTTTTCTAGGTTTCTTTCCCGTACAATATGGACACGGCGGTTTTCCTGTTTCTCTGATAGCTCTTAAAACACTCAGCAATATTGCCTGATATTCTTCACCACAATCCGGACAGTTCCAGTAGTAATAATCGTTGATCATTTTTTCGCCGTGAAATATAGGACATCGGTACCTTATTCCGTTTTTTGTCATACATAGCAGCGACATCCGGATACCTTTCAGCATAATTGCGTTCACTCATATACCCGCATGACGTGCAGCCAATAACTCCATATGTGCCATCCTCATATTTTTTCAGACGATGACGTATTTCAGATTCCCATTTTCTGCCGCATTTCGGGCATTCCCAATGTATATGGATTCCGGACGTAACATCTGCCCTGTAGATATCCGAATAATCATAGGATTTGTCAATAAACTGTTCCAAATCCGGCACAACAGTCAGTACATCATCAACGCCCCTCATGACTTCTGTCTTATCTTCACAATGCGGGCATCGTCCGTTTGAGTTTGTTGTCTTTCTGATTGTCCGCTGCCATTTGTATCCGCATTTTCTGCAGTTCCAAAACGCAGACTGGTCTGAATACGCAGAAATGCTTTCCGGAGCCACTTCATTCTTTTCTTCATCCCAGATATTCATTAAAAATTCTTTGGATGCAACAGATTCCTTAAAGTACTTTTTTCCCCCTTCTTGACATCTCATACATCCGCCTTTCCAGCGCCACTTCCCGTCTTTTTTTATATAAATGTACAAGCGATGTGGATTTCCAGGAATATCCGCAGTCCGGGCACTTCCAGTAAAGCTGCTTCTTATTGTCTCTGTAATAATGGTTGCTGATGTCATAATCACCGTTTGCTTCGAAGTCATAATATCTTCTGGCTTCCGGCACAACCGTGAACAAATCCCGTTTACCGGCCGGATGCTCTTTCAGTTTCTGTTTATTTACTTCTCGGCAGGCCGGACATTTATTCTTAATCTTACACATATTTTTAACCGTTGCAACCCACTTATATCCGCAGTCCGGGCACTTCCAATTTCTTGGCAGACTACTATGAATACTTAAGCCTTCCGGACGGATTGTATTATTCTCCCTGTCGTAAAATCTCAATGTCTCAGGATCATCAGATAAATAAACCGGTTTTCCATATTTCCTTTTTCTTGACTTAATAACACTACAATTCTGACATCCTGCAACATGATACGTTCCATCTTTCTGCTTTCTTACCCTTGATGCAATGGCAGAAAATGATTCTTTACCACAATCCGGACATTTCCAGTAGACCGGTATTCTTGATGCAGGGCTTAATGAATAAATGTCGATATCCTTATTCTTTTCAAAGTCATAACTTGCCTTTAACTGTGGAACCAAAGTAAACACATCATTGATTCCCCTGACGACTACACTCCCAATTTCACAACACGGGCATTCAGGCCGCGCCAAAAATTTTCTAACAGACCGTTCAAATTTATATCCGCATTTTCTGCATTTCCAATTGATCTTCTTCGCAGATCCTGCTGATAACTGATGCGGATCAATCCCCGGATTATTTTCGGCATCAAAAAATGCCATTAATTTCGGATTGTCTGCAATCATACCGTTTACCTTTTTACTCATTCAGTTAATCCTCCAGTTCTTTCAAACAAACTATTGATAGCTGCTGAGGCAGATTTCTTTTAGCCTCTGTGGCTTCTTTAAAATTGATGACTGTACCTGAACCAATGATGTTCTTATCTAACCTGACGGGATCTACCGTATTATTCTTTTCCTCTACTAACCCATCATCCATAAGAAGCCTGTTGGCAATATCAGGATATGTATATGCCTTAATATACTCACTCAGACTGTTTTTTTCAAGACCGGCTCTTTTCAGTTCTGTCTTTAGAGTCTCAATCTGTTCCTCCTGCTGCTTTTTGATCTCCTTCAGTTTTCCCAGTTCTTTTTCAAGATAACTTATCCTGTCCTGATACTGTTTCCCTTTTTCCAAGATCATGGCGGCAGAATCAGCCACCGCATGATAATAATTGTCAAGAGCCGCAAGAGCCTGTCTAAGACGGGCCCTTGGCTGATGATTTTCCAAAAATTCATCTATATCCAGTGTCTTATATGCTGCTACATTCACTTCTGCTGTTTTTTCTTCTGCTTCCTTCAACGATTCAATATATTCTCTTGCTGCCTGTGTCCTCCGCAGTGTCGTAACCTGATAGTCAGGATACCCATGTGCGGTAATGTAAGCCGTAATATCAGGAAACTTCAATTTCGTAACATCTTTCTTACATTCTATAGTAAAATATGAATGAATTAACGCAATCAGTCTGTCATCCGGAATACTTTTATTTCTTGCCATCTTCTGATTCCTCCCTTAAATGTTTTTCCATTAAATACCGGCTGTAGGAGATCGAATTTGCATTAAGACGGAGCAGAACCTCTCCTATATCTTCCGTATCTCCAGCTCCCTGTCTGTACAAAGAAACCACGTTTTTCAAAGACTCACATTCGTCTTCAATTTTTCTCTTGTAATTATCATCAGACGAAAAGTACGATGTATTCCTGCTCCTGTAATATTGACAATCCGGACAGCTTGCGATCTCGCTGTTTTTTCCAATTGCCTTCACACAGTCTGTGATCCCTCCCTTGGCATAATCTTCTGAATAACACATTCCACCTGATACCGTTGTCCCACGTAATGCATCCGGCATATAAGATGCCTTGCTGACCTTATATTCTCGTTCACTGCTGATCATCTTTCTGAACTGTCTGTATGTCTTACATTCAATCATATTGACAATATTCGAATAATAATGCCCCGCCATGATCTCATTCGTATGACCTGCCAAAAGCATGATGGTTTCAGGCGTGCATCCTTCCTGCATCAGATTGATCATGGCAAGATGTCTTGTATCTCCCAGATGAATACGTCCGATCTCATGATCTTCCAAGTGTCTGCCAATATCATCATTCACAATCCTGTAATGATATCTGTCTCTGATAATATCCTCATAAAAATATCTCAAAATTGTCCGCATATTGATATAAGTCAGATAGCGGCTGTTTTTTGGATTTTTCCTGTCCCACTTTTTATAATGTGTTGCTGTTACAAAAAGAGTATTAATTTCCGTGCCATCACAATCCGCAGTGTCATCAATATACTCCTTAATCAACTTTCCCAGTTTTGCAGGTATTTTATAGGTATCTGACCTGTAATCTCCTGCAAGCGTATAAGATACCTGATGCCTTGAACCTTTTAACTGATTTCTTCGTATCGTCAGGAAATGCTCTCCCTGTTCATTGACATAATAACAGTCCCTGGTTGTCAGAATAAATTCTCTCGGTCTCATCGGAATTACAGCCGTAATCCTCCACCATAGATAAATCGGAAAGAAAAACAGCCGTTCCTCTTTCGGAATATCCGATGCCCAGTAATCTTCAATCAGATCATTGAATTTAAAATAGGTATCAAATGCTGCCAACGGACGTTGTGTTGAGACATACGTCATCTGAACATCCGTATAAGCCTCCATTGCCTGTATCAAAGCATCCAGGCGCTCATTTTCATAAGCTCCTGGCATCATAGAAAAGAAATCTTCGCAAAACCGGGGAACTTTGAGTCTCAATGTTTCAGAACCCTCAACAACCTCATTGACCGGTGTCCTCAAAATTTTTCCTATATCAAGAAGAAAGTTTTCAATTGTTCTCAGGATATTCCTTCCAAAAAGCAGGATGACATGTGATTTCACATAATCCATAAACCTTTCCAGCGGCATTCCAAAAACATCTTCATACTTCTTATATCCAAAACGATTAAATTTAAAATACAAACCGACCCTTGAATACTCATCTGTTGTTTTCCACATAGGATCTTCCCAGGAGGATTCACTGAGGATCACTCCTGCTTCCTTGAACGACTTAAAACGTTCTTTGGCATCCTCTATTGTCTCATCTGTCAATTCAAGGTAGTCTACATTACTCGTATATAAAATTTCTGCTATTGACATCATGTATTCTCCTTTATCATCAACTCATACTGCTTCCTGACTTCCGGTCCGTAAGCCTCACCGATACATTCGAGACTTTTCTGCCAGTTTTCGGAAGCACTAAATTCCTTTAATATCTTCTGTATATTTTTTCTTTTCATGCTCATCTTCCGTTTTTCTCCTTAACATACGCAGCCTGTTCGTCTCACTGATCAACAGATAATACGTGGGATTTTCGTTCCAATCTCATATGGACATCCCCACACACTGCATCCTGTCCGGATAACTGCATATTTTTTCCCATGGCCGTATACAGGCACATACATTCCGGCTGTTTTGAAAATGCCTGTCCCGAACCAATCCTGTGGAGAACATCAAGAATGTTATCTTCCGTTGTTACCAGATCCCGCACAGCTTCTTTTGCCATTTCCCGGCTCTGTTCAACCACTGATACCACTGATTCAATCTCTGCCGGTGTCATGTCAAGTGCCTGTACCATCTGCGTCTGCTTATGTGCATCCATCCAGGCCATATTCCTGGTCCGTGATCATACGAAGCAAAATAGATGGAATAAATGACAAAACACCACGCTCCAAAAGTTCAAAAACAATAAACTCAGGCGTCATGCCACTTAAGCCTGAATCCTTCAGGTATTCAAATGTCGTAGCGGCAAATTCGCCATAACTTCCCTTATGTGACCTGGCAAGTGCTGCCAGCATATAACCTTTCACATGCACACCGTTTTCCTGTTCATCCAGAATATCATCTGCCAGCATCTCTATAAACTGCAGATATGATTTTGTGGCAGAACGTGACCTGAAATCATTTTTCAGGAACAGCTCTCCAATCTCATCTCCCATGTAACGGGAAATTTCCTGATAACTGCTGATCTTCCTGATGATCGGCATATCTTCCCGTCCTTTCAGCTGCCTGTGTGCTTCTGCAAGCGCAAATAATTTTCCAAAATGAACTTCACACGAATCAGGAATACAGAATTTTACCGAACTGATACCCGAATGAGCCTTTGTTTTGTTAGGTGTCAACGGAAGGACGCACATTCTCGTATTGATGGAAAGAATGACATATCTCGCATCATTCTCGTTGAATGTATCATCCTTGATCCTGTCTATGACTTCCTGTGCCGAATATGGCAGCATAGGGTGATAAATACGTTCAAGGTCCGTTGTCCTTAATGCACAGATGAAATGGATCGCCAGATACAGCCATGTATCCGTATAATTCATGGATTCCGCAGCCCTCACATACATATTATTTTCTTCTATATACGTCGGACAGAACAGGTAATACAACAGTTCAAGATATTCATCCATATCATAAGCCTGATTATTAATATTCATGCTGTACCGCTGTTCCAGGACGTAGTTCCTATGATAACGCGTCTTATGGTTCAAACGTATCCACCCGATAAAGAATGTAAAAACATCGCCGTGTTCTTTTGTGAGCTCATCACAGACGCTCTGCATCAGTTCATCCATATCTTCATCCGTGTACAGTGTTATTTCCTTCTGCATGTTATACAGCATAAAATCCGTAATATAAAACCTTGTATTACTCGAAAGCCGTTCTTCCTTTGCGAACTTCCGAAATAATCCGGCTGTCTGGGAAAACTTGCTGCTGAATGCATCATCTATATTTTCTGTCTCCAGAAATTCCCGTAAATTTGCCTCATATACAGTCATCTGGCTGTCAGAAAGATACGGTATACCGTCCCTGATTTCCGGCGGATCATCAAACCACCGTCTGTCCTGAAAGAAATTAATGATCTCAGCAGCCTTGCTCTGGTCATCTGTAAAAAATCCGATAAAAGTCTTAATATCTGTCATGTCTCTCCTCCGCAGCCCACCGGCTGTAATTAAACATCTCATTGTTCACTTTACGGAACTGTTTCTCCAGTTCACTCTTATTCTGCAGATATGTCAGTGCCGATTCAGGGGATTTGTCTCCACGGTAATACATAAGTGTTCCCGGATCATTGACACCTGACAAAACAAGCTGTACCGTATACCAATGTCTGAAGATATGCGGCGAAATGTTATGTTCCATAAGCGTCCGCCCATAGATAACAAGCTCAGGCTCATTGGATGCCAGCATCATTGGAATGATCTCATCATGGATAATACCTGAAAAAATCTGACGGTACCTCTCATACGTCATCGCCATACCTCTGGAATTGACTGTCAATGCCCCGTAATCCGCCTCATAGCGCTTTCCATTCATATAATCCATATATTCGTTATACGTCTCCACAAACGCATTGACAAAGATATCCGGCATCTCCTGTTTGCGTTCCTTTTTGATAGAACCTACCAGTACACGGTCACTTCTGAGATTCATCTCTTTTTTCAGATCAATAAAGATACGTTGTGTATGCCCATTAATGACATCAAACAGAATCCCTGGTCCCAGCTGACTGTCTGCCCTCCTGACATTACAGGCTTCCGAAGGCCTGAGCCCGCAGAAGGCTGATAACGCAACAAGCATCAGGATATCCTTATGTTTTTCTCTGATATGCCCAAAGATCATATTAAAAGCCTGTTCCGGAATATCCCTGTAGATCATTCTCCCATTCCCCGTATAGACAACTTCAAACTTCGGTGTCTTTACTTTGTGTACCTGTCCTGTCTTTTTATCTCTGCGGTTAACCCATGTGTACAGATCATCCTTCTTCATCTTTGGATGCGTCTTCTTATCATCAATATACAGCTCTGCAAAATCCATGATTGCAGATACACAAGCCCTCACTGTCGCCTCTGAACGGGCTGTATCTTCATTATCATCCATGAGATCACCCCTACCGTACCTGTTCAGGAAATCGCAGATGACATCCGCAGTCAGGTCATCCAGTTTTGATATCTTTCTTTCAAAAAACGCATAATTAAGAAATTTCACAATATACATGAACCTTGTCCCATGCTTACGGCTGATATTGACAACTGAATTTCTTGGAGACCGTGAATACCGGTGAAAATCAGTAAATGTCATCGTTCCGTCTTCACGGACCAATACAATAAACTTTCTGATGAGCATCTGCTCATACGGCATAATGATCTTGTGATTATAAACAGCAAAGTGTTCATACGAGCTTTTCATTGGTTCTCCTCCTGTTTCAAATGAATCCATATCAGACGGGTAACGATCAACCTCTTCATTCTGAATCCGGTCGTAAAATTCCTGTACCAGCGGATCACACACAATCATTGATGCCCTGATCCTATGGTTCAGATGCAGCTGTGTAATATCACGTACGCGTGACATCGCAACATACAGCTGTCCGGCATCCCAGCAGTCAGGGTCTATATTCACCCGGTCATAGGTCTGTCCCTGGCTCCTATGGATGGTTGCTGCATATCCAAGCTTCAGCGGAAACTGATAATATGTACAAGCAGTCTTCCTCTCCAACCTGCCGTTTTTTTCGGTATATTCATATTCTTCAAATTTTTCCCGGTACAGCATCACGACATCACCGCCCGTTATCTGTACAACAACATAGTCTTTCATAGGGTCTTTATCCTGTCCTATTGCCAAAACTGTCCCTGTTGAGCCGTTATGATAATGGATAAAACGCTCCTCCTGTAAGAAAAAAGCATCTGTATGAGGTCCGTTAACGTGATCTGTTCTATTGAACTCAGATTCGTTTTTTGTCATTAACACCTTTGCACCCTTCTTCAAATGAAGAACCCCTTTGCCTGCTTCACTACCCGTTCCGACACCGCTGATAATCGGGTGAAATACGTATTCCTGTTCCTGTATCTTACTAAGCTCTATCAGATTATATTGATCTACATCTTCATTCCTCGGATAAAGAGATATAGCACCTTCTACATGCTGCCTGCTGCTTTTCTGGTTAAAGAACTCAATGCATCTTTCATCTCCTGTTCGAAGCATGTTCAGAGCGCCAATCATCTCATTATCCGCCTGCCTCATTGTCTCCCCCAGGATGATCGGTATAAACCTGCATTCTTCCCATCCGGGAGCCTGAAAGGCATATCCCCGTCCCACGTTTTTGTGATAGTATGCCGTCAGCATAGCTCTGTCGTTCGTATTCTCATCAATAACCGGAGGTAACTGGCAGAAATCCCCCATTACAATGATCTGTATTTTCTTTCCGTTTTTTTCTTCTGCTTTATGTATGGATGCAGCAATGGCATCCATCAGATCAATCCTCACCATAGATATCTCATCAATGATAACCACATCTGCCGCGCAGAGAGCCTTATTAACACGCTTTATAATTGTCTTCCGTGCCGGTGATATACAGACCCCGACAGGAAATCCAAAAGCTCTGTGGATCGTCGTGCCGCCTATCAGTACAGCCGCTGCATTCGTCGGTGCACAGATTATCACCTGCTTCTTCTGCTGATGCAGTCCTTCGACAATACGCCGAAGCAGATAGGACTTTCCGGTGCCAGCGCCACCGGTCACAAAAATATTTTCTCCACTTAATGCAACATTATAGGCTTGCATTTGATCGTCAGTCATGGTATTATTAACTATAGAAATTTTATTTGTCATGAATCCAAACCTCCCATCTTGGTTTGTTTTAAGATGGGAGGTTTGCTTTTTTTTCGTCTTTTTTCGCCCATTTTCTTGTCATTTATTTGTCCTTTCAGTCGTATTATTGATTTATGACATTTTTATGCTATTTTTATGTTAAATTTTAAAACTGTATTAATTAAAAATCCCATTTTTATATATTTATGCTCATTTATGTGTTATTCTGAAATAAAAACGGAGTAATGCAGCTATGTCACAAATGAAAAAAAAATCTTCTTCCATTGACCGTACAGCCATAAACAAAAGTCCTTCTGCAGATGACATAAACACACAGAAAAAATCGTCTGAAGATGCCATCCGATTAAAAAAAGCAAGAGAAAAAACCGGGTTAAGACAGAAAGATTTTGCCAGCCTTATTGGAAGTTCAGAAAAGACCATCTCCAATATTGAAACCGGACAAAGAAAATTATCTGCTGCGATGAAAGAAAAACTGAAACAGTTTGAAGAGGAGTATGCGCTATCTTATGAGCAGATGTTCTCAATCTCTGTTAATAAACTGCTTGAAAGCCACGGCCTGCATAATACATTCATCAATCAGGACATTATCGACAACCTTTATAAATTGCTGAATCCTGCAGGCCTTAAGTTAAAAAAGACGGATGTTGAACGCTATGAAAACTTTCTCAAAAACATTACTGAATGCATGCTGGCATTCCAGTTAGAGGAATTTCAGGCACTCAATGAAAGCCGCCCCTTTAAAAGAACACATCCTGTGCAGCTTGCCTACGATTCTATTCGTGCACGGGATCAGTTCTTTTACAATGCAGAGCATCAGAAAAAATAGTTTTCAGAAACTCACCCATATTACTAGTATATATCCACCTACGGACATATCTGTTGATGGATGTGTCAATTTTGAAATTTTTTTTTGAGAATGGAGTGATTGGATGATTACATACGACCGTTTCTGGAAAACACTGGAAGATTCACCGGAGACATATTACACACTGACAAGAAAACATGGCATCTCAAATGGTACCATGACAAAACTGAAGCACAACCAAAGCCTTACTGTCAGCACACTGGACAAGCTGTGCCGGATACTGAACTGCAGAATCGAAGATATATGTGAATACATCCCTTAGATAAATTGAAGCTAAATAATTTGAGAATTAAATTCCAAAACTGATTGAACCACAGGTTCAATGACAAACGCAAAAACCTCCTGTACAATGGACATCAGCAAACAATGTCGAATAGTACAGGAGGTATTATTATGTCCGAAAGAATGCTCGTTACGCAGGCCCTTGACGAACGCGACCTGCTTGTAAAGAAAATCAATGATAAGATACAAAAAGCCAGCTTTGTTGATACGATCAAGCCGAATGTTGAGCTGGTTTACAATAAACGGATCAAAAAGGAAGAATTCAACCGGGCCGCTTCATCTGCCTATCAGCAGATCATGGACCTCATCGCACGTTTTCAGACCATTGATGCAGCAATCATCAACTCTAATGCCAATACCAAGGTCACCACATCATATGGCACTTATACTGTTGCGGCAGCTATTTCACTCCGTAGCAGGATGAGAAACATGGGTGCCTATGATAACGAGGCCAATTTTGAAGACAGACTTCGAAATAAATTAATGCAGGAATACAGCAGCCGTGTATGCGTCTGTGACAAGGAAAATGCAAAGTTGAAGGAAACAGCAGATTCAATGCGCTTAAGTATCCTGGGTAAAGATACAAAAGTCAAAGAGGATAAACCTCTGGCTGTCGTTGATGCCTATATTAAAGAGAATACCACAGAACTAGTTGATCCTCTGTCTGTTGAAAAGTTGACTGCAAAGCTGGACGAAAAACGTGACAAATTGTTATCCGAATTAGATACCCAGATCAAAGTCAGCAACGCAACAACATTCATTGAATTTTAACATCACTGCCTGTAGTGCGAAAATCTCAAACGTGTCTTCCCTGCAGTTGGGGTATAGCTGTCATTATATACACTATAATGGAATCAGATGTACATACAGAATGTTGAATTCTGCCGTCAGTAAGCTGCCGGCGGGATTCAAATATTTTGAATACTATAAACCGTCACCGTGTTTTTTCATATGTATTCTGTTAAGTTTCACCAAGGAAATCTTTAATCATCAACTTTGAACCGAAAACTTTCCTGCAGGCATACGCTGTATGCTGAAATCCATGATCAGCGGTTTGGTGTTAAGGCCCTTGACCTGAGATGATCCCCATGGCTGCACTATAGGCATTTATTCTACTGCCGCATACACTGCGGCTTTTTTTATTTGAGGAATTGCCATGACAACATCAGATTATAACAATGCTGTAAAATATAATGTTACAATTTCTCAAAAAGAACATTATGCATCCATTGCAATGCGTGGGACTGTAGAGACTCTATCACTTATTAAAATTCTGAAACAAAATAAGACTCCGGACTGAATAAAACAGTCATGGAGTCTTGTTTGCTACAGATTTTCTACCATTTCATCTTCATCATCATACAATCCGGTAAGTGCCCAATGCATAGCCCTTTTCATCCTTCTGCTGGACTCCCAATCCTGAACACCTGCCTCTGATGATAAAAACTCATGTGCCAATTTTTCTACTTCTGCTAGTCCCTCCTCATCTAATTCATCTACCTCGTCTTGAAAATCTTCCGCTGCATCAACAGCCATCCTAGCCGCTGCCAATACCCTTCCGGCTAATTCAAAAGAAGCAGATTCTCCTGCTGCTATGAAATCATCCACAGCCTGCCTAAATACATTCATACCCTCTTCGTCAAATTCCATTACGAGTCATATACCCCCTTTTATAATATATAACCCCTAAAGAGAGTATTATGTGACAAGTTCTTTACTATTTCTTTGCTAAAATCAAAAATTTTTCCTATGTGTTTTTAATAACCATTTTGTTAGAAACAATATGTTTTACATTTTTAGCGATCACTGTATATTGACATGGAAGAAGATTTGTGATATATGGTATATTTTCCACTCTTATAACTTCTACTCCACTGCTATATACAAAAACAACATATTTAATCTGATCTCTATAACCATAGATATATTCCAGCATTGCCTTATCACGACTTAACCTATAATCCAATATCCTTTCGGCTGCACGCATATCCCCTTGTGACATACCGTTCTTCCAATCAGAATATATATTTTCAAACATTTCCAATGCCATATCCGTATATTCAATCATAAATATTCCACAATCTTTATTGCCGGAATACGCTTCTAAACTTCGAATATGTTTTTCCCAATGTGTCTTGAATGAACCTTTAAGAAATTCATAAGTATGTTCTGGATTGTTTATAGTCCAATATTTATCAGATGTATTTTGTATCTGCAAAGACTCTTTACATTCTGCTTTTGTTTTTTCCACATCCTTTTTTATTCCTGCTTTGAATTCCATCATCTTTTTGGTATGTACTGCGCCTTTTCTTGATAATTTAGAGGACGATATCTGAAAATGCTCTATAAATCCATAATCAAAAACAAAATCAGGAAAGTCGCTGGCTTTCTCATTTGGCTTTGCGTTTCTTAAGATTCCTATTATCTCCGTACGATCTTCCTCTTCTAAGCCGAAACAATTCTTATAAAAATCCAGATTAATATACCATATCTGATTTTTCTGAAACGCTTCATCAGATGCTTCTTGAAAGTTCTTTTTATCCACTGGGTTTACAATAACTTTTCCGTCTTTCCAAAAAGCAGACTGTCTAACTCTATTTAAGCACCGTTTTTCTTTTTCGCCATGCAAAATCATCACCTCTTTCAATCATTCAAATAAAAGCTAATTGTTCTTGATATTTTCTATTATAAAACAAATTTTCATAATTTACCCATCAAAAATGGACCTAAGATTTTATTCTCAAAGGTCCATTCCCTTATCACCATTAATCAACGCAAGCCGTATACTTTGTTAACTTAAACTCGATAATGAACGCATCACCAAATCAATATCCTTATTTTCCAGTTCCTGAATGATATGTAAGTATGTCTTCTGTGTTGTTGTCATACTTGAATGTCCCAATCTTCTGGCTACACTTGCTATAGATACACCTGTAAAAAGAAGCAATGATGCATGTGTATGCCGTAATCCATGAATTGAAATTACTGGTATATTGCAATCTTTGCAATGTCTGGCAAGAATATTGTTCACGGTGGAATTATACACTGCACCATCTACAAAAATAGGTTCATTATCCGGCAATTTCTTGACCAGCTCAGAGAACTGAATAACCGTCTGCCAATCAATCTTGTATCTTTCTTACAGATGATCTGTTTTTTGTAGGTTGAAATCCGCTTTTGTCCTTGTAATCCCATGTTTTATTTATAGAAAGCGTCTGATGTGCGAAATCGAAATCTTTCGGAGTGAGTGCCAATGCTTCCGAAAATCTCATACCAGTTTTTGCAACCAACAAAATAAAATAATCCCAATTCACCTTATCTTTCAGTTCCAATGATGCCAATAAATTGTGTAATTCAAACTGATTCAAGTATTTAATTTTCTTAACCGCTGGTGTTTTTCCTTTTATTATTGCCTTTCGCGTTGGGTCTCGCTCTATCAAACCTTCATCCACTGCATCTAATATCGCCCCTTTAAGCTGATGGTGAAAATCCATCGTTGTCTGTCGTTCATGATATTCTGCATAGTCATTGAGTAGCTGCTGGTAAGCAATACGATTCATTTCATTCACTTTTAATGAAGGAATCAACTTAACCAACCACCTTTGTGTCATCAAATATTTATCCATGGTCACTTTTCTTATCGCCCCCCTTTTTGTAAACTGTAATCCATTTTGCATAATATTCACAAAATAAATCTGTTTCTTTAGTCTCTTTCAGCATAAAATCTCCTCCATTTCGTAGATTACGGCTTACGTTGATGAAGGGTAATAAGGTTGTCAAGGCGAGTTAACAACTTACCTATTTTTCTCTGCTCATCTAAATGTGGTATAGGTATAGGCATTTGAAAAAATACATTATCTTTAATCGAAAATCTGTCTGACCTTGCACCGGAATCACCATTGAAATTCATAAACGAATGCCAATAGCCGCACTTGAAGAAGTATTCCAAATAAGTTGTGTCAATATCGTGTGGACGAAAGACAGTATATAACGGCGACATTACGCCCGTTCTTCCAAGTTTGTTGCGATTTATAGGTCCGACTGGTGCGGAAGTGGAGATACGAGGGTTATAAACAAAGTCCTCATTTTTTACAATGTAGTATCCATCCAAGCTGCTCAACTTTGCTATGTCGTGGTCAAAGAAATCCCTTTGGCTTATAATCCCGAACTCAGCTGAATTCGTAAATGTTTCTACATATTGTAGCCCGGAATTTTTCTCCGTGACTTTGTCAGCGATTTCGGATAGCTTACGCTGTTCCCAAGAAACAGTTACTTCAAATTGTTTTATATTTTCATACAATAATCTTTCTAAAATGCATAAAACACGTAGCTTACGCTGATGAAGAGTGATGATGTTGTCCAGCTTATTCAAAAAAGTACCAATCTGTTTTTGTTCTTCTATTGATGGAACTAAAAAAGTCTCCTTTAAAAAATCATTAGTAACTAAATCATGCATCATAGTTGATGCCTTTGTACTTCTGGAAAGTATACGTTGCATCAAGCTTTCATTGTTAATGGCATACTTCCAAAAAAACAAATCATATTGCTGTATAGGCCTAAAAACCGCAAAAATATGCGATACTATTCCATCTCCAATATCATTTTCAACAAACCTACCATAACGAAATTCCTTACTCTGATGTCCTTCAAAAGCGATATCTCCCAGCTTGAATGTATAATAAGTCTTAAGATAATCAGATGTAGAAACCTGAACATCCTTTTTAAATTGCATCGTTGCTACGGTGATATTTCTATCCACCCCTATGCTACCATCATTCTTTTCACTGGATTTTGTGTATAATTCTTCAAACTTACGCTGTTCCCAAGAAATAGCAAAAGAGCCAGGGATTTTCCCTGACTCTCTCAAATAACATGCATAATTATGTATTATCTTATCACTTATTCTGGTATTTCTACTTCAAAACCGCCTGATAGAATGAATTTTCGCAACCATTGGTCTGTTTTCATATTAACTTTTGGCGGAATAAGCTTTGTGTGCTCATATGATTCCAAAAATTCTTTAGCTTTTGCCTTATCAACGCTTTTTCTTAATTCATCAAAGCGTCCAAATTCATTAATATTAGTCTCTGTCAGCCCTAGACTCATCATATTCCTTAATTTTTCTTCATCCATACCAAACGCATGGGCAAATCGATGAATCTGATCATTTTTCGCACGGTACTGATATTCTGTAATGTAATCTCTTAAAGTTTTTCCCGGCTCAGGAATTACATCGCCCCGCTCTGTATCATGCAGGAAAATATTCGCATACTTCTGTTCTTCCTGAGTGAGTGCTGCAAACGTCTTATGAAGTTCAGATTTTGCCTGCTCTATTAATTCTCCTGGTACTCCGTCTTGTTTAATCAGCTTTAAATACTTTTCAAACCTGCTGTTCATATAGTCCGAATCAATTCTCCCAGTATCAATTTCAGTTAAATAACCAACAAGATCATACGGAATATCTTCATTGTCTTTAGTTCCACCTCCACCATCAGACAGCTCTTTATATCTTTGTGCCAAAACCAAATACACTTTTTCATCAAAATTAACCGCTATATGAGTTTTTTTATTACCATCCTCAATTTCAAATTCATATTGCTCCTGGATCCACTTAAAGCCTTGAACCTTTGCAGCCTCAAGATACAGATTGAAATCCCTAAACAACGACGCAAACTTTGCTTTTACAGCTTTTTCGTCCGGTAACTTTGAAAAATCTGAAACATCTGCATTTTTAAAAAGTTCCGCCATATCATTAAAAATATCATTCAGTTTTTCAAGGTTATGCGACAGTTTCTCTACAAACAATCCTATAGGCTTGTCCCCAGAATATAATTTAACGGCCCTCGCAACATTTTGCTCCATTGTATGTGGTTTTCGGTAATAACGAATAACCCCAAATGGTTTATCTGGTCCAAACAAACGATTTGTCCTTGAAAAAGCCTGTATAATATTCTCATACTCCAGAATTTTATCCATATATAGTGTATTGACCCATTTCGAATCAAAGCCCGTAAGCATCTGATCTACAACAATCAAAAGATCTAATTGCTTCTGTGGTTCTCGCTCAATCCTTTTGTATTGTTCTTTATGGGCTAATCTAAGGGCAATATCTTTCTTAAACTTTGCATGAGTTGGAATATTAAAATCCATTCCATAACGCTCATTGTAGTCACTGATAATCTCAACCAGCCCATCTTCCTTAAATACAACACCACCATCATTATCAATATTCGGATCAAACAAGCACGTTGTCTTTAATTCAGGCATTAATTCCTTTATTAAGCGATAATATTCAATGGCTTCAGGTATACTACTTGTTGCAAAAATAGCATGAAACTTTCCATCATGACTAAGTCGTATCCAATTATCCCTAATATCTTCAACAACTTTATTTTGATGCTCTTTCGATTGGTATTGACTTCTAGGAATAAAATCTTCGATTCCTTTAATCCACTTACCGTCTTCTCCCGCTTCCCCTGCCATCTTTACTCTGGTGCTGTCCATGTATTTGTAAAAAATTTCTGATTTCTTAGAATCACCAATTGCTTCTTCTTCCGTATGTGCCTTAGCTTTTTCTAATGCCACTACTCTTCGTACATCTTTATCCCTGAATGTCAATACTTTGTAAGGATCAAAACCTAGTACATTTTTATCTCTGATACCATCTGCTATACTATATCTATGAAGTTCATCACCAAACACATCTGTTTGTGCACTCTTTTTCCTTGCATTCTCATCAAATATTGGAGTCCCTGTAAATCCAAAGAAAATGGCATACGGAAAAGTTTCTTTAATAGTAGTCAGCATGTCACCAAACGTGGATCTGTGCGCCTCATCAACGATAAACACAATTCTTTTTTCACCGATAAGTTCAATATCATGTCTATTGAGCCCGCCTTCTTCATCACGAATATTACTCATTTTCTGAATAGATGTAACAATCAGTGTATCCACTGCACTATTGCTTTTTAATTTTGACAACAATACGTACGTATTTTCTGTCGCCTGAACAGTTTCATTATCATCCGCAAACGCTCTATATTCTTTCAAAGACTGCGTACCTAATTCGATACGATCAGTTAAAAACACCACCTTATCTGCATCATTCGAATTGGCAATCAGCTGAGCTGACTTAAAACTAGTCATGGTTTTTCCGGACCCTGTCGTATGCCATATATAGCCACCTCTCTGATTACTTCTCGTCCACTTCGTCTTCGAAACAACATCTGAAATAGCATTTGCTGCATAATACTGATAGCTTCGCATAACTTTTAAAAAGCCATCTGAATCATCTGCAACCGTGTAAAACCCTATCAACTGATGGGCCATAGGAATCGACAACAGTGTGGATGCTATCTCTTTCCAGTCATTAATCGGTTCATTATTAAAATCTGCCCAGTGGAAATAATAGTCCGGATTAAATTTGCCTTCTGGCCCTGGATTGGCAAAATATACGGTATCATCAGGATTCATGGCAACAAATATCTGTATCAATGAGAAAAGGCCCGTAAAAACGCCCTCATGAGCGTATTTTTCTATCTGATGATACGCCTGGCTAACCGGAACTCCACTCTTCTTCAATTCAATATGAATGACTGGCATGCCGTTTATAAGAAGCATCAAATCGCCTCTTCTGTCATTTAACATTTTTGATTTACTAGAAAAAACAGGTTGTTGAACAATCTGATATCTGCTCTGTCCAGCAGCAATTTCCTGTCTATCATAGATTTTTAAACTGATTTCTTTACCAAAATGTAATTGATCGTCAGGATTATCACGCTTTACCGACACTGTTTTACCATTAATAAATCCATTCAATTTTAAAGGTGTACGTAATTCTGTGATCTGTTCAATAATCTGCTGCATTTCGCCATCTGTTAATGGATAATTATCAAGCCGGTCCCTTCCACGATTATTGTCAAATAAAATATTCGCCCAATTTTGAACAAGTTCTTTTTCTGTAGGATACTTGATAATTTCTTTCTCCCACCCTTTTTCTGATAATATTTTTATTAAAGCCTCTTCAAAATCAGCTTCTTTATTGAAAATCATCCTTCTCCCTCCTTTCCACTAGACTATTTTTCTACACAAACATTTTTTCAAGCATTGCTTTTTTTATATTTTGCAATTTTTCCAACTCTCGCTGATGAAGAGTGATGAGGTGGTCAAGACTTCTGAAATAGTCTCCAATTTTCTTCTGTTCTTCAAATCCAGGACATGAAATAGGGATTTTTTTACATGTTTCCTTATTAAGTTTTGGCATTGCCATTCCTGTATTGTATTGTGTATAGTCTTCTCGTTCTAATGAATTGCAAATAAAATTATTTTCATTTTCTTGCTTTGTACGAAGAACATGAGCATGGTTATTTACCCAGTATTTTCCGCTTGCTAGAAAGCATACCGGATAATTTCTATCGGTAATATTGGCACCATCTTCACTTAACAATATCAACTCTTCATCGAACAAATATCCATCTACATAATCAACAATTCCAGAGGCTCCATAATATGGATAAGGACCAGGAATGCGTTTTGCACCTTCTAAAGGTTTTCGCATTGTATCAAGAAATTCAACTACATCATCCAACTTACGCTGTTCCCAAGCATCCGTAAATCCTTTAAATCTAATTTCAGGAACATTGCTCGCATTTTTCGGAAACATTTTTTTCAAGCATTTGCTTTTTTAGGGTCTGAAGTTTATCATTACTTACGCTGATGAAGAGTTGATGAGGTGGTCGAGGTCGGAGAAATATACTCCGATTTTTTTCTGTTCTTGTCAGTTTTCTCGGCAAAACAATATCCAAATTTTGTTGAGCAGATATTCCAATATAGGGTCTTGTAGATTGTGCTGCCTTTGTTTTCAAGTCATTCTGAAACTTCACTGAATTGAAAAAAAGCATATAAATATTCTCGACTTAATTTTTTTTCATCTTGAATTCTGTAGTAAGTAACCTGTGGTGTTAAGACCGCATATTCTGTTTCTAACCCCTGTAAAATAGCAGATTCTCCGATGGTTGCTTTATGCGTTAATAGGACATCTCCGTTTTTAGCAAAACCTTTGTCCAATCGCTCCGCGCTCTCTCTTGTAATGAATTTGCATGACTTTATATCAGCAATTCCGCCGTGTACATCTGATGCCATCAAAAATGGAATTCCTGAATCCACATATTCACTTGCTGTTGGATGTTTTTCTCCATGGTTACCATCAAGAGGCGCATCTATTATGCCATCCTTTATCAACTCTCCAACCTTACGCTGTTCCCAATCGTCACTATAACCTTTAAAACGAATATTCGGTTTCTTATTATCGCTCATATCATTCCCCCAACAACAGCGATTTCAGTTCGCTAAGTCCTTTCATGTCGTATTCGTTTCCTTCTAAATCATCCATCATATTCGATAATTCTGCTTCGGTATTTTTAATCTGATTCTCTACGTCCAGCAATGTAACTGAATATTTATCTATAAGTACCTGGACCTTCCGAGCAAGTTCATCAATAATAGATTCCGGCAGCTTATGAATATTATTGTTAACTGGTACAATCCACTTTTCTTTTAATAACTCAATAGCTTCCTCATCCGACAAATTCTCGATTGCCTCTTTTGTTTTTGTCTGAAGCTCCGCATTTTGCTTCTTAATCGCAACCTTTGCATCTTTTTCAGCTTTCATAAGATTTTCTACTTTTGACAAGATAGCATATAACTGAACCCCATCTTTCTGTCTATCCTTTTTAAGTGCTTTAGTCTTTTTGAAACTCTTTAGGAACAAAAGCTATCACCGGCTTCATTAAGCGCATCTTTGCAAGCTTCCTTCTGCTCCTCTGTCATTTCATCCAGAATAGATTCATATTCTGATGGAATTTCTGCTAATCTTGCCTCCAAACTTTTGATTTCATCATAATCCTGCTTAAGAAGCGTTGACTGTATCAATTCGAATGGAATAACATGACCTACCCAGCCATCCTGTACTTCCTGTTCCTTTCCATCTTTTTTCTTTGAAACAAGATTCGGATCTACTTTCTTCACAACTCCAAAACCTTCTGTTTGAATAATTTCAAGGTCAGTCGCAACTTTCGTCCATTCATCATCCAACAACTGAAATGCAGCATATTTATCAATCAACGGAATATTTTCTAAACGCTCAAAAATGTTATCGCTCAAAATTTCCTCGACTTTTGGTATCTCAACGCTATCCATCTGATCAATAAGTATTTCTTTAAGAAAATCAGGAAATGTTTCAAACGCTTTACTAAAAGCTTTTTCAAATTCAACCACATCCTGATGCTCCTTTACTGCTGCCTTGATATTCTCAGCTACCGCCGCATCAGCATATGGTGTACCGTTATCAACAAAAAGAGTCCTTTTCAGATTTGGAAAAGCCGACCAAAATTCCGCCAGTTCATCCACTTCTGCTTTAGGCACACCACCAAACATTGTCGCATAAATATCCCAATGTTCTGCTGCTTCAGATGAATCTACATAACGAGGAATATTTAGATTATAATCATTCGAACGTATTTCTTCACGACTTACTACTCTTGAAAATTTAGGAATACTATCTCGATTAACAAAAGTATCCCTAATTCGTTTAATATCTGAAGCACGAAGCTTATTATTTTTTCCTTCTTTAACAAATCCTTTTGATGCATCAATAATCAGTACATCAGTACGTTCTCTTTTCTGTCGGAGCACCATGATAATTGTTGGAATCCCTGTACCAAAGAAAATATTCGCCGGAAGTCCAATGATGGCATCAATTTTATTGTTCTCAATCAGATTTTTTCTGATAACTCCCTCTTCACCACCACGGAACAATACGCCATGCGGCAAAACGATAGTCATAATGCCATCTGGCTTAACATGATAAAGATCATGCAAGAGAAACGCATAATCTGCCTTGCTTTTCGGAGCCACCCCATAACGTGAATATCGCGGATCATATTCCTTGTTTTCCGGATTCCAATTTTGAGAATAAGGCGGATTTGAAACAACGGCATCAACTGGAACAAGTGTATATGTGTTGGTCGGATCATTATCATCAAAAAATGGCCAGTCATCTTCCAAGGTATCGGCATTTCGTGTCACAATATTATCCGGTTTAATCCCTCTCATAACAAGATTCATTCTTGTCAGATTATATGTATTCTCTTTTAGCTCCTGTGCATAATATTTGATATTATCAGAATCAGACATATACTTCGATACGCTCTGACCAATGTTAATTAACAATGAGCCTGATCCACTCGTTGGGTCATAAATTTTGATTTCATTCCTACCTTTCAAATGACTTGCAACAATTTCTGACATCAGCAGAGACACTTCATGAGGTGTATAGAATTCTCCTGCTTTTTTACCTGCATTTGCTGCAAACATGCTAATCAAGTATTCATAGATAAAACCCAGAACATCATAATCCTGTTTTCCATCCATCGGAATATCCCTAATCAACTGCAATAGACCACTTATTGCCTTTGTCTGAGCCCCTGAACTATCACCCAGCTTGCTAAGACCTGTCTGTAGTGTATCAAAAACTTTATCAAAAACTCTCTTATGGGTATTTGAAATCAATCTACTAAACGCCGAAAGTGCATCTCTGACATTGGATACATCAAAGTCTCTTCCCAACTCAATCCATGTTGAAAAAAGGTTATCGTAGGAAATGAAATATCCAATATTCTCCTGTATCCATTTAACAGTTTCAGGGTCATCCTCCGAAACAGTTTTCAAGTATTCATCATCATAATCATTTTCCTTTAAGAATCTTACTTCTTTATCCGATAAATATTTATAAAAGATAAAGCCTAAAATATAATCCTTATATTCGTTTGCCTCAATCTTTGATCTCATCTGATTGGCTGAAGCCCATATTTTCTGAGCAAGCTGTTGTTTATTCATCCTTCATATCCTTCCTTCCAACTTTATTTTCTTTATTCTATTCCAATAGGTGTCCCATAAAAAGAGCTTCCTTCCAAATTAGAAACACCTTTATCTACTATCTAGTATATCATCATTGCGATACAATACCTTATTCGCAGATATTACGCGACTTAGCATCTGATGATATTCATTCATCTACAAAATGAAATAATTTTACTCAATCCCTATAAAATTTCATAGAACCATTATAACATATCAACCTCATTCTGTAATGTTTCAACACATTGCAACACCAAAAAAAGACACCTGACAAACGCCAAGTGCCTTTTAATCTAATCAATTATCCTGATTATTATAAAAATCAATCATTAGTTTCTCTATTACACCAAAATCAAATGTTGGTACAGGACAATGGTTACTGTTTGACATTTTCCCACCAATATTTTTTCCTTCCTCAGTTAATATCCATTCATCAAATTCATCTTTAGTAACCAAACCCATATCTTTCCACATACTATAGACCCATTCCGTAGTCATTCCTACTTTTCTAGCAACAAAACGTGCAGACATTCTTTCCATAAACAATTACCTCCTCAGATGTAAAATGAACATTTTATTTTTGTGTTCTATTCTCTAAACGGTCGAGAGAATACCTTGTCACCTTCCTCAACCAATTCATCTGCATGATCTGAAAGGAAATCCGCCACTCTATGCCATTCCTTCTTGAAATAGAAAAACAGTTTTCCATCCACTGATTTTGTACGGCATGTGTAACACCTACCACCTGATACTACCTGACACCAATTCAATATTCTGTTAATTCCTGCTACTAACATTTCTCTACCTCCTGTTATAAATCCTCAAGCTCATATCCATCATAATACGCTAATGCTCTTGCTATAAAAATACAGCCTTCTTTTCCAAATTTTTGTTCATATATCGTCGCTATATCACTATCCCAAAATGATGCTGCCATATTTTTCATATATTTTGGGGATGAAATTGCATTTTTATTTTCTCGTTTTTTATTATACTCAATAACATGTTTATTCAGTAACGATACAACTTTTTGAACTGTTTCACTATCATAACCAAACTCTTTCATATCTGCTATAATCTGTAAATAACTATTCTGAGTGCATAGTTGTGTTATTTCTTCTACGCCTAAATTCTCAAACCATTTTTTTTATACTATTAACCTCATCCTTATTCATCTCATCTGGCATTTTTTGCAACAATTGTACGTGACAATTCCATAACCGGTCGCAGATATGGATCTTTATAAAAATTCCAATTTTCCTTGATGTATTTAAGAAAATCATCAAATCGAATACTACCAATTTCATGTGTATTCGGTATGCACCCAGTCATTTTAATACTTTTTGCCAGTTCCAACAAAAGAATATCTTCATCATGTTTTCTTTCTAACTCTTCAACTTTCTTCGTGATGGCCGTATAAAAATCAAATTCCGGATCATTCATAAGTTTAAAGATTTCTTTTGCCTTAAATCCAATGCCTATGAGAAGCTTTATTCCCCATATTTTTTCTATCTCCTCATCATTGTACTCACGATATTTATTCACCGGATTACGCGTTTCTTCTTTTGAAAGCAAATTTTCTTTTTCGTAATAGCGCAGCATATCGCGCGTTATGCCAAGATTTTCATTTACCCATTTCACGGAATAACCCATACAATCACCACCTTCACGTTTATCATACACCTTGGGGTCACACCAAAAGTCAATAGTTTTTATAGATAAATTTATGGGCACCTGACAAATGCCAAGTGCCCATAGATATAATCCATTTACTCATTTGTAAAAACGTACTTTTCTCTAAAACTCTTCTTTATCCATATATATCAAATCTTCTATATCTTCAACTGTAAGTACCTCTTTTCTTACAAATTCTGCTAAAGATTGATGATACCCTATAAAAAATCCTTTAATATACGATTTGATATAGAATTCTGCATAGCCTTCCTCTTGTAATCTTTTTAGTAACTCTCGAATTTTCTCCTCTCGTCTTTTTTGAAAAATCATTATTCATTTGACCCATCTGTTTTTCTCCTTTCGTATCCCTGCTGCCGCAAATCAGCTGATCTATCGGTACCTGAAGCAACTGACTTAGTGCATACAGATTATCAACAGTAGGTATATTAATACCAGCCAGCCACCGGTAGACACTCTGTACACACGCAAGATTAAGATATCCCTGTACATCACTGGCCGTTATACCACGCTGCTGCATTATCCTTTTTAAGGTGTGCCCTGTTTTTAATCTGTCTATTACCGGATATTCGTCAAAATCCAAAAACTTTCCTCCTGAGTTCTTTATTCGAAATCAACGAAAGGTATCTTTTTACTGTCA
>ENA-OPZZ01000730-OPZZ01000730.1-human-gut-metagenome-genome-assembly--contig:-NODE-730-length-24132-cov-4.699563_pt1 | contig 24132 bp, 26 predicted proteins | sample MGYA00242487_ERZ504511 | MGnify/ENA primary metagenome ERZ504511 (study PRJEB26092, sample SAMD00036241) | human gut metagenome | host: Homo sapiens | study: EMG produced TPA metagenomics assembly of... | reverse complement strand
ATAAACTAAATCTACCAGATGAAGAAGTCTACGATATTACTGATCAAATCACAAGGAGGAAATTCAGTATGATGTTTGACAACTTTCAGGCTTATGATGTACAGGAAACCAGACGGGTCAGCCGCGAGAAAGGAAGACTTGAAGGCGAACAGCTGCTTTTAATTAAACTAGTTATCAAAAAGTTAGAAAAACATTACTCAGCCAAACAAATAGCTGAATTTCTCGAAGAGCCTCTTGACACAATTCAGCCAATCTGTGATATTGCCCTCCGGCAGGCACCTTATTATGATGCAGACAAGATTTTCGAGGAATTGAGCACTAAATTAATTAATAATTCACACTATTTCTTATGACATAAAAAGTTTTGGCAGGTCAAAGAGGCTTTCATCACCCACAAACCTGCCAAAACTTTTATTTTTACTATTTATTATTACAAACCTTCTAATTTGTCATCTGCACTGCCTGGTGACATGCAACCCAATGTTCTTTTCCAATTTCCTTCATTTGAGGTACTCTTTCTCTACACTCTTTTTTTGCATATTTACATCTTGAAGCAAACAAACATCCCTGCCCTTCTGCATTCATAATTATCTGTTTTGTCTCATAACCAGTTTTTTTCTGATCTGGATAAGCTGCCGGCAAAGACTTAAGCAGTAATTCTGTGTAAGGATGTTTCGGTTGTTCAAACAATTCCTCACTTTTTGCTTTTTCAACAATACATCCTTTATACATAATTATCACTTCATCGCACATTCCTTTTACAATATCAAGATTATGCGAAATAAAAAGATATGTCATTCCTCTTTCTTCCTTTATATCTAATAACAGATTCAGAATTTGTGCCTGAACTGAAACATCCAATGATGCCGTAATTTCATCACATACTATGAATTCAGGATTTAAAGCCAGTGCACGAGCAATCCCAACCCTTTGTTTTTGTCCTCCTGACAATTCACTTGGATAATTTAATAAATACTTTTCTTCCAACCCACATTGCTTTAATATATTCAAACAATACTCTCTGACTTCAGACTTTGAACATATTTTGTGCTTTGTAACTCCTTCTGAGACTAATTGTTCTACATTTTTTTTAGGATTTAAACAAGACGCCGGATTTTGAAAAATAATCTGCATATGTCTGCGAAGCTGTTCCATTTCCTTATAACTGCACATCTTATGATTGTCAATATCATAAATACATTTTCCCTGAAATATTACCTTTCCTCCATCTACTGGCAGCAAATTGAGAAGAGCTTTTCCTACAGTTGTTTTTCCACAGCCAGACTCACCAATCAAGCCCACTATCTGTCCTTTTTTTATTTCAAAACTTACATAATCTAGAGCTTTAACTTCTTCTTTTCGAGAAGAAAAAATTCCTTTTTTAGATTTGTATATCTTTACAAGGTCTTGTGCCTGAATAATAACTTCATTCATAGCTATACCACTTCGCTTTCTGTATTCCAACACCATACTTTATGTTCTTCACTTATTATTTGTTCTTTTGGAAACTCTTTTTTACAAATATCTTGTGCATGTTTACATCTCTCAGCAAACGGACATCTGTCAATTGTATTAACATTTCTAGTTATATTTCCAGGAATCACGGGATAACGTCCATTAAAATTCATAGGTCTGGACACCAACAGCCCCTTTGAATATGGATGTTTTGAATGATAGAAAAATTCTTCAACATTTCCTTGCTCCATCAATTTTCCACCATACATAACGACCACTCTGTCTGCACATTCAGCCACTACACCTAAATCATGTGTAATAATCAACACTGAGCTTCCTATCTTTTTCGCAGTTTCTTTTAAAAGGCACAATATTTCAGCTTGTGTTGTTACATCCAATGCCGTTGTTGGTTCGTCTGCAATAATTAACTCTGGCTGACATATAACTGCCATTGCAATTACTATACGTTGACAGAGCCCACCACTTAACTCAAATGGATACCGTTCCATAATTTCTTCCGGATTAGAAATATTCATCATCGCCAATGTGCTACGAATCTTTTCAGCATATGAAATTTTGCATTTATAATTATGTATTTTCAAGATTTCTTCTAACTGTGTTCTGATTTTCATAACAGGATTTAATGCACTCATCGGCTCCTGAAAAATCATGGATATATTTCTTCCGCGCAATTTACTTAATTCTTTTTCTTTCATAGCTAAAATATTTTGGCCTTCAAAAAATATTTCACCATCAATTTGGGTCTGTTGTAAAAGTCCCATAATACTTTTTACAGTTACACTCTTTCCACTTCCAGATTCTCCTACAAGTGCAACTATTTCACTCTTCTTTACATCAAATGTAATATTATCAACTGCACATACCTGCTGAAATAGCCCATTAAATGTAATTTTTAAATTATTTATTTCTAATATTTTTTCATTCATATCTTTACCACTATGTTATACAGATTTTTCCACATCCAATGCATCTCTCAAACCATCACCCACAAAATTTACTGATAGCACAATCAAAACAACTGACATTCCTGCTGGAATCCACATCCACCATTTGTGACTAAGTACAGACATATTTTGTGCTGCTACTAACATATTTCCCCAACTTGGTGTTGGTGGGTTAACACCTAATCCAAGAAAACTTAATGTTGCTTCCATTAATATTCCCTGTGCAATACACAATGTAGACGATACTAGAATTGCTGATATAATATTCGGAATAATATGATGTATAATAATTTCAAATGTATTAAATCCAAGTGCTTTCGCTGCCAGAATATACTCGTTTTGCTTCGTTACAAGAACCTCTCCTCGAACAATTCTTGTAATAACCGGCCACATTAACATTCCTATAATGAGTACTAAATTTGTTATACTTCCACCAATAACTGCTGCCAGTGCGATTGCTATGACAAAAAATGGAAAACACATAATGATATCCACAATACGCATAATAATCTTGTCCATGAGTCCACCAAAATAACCTGCAATTACTCCAATCGTAACACCAATTAATATCTGTAACATCATAGATGCAACTCCTACCGCAATGGAAACTCTTCCTCCATATAAAAGTCTGGAGAAAATATCCCTCCCAAGATCGTCAGTTCCTAATATATGTACTTTATTAGGGCTGGTTCTAATGTTCAGTAAATCTGTTGTATTGGGATCAAATGTTGCAAATATCGGTGCAAATATTGCCATAATTACAAAAACAATTATAATTAAACTTCCTACCACAGCCAGCTTATTTTTCATAAATTTTTTTATAAATATTTGCCTGGATGTATATGTATTTTTTATCACTTGTTTTCTTTTCATATTTATTTTTCCGCCTCATACCGAATTCTAGGATCCACAATCATATACAATATATCTGCTAATAGGTTACATATAATTACAATCACGGCAATCAACAATGTAATTCCCATTATAAGTGGATAATCCTGTTGTAAAATCGCCTGATAATTCAACTGACCAAGGCCTGGCCATACAAATACAGTTTCTACTATCAAAGCTCCACTTAATAAATCTGGAATTTTGTTACAAAGTACTGAAATAATTGATATTTTAGCATTTTTCATCCCATGTTTTATAATTGCTCTTTTTCTTGTAAGACCTTTAGCCATAGCAGTATCAGTATATCCTTCTGACACAGTTTCCATTAAAGAAGCTCTCGTATATCGAATTAATGTAGCCGTCTGTGTCATAGCCGAAGCTGTCATAGGTAAAATCAAATGTTCTCCAATATCTAACACCCGCTGAGCTCCCGTGTAATGCGTACCCAATGTTTCAATTCCGGAAAAAGGCAGAATCTTCAAATCATATCCAAAAATTTTTATCAGTAATAATCCAAAGAAAAATACAGGTATCGAAACACATATAAATGATAAAATCGTTATAACATAATCACTTTTTGTATTTGGGTGTAATGCTGAAAAAACACCTACAGCAATAGCTACTACCATACTTACCAGAAACGATGATGTTGCTAATACTACTGTATTACTAAATCGATCCAAAATAAGTCCGGAAACAGGAGCATTATATTGAATAGAATAACCCAAATCAAAGTGAAGTGTCCGAAGCAGCCATTTTCCATATTGTATTGGCAATGGATCATAATATCCAATTTCCCGCAACTTTGCTTCCATAAACTCAGCATTTGTATCGGCCTGAACCATATGCAAAAATGGATTTCCAGGCTGCATTCGTATAATGCAAAATATAATCATTGTCACACCAAGAATCATAACTACAGCAATCCCTAATCTTTTTACAATATACTTTATCATATGTAGCTCCTTATAAAGATAGGGCTATTTAAAATAGCCCTACCCGTTTCTCCAATTATTTTGCTAATGACCATTTTTGCACATTGTAAAGCACATTAAATGTTCCCGGATCAAATCCATCCAAATCTGAATTGCACATAATTTCTCTATTCTGTACATACAAAAATATCATCGGAGCATCTTCATTAATCTGTTTTGCAACTTCTGTATAAGCTGCTTTTCTCTCATTCTGATCCATGGTTGACAAACCTTTTTCTATATTTTCATCAACAGATGCATTTTTATAGGATCCAAAATTAAAACTTGCTACTCCTTCTTCATCAGATGCAGAGCTTGAATGCCACCAGAAATATGGATTAGGATCTTTACCGAAGTAACAATTTAAAGCATACATTTCAAAATTATGATTATAAATACAATCTTCTGCAATAACTCCATCTTCTTCGATAGAAACTTCAACTTCAATTCCAACTTTCTTCAAACACTCTTTTACAAACAATACTGCATTCTCTCGTGTTTTTGAATCGTTGGAACATCTAATTGTAAACTGTAATTTTTCTCCGGCACTATTTTCTCTAATGCCATCACCATCCGTATCTTTCCAGCCACTTGCTTCCAATAATTCAATAGCCTTATCTGGATTATACGCATAATCATTTAAATCAGAGGCATCTGGTGTTGACCATGCATTTGGAATAAATGGTGAATTAATCAGTTCTCCACGTCCCTCTACGATATTATCAAGAATGCTCTGTCTGTCAATTGCATATGTAATGGCCTGTCTTAAATTTTTATCCTGAAATACTGGCATACGCATATTGAAAGAAATATACTGATACATATTATCTGCAATAGAATATTTTGTAAATCCTGCATCTTCCAACTCTTTCACTTCATCAGATTTTAACTCTTTTACGTCAATAATATCGATATTTCCACTTGTCAGTTCTGCTGCAATTGCATCCTGATTTACTACTTTCATAATGAAAGTGCCAATCTTTGCTTTGCCTCCAAAGAAATCATCAAATGCTTCCAGTGTTACAGATTCTCCATCTTTATATTCTGTCACCTTATATGGGCCACATCCAATCGGATTATTCAACAACTCTGTTTTATTAGTCCACTCCTCCTGTGGAATATCTCCCCATACATGTTTAGGAATGATACCAAGTGTTCCCACATCTGCTAAAAACGGAGCATATGACTGTGTTAATTCAATTTTTAATTTATTTCCATCTGCAGATACTCCGCTAATAGAATCTGCTTTTCCCTCAATAAAATCCTGAGTTCCTACAATTTTAGCTACTTTACTTGAATCATCATCAGTTTTTGCAACTGCTTCTAACGTAAAGATAATATCGTCAGCAGAAAAGTCCTCTCCATCCTGCCATTTAATATTATCATTCAATGTGAATTCAACCGTTTTCTGATCATCAGATACTTCATAATCTTTCGCAATATACCCCTCATAAGATCCATCCGGTTTCAAACTTAACAGCGAACCATAAACAATATTGTCAATCAGGTTGTCACTTCCCAGATATGCCAGTACCGGATTAAACGTACCTCCCGGTGCTGTTGGTGTTCCATAGATAATAGAATCCTTTGTAGAACTTCTCTTTGCTTCTTTCGTACTGTCAGATGTTGACTTATTCCCCACGCCACATCCCGTTGTCAGTCCGGCTACCATAGCAATAGCACACGCCAAACTAAGTACTTTTTTGATTTTCATCCTTTTTCCTCCATTTTGTGTTTTATTTATATTTACATGTTGCAAATATATTCTTTTAGAACAACTCTTTTTCATATAATTTTTCTGGATATTTCATATGTTTTCCATAACTGCCATACATTTTTCCCAATTCTACTGTAATTCCAATATCTTCTTTTTCTTCTGCTAAACGCTCAAGCAAATCTTCTTTTCTTTTGTCTTCCATAGACGGATTAATTGTATTTACGACTCCTTCAATTAGCTGCCATAACATTCGAATTGGCATTCCTATTCCAAGTTCCCCGTCTTCTGCCTTTGTATGCATTCTGGCTCCCAGACACATAACCGATATATTCAAATCATTTTTCATATAAGGTCTTGCTACTAAATCCGAACAGATTCCCTGGTTTCCAATCATGCCAATATTTTTAGCCATTCCATAATGATATGTATATCCTTGTATTACCCTCATTCCCTGCCATGCTGAACAGACAAACATTGCTACATCTGCATCTTCCATTTTTTTCAATGGGCCAACCACAATACCATAAATTTTTTGATCAACAAAACATAACTCATTCTGCACTTCTCTGGCTACTGCCATATCCTCATATAGTCGAAATGTAGCAAATTGTTTTCCCGATTTAACATAATTAGAAACTGTTTTCATTCCCAGCATCTCAGGTCCTCCCTGACAAGTAAAACAATCCACTTTTGCTTTCAGCAATTCTCCATTCATCGCTCTTGCTGTCAGGCCACAAAACGTATTTCTTTTTTCCATTTCTTTTACAGGAATATTCTCATACTCCTCTTGTATAAAAATGAATTTAATCCCTACAATTTCTCTCTTAAATCCTAATGCTAGTTCCAGTTTTTTAATTTCCTGTTCTTTCATTATTTACCTCAATATTTTCAGTATTTTTAATAAATTATAGTCACTATACTATAGTTAGTATATGTGATTTGCACAAATATGTAAAATTAATATTTTCTATATAGTTCTTTATTTATTTAAAAAGACTATGCACCCATTTTTCTCAATGAATGCATAGCCTTTTACTTTTCTTTCTTTAATTTCAATGCCTGTTTTATCATCTGAAGTATAATTTGTTTCACTTCATCATTTTCATTTTTCACCTGATATACAATCTGCATTGTCAATGAGTCCAGTCCGTTTTGTGGCATTTCCTTTTGCGAGAAAAAATCTGAAAGTTCTATTCCTAATGCCCCACATAACTTTGCGACCACTGCAACCGTCGGATTCTTTTCATTTCTTTCGATCTGCCCCAGATACGCCGTTGTAATTTCTGCCGACAGAGCTAACTGCTCCTGACTTAAATGTTTTTGATTTCGCAATTCACGAATACGATTCCCTATACTAAAGTTATTATCCATAATCCTCTCCTTTAGTTAATCCTAAAGGATTCTATGCATCGTATCAACGTGCTATAATTCTTGCTTTTATATACAAACTATAATTACCATAATATGGAATTTCTTTTTGTAATTGCACTTTCAGATTATCTGTGCTACACTACACCTACATCAAATTTCGGGCATGATATTTTCATTATGTTTCAACGCCCATGGAAATCCCCAGCCAGGATTTCATTTCTGAATTTCATTTGCTTTTTTCAGCAAAGAATTCACTCAGATTTTTGATGAAGTTACTCGTTCACCGCAGCTTTCAGTGATACCTGGCACTGGTATAGCTACAGTTTCATCGGACAAATGATACGGTACTTCTGAATTTACACTCTTTTTGCATTGTCTTTTTATACTCAAAATGTTAAAATATATTCAGATAGTTTCCATATCAGATTCGTCCAGAGAGGAGACCTATGGAAACAAACAACACGACAACTTCAAATGGGGTACAGAATTCTCACACAAAAGACAACGCTGCTAAGATTGTATTCGGAGACCCGGTGCTCTGCGCTCAATTTCTAAAAGGTTACACGGACATTCCTCTTTTTAAGGAGATTAAGCCCGAGGATATTGAAAATGTTTCTTCACATTTTTTGCCTTTATTTCAGGAATCCAGAGACTCAGATACTGTAAATAAAATTCGCATAGGTGATTCCGAAATCTATCTGATTGCACTCATCGAGCATCAATCGGAAAATGATTTTGACATGTCCTTCCGGATACTCCGCTACATTGTATTTATCTGGACAGATTATGCTGCGCAACAGGAAAAGCTACATAAAGGCATCACAAAATCCAAAGCTTTTCTTTATCCACCAATCCTGCCTATCGTATATTATGAAGGAACCAGCACATGGTCTGCACCACTGAATTTTAAAAATCGTGTCTTTTTGAGTGATGTCTTCGGGGATTATATACCTAGTTTCAATTACCTGGTCGTTCCATTAAACAAATATTCCAAGCAGGATCTGATTGAAAAGAATGATGAGCTCTCTTTAATTTTTCTCATTAACCAGCTTCAGAGTTCTTCAGAATTTCATAACTTAAAAGATATACCGAAAGAATACACGGAGCATCTTACCGACAATACCCCAGATTATCTATTAAAAATAATTGGTAAAGTGATTGCTGTTCTTCTTCATAAACTAAATCTACCAGATGAAGAAGTCTACGATATTACTGATCAAATCACAAGGAGGAAATTCAGTATGATGTTTGACAACTTTCAGGCTTATGATGTACAGGAAACCAGACGGGTCAGCCGCGAAGAAGGGCGACTTGAAGGCAAAATTGAAGGCAAGATTGAAGGCGAACAGCTGCTTTTAATCAAACTGGTGATCAAGAAATTAGAAAAAAATTACTCTGCCGGACAAATTGCTGAAATTCTTGAAGAATCTCTGGATACCATTCAGCCAATCTATGATATCGCCCTACGGCAGGCACCTGATTATAATACTGATAAAGTTTTTGAAGAGTTAAACTCAAATAAGTAGCTTTCTCCGGTATCTTTTTATAAAGATTAGATATTAAATAACTTTCCCTTTTTGGGAACAGCAAAAAAATGTACTCCAAACAGGCGTTGACCCAACAACCAAAAAGAGAAGGTACATCTCTAAAATTCCAAATTTAAAATGCACCTTCTCTTTTATCATTCTAAAATCATCTCTAATTTTCTAAGCTTCATCAATAGCTTTTCCAATATCATGTCTCATATACTTATTGTCAAATTTTACCCATTCTGTTGCTGCATAAGCATTAGCTCTCGCTTCTTTCAAGTCCTTTCCTTTTGCTGTCACACCAAGGACACGGCCTCCGTTTGTAACGATCTGGTCTCCGTCAAATTTTGTTCCGGCATGGAAGCAATAGTAACCATCGTGTTTATCAAATTCCTCCAACCCTGTGATTGGCAGGCCTTTGTCATATTTTACCGGATATCCGTCACTTGCAAGCACGACACACACTGCTGCATTGTCTTCGAACTGAAGGTCAATCTGATCCAATGTTCCATCAATGCAGGCTTCCATGACTTCAATAATATCATTCTTCATTCTTGGAAGTACGACCTGAGCCTCCGGATCTCCAAATCTGGCATTATACTCCAGTACTTTCGGTCCGTCTGGTGTCAGCATGAGTCCGAAGAAAATAATTCCTTTGAATGGGCGGCCTTCTGCTTTCATGGCATCGACTGTTGCCTGATATACATATTTGTTGCAGAAATCTTCAACTTCCTTTGTATAAAATGGACTTGGTGAAAATGTTCCCATTCCTCCAGTGTTGAGTCCAGTATCTCCATCTCCGGCACGCTTGTGATCCTGAGCACTTGTCATGGTCTTAATTGTGTTGCCATCTACAAAAGAAAGTACGGAAACTTCACGACCTGTCATAAATTCTTCAATGACCATCTCATTTCCTGCAGAACCGAATTTCTTATCCATCATAATCTCTTTGACACCATCTTTTGCTTCCTCCAGTGTATTGCAGATCAAAACTCCTTTCCCAAGAGCCAGTCCATCTGCTTTTAATACAATTGGAAATTTTGCCTCTGTCTCCAGATACTTAATTGCCACATCCGGATCTGTAAAATTCTCATATGCTGCAGTTGGGATATTGTATTTTTTCATTAAATCTTTTGAAAATGCTTTGGAGCCTTCCAGAATTGCTGCATTTTTCTTTGGACCGAATGCACGAATCCCTGCTTTTTCCAGTTCATCTACAAGGCCGCCTACAAGCGGATCGTCCATTCCTACAATTACAAGATCTACTTCTTTTTCCTTAGCAAAGGCTACAATCTTATCGAACTCCATCGCTCCGATAGGTGCACATTCTGCCAGTGCTGCAATTCCGGCATTTCCCGGTGTACAGTAAATCTTATCGACCTTCTCACTCTTTGCAACACTTTGTGCAATTGCATGCTCTCTTCCGCCGCCACCTACGATTAATACTTTCATTTTATTTCCCTCCTGCTGCTTTTACGATATAGGTTTTCATGCATCAAAACGAACTGCAAGTTTCCCCACAGTTCGTATTCTTACTATACAATATGAGTTCTTCCATCCTCTACTTTTACTTTTCCATTTGCGATCAAGTCAATTGCTTTCGGAAGTATCTTCCACTCTGCCTGCTCCATGACACGTCTCTGCAATACTTCCGGTGTATCTCCTTCTTCAACTTCCACTGCCTTCTGTAAAATAATCGGACCGGTGTCTGTTCCTTCATCTACAAAATGAACCGTCGCGCCCACAACTTTGACTCCTCTTGCGAGTGCTGCCTCATGAACTTTCAATCCATAATAGCCTGTTCCGCAAAATGACGGAATGAGAGACGGATGGATATTAATGATGCGATTGCGGTATTTTGCAATCATTTCTGGCGGAATCACTACAAGGAATCCTGCCAGCACAATCAGATCTGGATTCAGTTCATCCATCTTCTCCAGAAATTTCTGATTGAATGTTGCTCTGTTGGCATAATCTTTTGGGGAAATGCAGCAATTTGCAATTCCATGTTTTTTAGCCCGCTCAAGTGCATATGCATTTTTATTATTGCTGATCACGCCTGCAATCTTCGTATTCGTAATTGTCCCATTTTCCACCGCATCAATAATAGCCTGAAGATTCGTTCCGCCACCAGATACAAGAACTACTACATTTAACATAATGTAACTCCCTTTTCTCCAGCCTCAATATGACCAATCACATACGGTTTGTCTCCTGTTGCTTTAATTGCTTCCATAGTCTTATCTACATCAGCCGGATCAACTGCAACAATCATTCCGATACCCATGTTGTATGTATTATACATCGCATGCTCATCAACATTTCCTTCTTTTGCAAGTTTTGTGAAAATTGGCGGGATTGGATAGCTGTCTTTTTTAACAACCGCTTTCACTCCATCAATCAGCATTCTTGGCACATTTTCATAGAAACCGCCACCTGTAATATGACTGCATGCCTTTACAGTCACACCGGCATTCTTAATGCTCTTTAATGCTTTCACATAAATTCTGGTCGGAGCAAGAAGTGCCTCGCCAAGTGTTGTTCCAAGATCATCATAATATGTGTCCAGAGACTCTTTTGTCATGTCAAATACTTTTCTTACAAGAGAAAATCCATTGCTGTGCACTCCTGTAGATGCCATACCGATCAGAACATCTCCGTCTTTTAAATTCTCACCTGTGATCATATCCTTCTTATCACATACACCAACTGCAAATCCTGCAAGATCATACTCATCCTCCGGCATCAGTCCCGGATGTTCCGCAGTCTCGCCACCAATCAGTGCTGCTTCTGACTGGATACATCCTTCTGCCACACCACTTACGATAGAAGCAATTTTCTCTGGATAATTCTTTCCACATGCAATATAATCCAGGAAGAATAATGGTTCTCCACCTGCACAAGCGATATCATTTACACACATTGCAACTGCATCAATTCCGATAGTATCATGCTTGTCCATGATCATAGCCAGTTTTACTTTTGTTCCACATCCGTCTGTTCCTGAAAGAAGAACCGGCTCTTCCATTTCTTTAATCTTTGCAAGAGAAAATGCACCGGAAAATCCACCAAGACCGCCAAGTACTTCTTCGCGCATAGTTTTCTTTACATGCTCTTTCATAAGTTCTACTGATTTGTAACCAGCCTCGATATCCACACCTGCATTCTTATAATCCATAACTCGTCTCCTTATGTACGTTTATTGTATTTTTATTTACTGATCTTTTTACTTAGATGCCAGATATGCCTCATATCCAACTTCATCTAATTTTGCTGCTTTTGCTTTCACTGCCTCTTTCTGTCCGGTTGTATAATCTTTTAACTTCTGAAGTAATGCGTCATCGGAAGCTGCAAGGATCTTTGCCGCAAGAATCGCTGCATTCTTTGCTCCGTCAATTGCTACTGTTGCTACCGGAACTCCCGGTGGCATCTGCATAATGGAAAAGACTGCGTCCATTCCGTCCAGATTCTTTCCCGAAAGCGGAACCCCGATAACCGGAAGGGCAAACAATGCTGCACACATTCCCGGAAGGGCTGCTGCCATTCCAGCTCCCGCGATCATAACTTTCATTCCGCGTCCTTCTGCACTGCGTGTCCACTCAATCAGTTCATCCGGCTCACGGTGTGCGGAGATGATCGTCATCTCATAATCAATTCCTAATTCTTCCAGCATGACTGCTGCTTTGCTCATGACCTTAAGGTCTGAGTCGCTTCCCATTATAATTCCTACTCTTGGCATAGCATTCACCCTTTCTTATAAGTTCAACAAATAAATCATACTCTATTTATTAGAATTTTTCAATGGTTCATTTAAAATCTCTGTACCTGGAAGCACAAATATTCCGTCACGGATAATTTCTATCTCTTTTCCATCCGCGCATTCTACGGTAATACTCTTCAATTCTTCATAAGGAATCGTAATATCTGTATGACAATGGAAATATGCTGCTGAGACGTCTTCTTTTCTCTGAATGGATACCGAATTATCTCTTGCCACAATTTCTTTGCCATTTGGATTGTAAACTTTTATGTCCTCTGCCCAGCTATAGCATGTGTCACCAACTGCAAAATGCGGTCCCATTTTCTCGGCGATCAGAATTGGCATCTTATCGGCAATATTGTATTTCTTCGCTGCTACATACGCAGTCGTGTTCGTACCGATTGCAAATTCGCCAAGCGGCAATGTTGGGTGACGATAAAGAACATTATCTAAAAAGTATTCTTTATTCTCCAGTTCATGTTCAAAGTTCTTGCAGCTGTAATCTGCCACCATTCCATTTGAAAACGTTACTTCCAGATCTTTGTATAATAGTTCATTCAGGTAAACCTGACTTACATGAAGAACCCCGTTCGTTCCTTCCAGAACCGGTGATGTAAAAACTTCTCCCACTGGGATGTTAACATCTGCCACGCAGTTTTCAAAAATCGTCTCCTTCTTTGGATCTTTCAATTTATAAAGCTGCACCCGAAGATCTGTATGGTTACCGTTGTTTCCAAGAATGTGCACACTTGTTCCCTGATCTAATGCATCAATAATGGTCTGTTGAACCTTCTCATAAACTTTTGCATCTAATGTATTGATCTTGATAATCTCATCAAAAATCTCTTCGTACTGATCTTCAATCTCCGGAACAGGATACGCTACGATTGTGAAACTTCTCTCGTCTCCTGGAATATAGCTATTTACAATCTGACTGGATTTACTGTCATATTCAAGCGAGATTTCCTTCTGCTTATCATTAAGTTTTACCGCCTCTGATTTTGACACTGGTGTAAATGGCTCCTCGCCAAATGTCTCCATGCATGCCGGACCTGCATGACGTCTTGCCAGGTCTTTATACTGTTCGTAAGTTGTGCGCATGACTTCCAGCTTCCGTTCCATGAACTGACGATCTAAGATCAGTGCCTGATCGTCCTTGTGGTCATACTCGTACTGCTTATTTGCAATACCTCCGTAATATCCGATTTTCAAATGTTGCCTCTTTGTAAGGACACTGACACCGGCACGGTAAATCGTCGGCTTTAGTCCCATTTTCCGAAAATTCTCAATAGCAATCCGAATCACCCGCTCGAACCCAAGCGTATAGCGAATATTGACTGTTGCTTTCTTTGACAGATTCTTGCCTGTATTTACAAATCCAATCCGGTAACCTTCTGTATACACATCTGCCATTTTCTGTATTGTCTCAAGTGGCAACTCATTCAGGTGCATGGCAGTGCGCTTCTCGTTTTCACTGACATACTCTCCGTAATAATAGAGATAACGCACATCATTAAAATCACTGTTCATAATCAGGTCCGCAGCAAAATTATCTTCCGGGTCAATCTGTTCTTTGATGCGGTCTGCCAAAAATACGTCACAATAATCGCTGGCATACCAATAAATCGTCTGTCTCACATGCTCATATTCCGGCTCGTTTTCTTCCTCAAACTGATTATAAACTTCAATGAATAATTCAAACAAAATATCTAGATATTCTGTTTTCTTTTCAAATGCATATGGAATCACACCACGAAGTTCTGTATATAGAAAACTCAAAAGCCGGCCGTATTCTATGCCGAATTTTTCTGTTGCAAATGCCGGATTGGCATAACTTGTCTTATAATGCTCTCCAAGCACGTCATCATACAAATGTGTATTCCAACACTCTAATTCTTCAATTGAAAACTTATAATACTCACCATTTTCAATTTTTTCTTTTAATTTATCAACTAAAAGTGCAAAATCAGCCAGTGTCCGGAAATAATCCCGGTATTTTTCACTGACTGTATTTTCACCCTTTATATTCTCAATTCTCTCGATTGCTAATTCATATCTCATCTCTGTCATCTACACAAGCCCCCTGATAAATATTGCTGCAATTCCTGCAAGAACCAATCCATTTACCCCGATTCCGACTTTGCAGGTTATGTATTTCTTATCTCGTTCATTCAGACCCCGAAGTCCGAGTCTGAATCCATAAACTGCCAGTGCAAGCAGTGCAAAACAAAGAAATCCTACGATTATATTTACATTTCCCTTCATCAGAAATGACACAAGAATCATCACAATTAAAATCACTGCACAAAGCACAGCCATCATGCAGGATTGGATTCCCTTTCTCGCATGTTTCAAAGTCTTCTGGCCATATTTTGTATTTACACGTCTGCTTCGTTTTTTCTTATCTTTTCCGAACATGTCTCCTCCTTATTGCTACACAGATCACAAATATAATATGACCTGCCACTCCTCCGATCGTGTTGAGTAGAATATCATCTACGTCGAAACTTCCGACTTTCGTAAGAAGCTGAAATATTTCTACACACAAGCTTAATCCAAAGCTCCAGAACAGGGTAGCAAAACAGCTACGATATTTGCTTGCCATAGGTAAAAAGAACCCGAATGGTATAAATATAATTACATTTCCAAACAGGTTCGTGAACATGGCAAAAAATCCCAATTGATGCCGGTACTGCCAAAATCTCTTGATTTCTTTGAACAGGACGAGATTATAATGGTATTCCTGCATCTCGCCCGTTCTGCCATACCAGTCGGAAAATATAAGAAAATATATCAGGAACCCGATGTAAAGGACAAATAATACTTTTCCAAGTCCTCTGAGTGCCTTTCTTTTTCTGGAATTCAAAAATATTGCTTCCTTTCCGTCCAATCAAATGTCTTATTCTCTGATCTTATCAGATTTTAAAACGTAAGTCCTTTTTTGTCTTTTAATAACTTTGCTCCGCTGACAATGGAGATAATTCCTGCAGCCACGCCTGTGACCATCACAATGATCCCAACTGTGATTCCGGCCGCACCTGCAAGGCTCATTGTCTTATATGCCTTCTCGTTCATATAGCTTCTCCTTATTTTGCACCGTACTGCTCATAGTATGCGTCGATTGCTGCCTTCAATGTATCGTCGATGACAACTTTTCCCTGACACTCTTTGTTATACAGATGCTCTACTACATCTGCCATACTTACAATTGCTGCTGTTTCAAATCCATACAGGTCTTTGATCTCATCAAGGGCACATTTTTCTCCGCCTTTTCCGACTTCCATACGGTTCAAAGATACCATAAGTCCTACAATTGTAACATCAGCAGCTCCCTTTACCTTCGGAACAGTCTCTTCCATAGATTTTCCGGAAGTTGTTACGTCCTCGATCATAATCACACGGTCACCATCTTTTAACTTGCTTCCAAGAAAGCTTCCCTTATCTGCACCGTGATCTTTCTCTTCTTTACGATCAGAACAATAACGAACCTCTTTTCCATATAATTCACTGTAAGCGATTGCTGTTACAACCCCAAGCGGGATTCCCTTGTATGCAGGTCCGAACAGTACATCAAAGTCATCTCCATATGTCTCATGAATTGCTTTTGCATAATACTCTCCGAGCTTCTTAAGCTGTGAACCAGTCACATATGCTCCCGCATTCATGAAGAATGGGGACTTTCTTCCACTCTTTAATGTGAACTCTCCAAATTTGAGCACATCGCTCTCTACCATAAAGTCGATAAATTCCTGTTTGTAAGCTTCCATTGTTATTCTTCCTCCATATTCTACAGGTGCATATACCTGATACGTTCTTTTTCAGGAAACTGCTTTATATTATTACATATGTACTGCAACCGGCAGTTGTCCTTTACTTCTCTTTATCTTACCATAACACCAAAACATTTTCAATTTGTAACTGAAACTCACATTGATGAACTCACATAACAACATATTCGCATTACCAACCTCTCTCCGTTTCCTACTAGAAACATCTTCGCAGATTCTACTGGCATTCAATAACACTCCTTTGTTTTTCAAAAAGCAGCAAAAAATTATAGAATATATGTTTGTTTTATGTTATGATGATTATATTAATTTTAAATATTATATTTTTTTAATACAAATGACAACTGAATGCAAGAATTAAACAAAGTAAGAATATTACACACAGAAACGCATAAACTATTAATACCACTAGAAAAAAATACTGTTTGACATCACAGGATATCAATGGTATAGTATCTATAGTGGTTGTGCTACGTAGCTTGCGAGGCGCGTGGTCGGTGGAGTTCCATGCGTGGGCTCCACTTTTTATTTTCCCAACAATACCTACCGCTCGTGTCAATAATTTGCATTATATCATGTACACTAATACTTTTTCAATCTCACTATAAACTTAAAAATTCATTTTAGATTTATTTGAGTTTTCAATTTGTAACTGAAACTCACATTGACAACTTACTTTTCTAAATGCTATACTCTCAGACAGGGAATGAAGTTCTCCCTCAATTACGATTGAAACCGCCAAATGGCTGATGACTTCTGTGAATCGCACAGGGGTTACCAGCTTTTTTTATATAATCAGGAAATTTCATTTCCTGATTATATAAAAGCCTCCGGCAAGATGCGCACTGCGGCGTACAATGATGATGTTGCAAGCAACCACCGCAGGCGCTAGAATGTGCCAAGGCACATTCTTTATTCTTATCAAAAAAGGAGTTTACAATGACAAAGGAAAAACAAGAACATTTGATTTTACAGATTAAATATGCATTCCTCGCATTAATTGTAGGTATATGTGTAGGAATTGTTGACACTATATTCGGTCGTGGACTACTGGCAATTTCTGCCTTTCGCACTGCCCATTATCAATATCTGCTTCCATTCCTTCCACTGGCAGGACTTCTGATCATCTGGTTATATCAGCATTTCAGTAGTTTGAGTCTGAAGGGCATGACATTGATTTTCGAAACCGGACAAAAAAAAAGAGAAGAAATTCCACTGGCACTTGTTCCATTAGTCATGATTGGCACATGGATCACGCATCTTTTCGGCGGCAGTGCCGGCCGCGAAGGTGTTGCCGTACAGATTGGTGCTACAATTTCACACGAAGCCGGACGCAGACTTCATATAAAAGAAAAGACACCAGTCATGCTTATCACCGGTATGGCTGCAGGATTCGGTGGATTATTCCAGACTCCTCTGGCGGCTGTATTTTTTGCTATGGAAGTGATTGTTGCCGGATACATGGAGTATGATGCACTACTCCCGGCTCTGATTGCAGCATATACTGCCTCTATGACCTCACATATGCTTGGACTTGAAAAAATTTGTAGTAAATATTACGAAAAACTGGAACATTTCCGGCGGCAGGGACATTTTAATCCTGATTATTCTTGGAGTAGCTTTTGGTCTTACAGGTCGCTGCTTTTCTGTTCTTTTGCAGAAATCTAAAAAAATATTCGGTGAAAAAGTTGCCAACCCTTTTATCCGAATCGGTGCTTTTGCGATCCCGCTTGTAATCCTGCTTTTTTTAATCCATAGTAGACGCTATACCGGACTTGGAACTAATCTGATCTCCGCTTCATTCGCCGGAAAAACTATCTACGGCTATGACTGGATTTTAAAATTACTTTTTACAATCTTCACGTTGGCAATCGGTTTCCAGGGTGGTGAAGTCACACCTTTGTTTTCCATCGGTGCCTCCCTTGGAATTATCCTTGGCTCACTTCTTGGAATTCCACCTGTAATCTGTGCCGCCCTGGGGTATGCCGCAGTTTTCGGAAGTGCAACAAATACCTTAATTGCTCCAATCCTAATCGGGTTTGAAGTTTTCGGCAATCAAAATATCATTCCACTTGTACTGGTATGCATCATTGCCTATCTGGTAGGCGGAAATCGTTCTATTTACGGGGCACAGCAGAAAGCATTATGCCGGTTTGAGGAATAAAGGCATGCATATCCGTGACAAATTCAAAAAAGAACCGTCCTGACCATTTTAGATAATGGTCAAGATAACAATCAGGATATTGATTAAACTATTTGAAAGCAAAAATGGTACAACCCTTCAACTTTCCAGAAATGTAATGCTTGAAAGGATTGTACCATTTTTTATATTTTATATCCCATCATTTGATATCTGATGTAATTAACATCATCCACAAATCTCGCTTATGTCCGACTTCAATCTACTCCACAATGCCAACCATATCAGCCACGTTCTCAAAGCCGTTTTTCTTCATATAAGCTTCGATTCCGTCAATGACTTCCATAGTCACTGCAGGATTATGGAAGTTTGCTGTTCCGACAGATACTGCGCTCGCTCCTGCTAAAATAAACTCAATTGCATCTTCTGCACTTGCGATTCCGCCCATTCCGATGATTGGAATATTGACTGCATGTGCTGCCTGATATACCATGCGCACAGCTACCGGTTTCACGATTGGACCTGACACTCCTCCTGTCTTATTTGCCAGCGCAAATGTCTTGCGGTTGATGTCAATCTTCATACCTGTCAATGTATTAATTAAAGAAATCGCATCTGCTCCACCCGCTTCTGCCGCTTTTGCTATCTCAGTAATATCTGTTACGTTCGGTGTCAGCTTCATAATGATCGGCTGTTTTGCGATTTTCTTAATATCTGCGGTAAGCTTCTCTACATTCTTTGCATCCTGCCCAAATGCCAGAAATCCGGCGTTAACATTTGGACATGAAATATTGATTTCCATCATGTCAATCGGCTCACCTGCCAGACGTTCTACAACTCTGAAATATTCTTCCGGTGCATGACCGCATACATTTACAATAACCTTCGTGTCATACTTCTGAAGATAAGGAATATCTCTTTCGCAGAACAGATCAATTCCAGGATTCTGAAGTCCGATTGCATTCATCATACCGCCGTAAACTTCTGCCACACGCGGGGTCGGATTACCAGCCCATGGCACATCAGCTACACCTTTTGTCGTGATAGCTCCCAGTTTATTCAGATCCACAAATTCAGAAAATTCTTCTCCGGAACCAAATGTTCCAGATGCTACTGTAACCGGATTCTTCCATTCTACTCCGGCGATGTTTACATTCATATTCATTAGATTTCCACCTCCGTAGCAAGGAATACCGGACCATCTTTACAGATTCGCTTGTTGCACACATTGCTGTGGGCATCTTTCTCTTTTGTCTTGCACACACAGCCAAGACAGGCACCAATTCCACATGCCATACGCTCTTCCAGAGATATATAGCATACAATCTTATGTTCCTCGGCATACTGCTTGATCGCACGAAGCATAGGAGTCGGTCCACAGGCATAGATCATATCCGCTTCCAGTCCATTTTCACGGATTGCGTCCATAACATTTCCCGTTGTTCCGACACTTCCATTCTCTGTGGAAATGTATAACTCACCGTTCTGCTCGAACTCTTCCTTTAAAAATGTCTGTGCGTCACGATAGCCTGCGACAATCTGTTTTTTGTCGCATTTCATCTGTTTTGCAAGTTCCAGAATCGGTGGTACACCAATTCCTCCACCCATAAGAAATACTTTCTTTCCTTCAGCCGCTTCAAACGGGAATCCATTTCCAAGAGGTCCGATGATCGGGATTGCATCTCCTGTTTTTAACTTTGAAAATTCTTCTGTTCCTGTATTCTCTCCAGTCACTCTGTATACAACACGAAGGCGACTGTCTTCTTTGTTAATCTCACAGATACTGATCGGACGAGGCAATAACTTTGTCGCATCCTTTGTATACATAGAAATAAACTGTCCAGGTCTGGCGCTCTGAGCTGCCTCTGTATGAATCCACATACTGAAAATCCCATCAGCGATCTGCTCCTGAGAAACAACCATTGCCTGTTCTTTTTTCTTATCCGCCATCTTATCTTGCCTCCAATGCGCCTCTAATATCAGCAACCATGTCCTCTACTGCTGCTCTGGATGCATCTGCAAATGCTTCTTCACCATAGTTTGCGTATTTTTCCTGCTTGTATGCCGCAATGATTCCACGAGAAGAGTTTACGATTGCTCCAAGTCCATCTTCATTAAAGAAATGTACCAGGTCTTTTCCTTTTCCTCCCTGTGCACCATATCCCGGCACAAGGATGTAAGATTTCGGCATCACTTTACGAAGTACTTTCCCCATCTCCGGATAAGTAGCTCCGACAACTGCTCCAATGTAGCTGTACTCGTCACCCATGCAGTCTTCTCCCCACTGTGCAACTTTTTCACCGACCAGCTCATAGAGTGGACGTCCGTCGATCATCTGATCCTGGAACTCTCCACTTGACGGGTTAGAAGTCTTAACAAGGATAAAAAGACCTTTCTTTTCCTCTTTGCATACATCTATAAACGGATTCACACCATCAGATCCAAGATATGGATTGACTGTCACAAAGTCCTCATCAAATGGTGCGTAAGTCTTGCTTCCTACCTGCACCTTACCAATATGTCCAACCGCATAAGCAGAAGAGGTTGATCCGATATCTCCACGTTTGATATCTCCGATTACAACCAATCCTTTTGATTTACAGTAATCTACTGTTTTCTTAAATGCAACAAGTCCCGGAATACCGAACTGCTCATACATAGCGATCTGAGGTTTCACAGCTGGAATCAGATCATAAGTCTTGTCCACAATTTCCTTATTAAACTGCCATATAGCCTCTGCAGCTCCCTCAAGTGTCTCACCAAACTCAGTAAACGCCTTCTTCTGGATATGCTCCGGAATATATTTTAACATTGGATCCAGACCAACCACGATCGGCGCGCCCGTCTTCTTAATATTCGCAATTAACTGATTAATCACAATCTCATCCTCCTGCTTCTATCTTTATTACTTTTGTTAGAAATTACATATTTAATTTATTTTACCACACTAGTAGCTCACTTGACAAGAAATCAATCCCTCTTTGCATTTTGCATTTTAAACAGTTAATCTAATATTTTATCATAAAACAAAATATCAAATCCTTCCGCATATAAAATCTCCCAGTCTTTCATCTGTTTGACTTATACTCTATGAAAATGAGACATAAACATCATGGAGCACTCATGCGAACATGATGTTTGCTTTAAATGGCTCATTAGAATGCTCAGAGTATGGAGAACAGATGAATGCTGGGAGATATGTAGTACGGTTCTGACAATATTTAATAAGATATTAGATTCAACTAGTCAAAATGTACATCATTTCACCAATTTTTTAGTCACTGCTTACATTGTACCTCCCTCTCATTTGTTCTATACTGATATCAGATTACAAGAGAACTATTTATTTTCTTTAAGGAGGATTACACAAAATGGCAAGTTTATCATTAGAGGGAATCCAGAAAGTATATTCTAATGGATTCCAGGCAGTTAAAGACTTCAATCTTGAAATCGCTGACAAAGAGTTCATCATCTTCGTTGGTCCTTCCGGATGTGGAAAATCAACAACACTTCGTATGATCGCAGGTCTTGAGGATATTTCCGGCGGTACACTGAAGATTGATGGAAAAGTAATGAATAATGTAGAGCCAAAAGACAGAGATATCGCGATGGTATTCCAGAACTACGCTCTGTATCCACATATGACAGTATATGACAACATGGCATTCGGACTGAAGCTTCGTAAAGTACCAAAAGACGAAATCGACAAAAAGTTCGCGAGGCAGCAAGAATCCTCGACCTTGAGAAACTTCTTGACCGTAAGCCAAAAGCTCTTTCCGGTGGACAGAGACAGCGTGTTGCTATGGGACGTGCAATCGTTCGTAAACCAAAGGTATTCCTTATGGACGAGCCTCTTTCAAACCTGGATGCAAAACTTCGTGTTCAGATGCGTATTGAGATTGCAAAACTGCATGAGAATTTAGGTGCTACAATTATCTATGTAACACATGACCAGACAGAGGCTATGACTCTTGGTACAAGAATTGTTGTTATGAAAGATGGAGTTGTTCAGCAGGTAGATACACCTCAGAACCTCTATACAAAACCATGCAATCTGTTCGTAGCTGGATTCATTGGATCACCTCAGATGAACTTCTTAGATGCTGAAGTTAAGGTTAATGGATCTGATGTTACACTTTCTGTTGGTGGACATGAGCTTCCAGTGCCAGCTGATAAAAAACAGGCTCTCATCGATAAAGGATATGCCGGAAAGACAGTTATCCTCGGAATCCGTCCGGAGGATGTACATGTTGCAGCTACATTTACAGGTGAGAATGCAGGTACTGTTCACTCTACAATTAACGTATATGAGCTTCTTGGAGCTGAAGTATTCTTATACTTCGATGTTGCAGGAACTCAGGTAACTGCAAGAGTTGGTTCCGGAACCGAGCTCAGAAGCGGAGATAAAGCTTCCTTCACATTTGACATGAGCAAGATCCATATCTTCGACAAAGAGACAGAGTTGACGATTTCAAACTAATCGTATAAAATAACAATAACGGTTCTACTGTTATGGAAGATACAATGAAAGAGCTGTACGAAGGTGCAGCTCTTTCTAATTTATGCAAAAGAGGGTTATTTTTATGGAGCAATCTCAGGAACTTTCCAAAGCATTAGAAGAACTTACACGGGCAACCGGCATCGCTTTGGATATTCACATACAACCGGAAGCTTCCAAAGAGAAGATAGACGAGTCAATCCGGCAGATCCGTTCTCTTTGTGCTGCCTATAAAGAGAAGTATAACAAGAATTATTTTTTGTTAAATCTCATGACAGGTACTGTGCAGGATTGCGAGATTAGGGAACGTGCCGCCAGATTACATATTCGTGCTGTAAAACCTCGTTATCTTTTTTTACTCGAATCCCAAAAAAAAATGGACGAAACAGTTACAGAGGTATTGAAACAGTTGTTTCCATTTCAAGAGAAAATATATCTCGTTCCTGTAAATGAATTTCAACTTGCAATGCTTTATCCGGTAAAAGATGGCTGCACATCCGAAGATATTCACAATCTGGCACATACCATGATCGATACTCTGAGTATGGAAGCGCTGACTCATGTACAGATTGCCTACAGCGATCTTATTCCCGATCTGCACGCCCTGCCTTCTGCTTATAAACAGACTGCGCTTGCATTGAGAGTTGGTAAACTTTTTTATTCAGAACAATCTGTATTTCCTTTTAACAAGTTAGGGCTTGGACGATTGATTCACGAGTTGCCCGAAAAACTTTGCGAAGATTTTCTTTTTGAGATATTCGGTGATATAACTTCCGAACATTTAGATAAGGACACTTTAGCTGCCATCGACAAATTCTTCCAGAACAACCTGAACATTGCAGAAACTGCACGACAGCTTCATATGCATCGCAATACACTTATTTACCGACTGGAACAAGTCGAAAAAAGAACAGGTCTTGACCTTCGTCAGTTCGAGGACGCTATGACCTTTAAAATTGCGATTATGTTAACTGAATTACTTACAATCAGAAAGGAATGTTTCACATGAATGATAATTTTCATGAACAACTTATAATCAAAAAA
>ENA-OPZZ01000729-OPZZ01000729.1-human-gut-metagenome-genome-assembly--contig:-NODE-729-length-24139-cov-5.920415_pt1 | contig 24139 bp, 25 predicted proteins | sample MGYA00242487_ERZ504511 | MGnify/ENA primary metagenome ERZ504511 (study PRJEB26092, sample SAMD00036241) | human gut metagenome | host: Homo sapiens | study: EMG produced TPA metagenomics assembly of... | reverse complement strand
TTGCCATGGAACTGTCTGGCAAGCCAAACGTAACCGCCATCGTATGCGGTGGAACACTCAGTGATCCCGTTTATACTCTGACAGGTAACGTAGCTGTAGAATTTTTTCTCTCGACTTCATGTGAACAAAACATTCCTCGGATGCGATGCTGTCGATCTGGATTTTGGAATTTCAATATACATGTTCGATCGTGTCAGGATGGGAGAGACCTTCAGAAACGACACCGTAGAGACTGCTATTGATGACGGCAGTCGGTCCACCGGACTGTCCGACGATAAGACTTTTTTTGCCATTGATTATATACCTCCGATTGGACTGATAATAGGTTACTGTGTACAGTAACGACAATGAGTTCATTTATCATATCTGTTGAAAATCTCATAGCCACTTTTTCGCAAAAGTGATAAGATGATGAAAAAAATAAAAGAAATGATTTGATTACGTACAGTGCAGAAGAATATGGTATAATAAAAAACATGCAGGTACATACTGGAGGGGATGTGTTTCCAGCATAAGAATAAGCCAGTTTTACGAGGAGTATGATTATGGAAGAAAACAAGAACGGTACACAGGAACAGCCTGAACAGGAAAAAAAAGAAAAGTGATGTGATTCTTACGATAGCACTGGTTGTGGTTGAGATTTTCGCGGACAGTGCCGTTTTGATCCAGGTGTCCTGAAGCACCATGCCAAAGCTGCTACGCAGAGAATGACGGGAAATTTCATTGCGATGCCATTACAAAATTAAAGAAACTTGAAGTGATGGGAGAATATGCTTTCCCGGATGATTATAAACCGGCAGTGCAGGTCGTTGTAGATTCTGAAGCAAAGACTTTGAAATTTATCGATAATGGTATTGGTATGACTGCTGATGAAGTAGAGGAATATATTACACAGATCGCATTTTCTGGTGCAACAGAATTTCTGGAGAAGTATAAAGATAAAACAACGGATGACCAGATGATCGGTCATTTCGGTCTGGGATTCTATTCTGCATTTATGGTAGCAGATGAAGTGCATATTGATACTCTTTCTTTTAAAGAAGGTGCAACAGCAGTACACTGGACATGTGATGGTGGTACAGAATATGATATGCAGGATGGGGACAGAACAACAGTTGGTACAGAGATTACGCTGTTTCTGAATGATGAAAGCCTGGAGTTTTGTAATGAATATCGTATGCGTGAAGTCATTGAGAAATATTGTTCTTTCATGCCGGTAAATATTTATCTGTCTAATGCAAATGCAGAGCAGGAATATGAGACAATCGACGAAGCTGATCTGAGGGATGACGATGTTGTTGTTGAGCATATTCATGAAGATGCAAAGACAGAAGAAAAAGAAAATGATAAGGGCGAAAAAGAAGTTGTAGAGGTTTCTCCTGCACGTGAGCGTGTAAAGATCAACAAACGTCCGGTATCTTTAAGTGATCCGAATCCGTTGTGGATGAAACATCCGAATGAGTGCTCTGATGAGGATTATAAAGAATTCTACCGTAAGGTATTTATGGATTACAAAGAGCCATTGTTCTGGATCCACCTGAACATGGATTATCCGTTTAACCTGAAAGGTATTTTATATTTCCCGAAGATTAATACAGAATATGATTCTATTGAAGGAACGATTAAATTATACAATAACCAGGTATTTATCGCAGATAATATTAAAGAAGTTATTCCGGAATTCCTGCTGCTTCTCAAAGGCGTGATCGATTGTCCGGATCTGCCGCTGAATGTATCCAGAAGTGCACTGCAGAACGACGGATTTGTACAGAAGATCTCAGAGTATATCTCCAAGAAAGTTGCGGATAAACTGACAGGAATGTGCAAGACAGACCGTGAATCATACGAGAAATACTGGGATGATATCAGTCCATTTATTAAATTTGGATGCATTAAAGACAGCAAGTTCTCTGAAAAACTGCATGACTACATTCTGTTTAAAGATGTTGACAATAAATATCTGACATTGAAAGACTGTATCGAGCAGAATAAGAAAGAAGATGCAGCTGAGTCTGACGATACAAAGAAAGAAGATGCTGAGAATAAGGAGAATGCAGAGAAGAAAGAGCCTGAAAAGACAACGATCTTCTATGTGACAGATCCGGTACAGCAGAGCCAGTATATCAATATGTTCAAGGAAGCTGGTAAGAATGCAGTAATCCTTTCTCATAATATTGATACGACCTTTATTTCTCACCTGGAACAGAAAGATCAGACAATTCAGTTCAAGAGAATTGATGCAGATGTGACAGAAGAACTGAAGGGTGAAGGTGCAGCAGATGAAAATACTGCAAAAACTCTGACAGAATTATTCCGTAAGAATTTGAATATGGAGAAACTGGAAGTTAAGGCAGAGAATCTGAAGAATGAATCTGTTGCAGCAATGATGACACTTTCGGAGGAAAGTCGTCGTATGCAGGATATGATGAAGATGTACAATATGTACGGAATGGATCCTGGAATGTTTGGCGGTCAGGAAACTTTGGTGCTGAATGTGAGTCATCCGCTGGTAAAATACCTTGCGGAAAATCAGGAGTCTGAACATGCAGCAGTAATCTGCCAGCAGTTATATGATCTTGCAATGTTGAGTCATAAACAGTTATCGCCAGATGAAATGACCAAATTTGTACAGAGAAGCAATGAAATTCTGATGCTTCTTACAAAATAAAAGCAAAAATTTAAAGACAATATAAAAAGAATCCCGAATATTTTCTTTTATGCGGAAAAAATTCGGGATTTTTTTATATTTTGTTGACAAAAAACAATAAATTCTATATGCTGAAATTGTATGGCGAACCTATGATTTTGTAGTTATAACATGAATAGTGTGACTCTTAAAATGTCGTTTTTTTTCGAAGAACCACGAGTTTGGTATGTAAAAGAAAAATAAGAAAAAATTGTCGTATAATAATGAGAAAACAGGAAAAGGCGGAGGGAGAGCACATGAGAAAAGTATATCGATTAATCAGACAGCTGGGAATGACCTCAAAATATAAAGGATATTATTATGTTGCCGAAGCAGTAATGATGTCGATGGAACTTCAGGATTATCCAATTAAGATCACGAAGGACATCTATCCATATCTGGCAAAAAATTCAAATCAACACCAGTTAATATTGAACATGATATTCGGACGGTCATTAATGTATGTTGGACAGCTAATAAAGAAACGATGGATCGAATCGCAGGTTATCCTCTTCGCTACAGACCTACAAACAGTGAGTTTGTAGATATGCTGGCATATTATCTCATCCAGACAGAACTGGATGCAGAAGATGCAATTGAGGAAGCAAAAAAGAATCTTACAGCCTGTCAAAATCCAATCGATGTTTTTGAAAAAATTTCGGAACTGCAGAATCCCATGTGATTTCAGGGTGTCTGTCCAGAAGAAATGTATCGGAAGAAATTCCGGTCGTACAGAATAATTCGTTGTTTTTATATTGAAGGTTTAAATTTAATCCGCGAATCTGATCAGTAGAAATCTGAAAAGAAGAATCTGCAAATAATAGTGAATACTGAGCCGGAGACAGCTGAAAAACGATTCGAAACTGTATTGGCAGTAATTTGCCGCGTATGATTGAAAAACAGTAAGATTTCAGCTCTTTCCAGGGACAGTAATCCGAATTATTAAAATTCATATTTTGCACGGTATCCGTGTCAAAAAAATCTTTGTGGATTTTTCCGTCAATTGTGAAGTTACTGAAAGTAGTAATGGATGCTTCTACCAGAGAAAAAGAATCGAAGGTATCTCCGATCAGTAACTGATTCATGAAGTTTTTGACATCGTTGATTTTAAGTGCAAGCATTTTTGAACTCCCATAATTTAGTGTAGTTTCCATTATAAAACAGAATCGAAAAAAAGAATAGAGTTTTTCGAAAAAGTCTTTTCAAATATGTAGCTATATGGTAATATAGATGTGGTATTCGATACTACATATTATGGAAAAGAGGACGATATAATTGAGCTATAAAATTGTCATAGATAGTTGTGGGGAATTATTGGATGAGTGGAAAAAAGATCCTCGCTTTGAGTCGGTAGCACTGACTTTGAGCGTTGGTGGTGAAAATATTATAGATGATGAAAATTTTGACCAGGCTTCTTTTTTAAAAAAAAGTAGCTGACTGCCCGGAATGCCCAAAATCGGCATGCCCGTCACCGGAACGCTATATGAGGGCGTTTGACTGTGATGCGGATCACGTATATGCAGTTACGCTTTCAGCAGAACTTAGTGGCTCGTATAACAGTGCTGTTCTGGGAAAAAGTCTTTTGCAGGAAGAAAATCCTGGTAAGCAGATTTATGTGTTTAATTCGAAATCGGCATCTGTCGGACAGTCCCTGATTGCGATGAAAATACAGGAATGTGAAGAAGCTGGGTATTCATTTGAGAAAGTAATTGAGACAGTAGAAGCATATATTGCTGACCAGCACACGTTTTTTGTTCTGGATAATCTGGAAACGCTTCGCAAAAATGGAAGACTCAGTAAGGTAAAAGCTCTTGTGGCAAGCGCATTAAAAATCAAACCTGTCATGGGCTCTACAGATGAAGGAGCAATCTGTCAGCTGGATCAGGCAAGAGGCATGAACAAAGCTCTTGTAAAAATGGCTCAGAACATTGTAGACAAAACAAAAGACAGTGAAAATAAAATCCTTGCAATTTCTCACTGCAACTGCAGGGAGAGAGCAGTGCTTCTGAAGAATGCACTGGAAGAGAGAATGCCTGTAAAACATATCGTTATTTTGGATACTGCGGGAGTAAGCAGTATGTACGCTAATGATGGCGGTGTGATTGTAGCTGTATAAGCCCTTCCCTTTTGTGTGAGAGTGTGATATAATAACAAAAGTTTAAGCTTATACAATAAAGGAGATTCTTGGAATGAGTCAGAAAAAAGTAGACAGCTATAAGGCAGGCAAAGCAGGCCGCTCAAAAGCATCCAGAAAAGAAAAAATGATTGACAAACTGGAAATTCTTGCATGGATTGCAATCTGTGTGGCAATGGTTGGATGGATTGGATTTTCCGCGTATGCAAAGATCGAGACAAAACAGGAGTCTGTTGTTACAGAGACAGTAATGGATACTTCTGCAATTGATAATTATGTTTCGGATCTTTCGTCTGATGTACAGTAAAAATGAAAATGAGATAATAAAAAACCGCTGTCTCCGGGCTTTTAGTTTGAATGGTTTGAATGGTAATTATACAACCTTGAAGTAATATAAATTATAATTTTGTAACGTTAGCAGCCTGCATTCCGCGAGCGCCTTCTGTTAAATCATAAGTTACAGCCTGTCCTTCATCCAGTGATTTGAATCCTTCACCATTGATTGCAGAAAAATGAACGAATACGTCAGCGCCGTCCTCTCCTGTGATAAAGCCATAGCCTTTTTCTGCGTTGAACCATTTTACAGTTCCCTTGTTCATGATGTTACCTCCATAAAAATAAAAAGTTAAATGTCCATCTGACGAAAAAATCACCAGATTTTAGAGACTATATCGTTGGTAATATATAATCTCTAAAAACTAGTGATTTTATATTAAGGTTCTCTTCGTCTATGAGTAGAATTATATCTCCCGCTTCTAAAAATGTCAAGGTGAATATGTAAAAAACACTTTATTAAATCGTTTGTTTCGTGTATGATATTAGTGATAATGTATAGAAGAAATATGAAGAATATAAATTCCAGGAGGAAGCAGTTATGATTAATAAGCTTATTGAAAAAATCCGCAAAACTAATGCACCGATCGTTGTAGGTCTGGATCCGATGCTGAATTACATACCGAAACATATCCAGGAAAATGCCTTTGCAGAATTTGGAGAGACTCTGGAAGGTGCAGCAGAAGCAATCTGGCAGTTCAATAAAGGAATCGTAGATGCAACATATGACCTGATTCCTGCAGTAAAACCACAGATTGCAATGTATGAGCAGTTTGGCATTCCGGGACTGCAGGCATACAAAAAGACCGTTGATTACTGTAAATCAAAAGATCTTGTAGTCATTGGTGATATCAAGCGTGGAGACATCGGATCCACATCGGCAGCGTATGCAGTTGGACATCTGGGACATGTTCAGGTAGGATCCAAGAAATATGCAGGATTTGATGAGGATTTTGCAACAGTTAATCCATATCTGGGTTCGGATGGAGTGAAGCCATTTATCGAAGTCTGCAAAGAAGAAAATAAAGGTCTGTTTATTCTTGTAAAGACATCCAATCCTTCCAGCGGCGAATTCCAGGATCGTATCATTGACGGACGTCCACTGTATGAATGGGTTGGAGAGAAAGTTGCCGAGTGGGGCGCAGATCATATGGGCAAAGAATATAGCTATATCGGAGCTGTAGTTGGTGCAACTTATCCGGAAATGGGAAAAGTACTTCGCAAGCTTATGCCAAAAACATTTATTCTGGTACCTGGATACGGCGCACAGGGTGGAAAAGGCTCTGATCTGGTGCATTTCTTCAATGAAGATGGTCTTGGTGCAATTGTAAACTCATCCAGAGGAATCATTGCAGCATACAAACAGGAAGCATATGCGGAATTTGGAGAACTGAATTATGCAGATGCTTCTCGTAAGGCAGTGGAAGTGATGATCGAAGATATCAGTGGAGCCCTTAAGAATCGCTAATGAGGGCAGGAGGAGACAGATGAGTACAAAAACAAAAGAGACTTTGACTGTTATCAGTCAGGAAGAAATCGGCAGAGATATTTACAGTCTCTGGCTTCAGACTGATCAGATGGCACAGAATGCGCGTCCGGGGCAGTTCCTTTCTTTATACACAGGAGATGGAAGTAAACTTCTTCCGAGACCGATCAGCATCTGTGAGATTGATAAAGAAGACAGCAAAATCAGACTGGTGTATCGCGTGACTGGGAAAAATACCGGAACAGAAGGATTTTCCAGACTGAAACCAGGAGAAAAGATTGAGGCACTGGGACCTCTTGGAAATGGCTTTCCATTGGAAGAAGCAGAAGGGAAAAAAGTATTTCTGATTGGTGGCGGTATCGGAATTCCACCGATGCTTGAGACTGCAAAACAGCTAAAAGCTGAAAAAACAGCAGTTCTTGGATATAGGGATGAATTGTTCCTGAATGATGAATTTACAAGATATGCAGATGTTTATGTTGCTACAGAAGATGGAAGCGCAGGGACAAAAGGCAATGTATTAAATGCGATTTGTGAAAGGGGACTTGAGGCAGAGGTTATTTTTGCCTGTGGTCCAACGCCGATGCTTCGTGCACTGAAAGAGTATGCAGCAGAGAAGAATATCACATGCTGGATTTCCATGGAGGAAAGAATGGCGTGTGGAATCGGAGCATGTCTTGGATGTGTCTGCAAATCAAAAGAGATTGATGCGCATTCTCTGGTGCATAACAAACGTGTTTGTAAAGATGGACCGGTATTCTTGAGCACGGAGGTGGAGTTATGATCAATACAAAAGTAACTCTTGCTGGAGTTGAATTAAAAAATCCTGTCATGACTGCTTCCGGTACGTTTGGTTCCGGTGCAGAATATAGTGAATTTGTAGATCTTAATAAACTTGGTGGTGTTGTGACTAAGGGTGTTGCAAACGTACCATGGCCAGGAAACCCGACTCCGAGAGTGACAGAGACTGCAAGCGGAATGCTGAATGCAATCGGACTTCAGAATCCGGGAATTGATCTTTTTTGCAGAAGAGACATTCCATTTCTGAAACAGTATGACACAAAAATTATTGTAAATGTTTGTGGAAAGAGTACCGAAGATTATTGTGAAGTGGTGGAGAGACTGGCGGATGAACCGGTCGACTTACTGGAAATCAATGTATCCTGCCCAAATGTAAAAGAGGGCGGTATCGCATTTGGACAGAATCCTCATGCACTGGAAGCAATCACAAAAGAAGTAAAGAAATATGCAAAACAGCCGATCATCATGAAACTCAGTCCGAATGTGACTGATATCACAGAGATGGCCAGAGCGGCTGAGGCTGGTGGTGCAGATATTCTTTCTTTGATCAATACACTTACCGGAATGAAAATTGATATTTACAGAAAAACATTTGCTCTGGCAAACAAGACGGGCGGGATGTCCGGCCCGGCAGTGAAACCGGTTGCAGTGCGTATGGTTTATCAGGTTGCACAGGCTGTAAAACTCCCGATCATCGGCATGGGTGGAATTGCAACAGCAGAAGATGCACTTGAATTTATCATGGCAGGTGCAACAGCAGTGTCAGTTGGAACCGCTAATTTCTTTAATCCATATGCAACAACAGAAATTGTGGATGGGCTGGCGAAATTTATGGAACAGCAGAAAGTTGAGGATATCAATCAGCTGATCGGTATTGTAAAATAGCAGTTACAGAAAACAGAATAGAAATACATAAGAGACAGCAGCGAAGGTTGAAAAACTTTTTCTGCTGTCTTGTATCGGGAAAGGAAATGTTTTGAACAAACAGAAAACAAATGACATGACTGTGGGAAATCCGGTCAGACTGATCATTCAGTTTATGATACCGATGTTTCTTGGAAACATATTCCAACAGTTTTATAATATTGTAGATTCTATTGTGGCAGGACAGTTTATTGGAGTAGATGCACTTGCTGCAATTGGAAGTACCGGATCACTGATGTTTTTTGTGACCGGTTGGCTGAACGGACTGAGTAGTGGATTCGCAATTATTGTGGCACAGATGTTTGGAGCGAAGAAGTATGACGATATGAGGCATTTTGTGGCAATGTCCATTTATCTTATGTTTGGTTTTGCTGCTGCTATGACCATAGGATTTTTGGTATTTAATGTGCCGATTTTGCGACTTATGAATTCTCCGGCAGATCTGATGGGAGATGTGGCCGGATATATGGGAATTATTTATGCAGGTCTTCTTGTTACTGCAGCGTATAATACGTTGGCTGCGTTTCTGCGTGCACTGGGAGATTCGAAATCCCCGTTGTATTTTCTGATCATTTCAGCGGGCATCAATGTTGTGCTGGATATTGTACTGATTCGTTTTGCAGGAATGGGAGTAGAAGGCTGTGCATATGCAACTGTTATCGCACAGGGCGTTTCAGCAATCTGCTGCCTGGTTTATATAAAAAAGAAATATCCGATTCTTCATCTTGAAAAGAAAAACTTTGAACTTCGAAAAGGCAGTATGAGTAAACTGATGATTCTTGGAATTCCCATGGGACTTCAGTTTTCCATCACGGCAATAGGAACGATCATCGTACAGAGTGCGGTAAATATTTATGGCGCTACCTATATGGCTGGATTTTCCGCTGCAGGAAAGATCCAGAATGTAATTGGTATGGTGGCTGTTTCTATGGGGGCAACGATCGCGACATATGTCGGACAGAATCGTGGAGCAGGACGTATGGACCGGGTAAAACAGGGAGTAAAATATTCCTGGATCATGCTTCTGGTATGGAGTGTGGTTGAGATGGCTCTGGTTTATTTCGGTGGAAAATATTTTACATATCTGTTTATCAGCCCGTCACAGACAGATGTTGTGCAGGTGTCTGTGATATATTTCCGTACAGTATTCTGGGCATATCCGTTTTTGTGTACAATTTTTGTATTTCGAAATGCCCTGCAGGGGATGGGATACGGAATGGTACCAATGCTGGGAGGCGTTTTTGAACTGGTTGCCAGAACACTGATCGTGGTTTTGGTTGCGGGAAGAACGACGTTTGCAGGCGTTTGCCTGGCGGATCCAATGGCCTGGATCGCAGCACTGATTCCACTGATTCCATATTACTATTATGTAATGGGAAAACATATGAAAGCAATGAGACAATAGGAGTAATAAAAGCCAACTTCAATCCGAAACGGGAAAGTTAACAGGATTGAATAGTTGGCTTTTTTATGTTACTATAAAGAAGATATTCAGAGAATGATCTGAACAGATTCAGACAGAAGACAGGCAAAAAGCCGTGTAGACAGGAGGTCCAGAATAAAATGGAACAGTATAAACAGGAATTTATTGAATTTATGGTAGACAGTCAGGTGCTGAAATTTGGCGAATTTACATTGAAGAGTGGAAGAAAATCTCCGTTTTTTATGAATGCGGGTGGATATGTAACCGGTTCTCAGTTAAAAAAACTTGGGGAATACTATGCAAAAGCAATTCATGACAAATATGGTGATGATTTTGATGTGCTGTTTGGACCGGCATACAAGGGAATTCCACTCAGTGTTGTTACAGCGATCGCATTCAGCGAACTGTATGGCAAAGAAATTCGTTACTGCTCTGACCGTAAAGAGGAAAAAGATCATGGTGCAGATAAAGGAAGTTTTCTTGGAAGCAAACTGAAGGACGGAGATCGGGTAGTTATGATCGAAGACGTTACTACTTCCGGAAAATCTATGGAAGAGACAGTGCCGAAGGTAAGAGGTGCAGCCAATGTAGAAATTGTTGGACTGATGGTTTCACTTGACCGTATGGAGGTTGGAAAAGGCGGTGTGAAGTGCGCGCTTGACGAAGTACATGACCTGTATGGCTTTGAAACAAATGCAATCGTTACCATGGCTGAAGTTATTGAGCATCTTTACAATAAAGAATACAAAGGCCAGGTTATCATTGATGATGAACTGAAGAAGGCAATTGATGCATATTACAGCCAGTATGGTGCAAAATAGTTTCTGGCTGATCAGTGGGATGAACGGTATCTGCATAAGGAGGAATTGCCATGAATGAAAAAATATATAAAACAATGAGTCGTACGGGCGCATGCAGTATTGCAGTAGGGATCATAACCCTTGTAACAGGTGTTGCTGCAGGAGTGCTGATGATCGTCAGTGGAAGCAGACTGCTGAAAAGAAAGTCTGATATTCTGATCTGAAGCTGGATAGGGGTAAAAATTGAAAGACAGTACAAAACGTAAAATCAGGTTTCTGAGTGTGCTTTTGTTTATACTTTATGTACTGCTTCTTGTTTATTTTCTTTTCTTTTCAGAAGAATATGGGCGCGTTACAGCGGAAGAACGGGTGTATCGGTATAATCTGGTTCCGTTTGTAGAAATCAGAAGATTCTGGATATACAGAAAACAGCTTGGGATGTTTGCTTTGATCACCAATCTTTTTGGAAATGTGATAGGCTTTATTCCATATGGTTTTATCCTTCCGGTCATTGCGCATAAATGCCGTAACGGTTTGTTCATTGTTGCATCCGGTTTTTCACTCAGCCTTTTGGTGGAAACAGTGCAGTTAATTGCAAAAGTGGGATGTTTTGATGTGGACGATCTGATTTTGAATACACTTGGGGCAGCAATCGGATATATGCTTTTTGCTGTCTGTAATTATCTGAGGAGAAAACGATATGGCGAGAAGATATAGATACGCGATCATAAAAAAGAAAGAGGCTGCAAAAGGGAAGCTGTCAGTGGGGCTGGCGATTGCTTCCCTGCTTCTGTTTGGAGGGGCTGTTGGGATAGCTTATGTACTTGAAGGATCCTATGGATTTATTGTGGGAGGCATCTGCCTGTTTGCAGCGCTGCTTTCCGTATATGGATTTCTGATGGGAATCAGTAGCTTTTCAGAAGAAAAATGTACACACAGGACCAGTATTATCGGCTCAATCCTTAATGGAATCTTTATGGTAGGCTGGTTGGCCTTTTTTTTGATGGGAGTGTGAAAAATGGAACGCTTACAACAGCAGATGAAATTTATTTTGGAAGTGGATAAAGTAAAACAGATTATACGTCAGACATATCTGGCAGATGGGAGCCGTAAGGAAAATGATGCGGAACATTCCTGGCATCTGGCTCTTATGGCTGTGTTGTTGAAGGAATATGCCAATGAAGAAGTTGACCTGGCAAAAGTGATCCCTATGGTTTTGCTCCATGATCTTGTGGAGATTGATGCTGGAGATACATATGCATATGATCAGGCAGGACTGGCAACGCAGAGAGCGCGTGAGACAAAGGCAGCAGACCGTATTTTTGGTATGCTTCCGGAAGATCAGGGTACAAAGTTCAGAAATTTATGGGAAGAATTTGAAGCATATGAGACAGCAGAGGCGAAATTTGCACATGTGCTGGACAATTGTCAGCCACTGCTTCTGAATGATGCTTCCGGAGGAAAAAGCTGGAAGGAACATACTGTACATAAGAGTCAGATATACAAAAGAAATGAGCATACTGCAGAAGGTTCCAGGGAAATATGGGAATATATGCAGCAGCTGATAGACAAACATATTCAGCTGGGACATGTGATCGATGACTAAATTAAATTCAAACGGAGGAGATGATAAAGTGGATGAATTGCTGAAAGAACGCTATGATCTGGCAAAAGATCGAATTGTCGAAATCTGTACTGAAACAACTGTAAAGCCGGATTTTCTGGATTTCTTTCAGAATATGGCGGCTTTTTTGGAGAAAACAGCAGTCATACTGGAAAGAGATGAAGAAAAGCTTTCCATAGAAGAATTGCAGAAAGAAAATACAGAACTTTATAAAGAACTGTTTCCTCAGAATTATACACACTGTTACGGGAATCCTGCATACGCAGAAGAAAAACTCGGTGAATATGGAAGGGCATTTACATTTCTTTACGCAGAACTTCGTGGAGCAATTGCCTATGCATATGAAAAAAAATCTGGGATTATACAGTGACAGCAGAACTTTTTCTTGAAGTATATGCTGCTTTTGAAAATGGTGAACTGCCATCTGTAAAAAATGTGGAAGATATGCTGCGTTCTTATGTGAATGACTATTGTCAGGATATGATGGAACAGAGGATTGCGGAAGCGGTTGATCCGCAGCTGGATTTTGCTGTAAGAATCGTAATGGATTCTGATCTGTCAGATCTGCGTTATCTGTACAGGTATGGAGAATATGTTTCTGCAAATGAAACAGGAGTTGCAGAATTTATGAACAGTCTCAGTCAGGATGAGATTGACAGTATGGCACGCACATATACGGAAGGATACAGAATTGGTTTTATTAATGGAAGAAAAGACATTACCAAGAAAAAGACGGTAAACATTCGTTATAATCTTGGATTTGAGCGAATGGTACGTGCTGCAATCCTGCAGTTCCGTGAGATGGGGCTTGAACCGGTGATCTATCGTCATGCCACACATGCAGTGAATAAAAGAGGCAATGCATGGATCGGCTTTGTTGGTGGAAATGCAAATCCACAGTATGAGTATGATCACAGGCAGGATCAGGCACTTTTTATGGACAGTGATTATGTACAGCGCAAACTTCGTTCTATGCAGAATGCATATGAGAAATATAAAGACCTGGCTGCTGTTCATGGTGGACCGGCATGTATTGAGACTTTTGGGGAAGAACCATTTGCTCCTGTTTCTACAGAAGGTGCGTGGGCTTTAAACGAGGCACAGCAGAAAATGCAGGTAGAGCTGGATAACGAATCCGGTCAGATCGTAAATCGTTACATCAGGGGCGATGAGAGAAGCTTTACGATCATTGCCTATCCGGTGCCGGAGATCGGAAATGATTTTCCGAAGATTTTTGCAGAGATTGTGAAGATCAATACACTGGATTATAAACAGTATGAACGGATACAGCAGACGATCATTGAGACTCTGGATACCTGTCAGTGGGTAGAAATAAAAGGAAAAGAGGACAACGAGACAGATTTGATCATTCATCTGCATGAACTGGAAGATGTCCGGAAACAGACAAATTTTGAAAACTGTGTGGCAGATGTAAATATTCCAGTGGGAGAAGTGTTTACTTCTCCGGTGCTTGCCGGAACTGGTGGGATTCTTCATGTAAAGAAGGTTTATTTGAACGGATTACAGTTTAAGGATCTGAAGCTGGTATTTGACTGTGGACAGGTGATTGATTATTCGTGTGCAAACTTTGAGACAGAAGAGGAGAATCGTGCATATATTGAGGATAATATTCTGCACCATCATCCGAAGATCCCAATGGGCGAGTTTGCAATCGGGACCAATACAACCGCGTATGTGGCAGCTGAAAAATATGGTATTGCAGATAAACTTCCAATTCTGATCGCTGAGAAAATGGGACCACATTTCGCTGTGGGAGATACCTGTTACAGCTGGTCAGAAGATACTCCGGTATTTAACCCGGACGGAAGAGAAATCATTGCCAGAGATAATGAGATTTCGATTCTTCGTAAAGAGGATATCAGCATGGCTTATTATGGATGTCATACAGATATTACAATTCCATATGAAGAACTGGGAAGTATCCGTGTAATTGACGAAGACGGAGAAGGAACTTCTATTATTGAGAATGGGCGTTTTGTGCTTCCGGGAACGGAAGAACTGAATCGTCCTTTTGAAAAATAACGATAGCTTATTTATTTTATGAGGTGGGCAAACTTTTTTGTACAAAAAGAGTTTGCCCGCCAAAATATTTCTTTTCCTTAATTTTATTGACACAATTTTAGAATCTTAGTAGAATCAACCTGAAGATGTAAGAAATTATACGAGGAGGCCACCAATGAAAAAAGTTGGGATTGTAATGGGAAGCGACTCAGATATGCCGGTTATGAGTAAGGCGGCAGCAATTCTTGACAAGCTGGGCGTTGAATATGAGATGAAGATTATTTCTGCACACAGAGAACCGGATGTGTTCTTTGAGTATGCAAAGACGGCAGAAGAAAAAGGATTCAAAGTAATTATTGCAGGAGCAGGAATGGCAGCACATCTTCCGGGAATGTGTGCAGCAATCTTTCCGATGCCGGTTATCGGCATTCCAATGCATACAACATCTCTTGGAGGAAGAGATTCACTGTATTCAATCGTACAGATGCCGTCCGGAATTCCGGTAGCAACAGTAGCAATCAATGGAGGCGCAAACGCAGGACTTCTTGCCGCAAAGATTCTGGCAACATCTGATCCGGAACTTCTGGACAGATTGAAAGCATACAGTCAGGAACTGAAAGAGCAGGTTGAGGCAAAGGATGCCAGACTTCAGAAAGTTGGATACAAAGCTTATTAAAAACAGGTGGAGGAGATCAGAAGATTATGGATTACAAAAAAGCAGGTGTGGATATAGAAGCTGGTTACAAGTCAGTTGAGTTAATGAAGAAACATATTGCAAAGACCATGAGACCGGAAGTTTTAGGCGGAATCGGTGGATTTTCGGGAGCATTTTCCATGAATGCATTCAAAAATATGGAAGAACCAACACTCGTATCCGGTACAGATGGCTGCGGAACCAAAGTTAAGCTTGCTATGATCATGGATAAACACGATACGATCGGAATCGATGCTGTAGCCATGTGTGTAAATGATATTGCATGTGCAGGTGCAGAACCACTGTTCTTCCTGGATTACATTGCATGTGGAAAAAATTATCCGGAAAAGATCGCAGAGATCGTAAGTGGCGTTGCAGAGGGCTGTGTACAGTCAGGTGCAGCACTGATCGGTGGTGAAACTGCAGAACATCCGGGACTTATGCCGGAAGATGAATATGATCTTGCTGGGTTTGCAGTTGGTGTGATCGATAAGAAAGATCTTCTTACTGGCGAAGAACTGAAACCAGGAGACGTTCTGATCGGTATGGCTTCTACAGGCGTTCACAGCAATGGATTTTCACTTGTCCGCAAAGTGTTTGAAATGACAAAAGAATCTCTGGATACATATTATGATGAACTTGGAACAACTCTTGGTGAGGCACTGCTTGCTCCGACAAGAATTTATGTAAAAGCACTGAAAAGTGTTAAAGAAGCCGGAGTTCGTATTCATGCATGCAGCCATATTACCGGTGGTGGCTTTTATGAAAATGTTCCTCGTATGCTGAAAGATGGCACAAGAGCTGTCATTGAGAAGAACAGCTATCCGGTTCTTCCGATTTTTGACCTTCTTGCAAAGACCGGAGATATCGAAGAAAAGATGATGTACAATACTTTTAATATGGGACTTGGTATGGTTCTGGCAGTAGATCCTTCAGATGTAGATAAGACAATGGAGGCTATTCGTCAGGCAGGAGACACTCCATATGTAGTTGGCCGTATTGAGGCCGGAGAAAAGGGAGTGACTTTATGTTAAAGCTTGGTGTTCTGGTATCAGGAGGCGGTACAAATCTGCAGGCGATCATGGATGCGATTGACAGCGGTGTGATCACAAATGCGGAAGTCGGTCTGGTGATCAGTAATAATCCAGGCGCATATGCACTGAAACGCGCAGAGAGCCGGGGAATCCCGGCTAAGTGCATTTCTCCGAAGAAATTTGAAAATCGAGAAGAATTTCATAAAGCGCTTCTGCAGGAATTACAGGAAAATAAGGTGGAGCTGGTCGTACTGGCAGGCTTTCTGGTGGCAATTCCACCTATGATCGTGGAAGCATATCCGAACAGAATCATCAATATTCATCCATCCCTCATTCCGTCTTTTTGTGGCGTAGGATTTTATGGTCTTCATGTCCATGAGGGTGTGCTTGCACGCGGAGTCAAGGTTAGCGGTGCAACGGTTCATTTTGTGGATACCGGTACAGATACAGGACCGATCATCCTTCAAAAAGCGGTGGAAGTACAGCAGGGAGACACTCCGGAGGTGCTTCAACGTCGTGTTATGGAGGAAGCAGAATGGAAAATCCTTCCGAAAGCAATTGATCTGATTGCGAATAACAGAGTTTCAGTTCAGAATGGAAAAGTTGTTATTGATTAAGAATGCTTTATTAATAAAAATTTGTTGTTGATAGAAGAAGTCTAATAGTAGGAGGCAGATAAAAGCTCATGAAAGTACTGATTGTTGGAAGTGGCGGAAGAGAACATGCAATCGCATGGAGTGTTGCAAAAAGTCCAAAGGTAGACAAAATTTACTGTGCACCTGGGAATGCAGGAATTTCAGAGTATGCAGAATGTGTGGCAATCGGAGCCATGGAATTTGAGAAGCTTGCTGATTTTGCAGAAGAAAATAAAGTGGATCTGACAATCATTGGTATGGATGACCCGTTGGTCGGCGGTGTGGTGGATGTATTTGAAGCCCGCGGACTGAAGGTATTTGGACCTCGTAAGAATGCAGCAATCCTTGAAGGCTCCAAGGCGTTTTCAAAAGATCTGATGAAGAAATACGGAATTCCAACCGCGGCATATGAGAACTTTGATGATCCACAGAAAGCACTTGATTATTTGCATACGCAGGCAAAATTCCCAATCGTTCTCAAGGCAGACGGACTTGCTCTTGGAAAGGGAGTTTTGATCTGTAATACGCTGGAAGAAGCGGAAGCTGGCGTTAAAGAAATTATGGAAGACAAAAAATTCGGAAGTGCCGGAAATACTATGGTCATTGAAGAATTTATGACTGGTCGAGAAGTGTCAGTACTTTCTTTTGTAGATGGTAAAACTATCCGTACTATGACATCTGCGCAGGACCATAAACGTGCCATGGATGGTGATAAAGGATTAAATACAGGTGGGATGGGAACGTTTTCACCAAGTCCATTTTATACAAAAGAAGTTGACGAATTTTGCAAACAGCACGTTTATCAGGCAACAGTGGATGCGATGGCAGCAGAAGGTCGTCCATTTGTCGGGATTATTTTCTTTGGACTGATGCTTACAGCAGAAGGACCGAAGGTACTGGAATATAATGCACGGTTTGGAGATCCGGAAGCACAGGTTGTACTTCCAAGAATGAAAACAGATATTATAGAAGTTATGGAAGCCTGCGTGAATGGAACACTGGATAAGATAGAGCTGGAATTTGAGGATAATGCGGCTGTATGTGTGGTCCTTGCAAGTGAAGGATATCCTGTAAAATACGAAAAGGGCATTCCAATGTATGGATTTGAAAACTTTAAAGGTAAAGATGGATATTATTGTTTCCATGCCGGAACCAAATTCCAGGATGGACAGATTGTTACAAATGGCGGCCGTGTACTTGGAATTACAGCAAAAGGAAAGACTCTGAAAGAGGCACGCAAAAATGCTTATGATGCAACAGAGTGGATTCAGTTTGCGAATAAATATATGCGTCATGATATTGGAAAAGCCATTGATGAGGCCTGAAGTAATAAACGGAATGATAATATAAAAAAATCACCAAAAAAGTGTGCCATTTTTCGTGAAATATGGTATAATTTATGATATATCATGCGGAAGCGATAAATGAAAGGAAAACAAAATGGGTATTAGTGTAGAAGATGCAGTCAAAGAACTTCAGGCAAGGGAGACAGTGTTTGTGGCATATTCACAGGCAACAAAACTGCCTTATGTAACTTGCGGAGAAGAAACATATAATGATCAGGTGTGGTTTTTTGCAGAAGAGGAAACTCTGAAGGAATATGGCAAAAAGAAACTGGAAGATAAAATCCTTCTTATGGGGATGCGTTATGAGAAAAAAGATTTTCCGAGAATGTACGGACTTCTGTTTTCTATTGGCGTAAACTCTGTAATCTGGAATAACGGAGCAGATGAAATTGAGATTGATCTGGAAAAAATCGTAAGAAAACCAGATCTCAGTCAGATGGAGCCGGCTAAACGTCCGCTGATCAATCCAACATTACAGCTTTCAGGTATCTATTTTATGCAGGAACTTCGACGTCCGGTTGAAAAAGAAGAACACAAAAATTTAAGAGCACTGGAAGAGGAACTGATTGCAAATCTGAAAAAATCTCATTTCCTGGTAGCAATGGAACGTGACGAAGAAAATCCGAAAAAAATTAATATTCCGTATCTGAAAAATAAAGAAGGCCAGATTTTACAGCCGGTATTTTCTGATGTTATGGAATTTGAAAAATTTGCAAAAGGTAAAAAACTTCGCCTGGCAAAAATTCCATTTGACAAACTTCCGGAAATTCTGATCAATCAGGCGGAAGCAATGGTATTTAATCCAATGGGATTTAATCTTATTCTTAATAAAGAACAGTTTAAGAAGATTCTTGGCTGATAAAAATGACATAATGATAATAAGACAGGTGGCTGAACAGGCTGCCTGTTTTTATTTTTTACTTGCAAAATCTGCCGTATGTGCTACTATATGTATAACATTGAAAAACAATGGGAGGCTGACGGAAATGGTCATTGAAATAGATTTTAACAGTGATGAAGCTATATATGTACAGCTTATGAATCAGATTATAATGGGAATTGCTACTTCCAGACTGCAAGAGGGAGATCCGCTTCCGTCAGTTCGACAGTTGGCGGATACAGTAGGAATTAATATGCATACGGTAAACAAAGCATATTCTTTGTTGCGTCAGGAAGGTTTTGTTACGATCGACCGCAGACGTGGGGCAATTATCGCTGTGGATGTTGATAAGATCAAAGCGCTGGAAGAAATGAAAGAAAATCTTCTTGTAGCGTTGGCAAAGGGCTGCTGCAGAAACGTCAGCAGAAGTGAAGTGCATGATCTGATCGATGAGATCTATGACGAATACGAAATTGACAACTAGGAGGAACAAACTATGCAGGATAAATTTACCAGACAGGCTGCAAATGCGTTAAAACTGGCAAAAACCACCGCACAGTCCTGTAATCATTCATATATTGGCACAGAGCATATTCTGGTAGGTCTGCTAAAGGAAAAAGAGGGTACGGCGGGCAGGATTCTGGAAGAATTTAATGTAGAAGAAGATGCGTTGCGCCAGCTGATCGAAGAACTGATCGCACCGTCAGAGGTGCTGGTTACGGAAAAGGCACCGGAATACAGCCCAAGAGCGCTGAGAGTGCTTGAAAGATCCGTACAGGAGGCAGAAAATCAGAAAGAAGCACAGGCCGGAACGGAACATCTTCTTGTGGCAATGCTTAAAGAGACGGATTGTGTTGCGACCAGGCTTCTTTATACAATGGGAGTCAATATCCAGAAACTGTATGTGGCAGTTCTGACCGCGATGGGAATTGAGAATCCAACAGCAGAAGAACTACAGGGTGGCAGAAATCAAAAAACACAGAAGAGTGGGGCAGCGACGCCGACGCTGGACCAGTACAGCAGAGATCTGACTGTGATGGCAACAGAAGGCAAATTGGATCCTGTGGTTGGACGTGACAGAGAGATTACACGATTGATTCAGATCCTGAGCAGAAGAAGTAAGAATAATCCGTGTCTGGTTGGAGAACCGGGAGTTGGTAAGACTGCGATTGTTGAAGGTCTGGCACAGAGAATTGTTTCAGGACTTGTTCCGGATTCTGTGCGTGATAAAAGAGTTGTTGTTCTTGATATGTCAGGAATGGTTGCCGGAAGTAAGTATAGGGGAGAATTTGAGGAACGTATCCGCAAGGTAATTGATGAGGTGCGTGTAAACCAGGGAATTCTTCTTTTTATTGATGAACTTCACACAATCATTGGCGCCGGAGGGGCAGAAGGTGCTCTGGATGCGTCCAATATTCTGAAGCCTTCTCTTTCAAGAGGAGAAATTCAGCTGATTGGTGCAACAACACTGGAGGAATATCGTAAATACATCGAAAAGGATGCTGCGCTGGAGCGAAGATTTCATCCGGTTACCGTAGAAGAGCCGACAGAACAGGAGGCCCTTGAGATTTTGAAAGGACTTCGTCCGTATTATGAGAAACATCATGGGGTAAGAATTGAAGATGAGGCTCTGGAGGCTGCGGTTAGAATGTCAGTTCGATATATTAATGACCGATTTCTTCCGGATAAAGCAATCGATATTATTGATGAAGCTGCATCCAAAGTACAGCTTGGAAGCTATCGTTCCGCACCAGAGATAGAAGCACTGGAAATAAAGATAAGAGAATTGCTGAATCAGAAAGAAGAAGCAATAAAACTTGCAGATCTGTCTATGGCAAAGAGAATTCAGCAGGAGCAGAATGAAGCGGAAGAACAGATTGAAAAATACAGAAAAAAAGAAGTGCGTAGAAATAAACGCAAAAATCTTACGGTAAATGAAAATTCTGTAGCAGATATAGTATCGGACTGGACTAAAATTCCAGTAAAAAGACTTACGGAAGGTGAAACCAAGCGTCTTGCGGCCCTGGAAAAAGAACTTCATAAAAGAGTGATCGGACAGGAAGAAGCTGTCAAAGCGGTTGCGCAGGCTGTTAAAAGAGGCAGAGTAGGGCTGAAAGATCCAAACCGTCCGATTGGCTCATTCCTTTTTCTTGGACCGACCGGTGTAGGCAAAACAGAACTTTCAAAGGCACTTGCGGAAGCTGTGTTTGGCAGTGAGCAGGCAATGATCCGTGTTGACATGTCAGAATACATGGAAAAACACAGTGTTTCCAAAATGATCGGTTCACCTCCGGGATATGTTGGATATGATGAAGGCGGGCAGCTTAGCGAAAAAGTAAGAAGAAATCCGTATAGTGTACTGTTGTTTGATGAGATTGAGAAAGCACATCCGGATGTGTTTAATATTTTGCTTCAGGTTTTAGACGATGGACATATTACAGATGCACATGGAAGAAAAGTTGATTTTAAACAGACGATAATCATTATGACATCCAATGTTGGAGCGCAGGCAATCATTGAGCCAAAGAAACTTGGCTTTATGTCTCAGGATAATGAAAAACAGGACTATGAGAGAATGAAATCCGGAGTGATGGAAGAAGTAAGAAGACTTTTTAAACCGGAATTTTTGAATCGAATCGATGAAATTATGGTATTCCATCCACTTAAAAAGCCGGAGATTAGGAAAATCGTGAATATTCTTTTGAAAAATCTTGAGAAACGATGTGCAGAGCAGATGGGTATTCAGCTTAAAATTACAGATTCGGTCAGAGATTATCTGGCAGAATCCGGTTTTGACAGTAAATATGGCGCAAGACCTCTGAGAAGAGCCATTCAGAATAAACTGGAAGATCCGATGGCCAATGAAATTCTTGAAGGCAGAATTCGAACTGGAGATACAGTGAAAGTTCAGCTTCATCAGAAGAAAATTTGTTTTATTCCGGTCAGAGATACGGAATAAGCGCAGAAGGGATTATGGCAATTTAAAATCTAAAAAAGATGTTAAATCTTGGTTAGGATACTGGTCAAAAAAAGTACTGAATGTTATAATAATGTAACTGAAATATCTGCGTCAGATGGGATATTAAGATAACACGGTGCAGATATGCAAGGACTAAAACACAACAGAAAAGTCTAGGGAGGACATAAGATCATGGCAGTAGTAAAAGAACTGATCCGAACAGAAGAAAATGGGGGCATCAGCTTTGGTAATTATGAATTACCGACAAAATCTAAAGCATCTGATTTCCCATATCAGGGAGATGTTTATAAAGTAAAAACATTTAAAGAGATTACCAAACTGGAACGCAATGGAATGTTTGTATACGAGTCTGTACCGGGAACTGCTGTATATTCATTGAAGCAGGATGGTACTGGCATGGAGTTTGAAGTAGAAGGTGCGGAGGACGCGCAGATTACCGTTGAGATGGAAGCTGATACAGAATACAGCATTTCTATTGATGGTGAAGATGCAGGAAAAATGCAGACAAATCTTGGCGGCAAGCTTTCTTTCAGTGTAGAACTTGGCGGAGATGCAGCTGTAGCAGTAAAGGTTGAAAAATGCTAAAAAATAAAAAGGTTGTTTATTTTTGTCAGGAATGTGGGTATGAGTCTTCAAAGTGGATGGGACAATGTCCTGGATGCAGAGCATGGAATACATTTGTTGAAGAAACAGTTTCCACAAAGAAGGTATCTTCGACGGGAAGCGGTCTACAGAACGGTTTGCGAAGAGCTGAACCGGTAGTATTAAAAGACATCAGACTTTCGGAAGATGAAAGAAAACTGACGAATATAGGAGAGCTTGACAGAGTACTCGGGGGCGGCATTGTCCCCGGGTCTTTGGTATTGGTGGGTGGAGATCCGGGAATCGGAAAATCCACCCTTCTTTTACAGGTTTGCAGAAATCTGGCGATGTCGGGTAATTCTGTATTATATATATCAGGTGAAGAATCTTTGCGGCAGATTAAATTACGTGCTGAACGTATTGGGGAGTTCAATGAGAATCTCCAGTTACTATGTGAGACAAATCTGGAAACAATCAGAGAGGTAATTGAAAGAAAAAAACCGGATATGGTCGTGATTGATTCAATTCAGACGATGTTCCATGAAGATATCAGTTCGGCACCAGGCAGTGTTTCGCAGGTTAGGGAATCAACGAATATTCTGATGCAGATTGCCAAAGGTCAGGGTGTTTCTATTTTTATCGTAGGACATGTGACAAAAGAAGGCAATGTAGCAGGTCCGAGAGTTTTGGAACATATGGTGGATACAGTGCTGTATTTTGAGGGAGACCGTCATGCGTCTTATCGTATTCTTCGTGCTGTCAAAAACAGATTTGGATCTACAAATGAAATTGGTGTATTTGAAATGAGAAATACAGGATTGGAAGAAGTGAAGAATCCGTCAGAGTTTATGCTGAACGGAAAGCCGAATGGGACATCTGGTTCCATTGTTGCGTGCTCGATGGAAGGAACACGACCGATCCTTGTGGAGATTCAGGCACTGGTCTGCCAGAGCAATTTTGGAATACCAAGAAGAACTGCGGTGGGAACTGATTTTAACAGAGTAAATCTGCTTATGGCTGTATTAGAAAAAAAAGTAGGAATTCATCTGGCAGCCTGCGATGCATATGTAAATATCGCAGGTGGCATGAAAATGACAGAGCCTGCGATTGATTTGGGAATCTCACTGGCAGTTGTATCGAGCTGTAAAGATATTATTATTCCGGATTCAGTGATCGCATTTGGCGAAGTTGGATTAAGTGGTGAGGTCCGGGCAGTGAGTATGGCAGGACAAAGAGTGGCCGAAGCGAAAAAACTTGGTTTTGATACAGTGATCTTGCCGGAAGTATGTAAATCGTCTGTGGGAAAAGTTTCTGGCATTAATCTGGTATATGTGTCCTGGATTCAAGATGCAATTCGTTATATCATGAAGAATAATTATAAATTATAAAAAAGAGTGTTGACAACTCGGTTGGATAGTGGTATTCTAACTGAGCTGTCACAAGAAATTGTTTCTTCTGATTAAACAATTTGAAAAGTTTTGAAAAAAACAAAAATAATTGTTGACAAAGAAACGAACATGTGATAGAGTAAACAAGTCGCTTGAGAGCGACACACAGCCATCAAAAAATGCCTCGAAAAAACTTGAAAAAAGTACTTGACAGGCACTGATGAATGTGATAAAGTAAATGAGCTGTCTGAGAGACAGACAAACAAAGAACCTTGATAACTAAACAGTGAAACACATACGATTCTCGAAAATTCTTTAAGAATCATCATTCAACAGAATGAACTTTTTATAAACAGTAAAACGAGAG
>ENA-OPZZ01000727-OPZZ01000727.1-human-gut-metagenome-genome-assembly--contig:-NODE-727-length-24190-cov-3.851806_pt1 | contig 24190 bp, 21 predicted proteins | sample MGYA00242487_ERZ504511 | MGnify/ENA primary metagenome ERZ504511 (study PRJEB26092, sample SAMD00036241) | human gut metagenome | host: Homo sapiens | study: EMG produced TPA metagenomics assembly of... | reverse complement strand
AAATATCTGCGATTGCCTTCGGAAAGCAGATAAATACAAAGCTGATCAGCAGTCCCCAGATACCTACCGTCCACAGAGACGCGCGATATCCTTTACGGACACGGTCCATCTTTCCGGCACCATAATTCTGTGCAATAAAGGCATTCAGCGCTGCCGCAAAACCATCCGCCGTATTCCATGAAATGGATTCAATCTGCCCGCCGACTCTCTGCGTGGCAACGGCTTCGGCACCGTAGGCAGATACCATTCGCGTCAGTACCATGGAAATCGCACAGTAAGCCATACCCTGAATTGCAGTCGGAATGCCAATCCTGCAGATACCACTGAGATATTCTTTTGGAATTTTCGCCGTCAGACTGATGCCTTTTAATACATTCTCTTTCTTTTGTATGAACACACCAAGGATCATAATCGTCATAACGATTGCCTGAGCTGTTACTGTTGCGATTGCGGCGCCGACCACTCCAAGCTTCGGAAACGGTCCCGGTCCGAGGATCAGGATCGGATCCAGGACCATATTGGTCGCCAGACCGATCAGGTTCGCATAAAACGGCGTTTTCGAATCTCCCTGTGCCGTATAGATACCGGTCAGTGTCACCGACAGAAATGAAAAGACGATCAGTCCGCAGGCAATCTTTGTGTAGGCAAATGCCGCCGCATACGCTTCCGGATCCTCCAGTTTAAAAAATCTGATCATCTGCTTTGTAAAAATCAGCGCAATGATCGCATACAGAATTCCCATAATGGCTGCCAGCTGAACCGCAGCCTGTGCATACCCATGAGCCTTTTTCTTATCTCCTCTTCCGACGCACTGTGCTACCTGTACCTGTCCGCCCATCCTTGCCATGGACGCAAATCCCTGCGACAGCCAGATAAACATGCCTCCCACGCCGATACCCGCCACAGCCTTTGAACCGAGCAGTCCGATCCACGCCATATCGGTAATGTTATATAAAGTCCCCAGAAAGGAAGACGCCATGATCGGTATCGCCAGTTTGGTCAGCGTCTTCAGAATAGGACCCTTCGTCAAATTCCCTTCCATGTAATATAATTCTCCTTACATCATACTTTTCTTTTTGTGCTTCATCCACTATTTCTCTGATTTTATGTTTCCCACGGTGTCGGATCTTTCTTTAAAAGTTCCGGAAACGTGATCATCGCCGGCTGTTTTTTCTGATGTTCGCCGATTATTTTCTCCATCCACACCATGTTATACCAGGTATCAAACTTATACCCGCACTGATAGAATTCTCCCACCAGCCGGTATCCCAGATGATGATGAAAATCCATGCTGTTGCGGTCAAGATGTTCATCCGGCACTTCCGGCACACCGATGCAGGCATTCAGATTTGTGATATTCTGCTTTTTCAACACCCGTTCCAGTGCCGCATACATCTTCTTTCCAAGTCCTCTCTTTTTCTGATCTTCCCGGATATAGATCGTCGTCTCTACCGCCCAGTCGTAAGCAGACCGCTCCTTAAATGTCCCTGCATACACATACCCCAACAGCTCCCCGTTTTCTTCCAACACCAGATATGGGTATTTCGTCAGAATATGACGGATCCGTCCGGCGAACTCTTCCTCCGACGGTACTTCATATTCGAATGTGATCGCTGTTTTCTCCACATAAGGCGCGTAGATCTCCAGAAGTCCTTTTGCATCTTCCGGCTTTGCCACCCGGATCGTCAGTTCTTCTTTCATGCTATCCCTCTCCTTTTTTCAAACATATGTTTCATCTTACCATTCCACCTCCCGATATGCAATGCAAATCCGTTTTTCCAGCCGTTTTTTCTTATTTTAATAAATTTTATGATAACCGATAGAATTTTTTTATCATACCGCAAATAATACGAATTAGTTCTTGGTATGATTTTGTTATATAATTAACACATACATGATACCCAGAGTCAAAAGGTCGGAAGTCTGACGCAGGCTTGCTTGCAGAAAGATTTCTGACCTTGGGACTCGCCAAAAACATGAACAGGGCAAAACACTTTTTGCCCCATCACCTACAAAACTCTCAGGGAGGTTTCTTTATGAAAGGCAATTATCAGCATATCTTCACCCCATTGACTGTGAAGAATATGACTATCAAAAACCGTATCACTATGATGCCGATGGGCACCAACTATGGTGAACAGAACGGTGAAATGAGTTTTCTTCATATTAACTATTATGAGCAGCGTGCCAAAGGCGGTACCGGTCTGATCATCGTGGAAAACGCCAGTGTGGACTCTCCGCAGGGCTCCAACGGTACCACTCAGCTGCGTATCGATCATGACAACTATCTGCCTCGTCTGTTCAAGTTCTGTGAAAATATTCACAGATACGGAACCTGCATTGCCATCCAGATCAACCATGCCGGTGCTTCCGCAGTATCATCCCGTATCAACATGCAGCCGGTGTCCGCATCGGATGTACCAACCAAAGACGGCGGTGATATCCCGCGCCCGTTAACAAAAGAAGAGATCCTGGATATCGTAAAAAAATATGGACAGGCTGCAAAACGTGCACAGATCGCAGGTTTTGATGCTGTAGAGATTCATGCAGGACACTCTTATCTGATCAGCCAGTTTCTCTCTCCTACCACTAACAAACGTACTGACGAATTCGGTGGTTCTGTAGAAAACAGAACACGTTTCTGCCGTATGGTCATCGAAGAAGTCAGAGAACAAGTAGGACCTTTCTTTCCGATCATGCTGCGTCTGAGTGCAGATGAAATGGTAGAAGGTGGCAACACACTGGAAGATACTTTGAAATATCTGGAATATGTACAGGAAGAAGTGGATATCTTCGACGTATCCTGTGGTCTGAACAGTTCCATCCAGTATCAGATCGATGCCAATTATATGAAAGACGGATGGCGTTCCTACATGCCAAGAGCTGTCAAAGAAAAATTCGGCAAGCCATGTATCTCCATGGGAAATATCCGTGACCCGAAAGTGGCTGAAAAGATCCTGGCTGACGGTGATGCAGATCTGATCGGTATGGGCCGTGGACTGATCGCGGATCCGGAATGGGTAAATAAAGTAGCCTCCGGTCACGAATGTGATATCCGCAAATGTATCTCCTGTAACATCGGCTGTGCCGGAAACCGTATCGGCTTCAACCGCCCGATCCGCTGCACCGTCAACCCGTCCGTACTGGAAGGCGATATTTATAAAAGCCAGAAAGTCAATAAAAACTGCAACGTGGTTGTCATCGGTGGCGGTACCGCCGGTCTGGAAGCTGCCTGTACAGCTGCAGAAGTGGGATGCAACACCTTCCTTCTGGAAGAAAAAGAAACACTGGGCGGTCTGGCTGCTGAGATTTCCAAGATCCCGGCAAAGAAACGTCTGGCTGACTTCCCACACTATCTGGAACATCGTGCGGCAGGTCTTGATAACCTGTATATCTTTACCGGAACACAGGCAACACCGGAAAACATCCGCAAGTTCCATCCGAACCTGATCGTGAATGCTACCGGCTCCGGTCCTCTGCTTCCTCCGATCAACGGTCTGATGGATAATATTGACAAAGAAAGCGGAAATGTTTATTCTATCTTAGGTATGATCAATCATATCAACGATTTCCCGCAGGATCTGGAAGGTAAAAAAGTCGCTGTTATCGGCGGCGGTGCCGTAGGTCTGGATGTTGTGGAATTCTTTGCAGCACGTAAAGCTGATATCTCTATCGTTGAAATGATGGATCAGATCGGCCGTGATCTGGATCCGGTAACCAAAAACGATACCAGATGCATGATGAAAAAACATGGCGTACATCAGCTGACCAAAACTGCTCTTCTGGAAGTAAAAGCAGATTCCTTCCTGGTAAAAGGCAGCGAGGGCGAATATGAACTTCCATTCGATTATGGTTTCGTATGTCTTGGCATGAGAGCCAAAGGTCAGCTGTATCCGCAGCTTCTGGATGCTTTCGCAGATGACGATGTGGAAATTATCAACATCGGTGACAGCCAGAGAGCCCGCCGTATCATCGACGGAACCATGGAAGGAAGAAATATTCTTTACCATCTGACCCAAAGAGGTTATCTGGATTAATTGTTATCCTATATCGGCGGATTTTTCTCCACCGATATTGATGAAATAAATAAAGCGTAATCATGCTGCTCCCTTTACCATTCTTGTCAGTGGAGCAGCATGATTACAGGAAAGGACAAAAAATCATGGCAGAAAGAATCACAGGACACACAGAACTTATCGGACTGATGGCATACCCGATCCGTCACTCCAGTTCACCGGCAATGCAGAACGAAGCATTTGCAAAATTAGGTTACGACTATGCATATCTGGCATTCGAAGTTGGTGCCGACGAAATCGAAGATGCAGTAAAAGCCATCCGTACTCTGAAAATGAGAGGATCCAACGTATCCATGCCAAACAAAACACTGGTAGGACAGTATCTGGATGAACTGTCACCGGCAGCTGAGCTTTGCGGTGCTGTCAATACCATCGTCAATGACAACGGCCATCTGACCGGTCATATCACAGACGGTATCGGATTTATGCAGGCTCTGAAGGACAACAACATTGACGTCATTGGCAAAAAAATGACCATCGTAGGTGCCGGCGGCGCTGCTACAGCTATTGAGATCCAGGCAGCTCTGGACGGGGTTGCAGAGATCGTAATCTTCAACCGCAAAGATGAATTCTGGGAGCGTGCAGTATCTACCGTAGAAAAGATCAACACCCGTACTTCTTCTCACGCAGTACTCTACGATCTGGCAGAACTTGACAAACTGAAAGAAGAGATGGAGGACAGCTACCTGTTTGTCAACGCTACCGGTGTTGGTATGAAACCGCTGGAAGGACAGTCCGTAGTACCGGACAAATCTTACTTCCGTCCGGAACTGATCGTTGTCGATGTTCCTTATTCTCCACTGGAGACAAAGATGCGTTCCATGGCAAAAGAAGTTGGATGCAAGACCATGAACGGTCTGGGAATGATGCTGTTCCAGGGATCTGCTGCTTTCGAGCTGTGGACCGGTGAACCGATGCCTATCGAACACATGAAAGAAGTTCTGAACATCAAATACGACTAAACTTCAAAAATGGTTTTCGAGAAAGGAAAACACTATGAATACTGTAAAAGTTAGAAACATTACCATCGGCGAAGGCAGACCGAAGATCTGTGTGCCGATCGTTGGTAAAACCCGCGAGGAAATTCTCAAAGAAGCCGCTACTTTCTCCTCGCTTCCTGTAGATGTTGCAGAGTGGCGTGTGGACTGGTACGATGATGTCTTCGATACCGAGGAAGTTTTGACCACCGCAAAGCAGCTGAACGAAGCTCTGGGCGAGATTCCTGTACTCTTCACCTTCCGAACCTCCAAGGAAGGCGGAGAAAAAGAAATTTCACCGGAACAGTATGCACAGTTAAACAAAGCCGTAGCGGAAAGCGGCTATGTGGATCTGGTGGATGTGGAAGTATTTACCGGGGATGAGATTGTAACCTCCATCATTTCTCATGCCCATGCAAATGGCGTAAAAGTCATCGCTTCCAACCATGACTTTGCAAAAACTCCTGAGAAAGACGAGATTGTTCGCCGTCTCAGAAAAATGCAGACCCTCGGCGCAGACATTCCTAAGATTGCTCTGATGCCAACTTGTAAAAAAGATGTTCTGACTCTTTTAGAAGCTACTCTGGAAATGTCCGAACAGTACGCAGACCGCCCGATCATCACCATGTCTATGGCCGGAACGGGTGTTGTAAGCCGTCTGACCGGTGAGACCTTTGGTTCCGCACTGACCTTCGGTGCCGCTTCCAAAGCTTCTGCACCGGGACAGATCGGTGTCCATAAATTGAAACAGGTTCTGGACATCATTCACAAAAGTTTGTAACCCTCCGAACGCAAACTTAGTTGTAAAAGCATAAGTTCAGAAATGTATATTTCAAATTCCTATTTCATTAACCTTATAAAGATATATAGGCAGCGCCGGTAAATTTCCCTTACCGGCGCTGTTTTTTGTAATCAGGACGCCCCAGGCAGAAGCTTGCTCCTTACAGCAACGTGGGCAGGGTAACTTTAAACTAGCCGCTAACTCCGACTAAGACTCTCGCAAGAGCGCTCGAGCCTAAGTCTACGTAAGTGTCGGATCTTAAAGCTTGCCCTAACCGCCCACAAAGTGTTGCTGTAAGGAGCAAGCTTCTGCCTGGGGCTGGCTTTTCAAGACATGAGATAAGAAAAGCAAAAGAAATTTATACCACAAATGATGTTGGGGGCAAAAGGTATTTTGACCCCTTTGATACCAGATTGCTACGTGCTTTGCACTCTCGCAATCCTCAAAAACATTCGTAATCCGCTCACTTTTTCTTTGAAAAAATGGCTATTTACTCATGTTTCACAGCAGTCACCAAAGTCCACGTATGTGTGAGGCTTTGACTCACTGGTCACGTAAAAAACGGCTGGGATCTTCAGATATTTTTCCTGAAGATCCCAGCCGGATAATGGCTCATCTTTCAATTTTTATTTATCTCTGTTCTTCTTTACATATAAAGCAAGAAGGATTCCCACCACGGTAACTCCCATGTTCAGAAGAAGAATCATTCTCGGAGCAGATGCTCCGCCTACCTTGGTAATGTAACTTGCCAGAGAGATGATGGTATAGTTCGCAATACTGGATGCGATCATTACCATGGAGGTCGCTGTTCCTTTGTTTTCCGGGAAGAATTCGGCGGTTGTGGATGTTGCCAGCTGAAGGACTCCGCCGGCGCCTGCATAACCAATCACAAATCCGCCCACCAGACAGATCCATGGTGCCTGAATCAGGAAGCACAGACCCAGCATCACAGTAGAAATCGCCGGATACAGGATCAGGACATTGATTTCTTTCAGACCTTTTTTGATCAAGAAAGTGGTTGCCAGGATTGCTGTCGCAGTTCCCAGCGCATAGAATGACTGAATAGCAGAAGAATCTGTCATACCGTAAGAGCGTCCCAGTTCCTGGTTACAGTTCAGCCACAGCATAAAGGTGGAAGAACTGGTAAATCCGATCATAATGGCTGCAAAGGATACTTTTGTCAGTTTTACCTTCTGTTTTTTCTTCTTTTTCCTGTTTTTCACCACCATTTTCTCCACGCTGTGGGAAAGGAAGTAACAGGATCAGAATTCCATCGATCAGGATCGCCACGCCGGCAACCAGAAAGATCGTCCGGTAAGACATGTTAGCCGATGCCACCATTCCGATCATGAAAGGTAACAGGAACTGGCTGATACACATGGAAAACTTGGTAAACATGTTCGCAATAGACGGATTATTGACGTAAATCTCCATACAGGTAGGGCTTACGCAGGTATCCAGGAAAGAGTTCGCGATTCCGCCGATAATGGCAAATACATAGGCGATTTGCATGGATGGGGAAAATGCGATTCCGAAGAAAAAGATACCGTAACAGATCACACCGATGATTCCACTTAATCTTCGTCCGAACTTATCTGAGATCGGTCCGGAGAAAGGAAGAGAGATCAGACGACCCAGTCCCAGAGCTGCAATAACAGCTACTACCCTACTCACATCGACAATGCCATCACTTCCGACAACCGCACCCAGCTTTTGCAAACTGGGGTTTATACAGTCCGAGAATAGATGCTCCGATTCCATGAATAAAATATGTGAAATACAAAGTCAGTGATGTGATCACATAATTCTTCTTGCTATTCTGTTTCATTTTTACCTCTTATTTATTTTGCGTTTTCCGCCTGGAACTTTTTATATTCCTCTACTGGCATATCCAGGCCGGTATATAATTTGTAGGCTGCAACTCCCTGCCACAAAAGCATACCTTTTCCGCCGATGGTCTTTGCACAGCCGGCTTCTCTTGCTTCCCGGAGGAGTTTTGTTTCTTCCGGATTGTATACAACATCACATACTACCAGATCCGGGCGGAATACGGATTTGTCCGTAATCAGGGAAACATCTTCATGAGGTTTCATCCCTGCCAGTGTTCCGTTTACCAGAATATCTGCTTTTGCGATCTCTTCTTTCAGTTTGTCCTGATCTTCGATACAGAATACCTGAACATCGCAATCCGGTACTTCTTTTTTCAGCTTTTCAGCTGTATTTTTTGCACGATCCAGGAAAGGATCATTCGGATTGAAGATGGAAATGGATGCTGCGCCGTCCAGTGCACACTGTACCTGGATCGCTGTTGCTGCTCCACCGGCACCTAAAACTACCATTTTCTTTCCTTTTACATCTACGCCATGGTCTTTCAGGTTGGATACAAATCCGATACCGTCTGTCATATGACCAACCAGTTTGCCGTTTTCATTAACGATGGTGTTTACCGCGCCGATGATTCGTGCTGCCGGTGATAATTCGTCCATGTTCTGCGCTGCTGCAGTTTTACACGGCATGGTTACGTTGCATCCTCTCATGTTGAAGAGACGCATGGCATCCAGTGCTGCCGGTACCTGATCTTCTTTGATGTCAAAAGCCATGTAGCAGTAATCCAGATTATGATAGCGGAAGCAGAAATTGTACATATCCGGGGATCCTGAATGTCCTACCGGGCTTCCAATCAGTGCCAATAATCCTGTTGTTCCTTTGATTCTCTGTTCCATCTTCTTTTCCTCCTGCTTTGGGTTTAAATCTGAGATGCCACATCGTAGGCTTCTTTCGTTGCATCCAGTGCACGTCTTGCGCGGATTGCATCACCGATTACATAGGTATCCGGTACGATAGCTTTCACCTGTTCTTCAAGAGGATTATAATTTCTGTAACCCATGGAAAGGACAACGGAATCGTAGCCTCTGGCCTCGTGATGTTCGCCGTCTGCTGTCTCATACTCTACGCCGTCTTCGAAGAATCTGCATACTTTTGCTCCGGTAATCTGACCGATACCGTATTCTTCAAAATCTTTCATCAGATATACTCTGTGCTCGTGGATCACATCTGCACCTACGGTGTCTCTGAATTCAATAACTGTTACCTCGTGGTTCTGTTCTCCAAGGAAGGCTGCTGTCTCACAGCCAACCATTCCGCCACCGACTACCAGTACTTTCTTACCTGCTGCACGCTTTCCTTCCAGCAAATCGGATCCGTAAATAATAGACGGATTGTCAATGCCTTCGATCGGCAGTACCAGTGTTTTGGAACCGGTTGCAAGAATTACGCTGTCCGGATTCTCCTCTTTGATGAAGTCTGCTGTCACCTCGTGGTTCAATTTTATCTCAACTCCATCTTTTTGGCAACGATGAATATAGCTGCGGATCATATTTGTGATGTCACCTTTTCCCGGCGGGTAAGCGGCCAGACGCATATTTCCGCCAAGCTTTTCGCCTGCTTCATATAAAGTAACCTCATGGCCCCTTTCTTTTGCGACAAATGCTGCACACAGACCGGCAACACCGCCACCGATTACCATGATCTTTTTCGGTGTTTCTGCCTGTTTTAACGGTTCTGCATCATGACCCAGGAACGGGTTTGTCAGACAACATAACGGTTTTCCTGCATACATATTTGCCACACAGCCCTGCAGACAGGCGATACACGGGATCATATCTTCCAGACGTTCTTCTTTTGCTTTTTCGGCATGTGCGGATCTGCCAGACTCTGGCGTCCGAATGCTACCATATCGCAACGTCCTTCTTTTACCATCAGTTCGGCGAACTGCGGTTCGGTATAACGTCCTACAGTAATAACCGGAATATTCACCGCACGTTTGATCTCTTCCACCAAATCTGCGGAGAATCCGCCGTGAATCACTGTCGGCGCCCACATATATTCATCTTTGATATGAACGGCACGGGATACATGGATGGCATCCAGTCCACAGGATTCCAGATAAGCTGCGATAGCTGCACTGTCATGTACATCCAGACCACCCGGTACTTCATCATCGGAGTTGATTCTCGCCAGAACAGCGATTTTTCCTTCGGTCTGTTTTTTCACTTCTTCGATGATCAGTCTGGAGAAACGCATGCGATTTTCAAAACATCCGCCGAATTCATCCACACGTTTGTTGGTACGCGGAGACATGAAGGTACTTACCAGATAACCATGGGCCATATGGATCTCTACGGCATCCACACCGGCTTCCATTGCTCTTCTGGCTGCCTCTCCGTAGCCTTTTACCAGTTCATACACTTCTTCGGTAGACAGTTCTCTCGGAATATCTCTTCCGCAGGCTGCCGGGATACTGGTAGCTGCTGTGATCGGTGCTCCTGCATTTTTTGCATTTCCTTCCGGGCCTGCATTCTGCAGCTGAACGGAAACCTTTGCACCTTCTGCATGACAGGCATCTACCATCTTTTTAAAGCTTTCGATGGTAGAATCGTCATACAGACATGGTTTTCTCGGGCCACCTTTGGCTCCTTTATGTACGACAGTTGCTTCGATGGTGATCAGTCCGAACCCACCTTTTGCACGTTCCCTGTAGTAAGCAACAGACTGTTCACTCATGGTTCCGTCGGTATTGGCAAAGTTATTGCCCATCGGAGGAACTACAAAACGGTTTTTAACCGTTACCGGTCCGATCTGAATCGGCTGAAACATTGCAACAAATTTCATAACTGTTCTCCTTTTCTTAGTTCAGTACTTCCGGCCACGCCTCTTCCAGTACTTTCTTTGTATTTTCGTAAGTATGTTTTGCCGCATACTCGATTCCTTTTTCCAGGTTTGCATCGCTGATTACCTCTACACCGATGGCGTTAGGTTCGATACCTTTTTCACGGATCATCTTTACAAATGCCGCTGTACATCCGATACCGGTTCCCGGTGCCAGACGGTCATGCATCGATTCGTCCCTTAAAATCGTGGTTGCATATGGTCTTTCCCATACATCGTTGATCTGGATGGACACGACTTTGTCTGCCGGAACATCTGTCAGTACGGAAATATCTACCGGCTGATCTGCTCTTACCCAGTGCCAGGTATCCAGGATCAGTTTGGCATTTTCACAGTCTGCTGCCTTTACAACAGCCCATCCTTTTTTCACATCCGGGATACCACTGTATGGCATGGGTTCTACACCGATAATATATTTTCCTGCTCTCTGGCACAGCTCACGCAGTTTCTGTGCAGTGTATTCCACAGAATAGTTTTCCATCAGACCACAGTTGATCTGTTTTACGTTAAATAATTCACACATGTGGAAGCACAGCTGCTCTTTGTATTTCTGCTCATAAGAACGATGTTCTTCTGCCCACTGTACGATGTACTCCACTTCTGTGACTTTCATATCATATTTGTCCAGAATATTCAGAATATCCTGATCGAACAGTCCCTCATTTAAGGCATCTACATAGGTTTCAGCACGAAGACCGATACCTTCGTATCCGGCATTCTTTGCCGCTGCAACACGCTCTTCAAAAGTACACTGATCTCCCAGTGTCCAGGAACTGACCGTAATTGGGAATCTCTTTGACATAGTTTTATCCTCCTGAAAAATCATTCGTTTCATTCCTTTTTCTTACTTCTGATTATATATCTTTGTTAAATTCAAAACAAATTGATTGTATTTGAGTATTCATAGATTTTTTCGATATATCGTGTTATACTGTAAAGGAAAATTGTAACTGGATGTATCTCAGACAGTTACTTCTGGTTTGCGGAGGATATTTTTTTGACTAGGAGGCATATCTGTTTATGAATCTTTATCATTTGCGATATTTTGTAACACTTGCGCACATGGAGCATTACACCCGGGCCGCTGACCTTCTGGCAATCACCCAGCCAAGTCTCAGCCATGCGATTTCATCTCTGGAATCTGAACTGGGTGTCAAATTATTTAAAAAGAACGGAAGAAATGTCACTCTTACCAAATATGGAAAATCCTTTCTTACGGATGCTGAGGATATTCTGCAGAAACTGGATGCTTCCGTGGGCAGTTTACAGCTTGCCGGAAAAGGAGAGGGGCACATTGATATTGCCTTTCTAAGGACTCTTGGAAGTGACTTTGTTCCCCGGATCCTGCGTCGCTTTCTGGATGAAAATCAGGGAAAACAGATTGACTTTGCTCTGCACTGCGATAAAGTGATCACAAATGAGATTCTGAAAGGCATAAAAGAACAGAAATATGATATCGGCTTCTGTTCCAAAATCAATGATGAACCACTGATTGAATTTATCCCGGTCGCCAAACAGGATCTTGTAGTCATCGTGCCAGAGGGTCATCCGCTTGCTTCCAAATCGGAGATTCATCTGGAGGAGACACTCGAGTACAAGCAGATTATCTATAAGCGTGGAAGCGGTCTTCGACACATCATCGATCATTTATTTGATCAGATTGGTGCTTATCCGGATGTTTCCTATGAGATTGCGGAAGATCACGTGGTTGCCGGTTTTGTCGCCAACGGTTTCGGAATTGCTGTGGCACCGGATATACCGATCATTCATTCACTGAATCTGAAAGTTCTGCCCCTGGTTTCCCCGACCTGGCAGAGAAACTTTTATATGGCTACCTTAAAAGATGCCTATCATCCGCCGGTGGTGGATATCTTCAAACAGTTTGTCATTGACCAGACACGAGGGGAACTCGATTACCGGACGATCTGATTCTCCCCGGTATCTGTTATCATTGGAGCACGAGCTTTGGCTCTTTGCTTGCGTAACTAAAAAAGGTCCACCGGACCTTTTTGTCGTATGCTTGGCAACGCAAAAAAAGCTGCAGAAACAATGTTTTTTCCATTGCTTCCGCAGCTTTTTATGTATTTTTTATAAATTATTCATTATCCATCTGGCGCAGTCTGTGGATCAGTTCCTCACAGATCTGCAGCTCATCTTTTCCATCGGTCTCGATGACGATATCTGCAGCTGCCTCGTATTTTTCTCTGCGTTTTTCCATCAGTTCCGCGATGAATGGTACTGTCTTGTTGTTTTCGATCAGTGGACGGTCATGGCTGTCTTTGACACGATCCAGAATCGTCTCCGGTTTTGCGGTCAGTAATACGACACGACCATTTTTCTTCATCTCCACAACATTGCACTCTCTCATCGGAGTACCACCACCACAGGAAATAACCACATTGGTTCTCGACTGCATCTCGATCAGCAGGTTCGTCTCCAAATCGCGGAAATACTGCTCGCCATATACTTCGAAGATATCGGAGATACTCATGCCTTCTCTCTCGGCAATGATCTGATCCATCTCGATCACATCCATCGCAAATGCTGTTTTCAGGAATTCAGAAATCGTACTCTTTCCGGCACCCATGAAGCCGATCAGGACGATATTGTAGTTGAACAGTTTTCTTGCCTGAATCTTCTTACTATTCTGTGTAATGCTGCTAAAAACATCTTCCACTTCTGCTTTGTGACGTCTGGACTCCATTCTCCGTTCCAGCCATTCTTTCTGCTTTGCTTCCTGCTCCGGCTGCAGAATCGGAATATCATTTGCCTCTTTGTATGCCATGATATCTTCCACAATACGGTTACGCATAAGCAGTGCATCCAGAATGATCTCGTCACACTGTCCAAGACTTTCTCTCAATACTTCCAACTGATTCATTTCTCTTACCTTCCTTAATTTCATCTCATATGCAAAACAGATCCATCAGACCGGTTTTGGAACGTTCTTTTCCGTTATTATAACAGGTGTTTTTAAATATCACAATACGGTTTAACGTTTTTTCGCTTTAAATTGCTAAATTTTTTAATTCGTTTGTGTTGTTGACAGCACTCTCTCGGGGCTTTATAATTAATTTATATTGCTCTGTATAAGCATACTTGTAGCACATTATTTTCAGAGCACAAAGGAGAGTTTTTATGAAACAAATCATCTTAACCGGCGACCGTCCAACCGGTCGTCTTCATGTGGGTCATTATGTCGGATCCCTGAAAGAAAGAGTAAAATTACAGAACTCCGGCAACTATGACGAAATCTATATTATGATCGCCGATGCGCAGGCATTGACCGATAACGCAGAACATCCGGAGAAAGTTCGTCAAAACATCATGCAGGTAGCACTCGATTATCTTGCCTGTGGTCTGGATCCGGAAAAATCAACTATTTTCATCCAGTCCATGATCCCGGAACTGACCGAGCTGACTTTCTATTATATGAATCTGGTTACCGTATCCCGTGTGCAGCGTAACCCTACTGTAAAAGCTGAGATCCAGATGAGAAACTTCGAAGCCAGCATCCCGGTTGGATTCTTCTGCTATCCGATCAGTCAGGCCGCTGACATCACCGCTTTCCGTGCCACAAGCGTACCGGTTGGTGAAGACCAGATGCCGATGATCGAACAGTGTAAAGAAATCGTACACAAGTTCAACAGCGTATACGGCGAAACCCTGACCGAGCCAAAGATCGTTCTGCCAAGCAACCAGGCCTGCCTGCGTCTGCCGGGTATCGACGGCAAAGCTAAAATGAGCAAATCCCTTGGCAACTGCATCTACCCTGTCCGACGAATCGGAAGATATCAGAACCAAGATCATGTCCATGTTCACTGATCCGAACCACATCCGTGTACAGGATCCGGGTAAAGTAGAGGGCAACCCGGTATTCATCTACCTGGATGCATTCTGCCGTCCGGAACACTTTGAAGAATTCCTTCCGGAATACAACAACCTGGACGAGCTGAAAGCACACTACCAGCGCGGTGGTCTGGGAGACGTAAAAGTAAAGAAATTCCTGAATAACGTTATTCAGTCCGAGCTCGAACCGATCCGTAACCGCCGTAAAATGTGGGAGAAAAACCTGCCGGACGTATACGACATCCTGAAAAAAGGCAGTGCCGCTGCCAGAGAGACCGCCGCCAAAACACTGGACGATGTTCGTCACTCCATGCGCATCGACTACTTCACAGATGACAATCTGCTGAAATAAAACAAAACATATCAGCATTTCTGCTGACTGTAATAAAAAAGCTACTGTATCATCGGTATTCTTCTTACCATATGATACAGTAGCTTTTTATTATTTTATAAGATAACATTTTCATCTTACTATAGTCTTCCATCTCTTCTGTCTTATAACACCAACTATCACCAAACCGAAGAAGTAGCACATACTCCTCTCCTTCCGTCTTGAAAAACCAGCAAGCCAGGAGCCGGGGAACAGGTTCAGACAACACTTTGTGGGCGGTTAGGACAAGCTTTGAAATCCGACACTTACGGAGACTTTCGCTTGGGTCAGCCGACCCAAGTGAATATAGTCGCAGTTAGTGGCTAGTTCAAAGTTGTCCTGCCCACGTTGTCATGATCTGTTTCCCCGGCTCCTGGCTTGCGTCCCCTTTTTTTCAATTAACCTTCAAACTTAGAACTATGATCCCGACAAGGAACCGGCAATTTCAGAATATCCAGCTTCATCTGATCCGCATCCTCAATCGAGAAAAATCTCTGCTCCTCCAGAACATCAATCGCCTTGAAAATCTTATCAATATAATCCCGTCTCGTAGGATACAGCTCCTTCAGCTTTTCCTCAGAGAAATACACACAACAGCTGTCCTGATCGTTCTTCTTTGTTCCGCTGCAGTAAGTAGCCACCGGTACATCCAGCTGTGGAAAACGGAAACCACCCTTACAGTTATTGTTTTCATCCAGAACCTCAATATTATTCTCATCCACCTCAATCAGACCCTGTGCATGCGGCGCCAGAATTCCCTCTCTCGCCCACAAATCCAGATTCGTCAGTGCCTGGCGCATAAATGCTTCCAGTGGAAGCGCTGTTATATCTGTATGCGGCAGTGCGGTAATCTTCTGAATCTGCGCGATCTCTTCATATCCAGGACGGTAAAACGCTCCGGAGAACGAGTTGTGCGCCTGTCCTGCCAGCTCATACAGACGGAAACGGTCGCCAGGTTCATCACTGTCTGCTCTTCTCAGATTGATATGACCTGTAAAATCTTTAAAATCCCACTGCGTGACACAACGAATAATCGGAACCGGACAGTTCTTTGTAATCTGAATCTCATCGGTCACCTCTGCAGGTGATTCCTCCTGGTTCAGTGCTACCATACGGCATCCGGAATAAGTCAGATATCCGTCATAAGGAAGCTCAACCGGTGATAACCGACCTGATTCATGGAATACATTGATGTATGTTGATAACTGCATGGAAGACTGGGAACAGCTGATTGCATAAATCTTTTCTACTTCTTTTCCGGCAATCTGAGTACCCTGCTCGGACTTGAACAGATTACCCAACTGTGTCAGCATATCCCACAGCAGACCATCTTCGCAGTCCGGCAGGCAATGCTGCCACAGTAAAATATTATGGTTGATTTCTCCCGGATTCGGGTTCGGATTCTTCCACGACAGTTTTTCATACCGTTTTGCATCATACTGTTTCAGCGTCTGTGTACAGATGGCACGTACAGTCACACCGACATAAATATCCCCTTCCCGTAGCATCTTCTGCCACAGCAGACACCACATCGGGCTTACATCCCAGCTGTTTGTGGAATTCAGCAGTTCCACTACTACATTTCCGCTGAATTTCTTCGGATCTTTCGGTTTTCTCAGAATAAAACGGTTGGTGTATGGTGCATCGGCAATCTTCACCTGTGCACGACCATCTTTCAACGTATATACATTGGCTTCTCCGGAGTACAGATATTCTTCTTCCTCATATCCGTATTTCCCCAGATAAGTTGGAACCAGCTGACGGTCAGCGGCACCCCATGGGAAGGACTCCTCTGTACGTGGAAGTAACGTTGCCTGTGGAATTCTTTTTGTCATAGATATTCTCCTTTCTCTCTTTCAGACCGGGCTCCTCCCGGCCTGCTGTTTTCATTTTTCTGTTATCACAATAACTGCTGAGATCTGGTGCAGGCGCGGACTTTGACCCATTGTCCGCGTAACCGCAAAAAAACAGAGGCTGACGCATCAAATTTTTGATAGCCACAGCCTCCGCTATTTTCATGAATCGCTGTGATTATGTTTCACAGTTACTTTTTATACCAGTCCGGCAAACATTCCGGTTCCGATCGGAATCAGGATAGCTACACAGATCACGATCATGACCGCACAGAAAGCCACACTGTATTTTGCTGTTCCTTTATATTCGATACCGATATCAGAATATATAATACCCATCAGCGGGCAGGCACTCAGTGTACAGATTGCAGTACCGCAGATTGCGATAACTGCGCATCCGAAAGCCAGAACCTGTGCCTGGTTGATTCCAGGAACAGACATCAGAGCCGGGATACAGCTGGAGCAAACGATAACACCGGATACCGTATTGGAACAGAAGTTGGTTGCCAGGCTGGCAACGATCAGTCCGATCACGATTGTCACGATGATAGGCATCTTGGCAACGACCGGTCCCAGAATGTTCTGCAGACACAGAGTGATACCATAGTCGTCTCCGCCAACAGCTCCTGCATAGAACATGATAGCACCCAGGAATACGATCATTCCCCACGGCACTTTGGAAGCTGCTTTGCCGAAATCCATAACCGGTTTTCCGTCAACTGTGATCACGCACAGAAGAGCACATACCAGGGTTACAGGTGCTGCAATCGTAATGCCGCTGAAGTAAGTAGCAATCGGTCCCAGGAATTCCATGGAAGCCAGGATGTAGCACAGCAGGATGACTGCCATACCGGCCAGAGCGATTTTTCCTCTCTTGCTGATCGGGTTTTTCTTCAGTTCTTCACGCATTGCCGCATCATCAAAGCTCTTGAACTTGGATACATCCGGTCTCATCCAGAGTTTTACCATCAGGATAGCAACAACAACAGCAAACAGCAGATACAGACCGGCAAACTTGAAGTAAGTTGCTGCTGTAAAGTTTCCGAATCCCAGACCGGCTACAATTGCAACCATGGTCAGGATATACGGTCTTCCCCAGATCAGAGTACCATCACACAGCTGAGATACCCAGCCGATCAGCAGACCCTGTGATTTGTAGAAACCGTCCTTTTTTGAATAACCGATGGAAGTAGTTACATCTTCCAGCAGTTTGAAGAACAGTACCGCTACAACCTGAGGTGCTGTAAAGATGGAAATAACGATCATAGCCAGTGTAAACATGATCATAAACAGGGTTGGTCTTCCATGAATGAACTTTCTGGAAATGATCCATTTCACGATCCATTCAAAGGCACCACTCTCTTCCAGAACAGTAGCGACCATCAGGAACGGAATAACAGCAGCTCCTACTACGTTACCCCATAAGGTTCCGTAAGCATTGGCTCCCGCATACGTTCCGAGAAGAACTGCTACAGTCACACTCAGAAGAGATGTCCAGCTGGTTCCGCAGGTCAGCCACAGATAAATGGTTGGCAGGAACACAGACAGCATGGCAATACCGGCTTGGGTCAGCCCGTTTGCTTCCGGCAGCAGGAAATATAGCAATACACCTGCAATCACCGCAATGAGAAAATGTTTCTGTTGCTTTTTCATAAGCGATCTCCTTTTGTTTAAAAATATCTTGATGATTCTTGTGCATGATCCCTTTTCCTAACTCTAAAGGATATCATTCCCTTACAGTTATTTTTTTAACACGATCGACCAAATGATTCTTTGTTCAAACCAATTATTTTTTTGATTTTTCCAAAAACCATTCGTCACATTCACCATGATTTTATTATAAAGGATTGTTAAATTAAAAACAAATAGATGCTCTTTTTGGATTCATAGATTTTTTTATATTTTTGACATTTTTTCTACGATCCGTCCGATTAATAGAAAAGAACCTGTAAGTGATATGTTTTTGGCATGTTTTCTATAGAAACGATGTCAGATACTGTTCTCTCACTTACAGGCTCTTTGTTTTTTTCTGCTTTTTTATTTTCTGTCTTTCTTCTTTTTGTTCTTTACGTGTTTCTCTTTTTTTCTTACTCCCCGGTAGCTTCCCGGTAAGCTTCGCTTCCCACCTCACTCCAGGATGTTTTTTCCCCGGAGATCACTTTCCCGGTCGTCTTATTCACTGCATAGAATCCGAGCAGCTGGGTATCTTTTCCTGTTTCCACCCTCTCATAGACAAACAACTCGCACGCTCCATTCTTTGATGTCCGGTCATAGACCAGACGATTGTCCCAGCTGTTGCCATTCTCTTCACCGCTTTCAAAAATGGCATAAAAGTTTCCTTTTGCATTACAACTTGCAGTCACCTGAGAGACATCTCCGCCATCTGCTATCTCACCATGTTCTTTCATGTATGTATAGACTGCCCGTGCCTGAGATTCCAGCGGATCTTCTGTTTCGGTATCTGCTCCGTTCTCTGCGGTTCCATCTATATTTGTATCTGTCGGATTCTCTCCGGTCGTCTGATCTTCTTCGGTTCCGCTATCGTTCTGTGTTTCCCCATCGGATGCATGCTCTGTCGAATCGTCTTCCGGCGTTTCCTCCGCGATCCCGTACGCGATGATCTCATCCGATGTCAGCGTCCGGCGCAAAAACAGTCCTACGGATTTGTTGTAGTAATAATCCGGCGGATCCAGCCAGTTTTCATGCTTCATCTCGATCACACCATTCGGCTGTACCTCTACCTCCGCATCACTTCCAAAAATCTGAGCCACCTGCATCAGGCTATTTCCCAAAAAGAGACAGATCCAGAGAATCACCAAAAAGATCTTCTGCACAGTCTTTGCACCCTTTCCTTTTTCCATCTGTTTTCCGATCAGCTGGAACAGTTTGACCAGCCAGTACAGCGTGAGCACTGTCCACCCAAAGAAAAGAACGAAAAAGGAGACATACACAACCCAGTCTCTGTAATGATACCGCCATGACAGTAACCCATTGACACTGTAATAGACTCCGGTATACAAAATCAGAATCGCAGCCAGCATCGTAACCACCGGCCAGGAAGCTTTCTGCTCCTCCCAGTCACTCACAGCAAGCACCAGTTTGTCCGGATTGCTCTCCGGTAAAAACAGGCTTTCGATTTCCTCCTGTGATAACTGCTGCGGTTTTTGTGGGATTGCATAACAACTGGTCAGCGCTTCCTGCCAGCTCTCCTGTGCATCCAGATATAGCGCTGCTGCCTGATAAAAGTAAAAACTGCGAAGCTGCGCTACATTCAATTTTTCCCTTTTCACCAGCTCCAGTGCCTGCAGTGCCATCTGCGGACGGTGCAGTTCGATCTGCTGCCTTGCCATCTGAAGCAGGGTAATGGAGCGAAGTTTTTCCTTCTTTTTATATAAGGTACGGTACATGGCATAATTGTAATCATGCCGCTCCTGCACTTCCCGTTTTCTCATCCGTACGACATCGATCCGATTGCGTGCAACCAGTAACAGTGCCAGAAACACTGCCACAGAACAAAACAGCAGAACGATGGCTTTTAACATATCATTCGTATAATCGTCTCTTTTCAGTGTCAGATACAGCAGAATATAGGTAAGAATCGCTGCTAGAGCGATCAGGATACGATAGATCCGCTGTCTCCGAAGCCGCCACAACCCCAGCCGGTATCCACGGGTTGGCGGTGTGGACGGGTTGGAAATGTCATAATAATTCATTGCGTATTCACCTCACATCAGGATAATATGCCTGTTTTCTTTCTCTCATCCCGTTTATCTTATCTTTCTTACCGCAGATACGCAAGACTAATTTTCTTACGTTTTCTTTTCATTCAATCACACACGCTCAACTGCTCCATGATTCATGCAACCGTCATTTCTTCATACAGGCACATGCTTTTCCTTCTTTTCTTCTATAACCCAATAAAAGCGGTGAAACTCCAGATTTCTCTGATTTTCCACCGCTTTTTTGTTATTTACTGTTTCTCATGATTTCATGAACCATTTTCCATCCGTTTATTCTCCGGAAAGATCCATCTCTTTTTCCGGTACGCCCTGTGATTTGATGACAAATCCATCTCTCGCATCAAACCGGATCACATACTCATATTCGCTTTCCTGTCCTTCTTTTGCTGCCTCGGCATTCGCATAATAAGTCAACCGGATATGATAAACATTCTTCTTTTCCTTCCAGGACTCATCCCCGACAAGCCAGTCATTTTCCAGCTGTTTTTCATTTTTCAACAGTGTTTCCGCATACTGCTGCGCACTGCTCCACACACCGCTGTCACCTTTTTGTCTCTGTATCGTTCCCTGATACTGCCAGAGCGTTGCACATAAAAGCACACCCATGATCAGAGAAAACAGCACTGTTTTATAGAGTTTCACTTTTTTCTGTCTCTGCTGCCGGATCGCACGGAAGGTTCCCATCATAAGCATGGCAATCACAAACAGATACCATACCGTCCAGAAAATTTCCTGCTGCGTGTTGATTTCTCCGGGCAGAAGTTTGCCAAGCTGTTCGCCCCAGACATACTGCATCAGCGCCAGCAAAAATCCAACCGAAAGAATCGCCGCAACGCCATAGATTTTCCGACTCTCTGCATCGTCGATATTCTGGAAGAAATACCAGAGCGACACAAATACAGTCGCAGCTATCCCGCCAACCACCAGTGCTCCGCCAAAACTTGCCAGTTTTGTCATCCATACGATGATGGTGATCGCAGCCAGCACGATCCCGGCGATCACATTGGCATTTCGATCCTGTTTTTTCTGCTGTCTGGAAATATCCCCTGCATTCTGTAACATTTCAGCCACCTCGCCCTGTGTATAGCGGAATTCTTCCGGCTGCTGGTCCTGCTTTTCTGTTTCCTGTCTTTCGGAACGCATCAGTTCCAGAACGGAGATTCCAAGTGCCTGCGCCAGCGGCTCCAGTGTCTGAATATCCGGAAAGCCCAGCCCCCGCTCCCAACGGCTGATGGCTTTATCTGTCACATGAATCTTCCCGGCAAGTTCTGCCTGTGTCATTTTTTTCTCTTTTCGTATCCCGGCGATAAACTGCCCGAATTTTTTTGCTTCCATGTTCTGTCGCTTCCTCCCCTGCTGTTCTATGTATTCTCCAAAACTGCCTGTCTGCCCTCCGTCAGGCATGTTTTTACAGTAACAGCATAGGCGAATCTGAGGGATTTTGTCAATCTACGAATCATTTACCCTGATGTTTACTGAGGAAATCACGGATTGTCCGCACATACGCGTCTACTTTCAGGACTGTAGAAAGATGTCCTCCCGATACATATTGTATTTCCGGGTTATGCATCAGCTGAATCAGATTTTTCTGCATTTCTCCCGAGAAGAAATCCTGATCTGGAAGTATCAGTAAAATGTTTCCTTTCAACTGTGCAAAATCATCCGCAGTCACCGGCTTCTGATTCATCAGATCAGCCAGCAGGCTGGAAATGTGGACATCTTTTTCCTGTTTGTAATCTTTAAAAATTGTTTCGAACATATCCTGTGCATACGCAATCTCTTCTTTACTTTCATTTCGAATATGGCTCATGCCGGCTTTGATCAGTTTTGGTTTCATTTTTTCATAATTGCCATGTTTCATAATAAACAGCATAACCGGTGCAAGGAAATATTTTTTCTTAAGGCTTTTGAGTGTGTTCTCATCCATCCCGCCTATCGAGATCAGAACCAGTCCTCCGATGGTCTGCTTTGCAATCGCATGAAAAGAGGAAAGTGCCAGATCCGCTTTGGTACATCCCTGATTTAAAAGCGGCTGAATATCTGTTTTTGCCTACACACCGCGGCGCCCGAAATATCATAAACGGTAGTTCCCTTTTCTGACAGACTTTTCGCCCCGGAACCGGTCATTGCCACATGAAAATATGCATCCGGAAATTGCTCGTGAGCCATCTCAAGCGCACATTTTACACTGTCAAGCTGTTTGGAGTGATGTCTCGTATAATCAGCGAGTAATACTTCGTCCTGTTCTCCAAGAACAAGCAACCCATTTTTCTCCGGGACAGGGAACGGATCTACACTGCCAGTACCGAATCCAGACACAATATAAGCGCATATTCATATGCATTGCCGCCCCAGTTTCTCTCATCGTATCTGTCAACCTCGGCAAGACTATCCGCTGTATATAATATCATTCCCCAGGTCGCATCCCTGAACGCTGCACAGGCGGCAAGTGCTGAACATTCCATTTCTACTACTGAGCATCCCTCTGCCTTCCTGTATGCAACCTTTTCTTTTGTTTCACGATAAAATCCATCGGTTGACCAGGTAAATACTTCCTGATATTTCATCCCGTGTTCCAGTATCGTCTTTTCGATCGCTTTTCTTGCCCTTTTATTAATTTCCATAAATCTCGAAGGCGCAGCATAATGGTATGAGGTTCCTTCATCACGCAAAGCTTTCTCCGGTATCAGAAAAGTTCCTTCTGCAAATTTCTCCAACGCTCCGCAACTGCCCGCGGAAATAATTTCACGCACTCCATATCCAATCAGCCAGTCCAGAATCTGTGTCGCAGCCGCCGCACCCACCGGTGCCTGGCAAAGCACAATTTTTTCACCTTTATATGTTGTTATATAAACAGGATATTTTTTGGTCATACTGATAAAATACGATACAATCTGCGCTCCGGTCTTCTCCGCATATTCATCAATGTATTCGCCAAGAAAGGCAAATACACATTTTTTCGGAAGAACCAGATTCAGGTTCTCATGCACTGGGCTGATCACTGCCGTTTGTTCTGTATCAAACTCTAATATTGGTATTTCATTTTTTATAATGCTCATATGATTTCTCCTTTTCCCGGTTATTTTCGAAACAGCTTTGTGCTAAGATAACATCACTAAAATCTGAAAAGCATCTGCCGGAACTGTAATTTTGGTTATTTTAACAAAGTTTTATCTGTTTTGCAAGACATCTTTATCTGCTCATCATCTACTTTCCTGTTCTTGACGAATATCCTGCAAAACCTTATAATTATCTCAATAAAGTAAGGAGGTGCAGCGCTGTATGAATAATGCCTTACCAATCGAAGATTTAAGCAAAACTTATCTTGAGCACTCTATGGTTATCAATAATTTTGTTATCAAAATCGGCAGCCAGATTAAAGACAGCCTGTGTCGTGTTTTTGGTGACAGTGTACAATATGAATGGCGTGAGAATGATGATAAGATAATCATTCCTGATGTCTCCATCATCTGCAACCTGCGAGATCGTAAAAATATTTCTTTTACCGGTATTCCCCGTTTCGTAATGGAAGTTTTATCCAATGCCACGGAAGACTATGACCGACATGAGAAAATGGATATTTACTGTAAGGTGGGAGTCTCTGAATACTGGATCGTTGACTGGAGAAAAAAAATTCTGTGGAAATTTATCTTTTTGATTTTAGAGAAGATGGTACTGGGTATCCCTATCTTTACAAAACCGTCACCGCTCAGAATAAAGACGAGCTGCAACTGGTGATGTTTCCGAATCTTAAGATAACTTTTGATGAATTATTTGATCTTGGAGAATATTAATATATAGAAAAGCAGCAGGAAC
>ENA-OPZZ01000724-OPZZ01000724.1-human-gut-metagenome-genome-assembly--contig:-NODE-724-length-24230-cov-6.467867_pt1 | contig 24230 bp, 26 predicted proteins | sample MGYA00242487_ERZ504511 | MGnify/ENA primary metagenome ERZ504511 (study PRJEB26092, sample SAMD00036241) | human gut metagenome | host: Homo sapiens | study: EMG produced TPA metagenomics assembly of... | reverse complement strand
TTTGATGCAAAAATCCGACAGGAACTTTCGTACATGGTTGAAGGATATGATTGAAAAACTTTGGGATCACCAGTATTTTTTGTTTACGCATGACCAGGATGAGGCAATTGAAGTGGCAGATGAGATCATTATTTACAAAACCGGGGGACATATTTGAACAGAAAGGCAGCCCGGTAGAGGTATATCAGAGTCCTGAAACTGCTTTTAGTGCGTCTTTTTTTTGGACAGGCGGCTACAGTCAGGGATTATCATGTCTTCAATTACTTTGAAGATATTTCGGGTGCAGAATATGCAATTGTACGTCCTGAGTTTTGTAAAGGTGACCAGAAAAAATGAAGTACAGAAATACAAAAGTTCTGCATCGGAAGCAGATGTTGAACGTGTGGCCTTCAGAGGCAGTTATTTTGAACTTCAGCTGAAACTTGGAGAAGTTGTGCTGTCTGCAAGAAGAGGACTGGATGAACCCCTGGTCCGCCAGGGAGAAAAAGTGGATGTGTTTGTACAGCGGCTTTTTGTAATAAAAGAAAACAAAGTATATGCACTGGAGAACAGCTCTGCAAGAGAAGATTATCTTGTAATCTGATGATTGACACTTGTTTTCCCTATAACCTTGTGGTATAATAGGTTTATGGAGGGGATTTCATGAAGATATCAACGAGAGGACGTTATGCGATCCGCGTTATGCTGGATCTTGCAGAACATAATAATGGAGAGTATATTCCATTAATGGACATTGCGAAAAGACAGGAGATTTCTGAGAAATATCTCGAGTCCATTGTTTCTGTCTTGAGCAAACAGAAATTTGTCAAAGCGCTTCGAGGAAAAGGTGGAGGGTATCGCCTGGTTAGGACTCCTGCTGAATATACGATCGGAAGTATCCTGCGTATCACGGAAGGTTCAATGGCACCGGTTGCCTGTCTGGATGATCATCCGAATCAGTGCGAGAGAGCGTCATCCTGCAAAACACTGCAGATGTGGGAAGGTTTCTATAAGCTGCTCAATGAATATTTTGACGGAATTACTTTGGAAGACCTTCTGGAGCAGAGCACAGATACAGGAGACTATGTAATCTGATGAATAGCGCGGAACAAAGGGCAGATCAGAATAAGTAAAATAGCTGTCGGATCAAGAGAACAGAACTGTCAGAAGTACAGTGGCTGTTCTTTTTTTTCTGCGGAATAAAGTTTAAAATTGTAAATTTATGGAAAAAATGGAAAATAGCACACATTACCTATTGACATGGTATGTTTATAGGTATATAGTAATACCAACACAAATGAAAAGAAAAAGGAGCACAGGAATGAAAGAATACGGTTTTAATACAACTTTGCTTCATGGGACAGAGGGTAACAATCCTCACGGTGCGACACAGGTACCGATCTACCAGTCCAGTGCATTCCGTCATGATACAGCTGAGGAACTTGAGAAAATCTTTTCAAATAAAATGGCTGGGTATTCTTACACAAGAATCAACAACCCGACGATAGAATCTTTTGAAAAAAGGATGGCAAAGCTTGAAGGCGGGATTGGAAGTGTGGCGTGTTCTTCCGGCATGGCGGCACTTAGCATGGCTCTTATGAATGTCCTTCAGAGAGGAGACCATGTTGTTGCAGCAGCTGGCTTATATGGAGGAACTGTGGAACTTCTGGATGAGCTGAAAGTATATGGTGTTACGACAACTTATGTAAAAGTCAATACACCGCAGGCTTTTGAGGCGGAAATCACACCTGAGACCAGAGCTGTTTTTGCTGAGACAATCGGAAATCCGAAACTGGATGTCACGGATATTCAGGGAGTTGCAGAAATTGCACATAAATATGGAATTCCATTTCTTGTGGATAATACAGTAGCGACACCTTATCTGATCAATCCATTGAAACTTGGAGCAGATGTAGTTATTCATTCCTCTTCTAAATATATCAATGGAAGCAGTGATGCAATCAGTGGTATACTGATAAGCGGCGGAAAGTTTAAATGGGATGCAGATAAATATCCAGGAATGAAAGAATTCAAAAAGTTTGGACCTTTTGCTTATCTTGCTAAATTGCGAAACGGATTGTTTCGAAGCATGGGAGCCTGTCTGGCACCACAGAATGCTTTTCTCAATAATCTGGGACTTGAGACACTTGGTCTTCGAATGCAGCGCCACTGTAGTAACGCCATGGAGCTGGCGGAGTTTCTGAATGGATTAGGACACGGCATTACGGTTTCCTATCCGGGACTTAAGGAACATCCATATCATGAGATTGCGGCAAAACAGTTTCATGGTGGATTTGGAGCAATCATTACATTAAGAACAGAAAGCAAAGAAAGAGCTTTTCAGATATTAAATGAATTGAAAATTCCATGGCTGGTTTCCAATATTGGAGATACCAAGACACTAGTGATTCATCCATCGAGTACGATAGCAGCTCATTTGTCACAGGAGGAAAAAGAACTCTCAGGAGTTTATGATGATATGATTCGAATCAGTGTCGGAATTGAAGATATAGAAGATTTGAAAGAAGATTTCAAAAGAGTAATAGAAGGAGATGACGAAAATGGCAAAAGTTGATTACGCAACCTTAAAAAAAGGCGGATTTATGCGCCAGAAACAGAAAAATAATTTTTCACTCAGACTTGCCTGCGTTGGTGGAGCTCTTACGGCAGAGAACCTCAAAAAGATTGCGGAAGTTGCAGAAAAATACGGAGATGGATATGTTCATCTGACTTCCAGACAGGGAGTTGAGATTCCTTTTATTAAATTAGACAATATTGATGATGTAACAGCAGATCTTGCCAAAGGTGGATGTCGTCCGGGTGTCTGTGGACCGAGAGTCCGCACAGTAACAGCCTGTCAGGGCAATGCAGTCTGTCCAAGTGGAAATATCAACAGCTATGACATCGCAGTAAAATTAAACGAAAGATATTTTGGACGAGAACTTCCTCACAAGTTTAAATTTGGTGTGACGGGATGTCAGAACAACTGCCTCAAAGCAGAAGAAAATGATGTTGGAATCAAGGGAGCAGCACAGATCAGCTGGAAAGAAGATACCTGTATTCATTGTGGTGTCTGCGAAAAGGCATGTCGTGAAGAAGCAATTTCTTTTCAGGATGATAAACTGATCATCGATAATGAAAAATGCAACTATTGTGGCAGATGTGCAAAATCCTGTCCGGTAGATGCATGGGATGTAAATGAGACATTTCTTGTATCGTTTGGTGGTACTTTTGGAAATCATATCAGTAAGGGAAGAGAATTCCTTCCACTGATCACTTCTGAAGAGCAGCTGTTCCGTGTGACAGATGCAGCCATCCAGTTTTTTGCAGATCATGCAAATGCAGGAGAGCGATTCAAATTTACAATTGATCGAGTTGGAGAAGAAAAACTGTACGAAGTACTGAAAGGAGCTTATGATGGCTGATTATAAAATTGATGATACCGTAGATATTACGGATGTTGTATGTCCGGTAACATTTGTAAAAGCAAAGGTTGCGCTGGAGGAACTTGATGACGGACAGATTCTTGCTGTTCGTATGAATAATGGAGAACCGGTACAGAATGTTCCGAGAAGTATTAAAGAAGAAGGACATCAGATTCTGAAACTGGAAGACAATGGGGATGATACATTTACCCTGATCGTTAAGAAAGTAGAGGATGAATGATATGGCACTCAGAATCAATGCAGAGAATTTCGAAGAAAAAGTGTTAAAAGCAGATAAGCCGGTCCTCGTTGATTTTTACTCTGATACCTGTATTCCATGCAAACAGATGGCAGGAATACTTGGGGATATCGAAGATGAACATGAGGATACTGTTTATATTTACAAAGTGAACGTAAATTATGATAAGGCACTTGCTGAGCAATATAAGGTTATGTCTGTTCCGACGGTGATCTGTTTTGTGAACGGAGAACAGAAGGGGAAAGTAGTCGGACTGAAAGAACAGGAAGAAGTAGAAGCACTGTTTGAAGAATATCTTTGATAAGTTTATTTAATAAGTGTATGTGTGCGTGATCAAATATATAAAAGGAGAATAATCATTATGTTTATCAAAGTAGCAGGAGAAAAGAAAGAATATCCGGAAGGACTTACAGTTAAAGAACTGATTGAGAAAGAGGATATAGAAACACCACAGTATGTTACAGTAACTATCAATGATGAATTCGTAGAAAGTGGAGCTTTTGAATCCACAGAAGTGAAAGACGGTGATGAAATCGAATTCCTGTACTTCATGGGAGGAGGAGCAAGATAATGGCATTTACGAATGAACAGTTAGAGCGTTATTCCCGTCATATCATCCTCAAAGAGGTTGGTGCCAAAGGACAGAAAAAACTCCTGAACGCCAGTGTACTGATTATTGGGGCAGGTGGACTTGGAGCACCGGCAGCTATGTATCTGGCGGCAGCAGGTGTAGGAACGATCGGAATTGCCGATGCGGATGAAGTTGATCTTTCCAATCTTCAGAGACAGGTTATCCATACAACAGCAGATCTTGGAAAAGCAAAAGTAAAGTCGGCAAAAGAAACCATGCAGGCAATCAATCCGGATGTCAAAGTAAATACATACCGCAAGTTCATCACATCCGAGAATATCATGGATATCATCAAAGACTACGACTTTATTATTGACGGAACCGATAACTTTCCGGCAAAATTCCTGATCAATGATGCCTGTGTCATGGCACAGAAACCATTCTCTCATGCAGGAATCATCCGTTTCAAAGGCCAGCTTATGACCTATGTTCCAGGAGAAGGACCATGTTATAGATGTGTATTTAAAGATCCGCCGCCGAAGGACGCAGTACCGACTTGTAAACAGGCCGGCGTTATCGGAGCTATGAGTGGAGTCATCGGAAGCCTTCAGGCAATGGAAGCAATCAAATACATTATCGGCAAAGGAGAACTTCTCACAGGAAGACTTCTTACCTATGATGCGCTGTCTATGACTTTCCGTACCATTAAACTTCCAAAGAACCATGACTGCCCGGTATGCGGAGACCACCCGACGATCACCAAATTGATCGATTACGAGCAGGCAGAATGCGACATGCATATGTAATATGAATTATAGATTATAGACTATAGCCTTACGTGTGCGAGATCAAATATTTCATCGAAGATACGCTCTCGCTGCCTTCGACTGGCAGCGGATACTAAGGGATTAAAAAACAATCCCTAAGTACCGGCCGTCTCAGAGCATCTTCTCTCGAAATATTTATCCGCACACTGTGAATACGCAGAGATAACAATTACACTAAGACAAATTGCACTAAAAGATATATTACAATGTTTCGGGAGCGGAGTCCTAGTAGTCCACGCGACCCTTTACGACGAACATATTTTCAATGCACAGTGTATGAATAAACAGATTCATAAGGGGATGATCTGAGACGGCCGGCACTTAGTGACCGTATTGTGGTCACTTAGTACCGTTGTCAGTCGAAGTCAGCGAGAGCGTGTCCCCGTTTGAACTGTTTATTCACACACGTCAGAGAAGAATATCGAGGAGCCACCTTATGAAATTATATTTAAAAAAATCACACTATAATACCATCCTGACGCATTGCACCGCCGGCCTCCCAAATGAATCCTGCGGCCTCCTTGCAGGAACAGAAGAAGACGAAGAGATCACCGTCACGAAGGTCTATCTCCTCACAAATGTGGATGCCAGCAGAGAACATTTTTCCATGGATCCCAAAGAGCAGCTTGCAGCCCTCAAAGATGCCAGAGCAAACGGATACAAGATCATTGGAAACTTCCATTCCCATCCGGAATCTCCATCCCGCCCATCCGAAGAAGACAAACGCCTGGCATTTGACCCGACCATTGAATACCTTATCCTCTCCCTTATGGAAGAAGGAAATCCGGTACTCAAAGCATTCGGAATCGACAAAGAAAAAAATGTCACGATCCACGAGATCGAGATCACAGAATAAAGTAAGGAAGAAAAAACCATGAGCAAACCCTTACAGGTAAAACACTTACATACAGATGTCCTGATCATAGGCGGCGGAACTGCAGGCTGTTATGCCGCACTCACAATCAGCAGAAACTCTGGACTTAACATTCTTGTTGCAGAAAAGGCAAATATCAAACGAAGCGGCTGTCTTGCAGCAGGTGTCAACGCGATCAACGCCTATATTGTAAAAGGCCGCCGACCACAGGACTACGTAGATTACGCAATTAAAGATGCGGCAGGAATCGTCAGAAACGACCTCCTTCTGACAGCCGCAGAAGAATTTAACGAAGTAACGGCAGATATGGAAAAACTTGGTCTCGTGATCCTTAAAGATGAAAACGGAGACTATGTGGCAAGAGGAAACCGTAACATTAAGATCAATGGCGAAAACTTTAAACCACTTCTTGCGGATGCCGTATATAAAAGTGAAAACGTAGATGTTCTCAGCTACGTAAACATCACAGACCTTCTTACGGAAAATGGAAGAGTCTACGGAGCTGTCGGTTTTTCCATCATGGAAGAAACTGCCTATGTGATCCATGCGAAAGCCGTTCTAATCGCAACAGGCGGAGCTGCCGGTCTCTACAAACCAAACAATCCGGGATTTTCCAGGCATAAGATGTGGTATCCTCCATTTAATACAGGAGCCGGATACGCAATGGGAATCCGTTCCGGTGCCGAGATGACAACCTTTGAGATGCGTTTTATCGCACTTCGCTGCAAAGATACGATTGCTCCGACAGGAACCATCGCACAGGGCGTGCAGGCAAAGCAGGTCAACTCCAAAGGCGAAGTCTACGAGCATATTTATGGTCTGACTACCAGCCAGCGTGTGTATGGAACCGTCAAAGAAAACCAGCTTGGTCATGGCCCGTGTTACCTTAAGACTTCCGGTATCACATCCGAACAGGATCAGGATCTTCTCAAAGCATACCTGAACATGGCACCGAGCCAGACCCTCAAATGGATCGAGAGCGGCAAGATGCCGAGCGAACAGGACGTAGAGATTCAGGGAACAGAACCGTACATTGTAGGTGGTCATACAGCCAGTGGATTCTGGGTAGATACCAGAAGAGAGACTACCATCCACGGACTTTATGCAGCCGGTGATGTGGCAGGCGGATGTCCTCAGAAATATGTAACCGGTGCTCTGGCAGAGGGCAAGATCGCCTCTCTCGCAATCATCGAACAGTTAAAAGACGATCACAGTGAAGAAACATCCGAAATCGAAAAACAGGCACAGATGATCCTTGCTGACTACGAAAAGATCCGCAATGGAGAAAACGGTCTGTTTACCATCGACGAACTGGAAGAAGCCATGCAGAAAGTCATGGACGAATATGCAGGTGGAATCGCCAGCAACTATCAGTTCAATGAGAAACAGTTAAATCTTGCAGAAGAAAAAATTACAAGATTAAGTGAACTGGCAGATCAGGTCGGTGCAGAAGATATGCATGAACTTCTTTTTGCATACGAATTAAAAGAAAGACTTCTTGTCTGTCAGGTGCTGATCGAGCATCTTAAGAATAGAAAAGAAACCAGATGGCATTCTTTCAATGAGAATCTGGATCATCCGGAAACAGACCAGAAGTTTGAAAAATATGTAAATTCCAGAATGGAAGACGGAAAGATCCGTATTCTGTTCCGGGATCTGGTAAAGGGGGATACTTATGAGCATACTAATTCGTGAAGAGCGATGTGTCGGCTGCGGTAAATGTCAGGAAGTATGTCCTGGTACCCTGATTCAGATCATAGACAGAAAAGCAGTCATGAAATACCCGAAAAACTGTTGGGGCTGCGTTTCCTGCGTAAAAGAATGTAAGGCAGGAGCCATTGAATTTTATCTTGGCGCAGATATCGGTGGTATGGGTGGAACCATGAATGTTACCCAGAAAGGTGATCTCCTCAATTGGAACATCACCAGATCTGACGGCAGTGAACTGGTCATCAGCGTTGACCGGCGAAATTCCAATAAATATTAGTACAGGAGTAGAACTATGAGCGGATTATCACATTTAGATGAACTGGAAGCAGAAGCAATATATATTATCCGGGAAGTGGCAGCAGAATGCGAAAAACCTGTTATGCTTTATTCCATTGGAAAAGACAGCTCAGTGATGCTTCATCTCGCACTGAAAGCCTTTTATCCGGAAAAACCACCTTTCCCGTTTTTACATGTAAATACAACCTGGAAATTCAAGGAAATGATCGAGTTTCGTGACAAGACAGCAAAAGATCTTGGAATCGAAATGCTGGAATACATCAATGAGGACGGTGTGAAGCAGGGAATCAACCCATTTGACAACGGATCCGCTTATACTGATATCATGAAAACACAGGCTCTGAAGCAGGCCCTCAACAAATACGGATTTACCGCAGCATTCGGAGGCGGCCGTCGTGATGAGGAAAAGAGCCGTGCCAAAGAGAGGATCTTTTCTTTCCGTAATGAAAACCACGCCTGGGATCCGAAGAACCAGAGACCGGAGATGTGGAAACTTTACAATACAGAGATCAACAAAGGCGAGAGTATCCGTGTTTTCCCAATCTCCAACTGGACAGAAAAAGATATCTGGCAGTACATAAAAAGAGAAAATATTCCGATCGTGCCTCTTTACTTTGCAAAAGAGCGTCCGGTAGTATATCGTGACGGAAACATCATTATGGTGGATGATGACCGTATGCGTCTCAAACCTGGCGAGAAACCGGAAATGAAAAAAGTCCGTTTCCGTACCCTGGGCTGTTATCCACTGACCGGTGGTATCCTTTCTGATGCAGATACTCTTGATGCGATCATCGACGAGACATTAAGTTCTGTTGAATCTGAGAGAACCAGCCGAATCATTGATTCTGACGGCGGTGCAGCCAGCATGGAAAAGAGAAAGAGAGAGGGGTACTTCTAGATGAGTGGTTTACTGAAATTTATTACCTGCGGTAGTGTGGATGATGGAAAATCTACACTGATCGGACATATACTTTACGATTCTAAGCTGCTTTATGCAGACCAGGAAAAAGCCCTGATCCTTGACAGTAAGGTAGGATCCAGAGGCGGTGCGATCGACTATTCACTTCTTCTGGATGGTCTGATGGCAGAGAGAGAACAGGGCATCACTATTGATGTTGCCTATCGCTATTTTACAACAGATAAGAGAAGCTTCATCGTTGCAGATACACCGGGACATGAAGAATATACAAGAAACATGGCAGTTGGTGCTTCTTTTGCACAGCTTGCAATCATCCTTGTCGATGCAAAACAGGGTGTTCTGGTACAGACAAGACGCCACAGCCGTATCTGTGCCCTGATGGGAATCCATCACTTTGTATTTGAGTCGAACAAGATGGATCTTGTAGGCTACAGCGAAGAAAGATTCAATGAGATTGTAAAAGACATCAATGAACTTTCAGAAAATCTTGGACTTCAGGATGTTGTGATCATTCCGGTCAGTGCAACAGAAGGAGACAATGTAACTGTAAAATCTGAGAACATGCCTTGGTATACAGGCAAAAACACTTTTGGATCATCTGGAAACAGTCGATGTGACAGAGACAGAGAGCGAAGCAGGATTCTACATGCCGGTTCAGAGAGTCTGCCGTCCTAAACCACGAAATTCCGTGGTTTTCAGGGACAGATTGAAAGTGGTAAGATCAAAGTCGGACAGACTATCACCACGCTTCCAAGCAATGAGACTGCAACGGTAAAATCTCTTCTGAACGGAAGTACTTCCGTAGAGGAAGCAGTGACAGGACAGGCAGTAACGATCCAGCTTGATAAAGAAGTAGATGTCAGCCGAGGCTGCGTACTCACTGACCAGGCCTGGCTCTCCGTAGCAAAAAGTTTTACTGCAACACTTCTCTGGATGGATGACAGTAAGCTGACACTTGGAAAAGAGTATCTGGTCAAACTGGGAACTAAGAGAATTCCTGGATTCATCCGTAGCATTAAATATAAAATCGATGTCAATACAGGTGAACATATCTCAGCAGATCATATTGAGAAAAATGAGATTGCTCTGTGTGAGATCGAACTGGCTGAGAAGATCGTTCTTGACGAGTTTAAGAAACACAAGACACTTGGCGAGATGATTTTGATCGACCGCGTAAGCCATATGACATCTGCCTGTGGTGTGCTTGAAACAGTAGAAAATGACGGAGAGAAACCATATTTCCAGAAAGATGACATCAAAGTCGGTGGTTATGTATTTGAAGAATTTTATTTTAATCTTGAAAATGCGATGATGTCCAAAGCTGGTTCTGATAAGAAGACTTATCATGTCGGTGACGAAGTGCCGGCTGTTGGGGACAGCTTCAAATATCCAGAATATTTTGATATTCTTTCTGTAGAGGATGGCGCAGCAGTTTTGATCCGCGATGGCAAGGTGGAAGATATTCAGAAGATTGAAGACTATCGTTATGTGGGACTTTCGGTTGTAGATGAGAGAGGAATGGCATTGCTTGTGAAGAGCAGAGCGGATCTTGAAAAATTCCTTGCGGAAGCAAAAGAGGTTACGGTAGAGAAACGCTCTGAGGTACACAATAAATGGTTTAGATTTGAAACATACAGGAAGGTTGTTTGTACGGACAACTTTTGGGTAATTTAAGGGTACTTCCTTAATAGGTTTGTGTATTAAAAATTATAATAATACATAACGGTATAATAAACAGAATGATAATTTTGTAAAAACACAATAAAAAAGATTTAACCTCTTTTTTATTGTGTTTTTTGATTATCTGTGGTATATTTATTTCAGATAAAAAATAATTCATGCCGAGACAGGAGAGCATATTGGAAACAGTGGATCGCTGTTTTACTTGTGCTCATTTTTTTGCAAAGAACAGTGGGGAAGGAACTTAAGATGGAACGTATATTCTGGGAGGCAGTAGAAGAAAACCCAATCATAGCAGCAGTGAAAAATATGGAAGATCTGGAGAAGTGTTGCAGCCTTTCAGATATACATGTGGTGTTTATTTTATTTGGAGATATCTGTTCTATTGCCGACATTGTACAAAAGGTTAAAGAAGCGGGTAAGATTGCGATGATCCATGTTGACCTGATCGGAGGATTAAGTACGAGAGAAATTGCTGTTGAATTTTTAAAGAATAATACAGAAGCTGATGGAATCATTACGACAAAGCCGGCATTGGTCCGAAAGGCCAGAGAACTTTCTATGTATACGGTACTTCGTTATTTCCTTTTGGATTCGATGGCATACGAGAATATTCTTTCACAGCAGCACAGTGTACATCCTGATTTCATTGAAGTTCTTCCAGGTGCAATGCCAAAAGTTATACATAGACTGTGTGCTGAAATCAAAGTGCCTGTGATCGCCGGAGGTCTGATCACTGACAAAGAATCCGTGATGGGAGCCCTCACTGCCGGAGCGACAGCCGTCTCTTCAACCAATCATAAAGTGTGGAATTTGTAATTCCAATACACTTTTAAAAGGGAGGTTTTTATATGAACAAATATATTATGGCGCTGGATGCGGGGACAACCAGCAATCGTTGTATCTTATTTAACGAAAAAGGAGAAATGTGCAGCGTGGCACAGCGTGAATTTCACCAGTATTTTCCGAAGCCAGGCTGGGTAGAGCATGATGCGGATGAAATCTGGGCAAGCATGCTTGGTGTAGCAGTTGAAGCGATGAATATGATTGGAGCAGAGGCACGCGATATTGCGGCAATTGGTATTACGAATCAGCGTGAAACCGCAATTGTTTGGGATAAAAACACCGGTGATCCAATCTATCATGCAATCGTATGGCAGTGCCGCAGGACATCTGAGTATTGTGATTCTCTGAAAGCAAAGGGACTCACCGATAAATTCCGTATGAAGACCGGACTGGTGATCGATGCGTATTTTTCAGCAACTAAGGTAAAATGGATTCTGGATAATGTGCCGGGAGCCAGAGAAAAAGCAGAACGTGGAGACCTTCTTTTCGGAACAGTCGAAACCTGGCTGATCTGGAAACTGACCAAGGGTGCAGTACATATTACAGATTATTCCAACGCATCCCGAACAATGTTGTTTAATATCAATACGCTGCAGTGGGATGATGAAATACTTGAAGAACTGAATATCCCCAAATCTATGCTTCCGACACCAAAACCGTCCAGTTGTATTTATGGTACGGCAGATCCTTCTTTCCTGGGAGGACCAATTCCGATTGCAGGAGCTGCAGGAGACCAGCAGTCTGCATTGTTCGGACAGACTTGTTTCCAGCCAGGCGAAGCAAAAAATACATATGGTACCGGCTGCTTTCTTCTGATGAATACGGGTGAGAAACCTGTTTTTTCCGAAAATGGCCTGGTTACGACAATTGCCTGGGGCCTGGATGGCAAAGTGAATTATGCGTTGGAAGGTTCGATTTTTGTTGCAGGAGCTGCAATCCAGTGGCTTCGAGATGAAATGCGTCTGATTGATTCTGCTGAGGATTCGGAATATATGGCAAAGAAAGTCAAAGATACAAATGGTTGTTATGTTGTGCCAGCTTTTACCGGGTTGGGAGCTCCACACTGGGATCAGTATGCGAGGGGGACGATCGTTGGAATTACCCGTGGGGTAAATAAATATCACATCATCCGTGCGACGCTGGACTCTCTTGCATATCAGGTAAATGATGTGCTGCAGTCCATGAGAGCAGATTCCGGTATTCAACTGGCTTCACTTAAGGTAGATGGAGGAGCCAGTGCGAATGACTTTTTGATGCAGACGCAGGCAGATATCATTAACGCTCCGGTCAATCGTCCACGATGTGTAGAGACAACGGCCATGGGTGCTGCTTATCTGGCAGGGCTTGCTGTCAAATACTGGACCAGCAAGGAAGAAGTCCTTCAGAATTGGGCAATTGATAAGACCTTTATCCCAGAGATCACAGATGAAGCGCGAAGTAAACGCATTCGTGGATGGGAGAAAGCAGTCAAATATGCCTACGGATGGGCACGTGATGAAGAAAACTGATTACAAAAATAAAAATATATGATGGCATGAGAGAAGAGAGCCTGACATTAGATCCATGATACATGGGTTTATTTGTCGGGCTTTTTCTTATATAGAATTCAACAATGAGGAGGAAAATAAAAATGGAAAAATATGATGTGATCATTATTGGTGCTGGAGTTACCGGTACGGCAGTTGCAAGAGAACTGTCCCGTTATCAGATAAAAACCTGTGTACTGGAAAGAGAGGAAGATGTATGTTGTGGAACTTCCAAAGCAAACAGTGCGATCATCCATGCCGGTTACGATGCAGAACCGGGAACTTTGAAAGCAAAATTAAATGTAAGAGGAAATCTGCTGATTGGAGAACTGGCTGAAAAACTGGATTTTCCATTTAAACGGAATGGTTCACTTGTGCTATGTCTGGACGAAAAAGACTATCCAAATCTACAGAAGCTTTATGAAAAAGGAATTACAAATGGGGTAAAGAAGCTTCGGATTTTGAATCATGATGAAGTGCTGGAGATGGAACCAAATGTGTCTGAAAATGTGTACGCAGCTCTGTACGCGCCAACCGGTGGAATTGTGTGTCCGTTTAATATGACGATTGCTTTTGCGGAAAATGCCTGTGTCAATGGAGTGGAGTTTCGTTTTGATACAGAAGTATTAAACATTTCACAGATTTCTTCTGGTACAGAGAACTGGAAAATTGAAACAACCAGTGGTACTTATGAAACAAAATGTATTATTAATGCAGCTGGAGTCTATGCTGATCGTTTTCATAATATGGTCAGCGAAAAGAAAATTCATATTATACCACGTAAAGGTGAATACTGTCTCCTTGACAAAAGTGTGGGCAGCCATGTGAGTCATACAGTTTTTGCACTCCCGGGAAAATTTGGCAAAGGTGTTCTGGTTACGCCTACTGTTCATGGAAATCTGCTGATTGGTCCAACTGCACAGGATATTGAAAATAAAGAAGGAACAAATACAACAAGAGATGGGCTGGATCAGGTATTTATCAAATCCTCCAACAGCGTCAGAAATATTCCGACAAGACAGGTGATCACATCTTTTGCAGGTCTTCGAGCCCATGAAGACGGAGATGATTTTATTATTGGAGAAACGGAAAAAGATTTTATAGACTGTGCCGGAATTGAATCCCCGGGATTATCCAGTGCACCGGCAATCGGAGAAATGGTTGCAGATATTCTTAAGAAAAAATATGACCTGAAAGAAAAAGAAAACTTTGTATCAACAAGAAAAGGTATTGCTGACCTGAATGCAATGTCGCTTGAAGAGAGAAACGAATATATTCGTCGCAATCCGGCTTATGGAAATATTATTTGCCGATGTGAAATGGTAAGCGAAGGGGAAATTATTGATGCGATCAAAAGACCTGTTGGAGCCAGATCCCTTGATGGTGTCAAACGACGTACCAGAGCAGGCATGGGACGATGTCAGGCAGGCTTCTGTTCACCGAGAACAATGGAAATTCTTGCGAGAGAACTTGAAACTCCAATTGGAAAAATTACAAAATGTGGCGGAGATTCCAGAATCATTGAAGGTGTAAATAAAGATTCATTTCAGGAGGGAAACTAATGAAAACATATGATATTGTAATCATTGGTGGTGGTCCGGCAGGATTGTCGGCAGCTGTTGCAGCACGAAAGAATGGAACAGAAAGTATTTTGATTCTTGAAAGAGACAAGGAACTCGGAGGAATTCTGAATCAGTGTATTCACAATGGATTTGGTCTTCATACATTTCAGGAAGAACTGACAGGACCGGAATATGCTGGACGTTTTATCACACAGGTTATTGAATTGGGAATAAAGTATAAATTACACACTATGGTCATGGATATCAGTGATGACAAGGTTATAACAGCGATGAACCGTGAAGATGGAATGTTTCAGATCCAGGCAAAAGCAGTGATTCTTGCAATGGGATGCAGAGAACGTTCCCGGGGAGCACTTAATATTCCGGGATACCGTCCGGCAGGCATTTTTTCGGCAGGAACTGCACAGCGTCTTGTTAACATTGAGGGATATCTTCCAGGACGCAAAGTTGTGATTCTTGGATCAGGTGATATTGGTCTGATCATGGCAAGAAGAATGACTCTGGAAGGTGCAGAAGTACAAGTTGTTGCAGAACTGATGCCATATTCCGGCGGATTGAAGCGAAATATTGTACAGTGTCTGGATGATTTTGGAATTCCGCTGAAACTTAGCCATACTGTAATCAATATAAAAGGAAAAGAAAGAGTGGAGGGTATTACTCTTGCAGAAGTAGACAAGTCAGGTAAGCCAATTCCTGGAACAGAGGAAGAATATGAATGTGATACGCTGCTTCTTTCGGTTGGTTTGATTCCGGAAAATGAAATTTCACGTGGAATGGGAGTTGAACTGAATCCGGTCACTTCAGGCCCAAGGGTAAATGAAAGCCTGGAAACAAATATGGAAGGTGTTTTTGCATGTGGAAATGTACTTCATGTTCATGATCTGGTGGATTTTGTATCGGAAGAGGCTGCAGCTGCCGGACGGAATGCATCCATGTATGTTCGGAGAAAAGAGAATGCAGGTGAATCCTATAAAGATGCACGAGAAATACTTTTGGTGCCAGAAGCAGGAGTAAGATATACGGTTCCTTCCGTGATTCGCATAGAACATATGGCAAAAGAGCTGACAGTTCGTTTCCGCGTCGGCGGAGTATATAAAAACTGTTATATCAGCTGTTATTTAGGTAAAGAGAGAATTATCCACAGAAAACGTCCGGTAGTGGCACCTGGTGAGATGGAACAGATTAAACTGACAAAAGAACAGCTGCTGGGATATCCATATGCAGATAAAATCACACTTAAAATTGAGGAGGCATAGAGTATGGAGACGAGAAATCTGACATGCATTGGCTGTCCAATGGGCTGCCCGCTTACAGTGAAAATAGAAAATGGAACCGTATTAAGTGTAGAAGGAAATACCTGTAAAAGAGGTGCAATATATGGAAAGAAGGAGGTAACAGATCCGACTCGTATTGTAACAACAACCGTTCACGTATCTGGTGGTGTTGAAAATATGGTATCTGTCAAAACACAGAGCGATATGCCAAAAGATAAAATTTTTGACTGTATTCATGCACTTAAAAATATTACTGTTTCTGCACCTGTGCATATCGGAGATGTGATTCTTAAAGACATTGCGCATACAGGTGTCGCCATCATCGCAACTAAAAATGTCGAGTAAATCCATTCAATTCCATTGACAATTCAGCATGAAAAGTCTATCATAAAAACAATGTGTTTTCCTGAAAATCCACCTCAGACAGGGGTGGATTTCGTTCAGGAAAGGGTATCATACATCAACAAAGGAGAATTACATATCATGACAATATCCATGATAGGCATCGATCATGACAGAGCGCCCGTAGATATCCGGGCTTTGTTTGCGTTTACAAAGAAAAATGCCGGTGAAGCAATGGAAAAACTCAAAGAGACAGCAGGAATCCATGGCTGTATCATACTTTCAACTTGCAATCGTCTTGAAATTTGGGCAAGCCACGAAGACGACCAGGAACTTTCTCTTTACCAGTGCCTTTGCCAGCTTAAAAATATACAGGATGATTCTTATGAATCTTATTTTGTTTCAAGAACAGACCGTGAGGCTGTAGAACATCTTTTTTATCTGGCAGGAGGACTGAAATCTCAGATTCTGGGTGAAGATCAGATCTTGACGCAGATTAAAGATGCACTGAACCTTGCAAGGGAACATTTTACGACAGATAGTACACTGGAAGTCCTTTTTCGCATGGCTGTTACAGCCGGAAAGAAAATCAAGACAGAAGCACCACTTGCACATGGAAATCCATCGGTTATCCATCAGGCGGTCAGTCACCTGAAAGAGCAGGGATATGATATGCATGGAAAAATCTGCATGGTGATCGGAAATGGTGAAATGGGAAAAGTTGCAGCACAGACTTTGCGGGATGCAGGGGCAAATGTAACGGTAACTGTCCGTCAGTACCGCAGCGGTATGGTAAGTATTCCGATAGGATGCAGCCGCATTCATTATGGAGAACGCATGAACTTTTTGCCAAACTGCGATATTGTAGTCAGTGCGACCGCCAGCCCGAATTTTACTTTGCGGGAAGAATTGTTCCGGGACATTACGATCCGGAAGCCACTTTTGCTTTTGGATCTTGCGGTTCCGAGAGACATTGAACCATCTCTGGGCAGAAAAGAAAATATTACGCTTTATGATATGGACAGCTTCCATACAGAAAAACTGTCACCGGAAGCCAATGAGAGTCTGGTCAGGGCAGCTGCAATCGTAGAAGAACAGATGGCTGAATTTTTTCAGTGGCTGGATGGAAGAGATGTAATTCCGAGAATTCAGGAGATTAAGGCAGAGGCTGTTCAGGATCTGAATCTCCGTATTGAAAAGATACTCAAAAAGACACCTATGCAGGAAGAAGACAGAGTGCAGCTTCTCGAGGCAGTGGATACCGCAGCAGGAAAAGTTGTCAATAAAATGATCTTCGGGCTCAGAGACAGCCTGAATCAGGAAGCTTTTCTGGAATGTGTGGCAGGATTGGAGAAAGTATATGAAGAATAAACGATATTTTCCGATGTTTATTGATCTGTCCGATAAAAAGATTGTTGTAGTTGGTGGCGGAAATATTGCGACCAGGAGAATAAGGACATTGCTGCAGTTTACAAGAAATATTACGGCAATTGCACCGAAATCGACTATGGAGCTGCAGGAACTTGGCAAAACCGGTTATGTCAATCTGATTACACGTCCGGTAAAAAGGTCAGATTTTGATATGGCATATATGGTGATCGCAGCTACAAACGACTGGAAATTAAACGATGAGATATACCGCGTCTGTAAAGAAGAGGGAATTTATGTCAATGTTGCAGACGATAAGAGTAAATGCGATTTCTATTTCCCGGGTATTTATATGAAAGATGAAGTTGTGATCGGAATTACCGCCAGTGGCCTGGATCACAGCAGAGCCAAAAAAGTCCGCTTGGCAATTCAGGAAGCAATGGAGGCATCAGATGATACAGACAACAGCGAAGAATAAAGTTATTATCGGAAGTAGAGAGAGCCGTCTTGCTGTTTTACAGAGTGAGATGGTACGTGATTACATAAAAGAACAGCATCCGGGACTGGATGTTGAAATTCTTACAATGAAAACAACTGGAGACAAAATCCTTGACCGGACACTTGACAAAGTTGGCGGAAAAGGCCTTTTTGTAAAAGAACTGGACAAGGCATTGCTGGAAGGCAGAACAATGCTGTCTGTGCACAGTCTGAAAGACATGCCGATGGAAGTTCCGGAAGATCTGCCACTGCTTGCTTTTTCCAGAAGAGAGGATCCGAGAGATGTTCTGGTGCTGCCGGAGGGTGCAGCCAGCCTGGATCCTTTGAAACCTCTGGGCTGTTCCAGTCTTCGTCGCACTTTGCAGCTGCAAACAATTTATCCGGATATGAAAGTGAAAAGTATCAGGGGAAATCTTCAGACAAGACTGCGTAAGCTGGATGCAGGAGAATATGCGGGGCTGATCCTTGCGGCAGCAGGCCTGAAGCGTCTGGGCCTGGAAAAAAGAATTCATCGTTATTTTTCAGTAGATGAGATTCTTCCGGCGGCCGGACAGGGGATTCTTGCCGTACAGGGACATAAAGGCCTGAAATATGAATATCTGAGTGGATATAAGGACGAGGATGCATGGATAGCAGGCACTGCAGAAAGAGCTTTTGTCAGATATCTGGACGGAGGCTGTTCCTCACCGGTTGCTGCATTTGGTATTGTGGAAGGTGAGGAGCTGTTTCTTCGAGGACTTTATTACAGGGAAAAAGATGGCAGATATTTTAAAGACAGTATCCGAGGACCAAAGACAGAAGCGGCCCGCCTGGGTATGTGTCTGGCCGAACAAATGAAGCGTGAGCATGAAGAACAGGAGAACGACAAATATACAGGAGGAGAGCCAGTATGAAAAAAGGAAAAGTGTGGCTTGTGGGAGCCGGACCGGGTGATATCGGGCTTTTCACACTGAAAGGTATGGAAGTGCTTCAGCAGGCGGAGGTCGTGGTATATGACAGCCTGGTGGGGCAGGGGGTCCTTGCAAAAGTGCCGACCACGGCTCGTCTGATCGATGTAGGAAAACGTGCTGATAAGCATACGATGCCACAGGAACAGATCAATCAGGTATTGCTTGAAGAAGCGCAGAAAGGTCAGCGCGTGGTTCGCTTGAAAGGAGGAGACCCGTTTCTTTTTGGAAGGGGTGGAGAAGAACTGGAACTTCTGACTGTAAATGGTATTCCCTATGAAATCGTTCCAGGTGTGACTTCATCCATTGCAGTTCCTGCATATAATGGAATTCCGGTAACGCACAGGGATTTTTGCTCATCTGTGCATATTATTACCGGACACAGACGTGCCGGAAAGGAATACGATATAGATTTTAAAGCTCTGGTCAATACAAAGGGAACTCTGGTATTTCTGATGGGTATTGCGGCACTGTCAGATATTTGTTTTGGTTTACTTGAAGCTGGAATGGATCCGGCTATGCCGGCGGCCGTTCTCCAAAAGGGAACTACGGCAGATCAAAAGAGGGTGGTGGCAACCGTAGCAACTCTGAAGGAGGAAGTAGACCGCCAGGGAATAGAAACACCGGCGATCATTGTTGTCGGAAAGGTATGCAGACTTGCAGATGAATTTGGCTGGTATGAAAAACTTCCTCTTGCAGGATGGAAAGTTCTTGTAACCCGTCCAAAGGGGCGGAGTTCACGAACCGCGGAGGAATTGCGCAGAAGGGGCGCGGAAGTTCTGGAACTTCCATCAATTCGAACAGTTCCGCTTGAAGATCAGAGTACACTTGTTCATGCATTTGAGGAAATTTCCTCTTACCAGTGGATCGTATTTACCAGTCCGACCGGAGTGGAAATCTTTTTTGATGAGCTGAAAAAAGCACATAAAGATATTCGCAGCCTGGCAGGAGCACAGATTGCTGCAATCGGTCAGGGCACGGCAAAAGTTCTGGAAGACAGGGGCATTCTTGTTGATCTGATTCCGGAAGTTTATGATGGCGAATCACTTGGCGAAGCACTGGCAGTGAAACTTCAGGGAGGAGAGAAGATTCTTCTGCCGAGGGCGAGAAAAGGCAATCAGAAGCTTGTAAAGATTCTTAAGGAACAAGGCGGACAGGTCAGTGATATTCCAACCTATGATACAGTATATGAGAAAAGCAGTCTGATTCATATTGACAGGGAAATTGAAAGTGATTCCATAGATTGTGTAGTATTTACAAGCGCATCTACTGTAAAAGGATTTGTAGAGAGTACCGGGCTTTTGGATTACTCCAAAGTTACCGCGGCATGCATTGGAAAACAGACAAAAGCTGCGGCAGACGATTATGGAATGCAGACATATATGTCAGAAAAAGCAACCATTGATTCGCTTGTAGAACTGGTTGTTAAAATAAAAAACAGATAAGGTAAACAAATAAGGAAGAGGTGCATTAAAATGGATCTGATTCAGAGACCAAGAAGACTTCGTGGAAGTGAAACATTACGTAAAATGGTAAGAGAAACAAGAATTGATAAATCATCGCTGATCTATCCGCTTTTTGTAAAAGAAGGTACAGGAATTGAAGAGGAAATTCCGTCCATGGAGGGACAGTACCGTTACAGTGTGGATCGTCTTCCATATGAACTGGAACGTCTGCAGAAAGCAGGAGTCAGCAGCATCATGCTTTTCGGTATTCCAGATCATAAAGATGAAGTGGGCAGTGGCGCATATGATGAATACGGAATTGTTCAGAAAGCACTGAGAGAGGCCAAAAGACAGTTCCCGGATCTTTACTATATTACAGATGTATGTATGTGTGAATATACTTCTCATGGCCATTGTGGTGTGCTCTGCGGACATGAGGTTGAAAATGATGCGACGTTAGATCTGCTTGCAAAGACAGCACTCTCTCATGTAGAGGCAGGTGCTGATATGGTGGCGCCTTCCGATATGATGGATGGCCGTGTGCGTGCAATCCGTGAGTGCCTGGATAAAGCAGGACATAAAGAAACACCAATCATGTCTTATGCAGTCAAATATGCATCGGCTTTTTATGGCCCGTTTCGTGATGCGGCAGGTTCTGCACCATCTTTTGGAGACCGTAAAAGTTACCAGATGGATTACCATAATCGTCGTGAAGGAATGAAAGAGGCACTGACAGATATTGAAGAAGGTGCAGATATTATTATGATCAAGCCGGCAATGTCTTATCTTGATATGGTTTCAGAAGTATCAAAAGCAACCAATGTACCGATCGCAGCGTACAGTGTCAGCGGTGAATATGCCATGGTCAAGGCTGCCGCTAAAATGGGCTGGATCGATGAAGAAAAAATCGTCTGCGAAATGGCAGCAAGTGCATACAGAGCAGGTGTGAATATATATCTTACCTATTATGCAAAAGAACTTGCACGTTTTATTGATGAAGGGAGAATTGGATAATGGGAAGATCAGAAGAATTATTTGAACGGGCGGTCAAAAGAATTCCGGGAGGGGTTAACAGTCCGGTAAGAGCTTATGGTGCAATTGGAATGGCACCGAGATTTATCAAACGTGCGGATGGATGCCATATTTATGATGTAGATGATAACTGTTATGTTGATTATATTGACTCCTGGGGACCAATGATCCTTGGACATAATTTTCCAGAAATCCGGGAGGCAGTGGTAAAAGCATGTGCGGAAGGCTTGAGCTTTGGATGTGCTACAGAGATTGAAGTGGAAATGGCAGAATTTATCTGTGAGCATCTTCCACATGTGGAAATGGTACGTATGGTAAATTCCGGTACAGAAGCAGTTATGAGTGCGATCCGTGCAGCCAGAGGCTATACAGGAAGGGACAAAATCATTAAATTTGCCGGATGTTACCATGGACACAGTGATGCGCTGCTGGTAAGTGCCGGTTCTGGTGTGATGACGAGTGGGGTTCCAGACAGCGCCGGTGTACCAAAGGGATGTACCCAGGATACGATGACCGCGGTCTATAATGATCTTGACAGTGTAAAAGCTCTTTTGGAGCAGGCAAAAGGACAGGTTGCAGCGGTGATTGTTGAACCGGTAGCTGCCAACATGGGTGTGGTTGCTCCGAAAAAAGGTTTTCTGGAAGGCCTTCGTACTTTGTGCGATCAGCATGGAACACTGTTGATCTTTGATGAGGTTATTACAGGATTTCGTCTGGCATTTGGCGGTGCCGCTGAATATTTTGGCGTAACACCGGATATGGTGACTTACGGCAAGATCATAGGTGCGGGTATGCCGGTGGGAGCATATGGCGGAAGAAGAGAAATCATGGAAATGGTTTCTCCTGCAGGTCCGGTATATCAGGCTGGTACTTTAAGTGGAAATCCGATTGCAATGGCAGCAGGACTTACACAGCTGAAATATCTGTATGAACATCAGGAAGTATATAAGGATCTGGAAGAAAAAGGCCAGAAACTGTATGGAGGAATTGAAGAGATCCTGAAAGAGGCAGGAAGTGAATATCATGTAAATCATGTTTCTTCTCTGGGAAGCCTGTTTTTTGCAAAAGAAGAAGTGGTGGATTATACTTCAGCCAAGTCTTCTGATACAAAAGCATTTGCAGATTATTTCCTAGCCATGCTGAAACAGGGAATCCATCTGGCACCTTCTCAATTTGAAGCAATGTTCCTTTCAACAGCGCATTCCGATGAAGTACTTGAAGATACACTTACCAAGATCCGAAATTACTTTATGTAAAGTACGTAAGAAAATACACATTCAACAGAGAATGTCAACTTGTTCTTGCAAATGAATTGTGCTATAATTAGGACACCAAATGCGGATAGAGCTTTCGCACATATTCATCGAATTTTAGGAGGCAGTATAATGGGGAACAAGAAATATGTGGCCTATGTGGGTACATACACTTATGGTACCAGCAAGGGCATTCAGGTTTATGATGTAGATGTGGAGAATGGTAAACTGATCGAACGAAGCGAAGTTAACGTCAGCAATGCATCTCACACAGCAGTTTCCAAAAACGGTAAGTATCTGTATTCTATTGAGGACGAGGGTGTTGCGGTATTCAAACGTGACGAGAACGGAGACCTTGTTCGAATTAACAGTGTAGGAATTGACGGCATGAGAGGCTGTTTCCTTGCTACAGATGTGGACGGTCGTTATCTTTATGTTGCGGGATATCACGATGGCAAAGTAACGGTTGTACATACACATAAAGATGGAAGTCTTGGCCGTATTATGGATGGTGTATTTCATAAAGGACTTGGAAGTGTCGCAGAGCGTAACTTCCGTCCACATGTAAACTGTGTACGTCCGACACCGGATAATAAATATCTTTGTGCAGTTGACAATGGAATTGATCAGGTTAAGATCTATCGGATCAACAAAAGACGCCATAAACTGGAATTAGTAGATATTCTTCGCTGCCCGAGAGAGAGTGGACCAAGAATCATTCGTTTCAGTGCTGATGGAAAGTATGCATATATTCTGTTCGAATTAAGTAATGAGATTAAAGTTTACAGTTATGATGGAAGTGGAAATAATCCGGAATTTGAACTTCTGCAGAGTGTTTCTACATTGAGTAAGCAACATGACAAGGATGCGATTCACAATGCGGCTTCCGGTCTGGCACTTGCTCCTGATGGCAAACATCTTTTCTGCACAACAGCTGGTGAAAACACAGTCTCCATGTATGAGATTGATGCAGAAACCGGACTTCTGGAGAAAAAGTTCACTCTGCCGATCAGCGGTGATTATCCGAAGGATATAGTAATCTTCCCTGACAATCAGCATATTGCTGTTGCGAACCATGCAAGTAATACAATCACAACATTCAAAGTGGATTATGAGAAGAATATTATTGTGATGAATGATAAACCACATAAAATTGAAACTCCAAACAGTATTCATATGTGGCCGGTACCACAGGACTTTGATGCTGTCGAACCTTTAGCTGATGCAGAAGATGAGCATGAGTGATTTTTCTCATATATATTTGTAAATGTAAAGATCCCGCAGTTATGACTGCAGGATCTTTTTTGCGTTATAGAAGCGACTCTGTCTGATTTATTTTGTGTAAAATTTCTGAATATAGTCCAGACGGGAAGTCATATTGGCAAAAAGTGCATCTGTAATTGCAAGCGCACACATAGATTCAATAACGACAACTGCCCTTGGTACGATGACTGGATCGTGACGTCCATGAATTTCAAGAGAAATATTTTTGCCGTTGCATGTAGTTGTTTCCTGTGGCTGGCTAATGGAAGGGGTTGGTTTGATATAAGCGCGGAGAATGATCTCGCTTCCATC
>ENA-OPZZ01000723-OPZZ01000723.1-human-gut-metagenome-genome-assembly--contig:-NODE-723-length-24241-cov-6.368914_pt1 | contig 24241 bp, 20 predicted proteins | sample MGYA00242487_ERZ504511 | MGnify/ENA primary metagenome ERZ504511 (study PRJEB26092, sample SAMD00036241) | human gut metagenome | host: Homo sapiens | study: EMG produced TPA metagenomics assembly of... | reverse complement strand
TTTTTGCATAAGCTGTTGCAACATGACACATTCCCTGTTCATTTCTTCCCTGAAGAACTCTTAAGTTTCCTGGATTGGTATCAAGTGCTTCTCCAAGTCCAACTGCGATTCCATGTCCGAAGATTGTGAAGAATCCTTCTACAAATTTTGTTTCTTCTCCGTCCATTGAAACATACTGATTATCTAAAAACTTTACAATTGCCTGAGCAACTGTCATTCTTACTGTCTTTGCCATCTTTCTATCCTCCTGACTTTTTGATCCCTATACTCTTGCGATCATTTCTCCGTATTTTTCTTTTGTTTCTTTAATGAAGTCTTTTACCTGCTGTGGGTTTGGAAGTTCTTCGGAACAAGAATTACTTCTTACCATCATAGATGCTTCTGCTGATCCGAACTCTAAACAGTCGATAACTTCCCATCCCTGATAGATTCCATATAAGAAGGCTGATCCATAACCATCTCCTCCACCGAATCCTTTTCTTGCATTGACTGGGAATGGTTTGATTGAGAAGTTCTGTCCATCAATCGTGTATGCTGTAGATCCTTTCATACCATGTTTGATAACAACGATCTTCGCATTGTATGCATGCCATGCAGCTGCTGTTTCTTCATCTGTTCTTCCTGGCTGGATCAGTTTCTCTGTTAAGTCAAACTCTTCTCTGGATCCCATGATGATATCTGCTTCTCTTGCTACCATAGAATAGTAAATAGAGATTTCATCTTCACTCTTCCAGTTATATTCTCTATAATCAATATCAAAAATGATCTTTGTATCATTTTTCTTTGCTAACATCACTGCTTTTAAAGCTGCTTCTCTTGATGGGCTTTCTGCAAGTGCTGTTCCTGAGATCAGGATTGCTTTTGACTGTTTGATGTAATCTTCATCAATGTCATCGACAGATAACTGTAAGTCTGCGATGCAATTTCGATACATCAGGATGCTGCTTTCTTTTTCTGATAGCATCTCTGTAAATGTAAGTCCTAGTTTTTCACCGTTTGTACATTTTGTAATGTGACTTGTATCAATTCCTTCTTTATTGAAAAAGTCAACTACGAATTTACCAAACTTATCATCAGATACTTTCCCAAGAAATCCTGCTTTTAATCCATGTCTTGTAACCCCAACTGCGATATTTGCTGGAGAACCACCAACATACTTCTTAAAAGTTCTGACATTCTCAAGTGGTCCGAATGGCTCATCTTCTGATGGATTAAAATCAATAGCGACACGTCCTAATAAAATTAAATCCATAGGTCTTGTTTCATCAAATTCTACATATCTCATAACCTTCACCTCATACTATGTGCTTTGCGTGCTTTTTATTTTTGTTTTGCGTGTTTTCTTTATGTGCTTATATTATCACGCACGCATTTAGTGTGCAAGTGTTTTTTATCATTTTCTTTCTTTTCATCTTTTTGCACAATTACATCTTGCTGTTTTTGTGCATTTTAAATAAATCAGACTCCATTTAGCACGCAAAAGCACACTTTTAATCTTTCCATATTCGATTTGTTCTCAACTGCTTCTGCTTGAATTTTTCACACACCAAAAAGAGGTTTTGAAATCTATTGCAGATTTCAAAACCTCTTTTTCCTTTATTCTCTTTTACAAATTGTACTTCGTCTTTATACTAATATCCGTATAAGCATACTCTTTCTCTATCTTCTCGCCTTTTCTTATCATATTATATAACAGATGTGGTGGACGATATCCTTGTTCAAAGCCTTCCTGATCGATCAGAAAATCATAGATTCCTTCTTTCAATGCCTTGATATTTGTCGGTGTCACATCATACCCGATCACATATGGGCGTGTTTCCATGTTAAGATTTTGCATTGCTTTGCATACACCCGCCTGACCACCGGAAACTACAAAAATGCCAGCAAGATCTGGAGCGATCTCTATCGTATTCTCAACGATCTTCTCCACTTCACTCATCTCATCAAAACTGCTCTGAACTCCCAGAAGTTCAATCTCTGGATATGACATTTTTAATTCCTGAATAAACCCATCCACACGAAGATTATTGACACTGTTTGTAAAGAAACCAGTGATCACTAGGACTTTTCCAGTTCCACGGGTTAACATCCCCATAAGACCAGCTGCTGTCATACCACTTCTCTTATTATCAAGTCCTACGTAGCAGACTCTGTTTGTGCCAACGATATCTGAGTTAAATGTTATGATCGGAAGATCATTCTGTTCTGTCATATCATTTAACTTTTCCCGAATTCGTTCAGACTGAACTGGCATGATTGCTAATCCATCGATCTGTTCTTGCGAAAGTTCTTCCAACGCTTCCAATTGGGCGTCTTCACTTACTCCATCAATCTGTTTTCTGATAATCTCTACACCGAATTCTTCCAACTCCTGTTCAGCCTTGTCGATTCCTGCATGAATCGTCTTTACAAAAGAAGATTTTGCTAACTGGGTAATGACACCAATCCTGATCTTCTTTCCTTGATTATATACTTTCTTTTTTCTCTTTGGCTGATAGTTCATCTCTCTTGCAATCTCAAAAATACGTTCTGCTACTTCTGGATTGACTCTTCCACGGTTATTTAACGCTCTGTCAACTGTTCCTCTTGATACCCCTGCCTTCTCTGCAATTTCTTTGATCGTTCCTGCCATGTGCTTTCTCACCTTTCTTCTTATTTGCACACAAATAGCACATTCTTTGTTCCATTATAGCTTTTGTACATAAAAAAGTAAAGAAAAACTGTAGAAATCCCCTATATATCGTGCTATGATAAAAACCACAAAATACTGAATACAATATTCGTTTTAAAGGAGTTTTTATTATGACACATACAACAGAGTTTAATCATGAGTTTTCAAACAGTGAGAAAAAACTTTCTCTCAAAGAAAGATTTGTAAAATATATCACAAGCAGAGAGTCTGCAGAGGTTTTCAATAATGCTCTTGCAGCTATGAACGGTGGACATTATGTTCCACTTGATCGATAATTTTCTATTATTGAATATACGCAAAAAGAGAAAAAGAATGTTATATACTCTGACATTCTTTTTCTCTTTTTTTACCATTTATAGTATATTATAATAATAGAGTCTATATGAACAAAACTATTTAAAAGGAATTATTATGAGAACAAAACGAATTGATGAAATTGAATTATATATCCGCGAAAAAAAGTCTGTCTCTCTTGATACTTTGTGTGAAGTCTTTGATGTTTCAAAGAATACGATCCGAAGAGATATCGCAACCCTTGAACAGTCTGGGAAGATCAAGAAAGTTTATGGAGGCGTTACGATCGCAGATTCTCCTGCCTCTAAGACGCTGCTTCCTTTTTCCACGCGCCATCAAAGCTTAATGCAAGAAAAACGACTTATCAGTCAATTGGCTGCATCTCATGTGTGTGATCATGATACGATCTTTATTGACAGCGGTACAACCTGTCATAATATCATTGATTTTATAACTGATAAGGAATGTACGATCCTTACCAACAGCCTGCAGGTTTCTCTAAAAGCCATCCCTTATGAGAATTTAAATGTAATTTCTCTTCCTGGATTCTTAAAGAGAGAAACTTTATCTTTTGTTGATGGAAATATCGCAGAATACCTCAAAGCTTACAATATCACCAAAGCTTTTATGTCTTGTACTGGAATCTCCATTCAAAATGGACTTAGCAATGCATCTTCTGAAGAATATCTGGTCAAGAAATCTGTGATAGAAAACAGTACGATCCGTTTTGCACTTGCAGATCATTCAAAATTTGGAAATTTCTCATTGATGACATTTTGTCCGTTTGAGGATATTGATCACATTCTTACGGATCAACTTCCTAGTGAAGAATTCTGTGATTTTGCCAAGATGCATTCCATCAATATAGAAACACCGTAAGCAAAAAGAAGCAGGAACAACCATAATTTCCTGCTTCTTTTTGTCTATTTTCTTAGGATTTCAATTTTGCTTTCTTTTTCTATCTTTGGAAATTCTTTTCCTTTTACACGAATACTTCCAGGGAGACATTCCCCTTCTTCCGTAAAAAAGATCGTAATATGTCCAAGTGCAGCCAGATTATCTGATGCAATTTCACCAATTCTTAAAATTTCATATTCCTGATCATCTATTTTCAGTATATCTCCAGCCCAAATCTTCTTTTTCAAAGGTGTTACATCAATAAAATAACAAAAATCTTTTAATGTTACCAATGTTTTATGTCCAAAAGTGATCAAAAAATTCTTCTTGTCAAATGCACCTACATCACAGCCACAGTCTTTTACAATGGTTTGATAAATTGTTTCCATCTTCCATTCTCCTCTTACAAAAGTTCTCTTTCGATTCGTTCTCTTGCTTCTGGTGCTTGCTTGTCCATTTTCTCTGGGAATCCAAACATGGATACACATGCGATATTATCTCCACCAACTTTTGGTGCATCCGCTTTTAACTGGCGGTTTGCAAAATCCATCTCTCTTAATGTCTCAAAGATTCCATCAAAATCTACATCTCCTTCTCCCATTGCTAAATGCTGATGGATCGTAACATCTGATTTTCCTCTCTGGTTTAACCATGGTGGATTGGCAATATAACGACAGTCTAGCGTCTGGTTAAATGTATCTGCAAATAACACATGAGTTAACTCATCTCCTGCATATTTGAGCATGCTTCTTACGTCACCTTTTCCTTCATCATAGAAGAATCCATGTGGGGAAGAATAGACATATCCAAGATTTGGAGATCGGAATGATTTTACAAGATCACAGGCTTCATTATTTAATTCACAAAAGTCATATGGATGAGACTGTACTTCCACTCGCAGTCCTTCTCTTTCGATGATCGGTAATAATTCTTCCATGGAACGATACCACATTCCGTTGCAGATTTCCTGCTGGTTTGGATCTCCAGAAAATTCTGTATTGATGACTGGTACTCCCATATCAACAGCGATTTCTATCATTCTCTTCCAGTTTTCAACCGCCATCTTTCTCTGCTCTTCGGTTGGTCCTGACCAGCGATATACAACGATAAAAGAAGAAATCTCTACTCCAGTCTCTCTAAGTGCTTTTCTATATTCAGCCTCACATTCTTTTGAAAATAATGGATGCTTGTAAAATGGATTGATCCGTGGGTGTGGAGACTGTTCGATATATTTATAACCCCAGTCTGCTACCTGATGTACCATGCGGTTAATATCCATCTGTTTTGCAAGAACATCAACATCAAATGCTATTTTCATCTGTCACACCTCCATTTTTATAATCCTGTTTTCTCTGCAATATATTTTCTTGCTTTCATTGCATATTCTAATGGATTGGCTTTTGCTGGATCTTGTTCTGCTTCTACCACAACATATCCTTCATATCCACTTTTTTCGATGATATCAAAAATTGGTGCAAAATCTACATCTCCATCTCCTGGAACTGTAAATGTTCCTTCTCTGACACCTTTTAAGAAACTCCAGCCTTCTTTCTTTGACTGTGCTACAACATCAGATCTTAAATCTTTTAAATGGATATGTCTTGTACGGTCAATATATTTGCTTAAAACTTTGACTGGATCAATCCCAGCAAATGAGCAATGTCCACTATCAAATAACAGATAAACCAGGTCTTTATCAACTTCGTTCATAAAACGATCGATTTCTTCTTCTGTCTGTATCACTGTTCCCATATGATGATGGAATGTTAACATCATTCCTTTGTCTTTTGCAATCTGTCCAAGTTTATTTAACCCATCTGTGAGCAGTTTCCATTCCTCATCATTCATTACATATTTTCCTTCAAAGATCGGCTGGTCTTTGCCCTGAATGCTATAACTTTGCTCAGATACTCCAATGACTTTTGCTCCCATTGCCTTTAAGAAATCTGTCTGTTTGATAAATTCTTTTTCGGTTTCTTCATATGGTCTGGAAATCAAGAAACTAGAAAACCAACAGTTACAGATCTGTATTCCTCTTAAATCTAATGCCTTTTTTAGTGTTTCTACATCTGTAGGATATTTTCCCCCTACTTCAGATCCTGTAAATCCAGCCAATGCCATTTCACTCACACACTGCTGAAAGGTATTTTCTTTTCCAAGATCTGGCATATCATCGTTTGTCCATCCAATTGGAGCAATTCCTAATTTTACTTTTTTCTTATCTAACATATCCTTCACCTTTTGCCTTTCAAAATATGAATCCTTCATCTGTTTTATAATTTTCCTGATAATTCTCTTACAGACAATTCTGCCATCATCTGTTTATATGTTTTATCTAGTTTGTAACACATAGTGATCAGCATCATCACAACCCATACGATGATCGGTACATACAGATATGTAAACTTGATCACTGAAATAGCTGCTGGTGCCTGTTGTGCCGCTGTCTTAGCCATTCCGTTATATCCAACCATAGATAAAACTGCACCTAGAACTGCATTTGTAATTCCTGCACCGAATTTCTGTCCAAAACTCATGGATGAGAACATAAGCCCTTCAATTCGTTTTCCGGTCTTCCACTGTCCATATTCGATCGCATCACTTGGAAGTGAATACTGTACCCCGTAGAATGGAGACATACCGATTCCACGAATAACAGAAGATACGATTGCTAATGGAACGCTTGTATCGTTAAATAAAAACATCACTTGTCCTACGATTCCAAGAATACATCCTGATACGATCAGATTTCTTTTACCATATTTAGGAATCAATTTAGGAAGTAATAAGATAATAAAGATCATTGGAATTTTCTCTGCCATAGAAAGCGGCATTACAAGATTTACATCGTTCATAACGTATTGACAATAGTAAGTAAGATCAATTCCAAGAATGATCTGGTAGACTGTATAAAATAACATAAGTCCAAGAGATATCAGGAAATATCGATTCTGTACCATTAATTTCAGTGCTGTGAAAACTGGTATTTTTTCTTCTATTTTTCCTGCAACAGCTACACGTTCTTTACAACAACGGAATGTATTGAGCAAAATAAATACTGAAATTGCTGCAAACACACCGGTTACAATGATCCATGCAAGCTGTGTATTGTTAATTTTATCTGCTGTCCAGTTAATGATCGGTAATGTCCATGCTGTAACGACCATACTTGCCGTGATAGATAAAGCCATTCGGATATTACTGATTGTTTCTCTTTCATGCTTATCGCGGCTCATTAATGATCCTAGTGTATGAAATGGCTGACTGATTCCTGTATACATCACAGTGTTTAGCAGATTATAAGTAATAAACACATAGATTGCCTGCAATGATGTCGTTGTGTTTGGCACAGTCATTAATAATACTGCTGCGATCGCATACGGCACTACAAGTCTTAAGATCCATACCCTTGCTTTTCCATATTTTGAGTGGGTACGATCAATGATCGTACCCATGATAATATCAGAAACACCGTCAAATCCTCTGGATAACAGCATGATCATACCAATGATCCCGGCAGATAATCCAATGACATTTGTGTAAAAATATACAAGCAGTGTATTTGCCAGTGTATAAATGACTGTCAATGCCGGATCTCCTACACAATATGCCAATTTCTCTGATAATTTTACTTTGGCAAACTCATTATTTAATTCTTCGAAATTTTTCTCCGGGTTTACATGGAGTGTTTCTTCATATGCTGTCATCAGTGTTCCCCCTTTTTTAGAAATATTTATTTACGAATTCTCTTGTCACCTCTGCTGCCTTTTTCACATTTTCATCATGTGACATTTCGTAATATTCAGGTCTGAATTCTTCAATCGTGCAAACTCCATCAAATCCAATTTCTTTTAATGCTGATGCAATTCCTTCGTGATCAACAACGCCTTCTCCTGGCCATAAACGTTTATCATCTCCGCAAGATCCAAGTGGCAGGTCTTCACAATCATTTAAGTGATATGCAAAAATCTTATTACCATCTGCTGCTTTCAGATCTTCTAATTTTGAACACATTTCATGGAAATGGAATGTATCAACCGTAATTCCAACATTGCTTCGATCAACTGCTTTCACTACATCATATGCTGTTCCAAACTGATTAATAGAGCAATTTGGAGCCCCACAAAATTCCAGTGAAATTTTAATATCTTCTCCAACCTTATCAGATAAATAGCGTAATCTTTCGACTGCTTCTTCTTTGATCTCACTGACTGATTTATCTTTAACATCAAAGGATGGAACTGTAATCAGCATCTTCATACCAATAGCTTTACTTACTTCCATGATAAATTCTGTCTCTTCATCAATCTCTTTCACTCCTGCTTCATCTCTCTGATTAAAGAAGATCAATGTATTATAAGCCCATGGTTTTAAACGATGATTCTTAAACCAATCTGCTAATTCTTCCAATGTATGTTCTTTTAAATAATCCTTGATGCAATCAAAACGGATTTCAATATAATCAAATCCATATTTTTCACATGCTTCTAAATCTGCAATCAAAGACTGCCCTTTACACTCTAATGCTGTTGCTTCATTAAATCCAATTTTCATCTTTTTTACCTCCCACTGACTTTCAATTATTTATAAAATTCTGGTTTTTCATCTGTATGAATTGGTTCAATCTGTCCTGTTTCCTGTGCTTTTACCAAAGCATCTGCTGTTACTGCTGCAAGATATCCATCCCATGCAGTTGGTCCATTGATCACTCCGTCTTTTGCACAATCTACCCAGTTTTGTACTTCTGTATCATAAGCATCTTTAAATCTTACAAAGCAATCTGTATCGATCTTTGTTGATACTGCAGCATCTTTTCTGATTGATGGATAAGATGGCTGCGCCATTTTGATCGCTCCGTCTTCACATACAACTTCACAGTTGATATCATATCCAAACTTACAATTTACAAATACTTCTACATCGATGCAGATTCCTCTCTTTGTGCGAAGCAGCATGATCTGAGGATCTTTCAGTTCTGAATGAGAATATTTTGTAACTTTTGGCATGATCACCTGTGCACTTTCATATTCATCATCGACTAACCAATGTAATGTATCGATTTCATGGATCGCTGTATCGTGAACTGCCATTGGTGTATTGTAATTTGTTCCTACTTCAGGATTTCTATGTGTGCAATGTAAGATCAATGGTTCTCCATATTCTCCTGATTTCAATGCTTCTTTTACCTGTACATAACCTTTGTCATATCTTCTCATAAATCCTAACTGGATCAGATGTTTTCTTGAAGCAACTTCTGCTTCCACGATCTTTTTGCAATCATCAGCTGTTGTAGCTAATGGCTTTTCACAAAAGACTCTCTTTCCTGCTTCGATTGCCTGTAATAAAGATTCTGTATGAGCAAATCCTGGTGATACGATAAATACTGCATCTACATCTGGATCGTTGATCAGATCTTTTCCGTCTGTATAAACCTTTGCTCCTCCTGCGATTTTCGCAGCTTCTTTTGCTCCCTCTTCAAACACATCAGATACTGCTACAACCTGTGCTCCCTGAATTTTTTCTGTGAGACGTTTGATATGATCTCTTCCCATTCCACCACATCCGATTACACCTACATTTAACATTTTTCTACCTCCGTTTTGTGTTTATGTTTTTATTTTGTTTTCCTTTTGATGTATTTATCTTATCATTGCGTTCACGTGCACGCAATATCAAAGATGCACAATGTTTTGTTTTGATATTTGTGCAATTTTATCAAAATCTATCCTTTTACCTTTGTGAAAATCCTATTTTGAGTACAAAAAGAGGAGAGAAATATCCTTTCTGTATCCTGAATATTTCTCTCCTCTTTACAGATTACATCGTGTTTTGATCACAATATCTTCATAGCAAAATTCTTCTTTACGCTCTGGATTTCCACAAAGGCTATGAAAAATCTCCATTACCGACTCGTATCCTTGTGCATAAGCATCCTGTCTTAATACAAAATCGATTACACCTTCTTTCAGATTCTTCTTATTCTCTCCCTCATAATCATGTACGATCACCTTGATCTTCTTCTCTAATTCATATTTTTTAAGAATCTTACATACCCCGCTTTCTCCCTGTGCTGGCATATAAATCCCTTTCAGATCCGGTGTGATCTCTAACTGTTCTTCTAATAATTTTCCTGCTACCCAGTTATCATCATATGCAAATCTCGGCTCAATAATCTTGATCGATGGATAATGATAGCTTAATTCCGCCATAAATCCTTTGGTTCGCTTCACAGTTGCTGTATTGTCTGCAGATCCTGATATGATCATGACCTTTCCACCATCAGGAATGATTTCTCCCATCAGACCTCCTGCAACACAGCCTCCTGCATAATTATCCTGTCCCACAAAGCAACGTCTCTTTGTATCTTCAAGATCCGAATTGATCGTTATGATCTCAATTCCATCATCCACATAACGATCGATCGTATTCTTCAGCATCTCATCATTCGATGGCATCAATACGATTCCTTTCATACCTGCTTCTTTATAACCCCGCATAATGTCCAGCACCTGTCTTACATCTCCACCCTTGATCTGATCGATCATCACTCGTCCGCCAAACCGTTCTACTTCTTGTTTTGCGTCCTTAGCTCCTTCTAATACTGTCTGGATCGTCGGGGTATCTGCGTATTGCAAAATAACTCCGATCCGCAGGATCTGATTGCCTGACGATAGTGCCTTTGCCGCAATATTCGGCTGATATCCAAGTTCCTTTGCGATCATCTTGATCTTCTCTGCCACTTCCGGTCGAATACGTCCACGGTTATTCAACGCCCTATCTACAGTTCCTCTTGATACACCTGCCAGATCTGCGATCTGCTGCATTGTCACTGCCATTTCTTGTTCTCCTTTCTTTGCGTTATCGTGCACGCATATATTATAACTCGTTTTTTATTTTTTGCAAAGAAAAAAAACAAGTATTACACTTTTCCTCATGCAATACTTGTTTTATTTATATTTCTGACACTCTCTTCATTATTTATCACTTATTTGCAATTAAACACTTCAATATGATGTTTTACATTCTTATATGTTCCAAGTACCATTGCCTCATTCATATCAAAGTAATTATGTGCACCTTCTGTTGCCAGATAGTTTTCTACTTCTTTTGTCAAGCTCTTAAAGCTTGCTGTTGCAATATTGACTTTGCGGATTCCAAGTGAGATCGCTTTCTGGAAATCAGCATCTGTGATCCCGCTTCCTCCATGAAGCACAAGAGGGCTTCCTGTTTTATCATGGATTTCTTCTAACACACCAAATTCTAACTGTGGTGCAACTGGATAATCTCCATGTGCATTTCCGATCGCTACTGCCAGTGCATCAATTCCTGTTTTTTCACAAAAGATCTTCGCATCTTCTGGGTTTGTACAACGGATTCCATGGTCGCTTTTTCCATCTTCACTTCCACCAACAAGTCCTAATTCTGCCTCGACAGTGGCACCGTATTTTGCTGCAAGTTCTACCACTTTCTTTGTTTTTTCAATATTTTCTTCAAATGAATCTCTGGATGCATCGAGCATAACAGATGTAAATCCATATTCTAATGCTTTTTTGATCGTCTCAAATTTTAATCCATGATCCAGATGTACCGCAACATCTACTTTTGCATTTCTTGCTGCTTCTAACATCATAGGTCCCATCAGATGCAGTGGTGAATGGTCTAATCTCACTTCTGCGATCTGAAGGATGATCGGTGTATCAAGTTCTTCTGCTGCCTTGATCGCACCTTTTACCATCTCCATATTTCCTACACTGAATGCTCCACATCCTTTGTTTTCTTTCTGTGCTCTAAGAAGCAGATCTTTCATTTTAACAAGTGCCATAATTTTTTACTTCCTTTCCTGATTGATTTATCTCTTTTTTTAATAACATACTAAATCCTAATGCGATCACTGCAAAACAAAATCCTGTCATAAATCTTACTACCTCTGACAATTCATGGATCAGTATCATATTCGATATGACCGGCGAGGTAATCGTTACGATGATGATCCCTGACATGATGATTCCATAATTCTGTCCTGCATATCGAAGCCCAAAAACCTCACTTGATAATGATGGAAAACTTCCCATAATACCGCCAAAACATCCATAGGCTAGGATAATTGCCATTGTGATGAGCCTGTTATTTCCACTGATTAAAAAGAGCATAGCAATCATTGCAACAAACAAAACTCCTTGAATACAAGTAATCCTTCCTGCTCTGTCTGCAAGTGTTGGAAGGATCAGTCTGATCCCTGCATTCAGTATAGATCCTGCCATCACGGAACCTACAGCAACTGCCTGTAAGATTCCTCTCTCAATCTGAATCGTCTGTGAAATCGGTGACACCAGATAATACGGCATCAGACCACACATCATCGTGGCTACAAGATAATAAAACTTCTTTGTTCTGATCATCTGAACTGATGTATATTGTTGTCCTGCATATATCTGATTTTCTTTTGTTTCTATATTTTCTGCCTCTGGCTGTCTGACAAAGCAGACAGCACAAACTGCTGATAAGAAAACCAGAAACCCAACAGATATCAATGCCATTCTTACTCCACCTCTTTCTAATAAGAGCTTACTGATCGGAGATAAGATGAATCCACATAATCCATTCGCCGTGATCACAACTCCTGAAGCAAATCCGGTCTTATGAGGAAACCACTTCTGTGCTGTTGCAAGTACGACTGCATAGATCATTCCTTGTCCGATTCCCTGCATGACACCTAGCGTCATATAAGTGATCATTGGATGAATTCCTAAAGTCAATGCTGATAATATGATCCCACCTGCAAATACACTCCCTCCGATTCCGAGGGTTATTCTTCCATATCCTTTGTCATAGATTCTTCCACCAAATATATTACCAACTACAAAAAACAAAGTTGGAAGATAAAAACAAATTGATACCATACTTTCGCTCCAGCCTGTCTCAGAGAGTACATATGGCTGATAAATTGACCATATATGTGGAAATCCGGTAAACAAGATCGCGAAAGCTCCTGCTGCCATCATCCCATTCCTTTTTTTCATCTCATTTCTCCTTTTTTTGATTATCTATTGAGTATTTATTGGTTATCTTTTGATAACAATTTAGCACTTTCTTGTAATGTTGTCAATCAATTTGGAGTTTATTTTCTTTTTTCCATATAATCAAGGATCAATTGTGCAGCTTCTTCTGCTTCAATGGTCGCTAGATTGATCGCAAGATCATAATTTTCCATATCATACCAGTTTCTTCCAGTATAATAACTGTAGTATGATGAACGCATCTTATCTTCTTTTCGGATTTCTTCTGCTGTTACCGCTCTTCCTTCTTTTTCTGACAGATGCTTTATACGGTAAGATTCCTCTGCATAAAGATACACGGAGCACACTCCTGGTTCATCTTTTAATACGTAATCTGCACATCTTCCTAAGAAGACGCCAGATCCGTATCCTGCTAATTTCTTTATGATCTTAGACTGTTCTTTGAACATCTGATTATAAACTGGAATATGATTTCTTGAACCTGTCATGATACTAAGTCCTTCCATATATTTGGAAGCCTTTTTATAATTAATCTCATCCATGCTCTTTTCATCGAAAGAATCATATCCGATCTTATCTGCGGCAATATAAAGAATCTCTCTATTGTAGTACCATATTCCTAATTTCTCTGCCAAAATCTGTGCTACTTTTGTTCCACCGCTTCCGTGCTGTCGGCTGATCGTGATCAATGTATTCCCCATAATATGCCTCTTTCTCCTGGTTTATAATCCAGTTTTTTCTCTGATAAATTTACGTGCTTTGATCGCATATTCTAATGGATTTGCTTTTGCTGGATCTTGTTCTGCTTCTACAAGCATATATCCTTCATATCCATTCTCCTCTAATACTTTAAAGATCGGATCAAAATCAATACATCCATCTCCAGGTACTGTAAATGCACCTCTTCTTACTCCTTCAAGGAAGCTTAAATCGTTGTCTTTCACTTCTTTTACAACTTCTGGACGGATATCTTTTAAATGCACATGTTTAATACGGTTTACATATTTTTTCACCATTTCTAATGGATCTGCTCCACAGTAAGTAAAATGTCCTGTATCGAATAATAAACTTACGTATTCTGGATCTGTATTTGCCATCATGCGTTCTACTTCATCTGGGTCTTGTACGACTGTTCCCATATGATGATGGAATGTTAATGCGATTCCGTATTCCTCTTTTGCAATCTTTCCAAGATAATTCATTCCGTTGCAGAATGTATCCCATTCTTCATCGTCCATCACATATTTATGTCCAAAAACTGGTGTATCTTCCTGTCCCTGTACACTGTAACTTTGTTCAGAAGCTCCGATCACTTTTGCTCCCATTGCTTTTAAGAACTCTAACTGTGCACGGAATTCTTTTTCTACTTCCTCTAATGGTTTTGTGATCAGGAAAGATGAAAACCACTGATTACAAATTTCGATTCCACGAAGATCTAATGCTTTCTTTAATTCTGCTGGATCTTTTGGATATTTATTTCCTACTTCTGACCCTGTAAATCCTGCAAGTGCCATTTCACTGACACACTGTTCAAATGTATTTTCAGCTCCAAGATCTGGAAGATCATCATTTGTCCATGCGATTGGTGCAATTCCTAATTTTACTTTATTCTTATCAAACATCTCTTATTCCTTTCTTGTGTTCGAGCACACACTGTGCAAAATTTTTATAATTCGCCTCTTGCTTCTCTCTCTTCTAATTCTTTCATGATCATTGGATATTTTTTATCCAATCTGTACAGAAGTAAGATAATAACGACTGTTACCCATACGATCAATGGTCCTACTTTATAGATATTCATGATCATATTAACAACTGACTGTGGCTGTGTTGTAACACCAGCTTTGCTGACATATCCGCTAAATGCTAATAACTGTGTTAAAACTGCAGCTGTGATTCCGTTTCCAAGCTTTGTACCAACAGATCCGATCGCGAAGATGAAACTCTCCTGACGTAAATGTGTTTTCCACTGACCAAATTCTACAACATCTCCTAACATTCCGAAGATTACAGAGTTTAATGGTGCAAAACAGATTCCTCTGATGATACAACATCCAAGTAACCAATAAAAACTCTCTGGCTTGACCATGAATACGAATTGTCCGATCAGACATCCGATACACCCGATCAAGGACATATTTCTCTTTCCAAGTCGTTTTAATAATAACGGACTGCATAAAGTAGCTGCGATCAATGTAACTGTTTCTACCATGTATAATACACTGTACATCCATGTATCATTTCCAAGAATATACTTACAGTAGTATGGAAGGATCGTTCCTGTGATCGATGTGATGACGTTCTGCATCATCCATAAGATCAGTACTGCCCAGAAATACTGGTTTTTCAGTAATGCTGAAAATGTCTTTCCTACAGGGATCTTTTCTTTTTTCACTACTTTGATCTTAACTTTTTCTTCACAGTTTTTAAAACCACGTGATCAGCATTAGGAGTGCTAAGACTGCCCAGATCGCCATTGTCTTTACCCACGCTGCCTGGTCATCCCCAAATAATTTAACCAGTGGTGTTGTAAATGTAACTGCCATGATTCTTCCGATCGGAGAAAGTGCCATACGAACGATACTTAACATATCTCTTTCTCTGGAAGATCTTGTCATCATCGCAGATAAACTTCCGTATGGAAGATTCAACGCTGTATAGCAGACCGTTGCTGTAAAGTTATAAGTTACGAAAATATATATTAACTGTATGTTAGTTGCAGTATGTGGTACTGTGAATAATAATACTGCCGATACTGCATATGGAATCGCCATCCATAAGATCCATGGTCTGGATTGACCATATTTGCTGTGTGTTTTATTGACAACGAATCCCATGATAACATCAGAACATCCATCAAAAATTCTGGATATCAGCATGATCACACCAATCGCTGCTGCACTGATTCCAACATAATCAGTATAAAAGATCGTTAACAGGCTTCCGATCATTCCGTATACAACGTTACACGCTGTATCACCTAAGCCGTAAGACACTCTGGTCTTCCAGCTAAGTGCTCTCATCTGATTGTCTTCAACCTCATTTGTATGTTTTTCCATATACACTCTCCTTCAAATTAGAATTCAATTTCTGAAATTTTTACTGGACGGCCTTCTTCTACTGATTTCTTTGCTGCAAGTCCCATAAGTACTGGTTTTAATCCATCTTCTACTCCTAATGGTGTTTCTGTGTCATTTTCAATTGCATCAATGAACTGAACCATTTCTTTTCCATATGCATCCATGTATCTTTCAAGGAAGAAGAACTGTGGTTTTTCTCCTGTTACACCATCTTCGTTGCTGATCACTGCTGTAGAATCAGAATCATTCTTGATCGCTACCATTCCTTTAGATCCGAATACTTCTGCTCTCTGATCATATCCATAAACTGCCTGACGAGAGTTATCGATTACTGCAAGTGCTCCATTTTCCATCTTCAATGTGATGATCGCTGTGTCAACATCACCTGCTTTTCCAATCTCAGGATCTACAAGGTTTGCTGCCTGTACATAAACTTCTTCTGCATCACATCCTGCAAGGAATCGTACCATATCAAAATCATGAATTGTCATATCAAGGAACATTCCTCCAGATACTTTTACATATTCAGCACTTGGTGGCTCAGGATCTCTTGATGTGATCTTGATGATATGAGGTGCTCCGATCTTTCCATTGACAACAGTTCTCTGCGCTGCTTCAAAGTTGTGGTCAAATCTTCTGTTAAATCCTACCTGATATTTAAGTCCTGTTCCTTCTAATGTTTTGATAACTTCTTTGATCTTGTCTACATCATGATCGATCGGTTTTTCACAAAATACATGTTTTCCTGCTTTGATCGCTTCAATTGAGATTGGGGAATGAGTATCTGTTGATGAACAAATGATCACTGCATCAATATCTTTGTCTGCTAAGATATCTTTGTAATCTTTTGTTGTATACTCTGCTCCAGCTGCTTTTGCTTTCTTGTCTGCTTCTTCACTTAAGAATGGATCTGCAACTGCTTTGATCTTTGCATTTGGTACTCTTGTTAAAATGCTGTTCATGTGTACCTGTCCGATTCTTCCTGCTCCAATAATTCCTACGTTTACCATAATTGTTTCTCCTTTTCTAATACGCTTTTGATTTGTTTTTTGTGTTTTGTGTTCGAGCACATCTTTTATGTTTTGAATTATAGCACTTTGTGTTCGAGCACACAATTGGTAAACTGCACAAAAATTCTTCCTAAATTTTGTGCAAATGTACGAAAATAAGAACAAGACCAAGGATATTTCCCTGATCTTGTTCTTATTCTCACTTACATCATTAAATATTGTACTTTGTTTTTACAATAATATCTGTATACTTATGTTCTTTTTTGGGCGGCTCATCATTAAATAATAACCGATATAAGGTCATGACAGCTTCATATCCTTGATAACGTCCATCCTGCCCGATCAGATACTTGATGTCTCCATTCTTTAGATATCTGTAATTCTGCCGTGACAGGTCACATGCAATGATGGTCACTTTCTTCATCTTCTTATGTTTCCTAAGGGTATCACATACCCCTTTTTCTCCATGACAGGTAATATAAATCGCAGATAAATCTTCGTAACGGTTCAAAATACTCTCTGTCAGATGTGCTGCGATCAGATCATCCTCAAAGCAGTATTTTGTATCTAATATCTCAGTCTTTGGTGAAATTTTCTTCATCTCGTCACAAAATCCATAGATTCTGTCACTTAATGAAGTATTCGTCTCAATTCCAGAGATCACTGCGATCGTTCCTTCTTCTCTTAGAATATCATGCATTAATCCTGCTGCTGCCCTGCCGCTTTGTACAGAGTTCTGTCCAACAAAACAAATTCTCTTTGTATCTTCCACATCTGCATTCACTGTGACAACGGATATCCCATATTCTTCTGTAAACTGATCGATCTTCTGAAGAACTCTCTTATCATTGATCGGCATCAGCACAAGCCCTTTGATCCCTGCTTCTTTCAGCTTATTCATTGCCGCTAAGGTCTGTTCTACATTACCATAATCTACCGCTTTCACAATGACAGTTCCACCAAAATCTTCTACTTCGCCTTTTGCCTTCTTGATCCCATCCGATAATGTTTTTAAATAAGGCGTTCCTGTATCCTGAAGGATCACACCGATCTTGATATTCTCTTTCATCTTGATCAATGCACGACCTAAAAGATTTGGCTTATATCCAAGCTCCTCTGCTACTTTACGGACTCGTTCTTCTACTTCTGGACGAACTTTTCCCCTGTTATTCAATACACGGTCTACCGTTCCTCTGGAAACTCCTGATTCTTCTGCAATTTGTCGAATTGTTACTCTCATACTTATCCCTGTCTGTCATGACCAGAGTTCTCTTTATTCGTCCTCCAGTCCACCCAGAATCCTCAAGGCTTTCTTCAGTTCACTTTGTTCTTCCTGCGACATCTCAGACAATACATCTTTATTCACTTCTTCTACCGTCGCAAGGATCGGATTCTGTAATGCTTTTCCTTTCTCTGTTAATACAACTTCTATAAATCTACGGTCTTCTTTGCTTACCTGACGTTCGATCAGTTCCTTCTTCTCCATACGTTCTAAAACTCCGGAGATCGTAGAGTTCTCTAGCTTTAATTCTGCTGCGATCTCTTTTGGTTTTGTTTTTCCTTCGATCCATAAACAATACATGACACCATACTGAACTGGTGTTACATCAAACTTTTCAAGTCTGGAACTCATCTCCTGAAAAACTTTATGCTGTGCTGTTGTTAATAAATAATTAATACATTGTGTTAGTTCCATATAATTTCTCCTTTAAATATTTCGCACACTAATATTAGTGTAGCTTGCTTTTTTTATGTGTCAAGTAATTTAGTTTTCTCTCCTTTTTTGTTTCATAGTAGATTTCATTAAAATTTTCTATGAAGAAATAGAAAAAAGTTATCAGATAGTTCAAACCTATCCGATAACTTTTTACTTAAGGAGAAGAAATTTTTAATTTTATATTCTTTTCTATCGGAAGATTGCTCCGCTTACGATCAGTTTCTGGATTTCATTTGTTCCTTCGTAAATCTGTGTGATCTTCGCATCTCTCATCATACGTTCTACATGATATTCTTTCATATATCCGTTTCCACCTAACATCTGTACAGCTTCTGTTGTAACATGCATTGCTGCTTCTGTACATAAATATTTTGCTTTCGCTGCTGGCAGTGAGTATGGTCTTCCTTCCTGTTTATCTGTTGCTGCTTTATATAACATTAATTTCGCTGCTTCGATTTCCATCTCAAGTTCTGCCATCTTGAATGCAAGATACTGATTTCTATATAATGGTTTTCCAAACTGTTCTCTTGTCTTTAGATATTCTTTGGCAATCTCAAATGCACCTTCTGCGATTCCAAGTCCCTGGGCAGCAACACCGATACGTCCACCATCCAATGTTTTCATTGCAAGTTTGAATCCCTGTCCAGATTCTACAATCATATTTTCTTTTGGTACTCTTACATTCTCAAGGATCATCTCTGATACCTGTGCAGAACGGATTCCCATCTTATCTTCAATCTTTCCAACACTGAATCCAGGTGTTCCTTTCTTAACTACAAAGCAAGATAATCCTTTGGCTTTCTTTTCTGGTTCTGTCAGTGCATAAACCGCTGTGTAATCTGCTAATGGTCCATTTGTATTAAAGCATTTTAATCCGTTTAAGATGTAATCATCACCATCTTTTTCTGCTACTGTGACACATCCACCAGCATCAGACCCTGCGTTAGGTTCTGTCAGTCCAAAGGAACCGAAGCATTTTCCTGATAATACTTCCTCTAAGAATTCTCTCTTCTTCTCTACTGGTGCTGCAGAGTTCATGATACTTCCACCATAAAGAGAAGTTACAACAGAATATCCAATTCCCATAGATGCATCAACTTTGGAAATTTCTTCAACTGCTAATACATAGGAAAGATAATCTGCACCCTGTCCTCCAACTTCTTTGGGATATGGAAGACCGACTAATCCAAGTTCTCCCATCTTATGAAACTGTTCGACTGGGAATTCACTGTTTGCATCTCTTTCTAATACTCCTGGAAGTAATTCTTCCTGTGCAAATTTTCTTGCTGTTTCCTGAATGGCTGCCTGCTGTTGTGTTAATTCAAAATTCATCGTACATCTTCCTTTCTTCTTACTTAGGCTTATTCTCTTTTATTATCACTTTATCTGAACGCCTTTGTAATTGTTTGTTTATCTTATTACTTGCGTGCAAATACTTTGTGTGCTAATTATATTTTTATTTGTTCATTTTGTCAATACATTTTTTTATTCTTTTATTTTTTATATATTTTCACTAATTTTTATTGACAAATTAATAACAAGGGCGCATAATGTAGGCACAAGTTATTTGTATGCTAAATATTCGTGTTGCCAAAAATTGCATACATTGTTTATTATTTTATTATTTACTTTTTAATCTATGTAGGAGGATATGTTATGAACAATTTATTAATGGAAGTGGAAAACGAAATCGCCGTTGTTACTATTAACCGTCCAAAATCTTTAAACGCCCTAAACAGTGAAACTTTAGCAGAACTTGATGCTTGCTTCTCTGAAATTTCTGAGAGAAAAGATATCAAAGTTGTGATCTTAACAGGTTCTGGAGCAAAAGCTTTCGTTGCTGGAGCTGATATCTCTGAAATGGTAAATGCAACACCTGCAGAAGGTAGAAAAATGGGAATGCTTGCAAAAGAAGCTTTCTTAAAACTTGAAACAATGCCTCAGGTTACGATCGCTGCTGTCAATGGTTTCGCATTAGGTGGTGGGTGTGAGATCTCTATGGCTTGTGATATCCGTATCGCATCTGATAACGCAAAATTCGGACAGCCTGAAACAGGACTTGGTATCCTTCCTGGTTTCGGTGGAACACAGCGTCTTGCTCGTCTGGTTGGTAAAGGACGTGCAAAAGAATTGATCTTTACATGTGATATGATCGATGCTAATGAAGCTTACAGAATCGGACTTGCTAACAAAGTAGTTCCTCAGGCTGAATTACTTGATACCTGTAAGGCAATGGCTGAGAAGATCATGAGCAAAGGAAGCTATGCTATTTCTCTTGCAAAAGAAGCAATCAACACTGGTACAGAAACAGACCTTTCAAGCGGATTAACATTAGAAGCAGACTTATTTGGTCTTGCATTCTCAACTGATGACAAAAAAGAAGGTATGACAGCTTTCTTAGAGAAACGTAAAGCAAATCTTACAGATTTCTAGAGTGATTTTGGGAGGAAAAAGCCATGGCTAAAGTAAAAATTTTAACTGCTGCTGAGGCTGCAAACTTGGTAGAAGACGGTATGACCGTCTCTACCAACGGTTTTGTAGCATGTGATCTGCCAGAAGAATTAACTTCTGCGTTAGAAAAACGATTTTTAGAAACCGGTTCCCCAAAAAATCTGACTTACTTTTATGCTGCTGGACAGGGAAATCGTGATGGAAGTGGTGCTGATCATTTTGCACATGAGGGTATGACATCAACGGTTATTGCTGGTCACTATAATATGGCTCCTAAACTGGGTGAGCTAATCATGCAAAATAAGATCAAAGCCTATAACCTTCCTCAGGGTACTTTATCACAGCTTTATCGTGATATTGCTGCCAAGAAACTTGGTACTTTAACACATGTTGGTCTTTATACATTTGCAGATCCACGTGTAGAAGGTGGAAAATTAAATGATATCACAACCGAAGATCTTGTAGAAGTTGTTAATATCTGCGGAGAAGAACGCCTCTTATATAAGGCGATCCATGTCGATGTCGCACTGATCCGTGCTACTTATGCGGATGAATATGGAAACATTACAATGGAACATGAATGTTGTACTGCTGAAGCTACTGCGATCGCACAGGCTGCAAAAAACTGTGGTGGTAAAGTTATCGTACAGGTAGAGAAAGTTGTCACAGACGTTGATCCAAAACTTGTAAAGGTCCCTGGAATCTACGTAGATGCGGTTGTTGTCACAGAGAACAAAGAAAACCATACACAGTGTGTCGGATGTGAATATGATGGTTCTATGACTGGAGAATTTCGTGTTCCTCTTGGAAGCCTTGAAGCTCCTTCTCTTTCCCCTAAGAAGATCATTGGACGTCGAGCTGCGATGGAATTACGTCCTGACACCGTTGTAAACCTTGGAATTGGTATTCCTGAATATATCTCTATGGTTGCAAATGAAGAAGGTATCGGAGATCACTTTACTTTAACAGTAGAAGCTGGTCCTGTCGGTGGTGTACCTCAAGGTGGACCTCAATTTGGCGGGGCTGTAAATGCTCAGGCGATCTTAGACCAGCCTGCACAGTTTGACTTCTATGATGGTGGTGGAGTCGATGATGCATTCTTAGGTCTTGCTCAGGCAGATAAAGATGGAAATATCAATGTCAGCAAGTTTGGACCACGTATTGCAGGATGCGGTGGTTTCGTTAATATTACTCAGAACGCTAAACGTGTATACTACTGCGGAACATTTACTGCCGGTGGTTTAAAATGTTCTACAAAAGACGGAAAACTGATCATTGACCAGGAAGGAAAATCTGATAAATTCATTGATACCGTAGAACAGATCACTTTCTCTGGTAAATATGCCAATAAAGTTGGCCAGCCAGTTATGTATATCACAGAACGTGCTGTCTTTGAACTTCGAGAAGATGGCGTTTATCTGACTGAAGTTGCACCTGGAATTGACATCCAGACTCAGATTCTTGACCATATGGGATTCGTACCAAAAATGGATGGCGAACCGAAACTCATGGATGAACGGATTTTTAAAGATGAGATCATGGGTCTTGAATAACTAGTTTATTGTCCCCCAAAAGGAGATTTATATGAATATACATATTTTAGTATTGGTCATTGCTATCATCTTATTTGGTTTATTAGCTTTTAAACAGATGAGTGCTTTGATCCTCGCTCCTCTTGTAACTTCCTTTGTGATCATCTGCTCCGGCATGCCGATTCTTGACAGTTTAAAAAACTTATTCATGCCTGCCGCAGCAGAATATGTCACAAGTTACTTTTTGGTATTCTTTGTAGGAGCTTTGTTCGGAGCTGTTTACCAGTATACTGGTGCAGCAGAATCGATCGCACGTGCGATCGCCAGTTTATGTCACGGAAAATTTGTAGCACCGATCATTATGATCATCACTGGTTTATTAACCTTTGGTGGTGTCAGCGGATTCGTTGTATTCTTTGTTATTTACCCTATCGCACTTAATCTGTTCAAAGAAGCAAATCTTACCCGCCGCCTGATCCCTGCTGCCATCTCTGCAGGATGCTGGACTTGGTCTATGAGTGGACCTGGTTCTCCTTCTGTACAGAATGTTATCGCTATGGATAGTCTTGGAACACCATCTACGGCTGCGTTTGTTCCATCTTTGTTAACTGCGATCGCAATGTTTTTGATGATTTTCTTCTGGTTAGAATTTCGTGCCCGTTCTTTTACTAAAAAAGGGTATGGATTTTTTGACAGTACTTTAAAATATCAATTATCTGAGGATGAACTGCCTTCTGAGGAAGAAAACCCGGATCTTCCACATGTTGCCATCGCAGTCCTTCCGATCATCGTGATCTTAGTATTATTTAATAATCCATGGCATCCTTTCCCTGTTGAAACTTCTGTATTTGCAGGTGTTGCACTTGCCACGCTCTTAATGTTTAAACGAATCGACGGCATGACGGAATGGATCAATATCTTTAATAAAGGTGCCGCTGATTCTGGAGTTTCTATCCTTAACACAGCTATCGTTGTAGGATTTGGTGGTGTTGTTGCAAAAACACAGGGATTTACTGATCTTGTTGCAGGATTAAAACATCTATCCATGCCTCCTTTGATCTTCGTTATGGTAACCGTTGCTGTTTGTGCTGGTGCCTGCGGATCTGCTTCTGGTGGTATGGGAGTCGCTTTTAAAGCATTAAAAGATACTTATCTAAAACTTGGTGCCAGCCTTCCTGATATCCACAGAATTTCCACGATCGCCGCTGGAACTTTAGATACCCTTCCTCATCAGGGAGCTCAGATCACTTTATTAGGTATCTGTAAATTAACACATAAAGAAGCATACTGGGATATCGCAGTCACACAGATCTTCATTCCTCTGATCGACTGTCTTGTATTCATTGCGTTAACCAGTATTTTCTAAGACTTACCTTTATATAAAAAAGTGTCTTCGACACTTCAACTCCCCTGCCCCTCATTCTGAGGGCACTGAAAAACATACCATTTTTATTTTGACTTTAATAAAAAAGAAAAAATCCATCAGAGTTTTTATGATTCTGGTGGATTTTCTGTTAGACAAAATATAAATTGCTTGTCTTTTTCGGCCAA
>ENA-OPZZ01000721-OPZZ01000721.1-human-gut-metagenome-genome-assembly--contig:-NODE-721-length-24300-cov-2.842014_pt1 | contig 24300 bp, 19 predicted proteins | sample MGYA00242487_ERZ504511 | MGnify/ENA primary metagenome ERZ504511 (study PRJEB26092, sample SAMD00036241) | human gut metagenome | host: Homo sapiens | study: EMG produced TPA metagenomics assembly of... | reverse complement strand
CCTCGGGTTCATGAAACCAAGCGAGAAGATCATCGAACTGCTCGACGCCGCGTGATAACCTCAACAACCGACAACGTGACCATGGAAGGCCGCTCAAACCTCAGGTGTTGCAACCACCACTAGAATCTGCCTTATCCTTCCATGGGGCGGTAACTTCCTCATGGGGCGGTAAACAACCCATGGGGCGGTGAAAACCCCATGGGGCGGTAGGTCAAAATGGCTTAATTCCGCGGTTTCACAATTTCTTCAAACCGCCCCATGGGCAAATTGCCGTTCATGCGCCGAGCGTAGCGCATTCCACGGTGGCACAGGGGCAAAACTGGAAAATGGGGATAACTTAAGCGGCGCGAACCGGTTATCCACCGGCATATCGTGTGCCGCGCCCGGTTATCCACCGCGCTTCGGGAGTGTCGTCCACCGTATAACAGCACTCATCGTGTGCGAACAGCTAGCCACGCTCAAAATGCCTAGCACATTTATACGAATACGACATGGGAAACGGCGAGACCAGCCCCACACAATACAAAGTGACCGCCAGCCATGCGCCCGACTGCGGCATACGCGGCAGCAACGCCAACGACACCAAGGCCAAACATGGAATCAGCAGATAGGACAACACGTGCCCGCTTTGCCGTCGCAGCAACGTCTCAGCCACCACGCAGCAGGCAATCAGCGCACAGCAGACGCCGAGCGATGCGCGACTCAGCGAGAATGTATGCCGATGCCCAATGCCGCCTTCACGATGTCTGATGCGGAAATGAGACATCGACTGAGCAACTGTGTGGACATACTGGAACACGTTGGAAACGTCGGTGTGTTATCCTCCCACTCATGTCTGAAACGAACAATGAAACAGCAGTGCGTTCGCGCACGACAAGCACAACATCACCAAGCAAGGCCAAATTGACCCCGCTGGTTCCCGGCAAAGAGGACCCGAACCGTCCGCTAGTCGAACTGACCCACGTCGAAAAGCACTTCGGTGCTTTGCACGTTCTCAAGGACATCAACCTGACCGTCGCCAAGGGTGAGGTGCTGGTGGTCGTGGGCCCGTCCGGCTCAGGCAAGTCCACGATGTGCCGCACCATCAATCGCCTCGAGACCATCGATTCCGGCGACATCCGCATCGACGGCAAGCCCCTGCCACAGGAAGGCAAGGAGCTCGCGAACCTCAGGGCCGAAGTTGGCATGGTGTTCCAGTCGTTCAACCTGTTCGCCAACAAAACCATTCTTGAAAACGTGACGCTGGCCCTCATCAAGGTGCGTCACATGGACAAGAAGGAAGCCGAGCAACTGGCCATGGACCTGCTCGCCCGCGTGGGCGTCGACTCCCAGGCCAGCAAGATGCCCTCCCAGCTCTCCGGTGGCCAGCAGCAGCGTGTGGCCATCGCCCGCGCGCTCGCCATGCGCCCCAAGGTCATGCTGTTCGACGAGCCCACTTCCGCACTCGACCCGGAAATGGTCAACGAAGTGCTCGACGTGATGGTCGAACTCGCGCATGAAGGCATGACGATGATCTGCGTGACCCACGAGATGGGTTTCGCGCGCAAGGCCGCCGACCGCATCGTCTTCATGGCGGACGGCCAGATTCTCGAAGAGAACACGCCCGACGAGTTCTTCGAGCATCCGCAGACCGACCGTGCCAAGGACTTCCTCTCGAAGATCCTCACCCACTGACGAACCCACTGAAAGACGGGTACGCAATCCAATGACATTCACCAATACGTTCAAACGGAAGGCTTGCCGCGTGATCGCCGCGCTCGCCGCCGTGGCCTGCACAATGTCGCTGGCCGCCTGCGGCGCGGACGAAACCGGCAAGATCCGCATCGGCATCAAATTCGACCAGCCCGGCCTGGGCTTCAAGAAGTCCGGCACCTACGTGGGCTTCGACGTGGACGTGGCCAAGTACATCGCCAAGAAACTCGGCTATTCCGAAGACCAGATCATCTGGAAGGAAGCTCCCTCCAAGCAGCGTGAGGCCATGATTCAGAACGGCGACGTGGACATGATCCTCGCCACCTACTCCATCACCGACGAGCGCAAGAAGGCCGTCTCCTTCGCCGGCCCGTACTTCGTGGCCGGACAGGATCTGCTCGTGCGCAAGGACGACAACTCCATCAACGGCCCCGAAGACCTGAACGGCAAGCGCCTATGCTCCGTCACCGGTTCGACCTCCGCCGCCACCGTCAAGGAGAAGTTCGCCTCCGAAGTCCAGCTTATGGAACAGCCCGGTTACGCCGAATGCGCCACTGCCCTGTTCTCCGGCATCGTGGACGCGGTAACCACCGACGACATCATCCTGGCCGGCCTGGCCTCCGCCTCGCGCGGCAAGCTCAAGGTGGTCGGCAAACCGTTCACGCAGGAACACTACGGCGTGGGCATCAAGAAGGGCGACACGCAGCTGGCCACCAAAATCAACAACGCCATCGTGGACATGATTCAGGACGGCTCGTGGGAGAACGCCATCAGCGATAACACCAAGGGCACCAACTACACGCCCGACGTACGCTACAACCCGCCCACCCCGGACGAAGGAGAGGAGGCCTGATGAGCGGATTCCTGGAACTCTTCAGCCGGTATGACGTGCTCGGCGCGTTTCTGGTCAATATCGAACTGACCCTATGGTCCGCCCTGTTCTCCCTGATCCTCGGCGTGATCCTTGTGGTGATGCGCATCTCGCCGATTTCCTCGCTCAGGGCCGTGGCCGGTGCGTATGTGGAACTGTTCAAGAACCTGCCGCTGACCATCATCATGGTGTTCATGGTGCTGGGTGCCTACGCGCAGCTGAAGCTCAGCTTCTCCGACACCTTCACCACGAACTTCTTCTGGCTCGCGGTCACCGGCCTGAGCCTGTACACGGCGGCGTTCGTGTGCGAATCGCTGCGTTCGGGCATCAACACCGTGCCGATTGGCCAGGCCGAGGCCGCACGAGCGCTGGGCTTGGGCTTCATGCAGTCTGCCACCGAGATCATTCTGCCGCAGGCCTTCCGAGGCTCCGTGGCACCGCTCGGCAACACGCTGATCGCCCTGCTCAAGAACTCCACCGTGGCCGCCGCCGCATCCGTGGCCACCGAAACATCCTCGCTGATGAGCGAGATGATCGAATTCCGTCCCGACGTGATCATCCAAATCTTCCTGATCTTCGCGCTCGGCTACGTGATCCTGATCATCCCCATCGGCATGCTCACCACGTACCTGTCCAACAAACTCGCCGTAAGGAGGTGACGGATATGGCCGATACTTCGAATTCCGTGCTGTTCGACGCGCCAGGTCCCAAGGGCCGGCGCACCATTCGCATCGTCAACTGGATCGCGGGCATTCTGTTCGCGGTGGTGCTCGTGTTTATCCTCATGCGCCTGCACAACCCGCCGGACGGCGAGAACCAGCTCAGCTGGGAGCTGTGGAAGCCCGCCGTCGAACGAGAGGCGTGGACCGACTTCTACCTGCCCGGACTGTGGATGACCATCAAGGCCACCATCGTGGCCGTGGTGGGTGCCGTGGTGTTCGGCTTGGTGTTCGGCGTGGGCCGACTGCTGCCGAACCCGTTGGTACGTGGCGTCTCCGCCGTGATCGTCGAGTTCTGCCGTGCGGTTCCCGTGCTGCTGCTCATGATCTTCTTCTGGCGATGGTTCGCGTTCGCGGGCCTGCCCAGCCCGTCCTATTGGGCCGTGGTGCTGGCCTTGGTGCTGTACAACGGTTCGGTGGTCGCCGAACTGGTGCGCTCCGGCGTCGGCAATCTGCCGGGCGGCCAGCGTGAGGCCTCGCTCGCTTTGGGCCTGACCGAAACGCAGTCGCTGATGGAGATCGAGGTGCCGCAGGCCGTCTACGCCATGCTGCCGGCCGCCGTCACCCAGCTGGTCGTGGTGTTGAAGGACACCGCCCTAGGCTCGATCATCATGTATACCGACCTGCTGCAGGAATCGCGCCGACTCGGCTCGATGTACTTCAACATCCTGCAGACGCTGGTCATGGCCGCGGTGATTTACTTCATCGCCTGCTGGCTGTTGTCGAGGCTCGCCGAATGGCTGCCCTCGCGCATGCAGCAGCGCACGGCCGCGCCCACCGAGGCCGAGCCCGTGGCGCCGATCGCCGCCGGAGACCCGTCCAACGTCAATCAGATCGCGGTGGCCAAGGAGCTCGAAGAGCTGCCGCTGGGCGGTACGCCGCGCAAATACCATGTGCATCACCGTGGCACCAACGCCTCGATTCGCAACTGGCGGCGCACCCGCTACGAACAGGGATATGACGCCACCCAGCCCGAGTCACAGGTTGACCCGGAAACCGGCGAATTCCAGGAGTCTCAAAAGCCTGAGGACAAGTCAGAGGCCTGACGGTCAGCTCAATCGCCGCTAAGCCGGCACGAAGAATTTACTGAGTGTTTGACTGGGCTCCGGCTACGTAGCCTTCACGGAGGATAGGTTGGAACATATGAAGATGTTCCGGCACCTATCCTCCGTTTTTGCTATTGCGACCATTGCGCCGCTGGCGTTGGCGGCCACGCTAGCCGCGACGCCTGCAATCGCACAGGCCGACCAGCTGCCCAACCCGGATTGGGTGGCATTGCTCTCCGACTACGAAAAGAACTATTGGCAGGCCCCCACCGATGCCGAACACGGTGGCAAGGTGCTCGACGCCGATACAATGAAACTCGACGAAGATTTGGCCGTGGCCATTAACCACAAAGCCGCCGAAAATCTCGATAAGGATGGCCTGAACGCCCAACGCAAGCGTGCGCTCGTCGACTCCGATCTGCAAGCCGAGGAAGCCATGCCGGACGCGCTCGGTCCGGTGCTTGGCAAATATATGAGCGAAGGGCTCAAATCCGGGAAACTCAACGCCGTCGCCGATATCTTCTCCTTTAACGTGGCCTCCACCTACGCCTCAAAACGTGCGGCCATGCATCCGCGCCCCTATCTGAACCGTGCGGAAAGCAGCTACGGCGGCACTAACGATCTCGCCGGACTGCCCGCCACGCTTGACATCAAGCAATCACCCTCATGGCTCGAACACGTGCCCGGCTACTCGAACTTGCAGAAAAACAGTTCCTACCCCTCCGGCCACACTACCGGCGCCTATTCGTGGGGTATCGCGCTGGCCGGCATGATTCCCGAACTCGCGCCGCAAATCATGGCCCGCACTTCGGAGGCCGGCAACAACCGCATCGTGCTCGGCGTGCATTATCCGCTTGACATCATGGGCGGGCGCATTGGCGCATCCGCCCAGAACGGGCAGTACTGGCATAACGAATTCGCTTCGTCCATCGTGCCCGCGTCCCGGCAGCTGCGGGACTATCTGGTGTCCCGCTGCGCCGCGGACGGCCACGGCACTACCCTCGCCGCCTGCATCGCCAACACCAAGGCCTCCGGTTCGGGCGGCTACACCAACGATTTTCTGGACCCGGTGGCCACCGAGCCGGTCGCGGACCAGGCCTCGGCCGTGCGCGTCTACACCGCACGCCTGACCTACACCTTCCCGCAAGACACCGCCCAGTCCGGCGCTGATTTCATGGCACCGCGCGGGGCGGCGGACGTGCTGCGACTGGCCTATCCCGAACTGCACGCCGATCAGCGCAACGCGATTTTGAAAGCCACTGCCTTGGATTCCGGATACCCCCTATGGCAATCGAGCGACGGCTGGCAGCGTATCAACTGGGCCAAAGCCCTGTGCGCCCGCGTCACCTTGGATAAGCACGGCGACGTGGCCAAGGTCGAGACCGCCGACCAAGTGGCGCTTACCGGCCCGAGTGTGGTCAATGCCCAGTACACCGACGCGGGCAATCACCCGGCGTCGGATAGCTCGGCGGGTGAAAACAGTGCCATTGCGGCCGGACCGGATCTCGCCACCCTCCATGCCGCGCAACGACCGGCGTTGATCAGCGTAGCTATCGGTACCGCTGTAATCGCGATTGTCGGCGGAATACGGACGGTTCGACGCAAATCCAAGAACTAGCTTCAGCAGTAATTCAGCCAAAGTTCAGTCGCGCTGCTCACCGCTGCGGTGACACTGAGCAGCATCGCCCTGATCGGCGTGCCCGCTGCGACTGCGGACGAGCAGCAGACCACTGCCGAACAGAACACGGCTGCCAAACCATCCGTAATCATCAACGAGGTCTATGCCGGCAATACGAAAGCTGCCGGAGACCCGGATAGCAAGCGTTGCGATTGGGTCGAGCTCAAGAACACCGGCTCCACAGACGTTGACGTGAAGGTCTGGGCATCTACGGCAGTGACAAGAAAGCCAAGAAGCACTACACCATCGGCACCAGCGAAGTAACGAATACGGACACCGTCATCAAAGCCGGCGGATATCTGGTGGCATACATCGACCCCGACAAGGCAAAGCCTGCCAAAACCTGCGATGCCGCTGCCGATATGAAAGTCTCCTCGATCAAGAGCGAGAGCGACAATCTGATAGTCACGATTCTGGCCACTTCGAATTGTGATGATAAGAACGCATCCACGAAATTCAATGATTCGGCCACCCGACTCACGTTGCAGGACAGCGACGATAATGTCGTGGCCGATGCCGTGTTCGATTTTTCGGGTCTATTCCACGTATACCGCGCAGCTGTCCAGCAAGCGCAAGGGCATGGAAGCTGAAGGCAAGACCTGGAACTACCACGATATTCTTGCGCAATTCATCACGATGCACAACAAGAAGTCAAACGTACTGCTTATCTGGTCGGGTGACTGGCCCACCTACAGCAGCAATTCCGACAAATACTATGTGATTCTTGCCGGTGAGGGCTTCGACTCGACGGATGAGGCTTGGAATTGGTGCAAAGCCAACAATTACGGTCCGAACGACTGCATGTCTATAGATTTGCAGTAACAAGTGGAATGTGAATGTCGCTACGTTGCTGGGTCTCCTGAGTTACAAGACGTACAATCGGGAGCATGGCCAAGGACGACGACAGAACCAACAAGCCTGAAGAGGCCGGCAAGTGGGGTACAGCCGGAAAATCCTCAGGAAAGAACAACAAGAACGGCAAGGGAAAGGAATACAAAACCGATCGCCGGATCGACAAGGTATTACAGCTCGCGGCGGATCGCATAGACACCATCGACTCCAGTGCCAGCGTGCCTGAACGACTGGCACGTGCGGCGAAATCCAGTGAACTGCTCAGCGCCGTATGGTCGTTGCCGCCCGCTCAACGTCTTATGTTCCACCACGGCATGCAGGTCACTGATGTCGAAGGCGATTCCACTCCCGGATTCGACGGCAATAAAGAGGACGCCGAGAAGTTCATTTCGATCAGCTCCTCCGAAATCGCCCGATACCAGCGGCTCATGTACGCGAATGGCGTCAAAGGCTCGACACGGCGGCTGCTCATCGTGCTGCAAGGCATGGATGCCTCCGGCAAGGGCGGCATCGTGCGTCACGTGTTCAGCCAAGGTGACCCGATGGGCATCCATTACCATGGCTTCGGCAAGCCTGCGGCCGAGGAGCTCGACCACGACTTCCTCTGGCGTGTGAAGCGTGAATTGCCCAAGCCGGGGTGGATTGCCGTATTCGACCGCTCCCATTATGAAGATGTGGTCATGCCGCACGTCTATGGCACCTATCCCGAAGACGTATGGCGTGCCCGCTACGACCAGATCAACGATTTCGAACGTGAACTGGCCGCCAGCGGATGCGCCATCCTCAAGATCTTCCTCGTGGTAAGCCAGGAAGAACAGAAAAAACACTTTCTTGGGAGGCTGGATGATCCCACCAAGTTCTGGAAATTCGATATCTCCGACCTCGAGGCCCGCGACCGATGGGATGAGTACATGTTCGCTTGGCAGGAAGTGTTCGAGAAAACCAGCACGGCCGCCGCACCGTGGTACCTCGTTCCGGCCGATAACCGCTGGTATTCGCGAGCCGTGGTCTCCGAACTGCTGCGCACCACCTTGAAGAACATGAACATGACCTGGCCTCCCCTCGAACCCGAGGTGGACCCCGACGAGGTGCGCCGCCGGTTGGCGTGAGCGATCCTCCCATTGGCGGAGCCAAGCGCATGGCACAGCTCTTCGCATGGCTCCGCCCGCTGGCGGGAGGCGTCGCATAGCGACGGAGGGCGGCTCGTGCCGTCGGAATAGGCCACTAGGTAGACTGAGCATTATGACTGACGAGAAGGAATACGGATCCCTGGGGCGGCTGGCCCCCGAATGGGACGGCGACGGACGCGAACGGAATCTTACGGCCGACGACATCTACGAACGGTTCTTCGGCTGGGTGGAAGACGTCAAGGGCATCGAGCCGTGGCCGCATCAGGAAGAGGCCATTATGGACCTCTTGGCCGGCGACCATGTGATTTTGAATACCCCGACCGGTTCGGGCAAATCGCTGGTGGCGCTCGGCATGCACTTCGCCGCCCTATGCACTGGCCGCCGCTCCTATTACACCGCTCCGATCAAGGCGCTGGTGTCGGAGAAATTCTTCGACTTGGTCGAAGTGTTCGGCCGCGACAATGTCGGCATGATCACCGGTGACAGCCACATCAACGCGGACGCGCCGATCATCTGCTGCACCGCCGAAATCCTCGCCAATCAGGCTTTGCGCGAAGGCACCCATGCCGATGTGGGCCTCGTGGCGATGGACGAATTCCATTATTATGGCGATTCGGAGCGTGGTTGGGCTTGGCAGGTTCCGCTGCTGACATTGCCGAACACGCAGTTTTTGCTGATGAGCGCCACATTGGGCAACGTCGATGCAATCGCCGACAAATTGGAGGACATGACGGACACGGACGTCGACATCATCGCCGATGCGCCGCGTCCGGTACCGTTGACGTACGAGTACACGCTTGACCCGTTGGAGAAAACCGTCGAACTGGCCTCGGCAGAGGGGAAACGCCGATCTATGTGGTGCATTTCTCCCAAGATGCCGCATTGGAGACGGCGAACGCCCTGGCGAGCACGGGAGTGTCCAGCAAGGAGCAACGTGCGGCCATTGCGGAGGCGATCAAGGGCACGAAGTTCACCACGGCGTTCGGTAAGATTCTGCAGCGTCTGCTGCGTACCGGCGTGGGTATTCACCATGCGGGCATGCTTCCCCGCTATCGCCGTCTGGTCGAGCAACTCGCCCAGCAGGGTCTTCTTCCGGTGATCTGCGGCACTGACACGTTGGGTGTCGGCATCAACGTGCCCATTCATTCCGTGGTGTTGACCGCATTGACCAAGTTCGATGGCACGAAGATGCGCAAACTGCGTGCCCGCGAATTCCATCAGATCGCGGGGCGTGCGGGACGTATGGGCTTCGACACGGAGGGTTTGGTCATCGCCGAGGGGCCGGAATTCGAAATCGAGAACGCCAAGGCCCTCGCCAAAGCGGGCAACGACCCGAAGAAGCTCAAGAAAGTCAAGCGCAAGAAGGCGCCTGAGGGCTTCGTCACGTGGAATGAGAACACGTTCGATAAGCTGATCGACGCGGACCCTGAAACTTTGGTGCCGCATATGAAGGTCACGCATTCCATGGTGTTGAACGAAGTGGCGCAGGGCGGCGACGCACGCTACCGCATCGATCGCCTGATCGATGATTCAGCGCAGACTCCGGAACAGAAGGAGCGTCTTCATGATCGTGCCGACGAGATCTTCCAGACCTTGTTCGACACGAATGTGATCGAAACGGAAGACCGCGATGATGGTGGCAAGGACTATTTCATGACCGTCGACATGCCGGATGATTTCGCGCTTGACCAGCCGTTGAGCCCGTTCCTGCTGGCTGCGTTGGAACTGCTTGATCCGGAATCGGAAAGTTACGCGCTTGACGTGATTTCCATGGTGGAAGCCACGTTGGAGGATCCGAAGCAGGTGTTGCGCGCGCAGGAACGTCAAGCCCGCGACGCGGCGATGATCCGCATGAAGGAAGACGGTCTTGACTATGACGAACGTATGGACCGCTTGCAGGAGATCACGTATCCGAAACCATTGGAAGACATGCTTCAGGCTGCGTTCGACGAGTACCGCCATGATGTGCCTTGGGCGAATGATTATTGGTTGAGCCCGAAATCGGTGATCCGGGACATGGTCGAAACGGCCTCCGATTTCACCGGTTACATCGCGCGCTACAATATCGCCCGCTCCGAAGGCACGCTGCTGCGCTATCTGTCTGACGCATATCGCGCGCTGGCGCGTACCGTTCCTTTGGAGAAGCGCAATGAACAGTTGCGGGACATCATCTCCTGGCTGCGCGTTGTGGTTCGTTCCATCGACTCCTCGCTGGTCGACGAATGGGAGAACGCGGGAGCCGGCACCGACGCTTCCGAAGCCGCCGCGAACCTGGCCGCGCCCGGCGCGAAGCAGGCCGTGGTGGAGGATCGTCGAGGCCTCACCGTGCTCGTGCGCAACGCCATGTTCCGCCGCGTGCAGCTCATGGATCTCGACAAACCCGACGAGCTCGGCGCGCTTGACAAAGACTGGGGTTATGGCGTTCACGAATGGGAGGATGCGCTCGACGACTTCTACGATGAGCACGAATACGTCAACACGGATGCGAAGGCCCGTAGCAGCGAACTGTTCATCCTCGACGATTCCAAGGAGAACAGCGAGCACAGTTGGAAGGTGCGTCAGATCATCGACGATTCCGATGGCGACCATGATTGGGCCATCACCGGAACCGTCGATTTGGACACCACACAGTCGAGCGGCGAAGTCGTGTTCTTCGACTACAGCGTTTCCAACTGACGTCGCATCTCGTCGGCGTCGACTTCCAGGGGCGGCCAGATCATGTTCATGTTCTTCAATACGTTACGGAGCAGTTCAGACACAACCGCCCTTGAATACCAACGATTGTCGGCAGGCACCAGGTACCAGGGCGCCTGCTCGGTGCTCGTACGCGCGAACACGTCCTGCCATGCGGCCATGTAGTCGTTCCAACGGGCACGCGCTTCAAGGTCGCTGGGGTCGAACTTCCAATATTTGGTCGGATCCTCCAGCCTGCCGAGGAAATGCTCCTTCTGCTCCTCTTTGCTCACCACAAGGAATATTTTGATGATGGAGCATCCGTCCGCGACCAATTGCGATTCGAATCGGTTGATTTCGTCATATCGCGCCTGCCATACCTCTTCCGGATAGGTTTTGTAAATGCGCGGCATGACGATATCTTCATAGTGCGATCTATCGAAAATGGAGATCCAACCATTCTGCGGCAGTTCCCGTTTGATGCGCCACAAATAATCGTGGTCCTTTTCCTCGCCTTTGGGAGCACCGAAACCGTGATAATGCATGCCCATCGGATCGCCCTGGCTGAATACGTGACGCACGATGCCGCCTTTGCCGGAAGCATCCATGCCCTGCAGAATAATCAACAGACGACGGCGGGAACCTTTCACTCCATTGGCGTACATAAGCCGCTGATATCGTGCGATTTCAGAAGAACTGATCGCAATGAATCGTTCCGCATCATCTTTGTTGCCGTCGAAACCCGGCGTGGAATCGCCATCGATTGCAGCGACCCTCGTATCATGATGGAATCGCAATAACTGACTGGGCGGAAGCGTCCACACGGAACTGAGCAGCTCGCTGGCCTTGGCAACATTCGCAAGCCCTTCGGCAACGGAACTGCAGTTCTTCCCCTTCTCAAGCCTGTCCTCAACCTTGTTCAACGTCTTCGCAATGGACGACGTCTTCGCATCCTTGTCTTTGTCTGACATGTCAAGCCTCCTCGCTTGTCCCCTATGATAGACGATGCGGCGATTGAACCGTGGCATCGCCGCACCCAATCGCCGCATCCCGCTTTTCTGACGTTTTGTCTGACTTCTTTCACGCAATAGGGCGCTGATTCCTCGCTCTTTGCAAGAAACCAGCGCCCTATCGGTCTTCTCAGATCAAATGACGTCACTGCTTGGGCTTATCACCCTTTGATTTGTCTGACTTCGGCTTGTCGAATCTCAGCTTGTCCTGCTTGGACGTCTCTTTGATCGGCCTGCCGTTCTTATCGAACTCGACTTGGCTTTCCGGATGCGTCTCATCGAATCCCTGAACATAGCGGGTCTGACGCCAATGGCGAATCGACGCGTTGGAACCACGATGATGCACATGGTACAGGCGCTGGGCACCGCCAAGCGGCACACCTTCCCTAGCCACGGCGATCTGGTTCACGTTCGACGGATCCATAATGGCGATCGGAGCGACCGGTTCCGGTTCGGCAGGTGCCGCAGTGTGCTTCTGCATGCGTTCCGGCAGCCATTCCGCAAGACGGCTCAGCAGCCAGCATGCGATGAAGTAGATGACGGCAGCCACAACCAATGTCTGCAGAATATTGAAGTACATCGAACCAAGTCGACGCGATTCCTGCAGCAAATCGGTGTACATGATGATCGAGCCGAGAGCGGTATCCTTCAGTACCACCACCAACTGCGTCACGGCGGCAGGAAGCATGGCGTAGATGGCCTGTGGCACTTCGATTTCCATCAGCGACTGCGTGCGGGTCAAGCCCAAGGCGAGCGACGCCTCACGCTGGCCGTTCGGCAGGTTGCCGACACCGGAACGAACCAGCTCGGCCACCACGGAACCGTTGTAGATCACCAATGCGAGCACCACAGCCCAGTATGCGGGGCTTGACATGCCTGCGAAAGCGAACCAACGCCAGAAGAAGATCATCAGCAGCAGCACAGGGACCGCACGTGCGAACTCAACGATGGCGCCGGAAATCGCACGAATCACGATATTCGGCAGCAGACGGCCGATACCGAAAATCAGACCGAACAGCACTGCGCCGATCACTGCCAACACGGAAGCTCGAATCGTGGCCCACAATCCGGGCAGATAGAAATCGGTCCATGCTTCAGCGTCAAGCGCCGGCTTCCACAACTCCCAGCTCAGCTGGTTCTCGCCATCCGGCGGATTGTGAAGCCTCATGAGAATGAGCACAACTACGATTGCGAAGACAATGCCGGCAATCCAGTTGACGATACGAATGGTTTTACGGGTCTTAGGACCGGGCTGGTCGAACAGCACCGCGCTTTCATCGCTTGCCATGGTGCGTCACCTCCTCACCGCGAGCTTGTTGGACAGATACGTGGTCAGCATGCCGATCGGAATGATCAGAATCACATAACCGAATGCGAAGATCAGGAAGATCGGAACAATCACGTCGGAACGGTATTCGATCATTTCGCTCATCAACGACGAGGTTTCGGTGGCGACGGAAGCCGCGGCCGCAACCGTGGAATTCTTCAGCAATGCGATCAACGTGTTGCCCAGCGGTGCCACGGAGCCACGGAACGCCTGAGGCAGAATGATCTGGGTGGCGGACTGCATGAAGTTCAATCCCAGCGCACGGCAGGCTTCAGCCTGGCCAAGCGGCACGGTGTTGATGCCGGATCGCAGCGATTCGCACACGAAGGCCGCCGTATACAGGCTCAAACCGGTGACGGCAAGCCAGAAGAAGTTGGTGGCGAACGTGTCGGAGAAGCTGAGCTTCAGCTGCGCGTAGGCACCCAGCACCATGAACACCATGATGATGGTCAACGGCAGGTTCTTGAACAGCTCGACGTAAGCACCCGAGACCATACGCAGCGACGCGACCGGCGAGATGCGCATCATCACGAGGATGACGCCAAGAATCGTGGAGAACAACGCCGACCACAGGGTCAGTTCAATGTTCACCAAGAACGCAGCCGGCACATTGTACTGGCTGAACAATGAGATGAACGCTTCCATTATCTCTCCCCCCTCAGTCGGCTCCGGCGGATTGTACTTCGCGTTCGGCGTGTATGCGGTGCCCTTCCGTGTTGTCGGAAATGGCACGCTGCCAAGAACCATCCTGGATCATATCGGCGATGGCGTTGTTGATCTGGGTGGCCAGCTTCGTATCGCCCTTCTTGATGCCGACGCCGTAATACTCCTGGGTGAACGGCTTGCCGACCACGCGCAGACGGCCGCGGGACGCGGAGGCAAGACCAGCCAAAATAATGTCGTCGGTGGTCACCGCATCAACAATGCCAGAGAACAGTGCGGTAGCGCACTCCGCGTAACCAGGCTGCTCCATGAGCTGCACTTCGTTGGCGAACTTCTCCTTGACGGTGACCGCGGAAGTGGAACCGGTCACGGAGCACAGACGCTTGCCATTAAGATCCTCCGGACCATTGATGGAGGTTTCATCCTTACGCACGAGCAGATCCTGACCCGCAACGAAGTACGGTCCGGCGAAGGAGACGACCTTCTTGCGTTCGTCGGTGATGGAGTACGTGGCGACGATGTAATCGACATCGCCATTCTGCAGCATGGCCTCACGCTGCTTCGACGGTGCCTCCTTCCATACGATCTGGTCTTCGGAATAGCCGAGTTTCTTCGCAATGTACTTGGCCACATCCACATCGAAGCCGACATAGGTGCCGGACTTCTTGAATCCCAAACCAGGCTGGTCGAACTTGATACCGACGCGAATCTTGCCATCGGCGTCGTCCGCGCCACAGGCGGACACTGCGAACACGCATGCGCATGCGCAGAAGGTCGCTATAACCCTGCGTAGCATACGCTTCGCCCTCATAGAAAGTTTCATATCGAAAATCCTTCTTCTGTCTTATTCCCGTCAGTCATTTCAGTGGGTGAGAATCTTCGACAGGAAGTCCTTGGCACGATCGGTCTTCGGATTTTCAAAGAAGTCCTCCGGCGTGCTCTGCTCAAGAATCTGGCCGTCGGACATGAACACGACCTTGTCGGCCACCTTGCGCGCGAAGCCCATTTCGTGGGTCACGCACAGCATGGTCATGCCTTCGTGAGCCAGCTCCACCATGACGTCAAGCACTTCATTGACCATTTCCGGATCAAGTGCGGACGTCGGCTCATCGAACAACATGACCTTCGGCTGCATGGCAAGCGCTCGGGCGATGGCGACACGCTGCTGCTGACCGCCGGAAAGCTGCGATGGCATCTTGGAAGCCTGCGAAGCCACTCCCACTCGGGAGAGCAGGTCCATGGCGAGATCCTCGGCCGCCTTCTTATCCATGTGGCGCACCTTGATCGGCGCAAGCGTCACGTTTTCAAGAATGGTTTTGTTGGCGAACAGGTTGAACGACTGGAACACCATGCCGACCTCGGCACGCAGGCTGGCGAGCTCCTTGCCTTCCTGGGGCAATGGCTTGCCATCAATGCGAATATCACCGGAATCAATGGTTTCCAAACGGTTGATGGTGCGGCACATCGTGGACTTGCCGGAACCGGATGGACCGACGATGACCAGCACCTCGCCCTTCTTGACGGTGAGGTTGATGTCCTTGAGCACATGCAAGTCACCGTAATGCTTTTCAACGTGGGTCAATTCGACCAACGGTCGGTCGCTGTCTTCCGTACCCGGCATGATCGGGCGCGTCTCTTGCGTTTCTTTGATATCTGTCATACGGATAGTATATGGAAACCATGTTTCTGCGGCTGTTACCACCCCCTGACGTGCTCGCAAATGTGAGACGACGTTGTCTCAAAATGCATCATAACGCGTTATCGACCGCAATACCGATATCTTGAGCGCCGTACGTGGCAGCTACCACCATCGTGGCAATTCGATAGCCAGCACCGCTATTACGAACAATACAACCACCGCACCGAACACCACTCGTTCGGGCACCTTGGATTTGAAACCATCCACAACGCGACGCCATGTATCACCAATGCTCATGCATACCAACGTAGGAACGCCAAGCAACGAGAAAGAGCCGAACAGGCGAACGCAAGATGAATTTCACCCTACATTCGCCTGTCTTTTACATGCAGATTCGTATGACCATCCGTCACACGATCGCAGCATTTCATCCGCGATCAGCGATTAAGCAATCGCCGGGGCCAAGAGAGCACTCAGAGCACTTTGGAAAGGAACGTCTTCAATCGTTCGCTCTTTGGATGGTTGAAGATCTCGTCCGGAGTGCCTTCCTCCTCGATCACGCCGGCGTCGGTGAAGATCACGCGGGTGGCCACTTCGCGGGCGAAACCCATCTCGTGGGTCACCAGCACCATGGTCATGCCGTCTTCGGCCAGCTCACGAATGACTTCGAGCACATCACCGACCATCTCCGGGTCAAGCGCCGACGTGGCCTCGTCGAACAGCATGACCTTCGGACGCATGGCCAAGGATCGTGCGATGGCAACACGCTGCTTTTGACCGCCAGACAACGAGCGAGGCATGACATCGGCCTTTTCGGCCAATCCCACGGTTTTCAGCAATGCCATCGCATGTTCACGCGCCTGCTCGTCGGTTTCCTTGTGCACCAGTTTCGGCGCAAGCGTGATGTTGTCAATCACGCTCATGTTGTTGAACAGGTTGAAATGCTGGAACACCATGCCAACCTGCTCTCGAACCTGGTCGATGTTCACATGCGGATCACCCAGATCATGACCGTTGACCACGATCTGGCCGCTGGATGCCTGTTCAAGTCCGTTCAGGCAACGCAACATGGTGGATTTGCCGGCACCAGACGGTCCGATGATACAGATCACCTCGCCCTTGCGTACCGTAAGATCGACGCCTTTGATGACTTCCATATGACCATAGTTTTTATGCAGATTCTTGACGTCGATGATCACTTCGCCATCATTGTTGCCGTGATTGCAGTTCTCGCTCATCGATTCACCTTCCTGTCAACGATATTGGCCAGCCATGTGAGGATGGTGATGGCCACGAAGTACATCACACCGACGATCAGCAACGTTTCGGTGACGCGGAAGTTCGCCGCATACAATTGCTGCGCCTGATACAGCAATTCACCAAAGCCGATGGCCAGCAGCAGCGAGGAATCCTTGATCATAATGACCAGCTGGTTGATGATCGACGGCATGGCGATTGCAGTGGCCTGAGGCATGATCACGCGCGCCATGGCCTGATGATGGTTGAGGCCAAGCGAGCGTGCTCCCTCCATCTGACCAGAGTCAACGGACTGCACGGCGCCACGCACGATCTCCGCCAGATATGCGCCGGAATTGAGCGACAACGTCAACGCACCTGCAACCCAAATGTTCACACTGTGTCCGATAAGCTGCGGCACACCGAAATAGAAGAAGAACGCCCACACCAGAATCGGAGTGCCGCGGAACACTGCGATATAAACCTTGGACACGCCTCTCAGAATCTTGTTCTCCGATACTTTCATCAAGCCGAAAGCAACACCCAACGCCAGTGCGATCACAAACGACAGCAACGTGATCAACAGCGTGTTCTTCAGACCAGTCAGCAAAGCCGGCATCGACTGTTTGACCAGACCAAAGAAACCGACCTTCTTCTGCGCCTCACCGTCGGCACCGTTGTCGGTGACCTTGCCGGAAATCGCCTCGACCTGTTCCTTCGCGCCATCGGCACCCAAATACTGTGCGACAATCGTCTCATACTCGCCCGAAGCGATGAGCTTGTTCAGACCATCGTCGATGGCGGCCAGCAGATCGGCGTTCTTGCCTTTGTTCACGGCCATGCCGTATTCACCATGCGGCACCTTCGGAGTCACGATCTTCAAACCGTTGTTTTGAGAAACACCGTAGGCAAGCACCGGATAGTCGTCGAACACGGCATCCGCATTGCCGGATTTGACCATCTCGTACATGGTTGATGACTGGTCCACGGAAGTCACGGTATAGCCGTATTCGCTTGCATGCTGTTTGGCGTAGGATTCGCCTTCCGATCCGGTTTTCGCGACAACGGTCTTACCGTCAAGATCCTTGTAGCTGGTAATACTATCGTTGTTTTCAGCGATGGCCATCTGGATACCGGACTGGAAGTAAGGATTGGAAAAATCGTAGGTCGCCTTGCGTTCGTCGGTGATTGACATGCCTGCGATCACCACATCCACCTGATTGGAGCTCAAAGCCTGCAATGCTGCATTGAAACCCAATGATTGGATGGTGACTTCGAATCCTTCTTCTTGGGCGATGGCACGGATCAGTTCCATATCGATACCGGTCATCTTGCCGTTCTCGCGATATTCGAACGGTGCGAATGTGGTATCGGTACCGACCGCGTAGGTTTTGCCCTTGACTGCGGAGGGATCTCCGACTTCGGCGGCGTTAGCACTAACTGGGGATGCGATGAGTGCACTCACTGCCACAATCAGTATCATCGCCAACGCGAGAAGTCGCATCCAGACACCATGAAAATCATGTTTTTCCAACGATTGCTTCAAATTCATACTACAGATTCAGTTCTTTCTCATAATATTTCAGATACTCATCTTTGCTCCACCATACCGGCAGCAAGAGAAAATAGACAGCGTAAACAATAAAAACAGGCTGTCCTTGCACGGTCTCTCATGCAAAGACAGCCTGTTATCTCAAAGCGAAAACACTATCAGTCTTCGTCTTCTTCCGGATCATAATCAACGCCGGTTTCCGCACGCTGTTCGTCGGAAATCGGAGCCGGGGCGCCGGTCAGCGGATCACGACCGCCGCCAGCCTTCGGGAAGGCGATGACGTCGCGGATGGAGTCGGCGCCAGCCAGGATGGCGGCGGTACGATCCCAACCGAGAGCGATGCCAGCGTGCGGCGGAGCGCCGTACTTGAAGGCTTCAAGCAGGAAGCCGAACTTGTCGGCAGCCTCTTCAGGAGTGATGCCGAGCACATCGAGCACACGATCCTGAATGTCATCACGGTGGATACGCACGGAACCGCCGCCCATTTCGTTACCGTTGCACACGATGTCGTAGGAATCAGACATGGCGTGTTCCGGATCCTTGTCGAAGGTGTCGATCCAATCCTTGGACGGCATGGTGAACGGATGGTGCATGGAGGTCCACTTGGAGTGGCCGACTGCCACATCGTCGTCATCCGGATCGTCGGTGGGCTTGAACAGCGGGAAGTCCACAACCCAAGTGAAAGCGAAATCGTCGGGCTTGAGCAGACCGGCACGATCGGCCAGTTCCACACGCACGGCACCCAGCAGCTCCTGAGCGGAGGTGCGACGGCCTGCTGCGAAGAACACGGCATCGCCGTCTTCTGCGCCAACGGCTTCCTTCAGGCCAGCGCGCTCCTCTTCAGACAGGTTCTTGGCAACAGGTCCCTTGAGCTCGCCGTTCTCAGCGAACACCACGTAGGCGAGGCCCTTGGCGCCGCGCTGCTTGGCCCAATCCTGCCAAGCGTCGAACTGGCGACGAGGCGTGGCCGCACCACCCTTGAAGAGCACCGCACCAACGTACGGAGCCTGGAACACGCGGAACGGCGTGTTCTTGAAGTAGTCGGTCAGCTCGATCAGCGGGTTGCCGAAACGCAGATCCGGCTTGTCGGAGCCGTACTTATCCATGGCTTCCTGCCAAGTGATGCGCTGAATCGGCAGCTGGATCTCATAGCCTGCGGACTTCCAGATGGCGGCGATGACCTTTTCGGCCATGGCCATCACGTCTTCCTGATCCACGAACGCCATTTCCATATCGAGCTGGGTGAACTCCGGCTGACGATCTGCACGGAAATCCTCGTCACGGTAGCAGCGGGCCAGCTGGTAGTAGCGTTCCACGCCGGAAACCATCAGCAGCTGCTTGAGAAGCTGCGGGGACTGCGGCAACGCGTACCAAGAACCTGGCACCAAGCGGGCCGGCACCACAAAATCGCGAGCGCCTTCCGGAGTGGACTTGATCATGGTCGGGGTTTCGACCTCTTCGAAGCCCATCTCTTCCAGAGCGTGGCGAGCAGCCTTCGACATCTGGGAACGCAGCTTCAGATTGCGCTGCATGGACGGGCGGCGCAGGTCGAGATAACGGTACTTGAGGCGAACTTCCTCGCCCGGCAGCTTGTTCTCGGACTCGTTTTCCAACGCGGTGGACACCTGGAACGGCAGCGCGTCAGACTTGGCGAGCACCTCGATGTTTTCCGCCACAACCTCGATCTTGCCGGTGGCCAGATGATCATTCTCGTTACCGTCCGGACGCAGGCGGACCTCGCCCACCACCTGAATCACAAACTCGGAGCGCAGCGGACGTGCCATGTCTTCGTCGTAGATAACTACCTGCACAAGACCGGTGTTGTCACGAAGATCGATGAAGGCCACGCCACCGTGGTCACGACGACGATCGACCCAACCGGAGAGCGTCACCTTCTGACCGACGAGTTCCTCGGTCACTTCGGTTGCATGATGTGTTCTATAAGCCGTCTGGCTCATGCTTCCCCTATTCCTTGTTCTCTAATGATTGAAGTCTTGCGATTTCAGGCTTCTACGGTAACGGTTTGCTGGGCATACACAGTATCCGGCTCCCAAGACTGTGCGTTGGCCGGCTGCTGGTCGCCCGTGATGATGTTCTTGACTTCGTCCGAAGCGTCCTGCGCGGACTTGTCCGCGGGGAACCACACGTATGGGATGCCGAGCTTGTCGGCATACTTGATCTGCTTGCCAAGCTTGGCTGCGGTCGGAGCCACATCTGCCGCGATGCCACGGGCGCGCAGCTGGTTGGCGATTTGGTTGGAAGCGGAACGGTCCTCCTCGTTCCACACGGCCACGAGCACGGAAGCCGGGGACACGCGATTCGCGTGGGCACCGGCGGTGTGCAGCATGTACGAAACCAAGCGGGACAGGCCAATGGACAGGCCCACGCCCGGATACTTCCTGTTGCCCTGCGATGCGAGATTGTCGTAACGACCGCCGGAACAGATGGAACCAAGAGCCGCAGCACCGTCAAGGAACGTCTCATACACGGAACCGGTGTAGTAATCCAGACCACGCGCGATCTTCAAATCAGCGATCACGGAGCCCGGGCGAATACGAGCGGCCTCGTCAACAATCATCGCCAACGTGTCAAGACCCTGACGTGCGAGCACGTACGCCTCGGAATCATTGGCAATGCCATGCTTCTCGCACAGCGTGTCGAACTTGCCGGACAGTTCAGCGCCGTCAGCTGCGGTCAGTTCAGCCAGCTCAAGGCACGCACGTGCCTGATTCTCGTCGGCTCCACAGCCTTCGACCAGCAACTTGGCCACTTCGTCGGCACCGATCTTGTCGAGCTTGTCGATCTCGCGCAGCACACCTTCGATGTCCGTCAGACCGAGTCCACGGTAGAAGCCTTCGGACAGCTTGCGGTTGTTGGCATGCACGGTGGCCTTGGGCAGGCCGTATGCGCGCAGCTCTTCCAAGGCGGAAACCATGACCAGCGGCAGCTCCACCTCATAGTGGTCAGGCAGGTCGCCCGCACCGATCACGTCGATGTCGGCCTGCACGAACTCGCGGAAGCGGCCCTCCTGCGGACGCTCACCGCGCCAGACCTTCTGAATCTGCCAACGCTTGAACGGGAAGGTCAGCGCACCCGAGTGCTCGACCACATACCGGCTCAGCGGCACGGTCAGATCGAAATGCAGACCCAGACGGTCCTCAATCGGAGTGTCGGATTCGTGACCGACCTCCTGCAGACGGGAAAGCAGGTAGATCTCCTTGCTGGTCTCGCCTTTTTTCAGCAAAGAAGCGCCGGTTTCCACCGCTCTCGTCTCAATGCCGATGAAGCCGTTGAGCTCAAAAACCTTCGAAGCGTGTCGATAACACGCTGCTCCACTACACGTTCGGAGGGGAGCCACTCCGGGAATCCTGATATTGATGCACCTTTAGCCACGAAATCAATATAATAGGTGAGGGTTGCGTCAAAGCATGCCGAATTATCGGTATGCGAGGCGTTCCCACTCACTCACTCTATGCTTGTAAGGAGCTGGCCATGGCCGACGAGACTGTCACCGAAACCGAAAACACCGCTGCGACCGAAGAACAGGCAACGACACCCGCACCCGAGGCCAGCCCGGCCACACCGACTCCTGCTTCAATGCCGAAGCCGCATGCGCCCTCCCCCGCCGCTTTCGCTAAGAAGGCCCCCGCGGCCAAGGCCCACGTTGCGGCCCCGGCCGCGCACGCCGCATACTCCGACGCCGACGTCAAGGCCGCTGAAGCCTTCGGCCGCGTGGACGACAACGGCACCGTCTTCGTCAAGGAGGGCGACACCGAACGCGAGGTCGGCCAGTTCCCGGACGCCTCCAAGGAAGAGGCCCTGGCGCTGTACGCCCGTCGTTTCCTGGATCTCAAGGCCAAGCTTGATCTGCTGGCCAGCCGCCTGACCTCTCCCAATGTCAAAGCCCGTGAGATCGACGAGTCCCTGAAGCTGCTGGGCGAGGAGACCTCCGAGCCCGCAGTCGTGGGCGATGTCGCCGCGCTCAAGAAACAGTTCGAGACGCTGAAGACCGCCGGCGAGGCCAAGAAGACCGAACTGTCCGAGGCCCGCAAGGCCGCCGTGGCCAAGGCCGTCGAGGAACGCACTGCCATCGTGGAGAAGGCCGAAGCACTGGCCGCCTCCCTGGGCGACAACACCAACTGGCGTTCCACCGCGGACAAGTTCCGTTCGCTGTTCCAGCAGTGGCAGGATCACCAGCACAATAGCGTCCGTCTCGACAAGGCCGACGCCGACGCCCTGTGGTCCCGTTTCTCCTCCGCCCGCACTACGTTCAACAGCGCCCGCCGCAAGTGGGCCCAGGGCCGCGATGAGGAGCGCAGCAACGCCAAGGCCGCGAAGGAGGCCATCATCGCCGAAGCCGAGGAGATCAAGGATTCCACCGCTTGGGTGGAAAACCTCCCGCAAGTTCAACGAGCTGATGGATCGTTGGAAGAAGGCCGGTCGTGCGGGCCGTCGTGATGATGACGCGCTGTGGGCACGTTTCCGTGCTGCGGCGGACACGTTCTTCAACGCCCGTCAGGCCGATCGCGAGCAGATTAGCTCGTCCGAAAAGGAAAATCTCGCCAAGAAGGAAGAACTGCTGACCAAGGCTGAGGCTTTGGTGCCGGTCAAGGATGAGAAGGCCGCCAAGCAGGCTCGCCAGGCATTGGCCGCCATTCAGGAGGAGTGGGACCAGATCGGTTACGTTCCGCGCGATGACATGCACCGCATCGAAAGCCGTCTTGATGCTGTCGACAAGCAGATCAAGGCTGTTGAGGATGCCGCCTGGAAGCAGTCCGATCCGGAAGCCGACGCCCGTAAGTCCTCCTTCGAGGAGCAGCTCAACGCACAGCTCGCCGAACTTGACGCCCAGATCGCCGCTGAGTCCGATCCGAAGAAGAAGGCCAAGCTTGAGGCGGAGAAGGCCACCAAGGAGCAGTGGCTGAACGCCATCAAGTAATGACGCTCCCATAGAGCGATACGGTTGTGGTTCCGCTTGGAAGCGGGCGGAACCACAACCGTCCAGCTGATGGATAGCTGGACGAATAGGCATATGTAAAAAAGACCGGTGGGTTTCATGACATTCCATCATGAAACCACCGGTCTTTTTGCATACGCGTTGCCGGGGTTCTTACCCCGGCAACGTTGGAAATCAGTTCTGCGACTGCGCGGAATCAGCCGGTTCCGTCGATGCCGTCGGTTCAGTGGCGGCATCGGTTTCAGCGGCCGTTTCGGTCGCCTCCGCCGGATTATCCTTCTGGTTCGGCTCTTCGAAGGCCTCGCCGGTGAACGTGAACTCACCCAGAATGCCTTCGCCTTCGGCGTCCACCTTCACGCGCTGGCCATCTTCGAGGTCGCCCATCAGGATCTTCTCCGAAATGGCGTCCTCGATGTCGCGCTGGATCACGCGACGCAGCGGACGGGCGCCCAGCAGCGGGTCGAAGCCCTTCTGTGCGAGCAGATCCTTGGCCGCGTCGGTCAGTTCGAGCGACATGTGACGGTCGAACAGACGGTCGTTGAGCTGCTTGACATCCAAGTCGACGATCTGGCGCACCTGCGGTTCGGTGAGCTGCTTGAACACGATGATGTCATCCAGACGGTTCAGGAACTCCGGACGGAACTGCTGCTTGAGTTCGGCGGAGACCTGTTCCTTCATGCGCTGGTAGCTCGATTCGGTGTTCGTGCCCAGGTTGAAACCGGTGTTGGCGGCCTTGGCGATGTCACGAGTGCCGAGGTTGGTGGTCAGGATGATGATGGTGTTCTTGAAGTCCACCTTGCGTCCCTGGCCGTCGGTCAGATGGCCATCGTCCAGCACCTGCAACAGCGTGTTGAAGATGTCCGGATGGGCTTTTTCGATTTCGTCGAACAACACCACGGAGAACGGCTTGCGACGCACCTTTTCGGTAAGTTCGCCGCCTTCTTCGTAGCCGACGTATCCCGGAGGCGCACCGAACAGGCGCGACGCGGCGTACTTTTCGGAGAATTCCGACATGTCCACGCGGATCAGCGCATCCTCATCGTCGAACAGGAATTCGGCGAGAGCCTTGGCCAGCTCGGTCTTACCAACGCCGGTCGGGCCAGCGAAGATGAACGAGCCAGCCGGACGCTTCGGATCCTTCAATCCGACGCGTGCGCGACGGATGGAACGGCTCAATGCGGACACAGCCTCATCCTGACCGATGATGCGCTTGTGCAGTTCGCTCTCCATGCCCATGAGCTTCTTGGACTCGGCC
>ENA-OPZZ01000717-OPZZ01000717.1-human-gut-metagenome-genome-assembly--contig:-NODE-717-length-24457-cov-7.716934_pt1 | contig 24457 bp, 28 predicted proteins | sample MGYA00242487_ERZ504511 | MGnify/ENA primary metagenome ERZ504511 (study PRJEB26092, sample SAMD00036241) | human gut metagenome | host: Homo sapiens | study: EMG produced TPA metagenomics assembly of... | reverse complement strand
GAAGATAGAAAGGTGGTGATATGTATGAAGATCATTTCTCAAAATAAAAAAAGCACATCATGATTATTTCTTGTTAGATACTTATGAAGCAGGTATTGAATTAAAAGGAACTGAAATTAAATCTGTGCGTTTAGGAAATGTGAATTTAAAAGATTCTTTTGTCAGAATTAAAAATGATGAGGTTTATGTAGAAAACATGCATATCGCTCCTTACGATCATGGAAACATCTTTAATCATGAAGCAAGAAGAACAAGAAAACTCTTGCTTCATAAAAAAGAAATCCTTAAAATAACTAATAAGTTAAAAGAAGGTGGCTTAACCGTTGTACCTACTAAAATGTATTTTAGTGGTTCTAAAGCTAAATTAGAAATTGCGCTTGCTAAAGGAAAGAAACTTTATGATAAGCGTAATGATTTAAAAGAAAAAGCGGCAAAAAGAGATATCGAAAAGTCTCTTAAAAATTACTACTAATCTGGGGATGTCTTGGATTCGACAGGGGTATGTTTGACCTTAGCTGCAGTCGTTGGAGTACGTTAAACTCAAACAAAAAATAACTGGAAACAGACAAACTAATTACGCTTTCGCTTAGTCGACATAGACATGAAAGCTGCTAACATTGAGTGAGCCTATAGCTTTTTGTTAGTATTATAACTTTTAGGATAAGGGTTGAAGGAGTCTTGACTTTAACCACGAAAATTTAAAGAATCGCTTGGTGTAAAATTGTTCATTGATTGTAGCCAAGTTAAATGATTCAATGGACTAAACTGTAGACGCTTTGGAGGAATTGCTTTTGGACAGGGGTTCGATTCCCCTCATCTCCACCAAAATTAAGAGTTAAAATGGATGTCATCGAAAAAATACCGATGAAATCAACGTTTTTTAAGATATTTTAAACAATCAAAAAATAGCGATTTACGTGGATGTCACCCATATAAAAGGGTGTCACTACCTAAAAATCGCTATTTTTTACTTCAAAGATGAGGCAAAATGGATGTCATTAAAAGAAAGCAGGGAACCAAATGAAATTTTATATTAACAACAATGAATTAAGTGAAAAAGTATTTTGGAGAACACTAGAATCATTAGTAAGTCCAATGCAAAGAGTACATATCTTGGATGGGATGAAAGTGAAGATTGCCGATTATTTATGTTGGATTGAAATAGTGTAATGATTTTAAAAGCGAATATGAATGATAAGATAGTAGATCAAAAGATTTACTATCTTTTTTTACGAAAGAAGGTGGTACAATGAAAGAAATAATCATATCTATTGTTTCAATGCAAATTGGTTCATTTATAGGAATTGCTACAATGTGCTTTTTTCAAGTCAATAAAGGTAATGGTAGCTCTGATAAGCAATAAATACAAGTATAGACTTTGTACAAATTTAATGATGATAATGAGTAGAGGAGATGAGAATATATGAAAAAAAGCAATATTATAGTTTTAGCATTATCTACACTGTTGGTTGTTTGTAATGCACTACCAATGAACAACCATGTAGAAAACAAAAAACGAAATAGTTATTTCACAAAAAGAGGCATCAAAAAGAAATCAAAGAAAAAAGATGTATCCAAAGATGAAAACAATGAAAGTGATAAAACTGTAAATGATACATCCAAACAAATAGCAGAAGAAAATACGATTCAGGAAGATCAAGAATCTGTAAAAAGTGATGTGCAAACTCAAGAGAAAACGAGTAATCAAAAAACTAATGAAAATAAAACACAAAAGAAAGTTGAAACAAAACAAACACCAATACAGCCTGTTGAAAGTAATCAGCCTTCTTCTGTAACACCAAGTCAGCCAGCATCAAGTGGAAATACTGCTAATGCACAACAACCTCAAAAGGAAGAACAAACAAAGATTTTAAGAGTGACATATTGGGTTAAATGTGATTGTGGAAAAGAATTGACACATTCGATAGATTATAAAGATTACGAGTCTTACTATAATAGCAACGATTACTCAGTAAAGATTTTAATTAACCAATTATTAGATGAAGGACATTGTGCAGGAAATGAAGAAGTATGTGGTGCTTCGCATTATCGTTATGGCACAAATGAAAATTGGATTTACAATTAAATCAATGAAGCAAATAAAATAGAAACATGATAGAATTAAATGCGGATAAAGAATAAGTAAATAGTTTATCATAGATAATTACTGAAAAATTCAAAATATTACCAACAATTTTTATAAAAATCTCTCATTCTTTATCCATTTAATATTATAAGCAGGCAGGTCGATATGATCTGTCTTTTTTGTTGGAGGAATATATGTATTTAAATAAATGGGTATTCAAGCCATAGGACAATCGAAAGATTGTCCTTTTTACATTTAATAAGCAAAAGAAGTAGGGCAATGTTTAAAACTTGCATTGCAAACAATAAATAACAGGAGAAAAAGTAAAATGAAAAATAAACTTTCTAAACTATATAAGATTTTTTTGGCAATAGGAATGGTATTTTCAATGTGTTTCAATACGCTTGGAATGAGTGTCGTAAATGCTTATGATCCATCCGTTCCTAAAGAATTTACAAGAGTGAAAAATATCAAGTATCCAGAGTGGTGGGGCAGAAAGATTCCATCCATTGCTTCATGGTCAACGTATTCATGTAAATATGATGGAAAATGGGCTTTCTGTTTGGAAGCAGAAAAGAAAACACCTGCAAGTGGTAAATATCCTGCACAGGTCATTGAAAATAATGAAAACGTAAGAAAGCTACTTTATTATGGCTTTGGAGGTCCGGCAGCCTATGGTGAATTTGCTGCGGATACTGATCTAAAGACAGCTATCTGTCCAGATGACCCTCTTACAAATGATGATATCAAATATCTTTTGACACATATCTTTTTAAGTGGCGCTTATTCAGGACAATGGAAAGGTTTTGATGAAAACTTGTTCAACCAAACATTCGGAAGTAATTATGGTACAAATATCATGAACATCTATCGTCGAATCATTTCATTACCTGATCCAGGTAATGGTGTTTCTTGGGAAGGCAACAAGTCAGGAAACAGAGCATTATTTAAAGCAAGCTATGATAAGACAAATAATCAACAAGTCACAAATACTGTGAAGTTAAATGGTGCTTCATCTGCTGAAGTGAATATCCCATTGGCTTCAAATGTGACAATTCACATTGCTGGAACTTCTGCAACACAAACAGGTGGTACTGCAAAAGTCTATGGCGGACAAAGCTTTTATTTCACAGCACCATGTCAAAATTCACCATCAAATTTTGTGAGTGACAATGTATGTGGAAACGGATGTGAACGATTTACAGCGTTAGCTATTCATGATGGAGGTGCTGGAACTCAAGCACAAGGAACTTGGAATATGGATCCTGATGATGCACGTCTATATTTAAATATTGAATGGCTTGATTTCGGTTCTTTAGAATTGACTAAAAAGAATACAAACCAAGACCTTATTGATGGTGCAAAATTCAATATCAAATCTGTTTCATATGATGGTTATAATGAAAATACTGTTGTAAAAAATGGAAAGATTAAAGTTAATGATCTATTGGTTGGAACTTATGAAGTCAAGGAAACAGAAGCACCTCATGGATATCTTTTAAATACAGATACTTTTACAGTCAAAGTAGAAAAAGATAAGACAACAGTATTGAGTGTTACAGATGATGAACCTAAAGGAAATATTGATTTCCAAAAAGAAATCGATACTTCTAAAACAAATGGTCTAAAAGGTGATGCTACTGCTGAAGGTGTAACTTTTGAATTACACGCAAGTGAAAAGATTACAAATCAGGCTGGAACAAAAACTTACTATGAAAAAGGTGCATTGGTATCAAGCAAGAAAACAGATGCCAATGGAAAGATTGCTTGGAGTGAATTGCCATTAGGAAAATATTACATTCAAGAATCAAAAACAAATGACTCATTGGTCTTCAATGATGCAAAGATCAGTGTATCAATCGATTATGAAGGACAAACAGTTTCAAAAGTATCAAGAAGTGCAAAAGGTACTAACAGAGTGAATATGCAAAAGATCCAAGTTTTCAAGTCAGGAGAAAAAGACAGCATTTCAGGTCTTGTAAAAGGATTACAAGGAGCAGAGTTCACGTTCAAATTGTACAGTGAAGTTAACCATGTCGGATGGGACAATGCTACAACTTATGCAGTCATCACAACTGATTCAAATGGTAAAGCAAATACACCATATCTGCCTTATGGAAAATATATCGTCAAAGAAACAAAGACACCTAAAGATTATATTACAGCACCAGATTTCACAATTTCAGTAACAGATGATTACAGTGAATATAAAGATGTTGAACAGGTAAAACGTGTCAATGTGAATAACCGACCATTTTCATCACAACTTAAGATTATTAAATTAGATGCTGAATCAGGAAAGAAAGTCACATTAAATGGTGCATCATTTAAAATCAAAGACTCAAAAGGAAACTATGTTGTACAAAAAGTTGGCGGAAAAAAATATGACACATTTACAACTAATTCTAAAAACGTTGTTACAGTAAAAGACAGCGAAGAAGGAACAGTAACACTTCCTTTACAATTAGATGCAGGAGATTATTCTATCGAAGAAGTAGAAACACCTAAAGGCTTCTTGCAACTAGAACAACCTGTGAAATTCACAATTACAAATACAAGAGATTATGACAAGGATGAGGATGAAGATCCAATTCTAACTGTGAAAGTTAAAAATGCACAGCCAAAAGGAAAAATCATTTTAACAAAGACAGACAAGGCTACAAATGAAGCACTAGCTGATGTTGAATATGAATTAACTGCCAAAGAAAATATCTACAGTGCAGTTGATGGTAGTTTACGCTATGCAAAAGGAGCTACTGTTGCCAAAGGAAAAACAGATGCCAATGGAAAACTTGTCATTGATTCGCTATTCATGGGCAAATATGAATTAAAGGAAACTTTAACAAATAAAGGATATGTGCTTTCAGAAAAGGTACATCAAATCAATCTTGAACAAAAAGATCTAACAACTAAAGAATATGTCATTACAAAGAATGTAACGAATATCGCACCTCATGGTGAAATCCATGTACAAAAAAGAGACAGAGATACATTAGAAGATCTTTCAGGTGTTACTTTCCAATTAACAGCAAAAGAAGACATCTATTCACTTGATGGAAGAAATACACTTCTTTATAAAAAAGGTGAAGCTGTTTCAATGGATATTTCAGAAAACGGATATTATGTGACTAATGAATTAGGTGAAATTCATATTTCAGGACTACCACTTGGAAAATATGAATTGAAAGAAGTACAAGAATTAGAAGGATATGTTAAAAACAATAAGGTCTATGACATTGACTTAAGCTATGATCACACAGATAAGATCATCTATTCAAAAGAACTTGATGTTCTTAATAAAAAGACAGCAACTGAAATTTCAAAAGTTGATGCAACTAATGAAAAAGAACTTGAAGGTGCAAAACTTTCATTAAGAGATGAAGAAGAAAACCTTATGGAAGAATGGACATCAACAAAAGATGTTCACATTATCAGAGGTCTTGTATCAGGTAAAAAATATATCTTGCATGAAGATCTTGCACCATTAGGATATGCAACAGCAAGTGATGTAACATTTACAGTAAATGAAGATGGAAGTGTGACTAAAGTTAAAATGAAAGATGAAATCACAAAGGTAGATATTTCAAAAGTAGATGCAACAACAGGAAAAGAAATTGAAGGAGCTAAACTTACCTTAAAAGACAAGGAAACAGGTGAAGTAGTTGAATCATGGACTTCTGGAAAAGAACCACATCGAATCGAAGGATTAACTGTTTCAAAAACTTATGTGCTTCATGAAGATTTAGCACCTGCAGGTTACAATGTTGCAAGTGATGTTGAATTTACAATCTCTGATACAGGAGAAGTTCAAAAAGTAGTTATGAAAGATGAAGCAAAACTTGTTGTAAAAACAGGTGATGATACAGACTATAAATCATTGAGTGCGTTACTAATTGCCAGTGGATTATTAATTGCAGCAGTGATTTGTAAAATCAAAAGAGGTAAAGATGAATAGGAATCAGAAGGTAATGTTTATGCTGTTAGTCATTTTCATTACCTATTTTCTTTACATTGTCTATAAATATTGGATTGCAGATATTGAATGGTTTCCATTTAAGAATATCTGTCTGTAACAAAGAAAAATAATTTTGAAGGAGGTGATGACTATAAGATGAAAATGAACAGTTTGATTTCATGGGTAGGTGGAAAGAAGTCTATTAGAGATCTAATCTATGCAAGATTTCCACAAAACTATGGAAGATATATTGAAGTGTTTGGTGGAGGAGGGTGGGTACTGTTTGGAAAAAAGCCAGATAAGTTTGAGGTCTATAATGACTTCAATAACAACCTTTCAAATATGTTTGCGGTTGTAAGAGATCAGCCATTGGCTTTTATTCAGGAACTTGGTTATCTTCCTGAAAACGGAAGAAATATCTTTAATCTTTATAAAGAAATTATAACCAAGCAAAGAGTGGAAGATAAATTTTTACAGGAAGAAATGGAAAAGGTAAAGGTTTATTTTACCGAGCTTCAGCAAGAAGAAATCATGGAAATCATGAATCAAGAACGAATTGAAAAACAGGATGTAAAACTTGCTGTTGCATTTTTTAAGCTTGTCAGATATTCCTATGGTTCAGGGTGTAAAACTTTTGGATGTCGACCTTACGATGTACGTAAAGCATTTAATACAGTCTGGCAAATCAGCGACAGATTAGCAAATACAGTTATAGAAAACAAGGATTTTGAGGCACTGATTATTCAATATGATCGATTAGATGCCTTTTTTTATTTGGATCCTCCCTACTATGAAACGGAAGGACATTATTCTGTCGTATTCACAAAGGAAGATCACATTCGCTTAAGAGACACCTTAAAGAAAATACAGGGGAAGTTCCTGCTTTCATACAATGACTGTGAATTTATACGAGATCTGTACAAGGATTTTTATATTGAAGGATTTTCAAGAATCAATAATATGGCTCTTCGTTATGATAAGAGTTCACAGTTTCCAGAAGTGTTGATTTCCAATTACAATCCTATGAAGAATTCAGGAATACAGAAACAGCTTGATTTATTTGAGCAGGATGGAGGTGATGAAAATGATGAATGAGTATCAGATGAAACTTGAGGAAGGGAATAAAGTGACCCTTCCTGAAAGTTTAGTTAACAAGTTGCTGTTAAGAAAAGGTGAAACAGTCTGTTTGATTCAGGAAGATGGTATCAAGGACAAGTGCTTTAAAGTAACTGCAGAAAATGAAAAAGAACTGTTCGATGAAGATTTTTACTGCATTCCCAAAAGGGTATTTGATATGTGTCATTTGGATTATGAAAGTATTCAAATCATCGTTGAACAGGGACAAATGGTCATTACCAATCCACAGTATGTGTTGAGCTATTTAGGAAAAGATATGATTACCTGTCTTTTAAAGCAAAATGTGGATTTAGGATTATTTGCAAAGGATCTTGTAGATTTATTAAATGAACAGACAATCGAAGAAGCTGTTTAGAAAAGGAGGAAACAATGGTACAAATTTTAAAGAATAAAAAAGTAAAGGTCATTATCTGTTTGATGATCATCTTAATAATGCTTGTATTAACAATGAAACAGTCTTATGCGGCAGGAGATGTTTCAAGTGTTATTCAGCAGGCTTGGAAACAAATGGAGTCGCAGATTAAAAATATTGTCAACAATGTTGTGTTTCCTGTTATTGATATCATACTTGCTGTCTTTTTCTTTGCTAAACTTGCAATGGCATATTTTGATTACAGAAAACAAGGACAGTTTGATTGGACAACACCAGCAATACTGTTTGCATGTTTAACATTTTCCTTGATTGCACCAAACTATATCTGGAAAGTCCTATAGAGGAATAGATTATGTTTTTATGGGATTTTGTCGCAGATAAGGTCATGGGTCAGATCGTTGACTGGATCTACAGTAAGTTACTTGAATTTTTAGGTGAATTCTTTGGCATGATGGGATCAATGGGAGCTGATCTGTTTGACTATGACTTTGTAAGAGCCATTATTGAACTGTTTAGACTTTTTGGATGGGCGCTGTTTGTTTCAGGAATGGTCGTTGCAGTATTTGAAATTGCTGTTGAATATCAAAGTGGTCGTGGCAGTATCAAAGATGCCTGTCTTAATGCTATGAAAGGGTTTATGGCTGTGTCTTTGTTTACTGTATTGCCTGTAGAATTATATAAGTTCTGTATTTCTTTGCAGGTAACCATGTCCAATGGACTTGCTAAACTTGTAGGAAGTCAGTCCGTAGGTGATTCAGCAATTAAGTCACTGTCGTATATGCAAAAGCTGTCGCTTGGAACGGTATTGCTTATCTTTTTGCTGATTATGATGGGCTATTCCATTATCAAAGTGTTCTTCGCAAATCTAAAAAGAGGAGGTATCCTTCTAGTAATGATTGCAGTAGGATCGCTTTATATGTTTTCAATTGTGCGTGGCTATACAGATGGCTTTATTCAATGGTGCAAGCAGATCATCGGTATATGTCTTACCGCATTTTTACAGGCAGTTATTTTAATTGCAGGTCTGGGTGTTATGAAAGAAAACTGTCTTTTAGGAATAGGATTGATACTGGCAGCAAGTGAAATTCCACGAATTGCAGGACAGTTTGGGCTTGATACAAGCATGAAAGCAAATATCATGTCTACTGTTTATGCGGCTCAGTCAGCTATGAATATTACAAAAACTATTATGAACAGAAGCTAATAATCATCTTGCATTTTTCCTGCTTATTTGGTATTTCTGTTGTAGGAGGTACAGCATGACTATCGAAGAACTGAAAAAATATAAATGGTTTGTTGCAACATGCAAGTATGAAGGTATCGTTGGGAAAAAGCATTGTTTTACATATGATGTTGATAATTTAAATACAAATTTGTTAAGTGGAATGATTTTAGTTGATGATGAACTTGTAAAAGAAACAGAAGAAAAGGGTGTCTGGCAGGACTGTGTTTTTGATGCGATTTGTGATGAAAAAGTTCAAATCGTACAGCAATGTTCAAAGCCAATCATTCTTTATGAAGAAGTTCCAGAATATGATGAGTGGGTGAATCTGTTATTGTATCGCTATCTTGAACAGCATTATTATGAAAAGAAATGGATGACCTATATACAGGTCGATAGAAAAATGAATGATGAAATGAGGTTGAGCTAAAATGTATATGTATCCCGATAATTTAAAAGGGAAGGCAACATTATGGCTATGGTATTTAAGAGATATTGGAATCGTAGGTGTGGGGGCAATCATTGGAGTGATTGCCATTTCTCATGCCAATTTTTATATGCCAATGGCATTAGTAGGGTGCTATGCTTTTTTAACTATCCGTATGGCTGATACCAGTATCTTTGATTTTTTATCATATGCCTTTGCCTTCTTTATATTTTCACAACAGCTATATAAATGGCATTTTACAGGTGAAATAAAAACACCCTTGAATACAGAAAACAGGAAAAAGAAATGGAGGCTATGATGAAAAGAAAGAAGAAAACAGAGAAGAAAGATACCGTGAAAAAGAAAACAAAGAAAAATAAAAAAGTATCCAGTACAAGGATGCTAATCAATACTAAGACGATTACCGATTACAGTTTAAAACTGTTTAATGGAGAGGAAGTCGTCTTTTTTGTTGTTCAGCCACAAAATCTTTCTGTTATGTCAAAAGAAAACATAGGTGCAAAAATATTTGCACTTACAAATGTTGTAAAAGGACTAAATGATATTGAAATTATCTGTCTGAACAGTCGAGATAATTTTGAAGAAAACAAATATTTTCTGAAAAAAAGAATTCAGGAAGAAACAGAAGAAGTTGTTATCAAGCTTCTTAAAGAAGATCTGTATCATTTGGATAAGATTCAAACACAGACAGCAACAGCACGACTTTTCCTGATCGCTGTTCGTATAAAACCTGATGATCAGTTAGAAGTACATTCTTTGATCCATCGTATTGAAAAACTCATTCGTATGCAAAATATCTCTGTAACACGAGCAGATAAGGAAATGATTAAAAGAATGTTGGCTGTCTATTTTGAACAGAATGTTACGACAAGTCAGTTTGAAGATTATGATGGAAAGAGGTGGTATGATGGTGTTCAATAAATTATTTGGTAAATTCAAAAAGGCTGAAGTTGAAGATGAAGAAGAAATCAAGGTGCAGGATTATCTTGATATGATTGCACCTTCAACAATACGTTTCTATACAGAATATTTTATTTGTGGCAACAGCTACAGAAGTGTCTGGGCATTACGAGAGTATCCAACCTCTACAGATGAACAGGCACTTTTACGTTATATGGGTGAAAAAGACGGAATCACCTTGCATATTTATGCCAGACAGGTCACTTCTGCAGAAGAAAAGAAGATCATTGGGAATGCAGCTAATAAAAACAGGCTCAGACAAAGCAATACGCAAGATCTAAAAGAAACAGTAACTGCTCAAAGCAATCTTAATGATGTTATTGAACTGATTGCCAATATGCATCGAAACAGAGAACCACTTGTTCACTGTGCTGTTTATTTTGAGTTGATTGCTGACAGCTATGATGAACTTAAACTTATTCAGACTGAAATGATGACAGAACTTGTGCGAAGCAAGTTGAATGTTGATCGTCTTCTTTTAAGACAGAAAGAAGGATTTCTAGCGGTTACTCCATCGGGATATGATGGATTCAAGGAGCAGTTTGAACGTGTTCTTCCAGCATCAAGTGTTGCAAATCTTTTTCCATTTAACTATTCAGGTAAGACAGATCCGCATGGAATCTATATAGGTCACGATAAATTTGGAAGCAATATTATTGTTGATTTCAATGAAAGAAGTGACGACAGAACAAATGCAAATGCTCTTATTCTTGGAAATTCAGGACAGGGAAAATCATATCTTTTAAAACTTTTACTGTTGAATTTAAGAGAACAGGGAATGTCTTTAATAACGCTAGATCCTGAACATGAATATGAAGAAGTAACCTATAATCTTGGCGGTATTTTTATTGATATGATGGCAGGACGATATATCATTAATGTTCTTGAACCAAAACAATGGTCAGAAGATATAGAAGATTCAGGCGAAGATGATGTTCCTGTTGCATTTAAACAATCAACGGTTCTTGCACAGCATATTTCCTTTTTAAAGGATTTTTTCAAGACATATAAGGCGTTTACAGAAGAGCAAATCGATACGTTAGAAATTATGTTGGTAAAGGTCTATCAAAGATTCAACATTAATGAAAAGACGGATCTTAGTGTTCTAGAACATGACGACTACCCTATATTGAGTGATCTCTATGATTACATTGATGAAGAATACAAACATTACAACACAAACAGAAATAACATTTATACAAGAGAATCACTGCGTGAAATATTGCTTTTATTAAATTCAATATGTGTGGGAAGTGACAGTCGTTTCTTTAATGGGCATACCAATATTCATTCACAAAAGGTTGTGACTTTTGGTGTTAAGGATCTTTTACAGGCAAATAAGTCTTTAAAAGATGCGATGCTTTTTAATATCCTTTCCTATATGTCCAATGAGCTGTTGAAAAGAGGGTATACAGTAGCTTCAATCGATGAACTTTATCTTTTTTTAACAAATACAACAGCAGTAGAATACATTAGAAATTTTATGAAGCGTGTTCGAAAAAAGGAAAGTTCTGTTATTTTAGCTTCTCAAAATCTGGAAGATTTCAATATTGAAGGAATCAGAGAACTAACAAAACCATTGTTTTCAATACCAACACATACGTTCCTGTTCAATGCAGGAAATACGGATGCAAGATTTTATATTGATACGTTACAGCTTGAAGAAAGTGAATATGAACTTATTAAATATCCGCAAAGAGGTGCCTGTCTTTATAAATGTGGAAGTGAAAGATACAACCTTATTGTTCATGCACCAGATTATAAATCAAAACTGTTTGGTGATAAAGGCGGAAGATAGGATGATGAATATCCATGAAAAGTCAGCGTTTTGGAATAGAAATAGAAATGACAGGTTTAACAAGAAGAAGCGCTGCTTTGATTATTGCTAAACATTTTGCTACAGGTTTTAGGCATGAACGTGGTGTATATGATACCTATTCTGTCTGTGATCAAGACGGAAGAAAATGGAAAATTGTGCGAGATGCCAGTATTACACCGCAATGTGGAAATCGATTTGATTATGATCCTGATTATAAAGTCGAGGTTGTTTCGCCTATCTGTCATTATGAAGATATTGAAACGATACAGAGCATTGTTCGTGAATTAAGAAGGAATGGTCATGCTAAAGTCAATGAAAGCTGTGGAATTCACATTCATGTGGATGCTTCAAAACACACTGCCAGATCATTAAGAAATATTGCAAATATTATGTATTCAAAAGAGGATCTTATCTTTAAAGCTTTAAAGGTAAGACCGCAAAGAGAAGTACGATTCTGTAAGAAAATAGATGATGATTTTTTAGAAATACTCAATCGAAAAAAGCCAAAGGATATTGAGGAAGTTGAAAATCTCTGGTATGACGGAAATACCAGCAGAAAATACGAACACTATGATGATTCGAGGTATCATGCCTTAAATTTTCATAGTGTTTTTTCAAAAGGAACAATAGAATTTCGGATGTTTAATGGAACACTTCATGCAGGTGAAATCAAGACCTATATCCAGTTTTGTTTGGCAATATCTCATCAGGCATTGGTTCAAAATAAGGCAAGCAGAGTTAAGACACATTCGTCTAATGAGAAATATACGTTCAGGACTTGGCTTTTACGACTTGGACTTATTGGCGATGAATTTAAAACAGCACGACATCATCTTTTAAAAAATCTAGATGGATGTATTGCATGGAAAGATCCACAACAGGCAGTTATGCAAAGAGAAAGATTGCAAAGTGCACAGGAAACAAATAATGAATCATTGGAAGATGTTCAAGAAGAACTTGGAATGCACATGCAACAGATGTAAAGGAGGAACAGAAAAGAATGAAATATTATGTGGCTTATGGCAGTAATTTAAACAGGGAGCAGATGGCACACAGATGTCCAGAGGCTAAACTGGTTGGAACAGGTATGTTGTCAAATTATGAAATGGTGTTTAGAGGAAATAAAAGTAATGCAGTTGCGACTGTAGAACCAAAAAAGGGAATGGAAGTACCTGTAGGTATTTGGGAAATTTCAGAAAACGATGAGCATTTCCTTGATCGCTATGAAGGTTATCCACACCTCTACGAAAAGAAAAATTTGAGAATTTCTAATGGAACAATTACAACTGAGGCGATGGTTTATGTGATGAATGTTGGTTATGAATATGGAGTACCAGGTAAGGAATACTATGAAATAATCAAGCAAGGATATAAGGACTGTTCTCTTGATGAAAAGTATTTAGATGAGGCTGTTGAAAAAATGAAAGAAACTGTTTTAAATCAAACAGAAGCAGCAATGTATCCTTATGGTTATAGAGATGTCAGACAGTAATGAAAACAAAACTTATAAAGTTAGCTCTGTCTTTTTTTAGCAGTGATGATGGCAGGAAGTTTGTCAGAAATGTAGCTGTTGTTATTATTTCACCTTTTGTTGCTATTACTGTTTTAATTGGTGCTATTTTTTCAGATGGTATTTCATTCAATCACAATCTTGTAACGGATCTGTTTGAAGGCAATCCAATTAGTGAACTTACAGGTGAAATGAAGCAATATGTTCAGGAAATACAGGATGGACTTGTGTTGATTGACAGTCATATTGACAAAATTAATCAGACTTTTACAAATGGATCATCGCTTAATATTTATCAGGTCAAAGGGTATTTTATTGGTTATATGGTTTCTTCACAGCATAAAGTATTTTCAGATGAAATGGCAGAGGCATGGGTCAACAGTTTTACAGAGGGTGAAGAAGTCAAAGTCCCTACTTCTGTAAACGCCGTCATCTATGCCAGTCTAGAAAAGAACCTGAATGAAAAACTGCTGAAAGATACAAAAAAGTCAATGGAAACCTGTTATGGTGCATTGATTGGAAATGACGGAAAAACAGTCACAACACTTTCCAAAGAGCAGATGGATGAACTGATTAAAAATATGCCTGAAGATACAAGTGAAATCAGAAAGAAAATAGTGATGCAGGCTGCGGATGCTGTTGGAAAGATACCTTATTACTGGGGTGGTTCTGCCAAGTGTGCAGGATATGATGGTAATGATTTTGGAGTAACTGTTGCCCCAGACAGCAAAGGAAGAAATAAAAAAGGACTGGATTGTTCACATTTTGTAGACTGGGTCTATTGGACTGTTATGAACAATAATCTTGGCAATACAAATACATCAGGACAGATAAAAATGTGCAAGAAAATAGCAAAGCAAGATCTCAAAGCGGGGGATCTTGCCTTTTTAATTAACAAATCAGGAAAGACAACTCATGTGGGAATCTATGCAGGAAAGAATGCAAAAGGTGAAGCTGTGTGGATACATGAAAACAGTAACGACAGTAATGTTGCTATGAATACTGTGTCTTACTGGAGTGGTTATTACAGACTGAATATGATGGAAGGAAGATAGCGATGAATGAACAAAATGAATTTATAAAGAACTACTTGCATACAGAATATGTTGGCTGTTTAAAAACAGATCATGAAAAATGTATAGATCTTCAGTATGAAGAAATTGGAAACTTTGTACAGAATGCAGGGATGTTTGGTAATCTTGAAATCTCTATAAAGCACAATGGCTTGGTACTGTTTGATACAAATGGCATTTATATCAACAAGGTGTTTCCTAATACAGAATATTCCAGAGATTATCTTATGGAACTTATCAATTCTGTTGCGATGCAACTTCAAAGTGATTTCGATGATGGAGATATAGGACATCCAACAGGCAAAGTCAATGAGTTTATTAAAGAAAATTTTCAAGTTGATCTGTTGAATATCGAACAGGAAAATAAAATAAATTTTAGTTTGCAAATGTAAGGAGGTGAGGAAAATGAATCAAGATAAAATTAAGGAAATCAGACAGAAATATCCAAAGGGAACAAGGATCATGCTCAATTCTATGGACGATCCTCACCATCCTGTACCCTCTGGAACATTAGGAACTGTAGAAACAGTTGATGATATTGGAACAATCCATATGAAGTGGGATAATGGACAAAGTTTAGGTCTTATCGTAGGTGAAGACAGCTTCTATGTTATTGAAAGTGTTCAAAATCAAGAGAAAATACGAGAAGCCGATGAAAAAATACGTGTACTCGTTGTTGAGCCAATGAAAGAACCAAAGGTTGAATATATAGAAAATACATTGGATGATATGCAAAGAGTTGTTGGTGGTCTGATTGAAGAAATCAACTTGAATGATAATACTGTTCTTGTCTGTAACGAGGAAGGAAAACTTATGAATTTACAGGCAAACAGACGTGTTGGCAGAGATGTTATTGCTGGCACTTTTTTTATTGCAGGAGATGATGGATCAGAAGATCTAATTTCTTTAACCGATGAACAGGTCAATGAATATAAAGAAAGATTTCATGAATTAGAGGAAATCGAACAGCAAGAAGTGTTTGAAAAAATTGAAATAACGATAAGGGGGTTTTAAAAATGGTTAAACAAAAAGAGATAAAAATAAAATATCCTGAAGCAAGAGTTCGAGCAATCAACTCAAATCTTGCAAAGAAAAATACAACAATTGAAGTAGAAATTATGGAAAGCTTGAATCAAATCTATAAAAAGCACGTCAAACCAGAGGTCAGAGAATTCATTGAAGAATTAGAAGGAGATGAACCGGTCGTTAGTAAAAAGCCCAGAACAATCATTGAGGAACATCCATAAATCAATGTATCAAGGAGTGTTTGGCGGTAAATTTTGATCGTGTGCGCTTTTTATAGAAATATGGAATAAGTATGCCAATTTTATTTGTTTAAAAACGTGTGCCCTTATTTTAAAGGTTTTAAAAAATAGATGGATAGAATGTCCAATTTGAATTGAAAAATAAGGGTAACTTTTAAAAGATGTGGCGTGTGCAGGTTAAAGAAGCGACGTCGCTTCACCTTACAACAACGGGCAATGCCCGTTGTTTCAAAGAAGTTCACAAAAGAAAAACAACGTCATTATTGAAGACAGTGCGTCAATAGTGGCGTTGTACATTAAATGTTCTCCTAGAAACATCAGGAGATAACAGGTCGTCAAAAACAGCGTAAGCAGAATTTTGACGAAAACTGTAGTTTGAAAATATGTGATATGTTATAATCATAAATGGAACAGCCGTATACGGTAGGTGGTTATCCTTGGTCGTCATGACGAAGGTACGCAATCCTTCGAAATTCACATTCCTAGAAGTTTTGGGAAAATCTGAAAAACGGAGGTGATGCGCAATGACAACATATGAAACAGTCATGGTGGTGTTAACAGCGTTAGCATTTATTGTGTCTATTATAGGAATCATTGTAAAGTTACTTCTTATCATTATAGATAAAAGTGCAAAAAAATAACTACCTCACTCCTGGTCAAAGTATGAGTTAGTTATTTTAACAAAAATACAAAATCCAAGGACAACCGCTTACTGGCAGTTCCTTTTCTCAACTACATTATAGTTTATACAAAACTGAAAGTCAATATACCAGTGTATTGAGAATAACTACCTATTAACTACCTATGCACTACCTATGACATAAGTGGGATCATTTATTATTGCTTGTAAATTCAAGAATATTTGATGAAAAAATGAATGTAAAATTGTAATTAGAATGATGAAATTGATAAATTTTAAATTATATATAATAGAGAAAAACGGATGCAAAGGTATCCTTTTTTGTTGGAGGAAAATAAAATGTGAATAAGAAAAGAACAACGATTTGGCTAACTCAAGATGTGATGGACAGACTGGATGAAATGACAAAAACAGATGACAGCAAAAGTCGAAGTGAGTTTATTGAAAGAGCAATTAAATTTTATGATGGTTACAATCGCTCAACGTTGGAAAATCAGTATTTGCCTGTTGCTATTTCAAGTGCTGTTCAAGGAACTGTTAAGTCAAGTGAAGATCGTATTTCAAAATTGCTTTATAAAAATACAGTGGAGCTTTCAATGGTCATGAATGTTCTTTCAGCAATAGCTGATGTTGATAATGACACTCTTAAAAAATTAAGAGTGAAATGTATGAACGAAGTTAAAGCAACCAATGGCAAGATAAGTTTTGAAGAAATAAATAAATATCAAAAAGGTTCCTGATTCATAATAGCTATATAAAAACTGTTGTGATAGTATGTCGTCTAGAAAGGAATGATCTACATGTCAAAACAGGATGAATTTATAAAACAGCTTTATTATGGAGATGACTTATTCTATGAAAATACTAGAAAGGATTCTTCAAAAAAATGTGAGTTAAATAAAATCAGAGATGAAATTCATAAAAAAATTATGAAGGCATTGATACAAGTATATGGTGAGGAAGAAGCGAACAAAATAAATGAAGAATGGATAGGATGTTCATCAGAAATAGAAATTGAAAATGAAATAGTTATTTTTAAAGAGGCATTGTATTTGGGATATGATCTTGCAGATGTATTTTTTAATAGAAGATAGGAAGTATATGTTAGGAAACTTTAAAAAGGTTTCCTTTTTTATTTGGTAAAGATTATGGTAAGAATTATTGTTAAGTCAGGATATATGAAAGGTAAAAGTCATAAAGAATATTATGTGAATTATATTGCTACCAGAGAAGGTGTAGAAAAGTTCAAAAGTGATTATGGAAATATGAATGCAACAAAGAAACAGCAGAAACTTATTCAACAGCTTATAAAGGATTATCCAACTGCAACAGGAATGTTTGAATATAATGATTTCAAAGAAAATCCAACAAGAGAAAATGCCAGTGAATTTATATCGAGTGTGATTGATACTAATCTTGATGATATTACAACAAAGGAAAATTATATAGATTATATTTCACATCGCCCTAGAGTAGAAAAACTTGGTGAGCATGGTTTATTTTCAGATGCAGGTCTTCAATTTGAACTGAATGATGTTGTTAAAGAAATAGGAGAGCATGAAGGCAACGTCTGGACACATATCATTTCTATAAAAAGAGAGGATGCTACCCGTTTAGGCTTTGATTCAGTTCAAAGCTGGATGTCACTTTGTCAGGAAAAAAGAAATGATCTGGCAAAGGCAATGAAGATAGATTCGAACAATCTCAAATGGTTTGCTGCTTTCATAATGAAGGTCATCATCCTCATATTCATATGGTTGCCTATTCAAAGAATCCTAAAGAGGGTTATTTAACTAAAAAAGGAATAGAGTCAATCAGAAAACAGTATGCTGGAAGTATTTTTAAAAATGATCTTTTACATATTTATGAAAATCAGACTGCCAATCGAGATGAAATAAAAAAAATACAGTAAAGAAAAAGTCGTTGAAATTTTAAATGGAATGGATCATGAACATTTTGACAGTTCGCAGATCTTTAATGACCTTTTAAAACTCAAAATGAGCTTGAAAGATTATCGTGGAAGAATGATGTATGCCTATATTCCAAAGGAATCAAAGCAGATCATCAACGACATTTTAAGAGAGTTGGAAAAGGATAAAAATATAGCACAGCTATATGAACAATGGTATCTGTATAAACAACAAGTCAATGAAACATATAATGATACTGTCCTTGAACGTTTACCGCTTCTTGAACAAAAAGAATTTAAAAGCGTCAAGAATATGATTTTAAATATGGTCATGCAGGATTTTGAAGATATTCACAATTTCGGCAATAGTGAATTGGATGATGTGACTAATGAAACAGGTATGGAATTTAATGAAGAAAATAGTTTGTTAGAAGAATATAAAACAAGGCGTGACTATAGAAAAATAGGTGATATCAATTTAGCAATTAAAAACAATGAATTTGAAATGATTCCAGAAAGTATAGAATGGCTTGAAAAATGTGAACTTCCATTAGCTAAATATATACTTGGTAAAATCTATCATGATGGATTCTATATAGATCGTGATTTGGATAAGGCAATAGAATGTTATAAACAAAGTGGTGATAACAAATTTGCTTATAACCGACTTGCAAATATCTATAGAGAATTAGGAGATAATGATTTGTATGTTCATTATCTTTATCAGTCGGAAGAAGAAAATTTTTCAGTAGCACAATTTAAAATTGGTAAAATTCTTGTTGAAGGTGAAGTTACTGAAAAGAATGTGGAGCAGGGAATTTATTATCTGAATAAAGCCTGTGAATATAGAAATGAATATGCACAGTATTATTTAGGCAAAATGTACCTTTTAGGAAAAGATGTTGAAAAGGATAAAGAGAAAGCCATAGAACTATTAACATTGGCCGCTGAAAATGGAAATGAATACGCTAAATATTTTTTAGATCATATAGATGATATAAAAGAAGTTCCATTAAGTATGATGACAACAAGAATGTTTCGTCATATTGGAAGAATCATTGAAAATGAGTTGCCAATAAGAAATACCATTCTTACAGGAGTCGAACATAAACTCAAACAGAAATTAATAAGAAAACGAAGTACAACGGGTCATAGGGAAGATGATCATTCACTTCGTTTTTAATTTGAAGAAAAAGGTGAAAGATATGAAGGATAAAATTAAAAGTATTACGCATATACAAAAAGATGAGTCTATGAAAGTAAAGTCAATCAAAGGCAAAAAGCAAAACAAAAAGAAAAAAGCAAGGAGGCATCAGTAATGGCAAGAATGTTCAGTGAAGAACAGATTGCAATGGCTAATTCAGTTGATATTGCATCTTTTCTTCAAATGCAAGGTGAAGCACTCATAAAATCAGGAAAGGATATGAGATGGGCAAGACATACAAGTATTACTGTAAGAGGTAATCGCTTTTATGATTGGAAAGCAGAAGCAGGTGGTTATCCAATAGCATTTGTTCAAAGATATTTTAACTATAATTTTAAGCAGGCTGTGGAATTTCTTCTATCCAATGTGGGTGATCTTCAAATGTCAGTTCCTTATGAAAAAACAGAGAAGGCAGAGTTTAAACTTCCTGAAAAAAATGAAACTTTAAACAGGGTCTATGGATATCTTTTGAAAACAAGATTTCTTGATAAGGAAGTCATTGATGAATTTGTAAGAAAAGGTTTGATCTACGAAGATAAGGAATATCACAATGCTGTATTTGTTGGTTTGGATGAAAATGGTGTTGCTCGTCATGGACATAAAAGAGGTACTGCAACTTATGGTAAAAAGCAGTCATTTAGAGGAAATATAGAAGGCTCTGATCCATTATATCCGTTTCATTATAAAGGATCATCCAACAAGGTTTATGTTTTTGAAGCACCTATTGATATGCTTTCCTATATTTCTTTAAACAAAGCGAATTGGATGGAAAACAGTTATATTGCTTTGAATGGACTTTCTAAAATAGGACTGAATCATTTTTTAGATGTTCATCCAAACATCAATCAAATTTATTTGTGTCTGGATCATGATATTGCAGGCATCGAAGGTGCAGAGAGAATAAGTGATTTTCTAAATGAAAAAGGCAGTTACACTATTTCATGTATTCGTGCAAGAAATAAAGATTTTAATGAAGATCTGAAAGAACAAAACAATGTTGAATTTATTAAATCAACAGACAGTCCTAAATATCAGGAAGCAATGAAATATGTTTCAGATATTAAAAGTGATTTTAAAACAATTGTAAAAGACAGATTTCAAGAAGATGAATTTGATTCACTTTTTGCCAAGTTCTATTATTCTTTTAATGGAAAAGAACCAAGAGATGATTTTAAGTTTCAGGCACAGATGGATAGACTTTTAAAAATGACAATGATCCATGAACATTCTCTTTTAGGATTCTCTCACCCATTATCAGATGATTCACCAGTCTGGTCATATTTAAAACAGGATTATAGAAGTTATAGGGACAATGGCAATACAAAAAAGATGTTTGAAAATGTTTGTCAGTCAGTAGCTGACTATAAAAACTGTGTTAAAGAAAATAACAGAAATAATCTAGTAAAGGCTTGTAGAAATTTATCTGCAGGTCTTTTTTATATGAATGTTCATTATAGAAGGGAGATTTATAAAACCATGGAAAATAAACAGGCATATGGTCTTCTTGAAGAAGAACGACCAAAGGCAAAGATGATAGGTGAAGATGGAAATATTTTTAATCTTATGGGTATTGCCTCAAGAACATTGAAAAGTGCAGGGTATGAAGAAAAAGCCAACGAGATGTTTGAAAGAATAACTTTTAATGCGAAAAGCTATGATGAGGCTTTGAATATTATCAGTGAATATGTTGAACCAGTTGAAAATTATGAGGAGTCTTTTCAAATGAAAGGATTTGAATGAATAGGTGAAGAAGGTGAGAAAAAAAGATGACAAAATCACAAGGAATATTTATAGCGTTTGGTATTTTATTTTTTCTTTTTATAGGATGTGCCGTGTATTTTAACGGAAACTATAATCTGAATAAGATCAAATCAAAAACAGTCGGTGATGGACAATACGGAACAGCTCGATTTGCGACAGATAAAGAGGTTCATCAAAGTTTGAAGTATATTGAATTTGACAGTGTGAAGTGGAGAAAAGGTATTGATCTTCCGAAATCACAGGGATTGGTTGTAGGAAGTAAAATAAACCTTGGAAAAACATTTGGATATGTTGATTGTGATGATATTCATTTGTTGATGATTGGTGCAGCTGGTGTTGGAAAAACAGCCCATTTTTTATACCCAAATTTAGAATATGCCTGTGCCAGTGGTGTCTCTTTTATAACAACAGATACAAAAGGTGATCTGTATCGTAATTATGGTGGAATTGCTCATGACTATTATGGGTACAATATTTCAGTTATTGACTTAAGAAACCCCCTTTTTTCAGATGGAAACAATATGCTTCATATGGTCAATAAATATATGGATCAGTACAAACAAAACAGAAATGATTTGTCTTTAAAAGCCAAGACAGAAAAGTACGCCAAAATAATTGCTAAAACGATTATCTTTTCTGATGGAGAAAGTGCATCAAGCTATGGTCAGAATTCATTCTTTTATGATTCGGCAGAGGGACTTCTCACAAGTATCATTTTAATTATTTCTGAATTTTGTGATGATGGAGAAAGATATATAGTCAGTGTATTTAAGCTTGTTCAGGATCTGTTGAAACCTTCTGGAATAAAAGGAAAAACACAGTTTCAAATCTTGCTTGATTATTTGCCTGACAACCATAAAGCAAAGTGGTTTGCTGGAGCTGCTTTGAATACAGGAGAACAGGCAATGATGTCTGTTCTTTCTACTGTTTTATCACGTTTAAATGCATTTATTGATTCTGAAATTGAACAGATATTGTGTTTCGAAACTACAGTTGACATAGAAAAATTCTGCAGTGAAAAGTCTGCAATCTTTTTAGTAATGCCTGAGGAAGATAATACAAAACACTTTTTGATTTCTCTTTTTATTCAACAGTATTATCGTGAAATGTTGGCGTGTGCTGATAGTCAGGGTGGAAGATTAAAAAGAAAGGTCATTATGTATCTCGATGAAATTGGAACTATCCCTAAAATAGAATCAGCAGAAATGATGTTTTCGGCATCTAGATCAAGAAATATTTCCATAGTGGCAATAATTCAATCATTAGCACAGTTAGAGAAAAATTATGGGAAAGAAGGAGCAAGTATTATTGTGGATAACTGTCAGGATACACTATTTGGTGGTTTTGCACCTAATTCAGAAACAGCAAAAGTAATGAGTGAAAATCTTGGGTCAAAGACTGTTATGAGTGGATCAGTCAGTAAAGGGAAAAATGATCCATCACAGTCTTTACAAATGATAGAAAGACCTCTTATGACAACAGATGAATTAAAGAGTATGCCAAAGGGTCATTTTATTTTGATGAAGACTGGAATGCATCCAATGAAAACAGTTTTAAGATTATTCATTAAGTGGAAGATAAAATTGGACAAGGAATATCAAGTCAATCAAAGAGTACAAAGAGAAGTTAAATATGCAGATATAAATAAGATCACATCAATTTTAAAATATAGGTTTGAAAAAGATGACAATATAAAATTTGATCTTAAAAAAATAATAAATGAGGCGGGTGTCAAAGTTGAATAAGGATTATATGTATTTTTATACAAAAGTATCAAGTGCAAATGTAACTCCAGCAGGAAGAATGGTTTATAGAGCATTACTACGATACGCAAACAGGAAAACATGGTCTTGTTTTCCATCAGTTAAAACAATTGTCAATGATACAGGACTTTCGGAAAGAACAGTAAGAAAGCAAATAAAGATACTTGTAGAAGAAGAACTCATAATAAAAATCCCAAGAAAAAGAGAAAACAATGGAAATACATCTAACATGTATTTTTTTTATTGATCTTTATCTTGGAATAATTGTAATTATATAAGTGCATAAGGGTGGTGCAGTTAAGACATCCCTGTAATTTGTTTTCTAAGGATTTTTCATAAAATAAAAATATTTATTGAAAATGTTTATCATAATTTGTAAAGCAAAATAAATATGAGTTTAATTAAGAAATTATAGATTAAAAGATGATAAATATTAATGCTATCTAGGAAAGAATATCATTTTATTTATCATCTTTAAGAAAACAATTAATAATATTTTTCATATTTATACCTCATTTCTTTTTTTATATAGATATCTATAAAATTATTATACTTAAAAATGAGTAATTTTATAGATAGGATAGTTAAGAAGTAGGTTATACGAATGCATACATAATTGTAAGGAAAAAAAGATTATTTTGAGCATGAAAGTGGAAAAAATTACCTGTTAATCATAAATTGAGCATCTTAAACAAAATGTATTTACATTCTATATAGCGCTTTCATATAATGGACTTGTAAGAAGTCTAGACTTTATAATTTAATACGAAAGAAGGTAGATATTATGAATAAAAAAATAATACAATACAGGAAACAAGTAAAATTGATTAATTTCTATGACAAAAAAATAATAAATGCAAAGTATAGTACAAAATATAATAATTTAAATAGTATATTTTTTAATAGAAAACATAATATTGAATTTTCGATGATTATTTTAAAAACTAATTATTAAAAAGTAGAGAAGCTATGAAAGAGTTTAAATATAATATTAAAATTCTATTAAGAAAGAAAGAGCTATATTATTGTATTATTGGTGTTTTGTTAATCAATGCGATTCATGTAATTTTGGTAATTAATCACTATTCACCAAATATGATTTTGAAAACAGGTGAATATCAGTTTATTTTATATAATAATGAGGTAACTATAATGTCATTGGTAATAATAGCGTTACCGATTCTAACTTCTCTTGTTTTATCAGATACGAGTTGGAATGATAAACATTTAGGGTACAATAATTATTTATATACACGTTTGAATATTAAAAAAAATATTTTTTCTAGATTATTTCTATCTTTTATTACAACTTTTATAATTTGTTTTGTAGGT
>ENA-OPZZ01000716-OPZZ01000716.1-human-gut-metagenome-genome-assembly--contig:-NODE-716-length-24476-cov-12.537804_pt1 | contig 24476 bp, 19 predicted proteins | sample MGYA00242487_ERZ504511 | MGnify/ENA primary metagenome ERZ504511 (study PRJEB26092, sample SAMD00036241) | human gut metagenome | host: Homo sapiens | study: EMG produced TPA metagenomics assembly of... | reverse complement strand
GCGGGATCGTACACCCAGCCGGCCGGACGCTTGATGAGCAGGAAGCCGACGAACATCATCACCGCGTAGACCGCGGCGAGGATGAAGAACATGCTGACCATGCCAACCGTGGCCGATGAGATATTCCATCCAGTGGGCTGGCAATGGCCTTGGCCAGGCCGAAGCCGCGACGGCGATGCCGGTGCGAGGCCCTTGTTGCGGCGAACCAAAGCATCAGGTTCTTGACCGGAGTCAGATAACCGACGCCCAGGCCGATGCCCATGATCGCGCCATAACAGATGAACACGCCCGGCAGGAAGTTCAGGGCGATGCTCACGCCCGTGCCGGCGAAGCCGACCACGAAGCAGACCATGGATACGAGTGCGGATTTCTTGATGTTTTTCTCCACCATTGGCCCGGCAAACGCGGCGGACATGCCGAGGAAGAAGATGGCGAGTGAGAAGCCCCATTCCACGGAGGCGGGGCTGGCGTGGAGACGGTCAGCGATAAGCTGCTTGAACACGCTCCAGCAATAGACGGTACCGATTGGGATATGAATCAGCAGTGCGGGAATAATCGCGCTGGTCCAACGATTCTCGGTAAACCTTGCCATATATGGACGGATCCTTTCGTAACTGGTGTACGATGACCTGCCGACCCGAACGAGAGTCGTATCGCCCATATCCACGCACATCACGACGGCATGCCCCCCGTGAACCATCCGGGCTGCACGAATCGAATCAAATCGAATCGTGCGAACTGCGAACAATTCGCTAAACATCCTTGGTGTGCATTTCATCGGCGCTGCTGGCTCTTGTCGACGCCGACAAACAGAACTATAACGCTGTTATGGGGTTGCTGTGGCTGATTTCTGTGGTCGGAAGCTATGAGCTTTCTCACATCGAAAACAGTTATATGACGGTATCGGCGTGATTGATACGTGACGTCTGCCCGTGGACGCGGCATATCCCTCTCGGAAAACAATGACTCCGTCATGTCCATTTCTTGGTTTGACATGTTTTCGTTTGCAGCGTCGGTGCTCACCACGGTGACCGCGGCGTTCGAGTCGCCGGGCAGGGCCTCGACCGAGGGTCTCATCCTCGGCTGAGATGTGGGCGGTACTATGGATTCTTATCGATAAGGTTCGTGATATGCGGAGATGGTAACGATGGTGACCTTAAAGGATGTCGGCGAACTGGCCGGAGTGACCGCCACCACCGCCTCCGCGGCCCTGCGAGGCAAGGATTACGTCAAGCCCGAAACCACGCAACGCGTGTGTGACGCCGCCCGCAAACTCGGCTACAAAATCAACCTGTCTGGCCGGTCCCTGCGTTCTGGGCGGTCCGATACCATCACCTTCCTTACCTCGGGCCTCGAGGGCGACTATTTCTCCCATCTGGCCATGTGTGTGGCTGAGGAAGTGCACAAGCGCGACTCGCACATGCTCATCGAACTGTCCCGGTATCTTACCGACGACAACGATCTGTCGTACACGTTTTCGGACGGCATCATCGCCATCAATGCGCCACGTGCGGTCGATATCCTGAAGCGGCACCCGGCCGTCATGCTGGAAAACTACGACACCAGCCTGCCCATCGACACCGTGAACGCGCCGAGCGACGCCGGCTCACGGGCGGCAATCGAACACCTTATCGCGCGTGGCTGTGCGCGCATCGGCATCGTCGGCGACAATCACGATCCCAACAATCCCAACATCATTCCCGGCTCGCGTGATATTCGTATGCGGGCCGCCAAGGAGACGATTCTCGCGGCCGGACTGCCGTTTGACGAGCGCCGTGATTTCATCAAATCCTCGTGGTCGATTGACGGCGGTATCGAGGCCGGGCGCGGCTTGGCCAAGAAAGGCAAGTGCAAGTACGACGGTCTGTACTGCCTGAACGACGGTATTGCGCTCGGTATTCTGCGTGGTCTGGCGGACGATGGCGTGAGCGTGCCGGGCGATGTGCGCGTTATCGGCTTCGACGGCCTGAGCCAGGGTGCGTACAGCGTGCCAATGCTGACCACCGTGGCCACGGATTTCAAGGGCATGGCGGATACCGCGCTGACCTTGCTTATGCGGCGTATCGAGAACCCGGACGATGAATTCTTCCCGCAGACCGTGAACGTGGGCTATAAGCTCATCGAGCGTGAGTCTACTGCGGCGTAGAGTCTTTGGCCGTGTTGAGCTTCAATTGGGTGATTGGACTGGCACCAGCGGCTGATATCAGATATGCCGAAAGCAGCGATGATCGGATTTAAGTTGCTGGAGATGACAGGATGGATTGCTCTTTACCCCTTTCACCATCTTGCAATAATTCTTACATGTAAGAACTCTCTGTTAACATGTAAGAATTATTGCAAGATGGTGAAAGGGGATGCTCATGTTGCCGACCAAAGAAAGTTTGACGGTTGAGTTCAAGAGCGAGCAGAAGCGTCCTCAATCGCATGATGAAATTGTTGACAACGTAGTGGCTCTAGCCAATACTGAAGGCGGCACACTGTATCTCGGTATTGAAGACGATGGCACTGTGACCGGCGTATGTGACGAGCATCGCAATATCAATGGACTTGCGGCACTAATTTTCAATAAGACTGTTCCGCAGCTTCCCGCTCGCGTGGCGCTCTTGTATGAGAACGAGGTGCCGATAATCAGTATTGAGGTGGGTAACAGTCAGCAAATCGTATCTACCAGTCAAGGGAAGACACTACAGCGCCGGCTGAAAGCAGACGGCTCGCCTGAGGTCGTTCCGCTGTTTGTTTCCCAATTCATTAGCCGTTTATCTCAACAACGGTTCTACGATTTCAGTGCGCAACCTGCCCCAGAGTCTCGGTTGGACGATTTGAATCCAGACTCAAGGAACAAGTTGAGAAGCCATATTCGCAGTGCCAATGCGCAAAACTCGTTGTTGTCTTTTACTGATGAGGATTTCGATCGGGCACTTGAGCTGGTTGTTGATGGCCCGTATGGATTGCAGCCATCTGTTGCTGGTCTGCTCACCATTGGTTCGGTTGATGCTATTCATCGATCGGTTCCAGCCGCATCGGCTGTTTTTCAAGTGATGAAAGGCATGTCTCCAAAGGTCAATATGGATCCGTTCGTGTTGCCTTTGGTGGATATGTTTGATCGTGTAGGCGAGCTGATGGAGCCATGGAATCCCAGCCACGAAGTCATGAGCGGCTTGATTCGTGTCGATCTGCCAGACTTCGATCGAGGGGCATTCCGTGAGGCAATGATTAACGCTTTTTGCCATCGCGATTATGCACGAATGGGTTCGGTGAGATTCCTGGTTGATGAGGATGGGTTGACCATAGCCAACCCCGGAGGATTCATAGAGGGTGTCTCCGAAGATAACCTGCTTACTGCACAACCGCGTTCCCGCAATCCGCAGCTTGCCCTGATTCTGAAAGCTGCCGGATATGTTGAACGCACCGGACGAGGCGTGGATACCATCTATGCCGGGTCGATTGCGGCAGGCGGTTCTTTCCCGGATTATTCACAGTCCAGTGCTGAGGAAGTTATCTTGTTCTTGCGCCGCGTGGTACCTGACAAGGCATTCGTAACCATGATTGGCGACGAGGAACGTCGACGTGGGGCTCCATTGCCGGTCTGGTCACTGATTGTGCTCTCGCTGCTGCGTGAGCATCGTAGGCTTACCGTGGTCCAATTGTGCGATTTTTCTCATTTGGAGCATCGACGCATCGTGTCCGCTGTTGAGAATCTGGTGGAAGCTGGTTTGGTAGAGGGGGTCGGTAGCGGGAGCTCTCGTTCGTATATGCTGAGTGCCCGAGTGTACAAACGTTCAGAGGGGCTGGCGTCTTACGTGCGCCAGCGTGACATCGATGCCACCCGGCGCAGTGGCCTTGTTCTGGAGTTCGCCGAAAAAAATGATGGTGTCGTAACTACGGCGGATGTCATGGATTTGTTTGGCCTGAGCTATATCAGTGCATACCGGTTGTTGAAGAAGCTAGAGGATGCGGGCAAGTTGCGCCGCGAGGGGAATGGGCCGTCATCCCGATACGTGTTGGGATGATTGGCGCGCGTGAAAGTAAGTTCTTTCATCACCTTTCAATAATTCTTACATGCAAGAACTCTCTGTTTACATGTAAGAATTATTGCAAGATGGTGAAAGATGTACACGAAACGGGGAAGCTCTGCTCGATGTGAGCGGGGCTTCCCCATATGCGCTGGTGTGTAGATCAGCCTGTGTTCTGCAGGCCGGCAGCGACGCCGGAGACGGTGCAGAGGATGAGGTAGATGAATCCGGCCTGTTGGCTCTGCGTGTTTTGCTTCAATTTTTCTTACGAGCTGACAGAAGACTCCCAGAGCATAGGTAGCAGTAGTTTCGGCCAAGCGAGTCTCCTTCTCGTCTCCATTTGTCTTCATCCGTCGCCTTCCCATGAGGTCACTGTTCCTACGATGGAAGCCAGATTCAGACGAATAAGCCGGTAAAACACTGGAATATCGCCAGTATACGCCGTTTACAGCTGGATCAGAGAAGCGCAACTTTCGTCTATTGAAAGGATTTGAGACCAGATACATCGTAATTTCTTGACAAATATTGGAATGAGCGAAAGCATCCTAAAAAAGGCTGCCGGTACAGACAAGCTTCCTGATAAGCAGGAAGCTGAAGTGAGTGCTCGGGCGTTCGCTGCATTCATTGATCAGCCAAGACGGTAGCTCGCATAATGCATTATGTGTGGGCAGATGTGTCGTCTGCCCACACATTCGCTGTTGTGCTTTCGATTTGGAATTCCTCTGCCAGATACGGGGAAACTTCTAAAAGGCCGCTATGCCGAGGAAGAGTCCTGTAATACCGGTGGCCATCAATACGATGATGGTGATGATTCCGGCGAAGATGCGTACAGGAAGGGTTTCTTTTCCATGGTTTGATGGGCTGTCCGCAACTAATCTCATTACTCCAGCTGTAACCCAGCAAACTGCGCCCAGGACTAGTGCCAGGAATTCTCGACACCATTCCGTTTCAAGTGCGGGAATGCCGACGATTGATGACGGGTCGCTTGCCAGTCTTGGCGGAATAGCGCATAGGATACGCTCCAATATCAGGTAAGGGGTATCAAAATGGATCAGAGTCAAAGCGAATGGGAGCTGTAGCGCCAGTCCTATCCACCACAGCGTGCGTCGGATGGTCGCGAGTCTGTCGCCCGGCCTAGTGTCCGGCTTGCCGCCTTCGCCCTCCGTCCCGGCACCGTCCGCGGGCGTGTGGTCCCCCTCGTGCGCGTCCGTCGTCCCGTCCGTGTCCCTTTCCGCGTCCATATGTCCCCCTCCGATCATCCGAGTCTGTCGCTCGGCCCGCGCGCCCGTTCCGTGCGCGCCGTCGCCGGCCAGTCTAGGGCCGTGCGACGCGAACGGGGAGGCCCGCGCCTGTTTGTGTTCAATTAGTTGTTGCGGGTTTAGTCACGATGATTTTTCGGGTTTAGGCAGAGCATGCCGACCACGGAATGGTCTTAACTGGATGGTGCTTGTATCTCCGCCAGAAAGGACCGGAAAGGATTATGATCAGCATGCCCCAAGTACAGTCTATCCGTCGTTTGCGGCGGAACGGGGAATCCGTCGCGTCGATCGCGCGGAAAACACATGTCAGCGAGCCGACGGTGCGTAAGTACCTCGCGAAGGAGGATCTGTCGGCCGTGCCGTCGGTGAGAAAGCCGCGCGCGTCGGTGATCGACCCGTATCTGCCCGTGATCGAGCAGTGGCTCGCGGAGGATCGCGCGAACTGGCGCAAGCAGCGGCATACCGCGACCAGGATCTGGGAGCGGTTGAGGGACGAGCATGGCGCGGAGGTCTCCCTGTCCACGGTGACGCGGGCGGTGGCGCGGCTCAGGCGTGAGTTCGCGGCGGAGCGTGATGAGGCGTTCATGGATCTGGTATGGCATCCAGGCGAGGCGCAGGCCGATTTCGGCGAGGTCGACGTGCTGTTGCGCGGCGTGGTGCAGCGGATGCATCATTTCGTGCTTGATTTCCCGTATTCGAACGTCGGTCTGGTGCAGTTGATGCCGGGCGAGAACGCTGAGTGCACGTGCCTGGCGTTGCGCAACCTGTTCGAGTGGCTGGGCGGTGTGCCGGAGCGGATCGTGTTCGATAACGCCGCCGGCGTGGGCCATAAGGGGTACGGGGAGCGCGAGCCGCGCCTGACGCACCTGTTCCAGGCCTTCCAGGCGCATTACGGGTTCGATTGTTCGTTCTGCAACCCGTATTCCGGTCATGAGAAGGGCGCGGTGGAGTCCAAGGTCGGCATGGTGCGGCGCAAGCTGTTCGTGCCCCGGCCGAGCGTATGGAGCCTGGAGAACTTTAACGCCGGGCTGCCGGACCGGTGCCTGGAGCTGGCCACGAAACCGCATTACCGCAAGGACACGGAGGAACGTGGCCTGTTCTCCGAGGACCGTGCGGCGCTGCTGCCGTTGCCCGGGAAGCGTTTCGACGTGGTCACGTGGCGGCATATGAAGGCCGACCGGTACGGCGTGGTCACGCTCGAGGGACGGCATCGTTATTCCGCGGACCGGGCGAACGCGGGCAGAGGGGTGATCGTGGGCCTCCGCGCGCTCGAGGTCGAGGTCCTCGACTCGTCGGGCAAGCATCTGGCGACCCATCCTCGGGCGTACGGCCAGGCCAGCACGAACAGCGAGGACCCGTCCATGCAGTTGGCGCTGCTGTGCAACAAGCCCGCGTCCTGGCCCAACAGCCGGGTACGTGACGCGTTGCCGGACCCGTTGCGGGAATGGCTGGATCGGCAGGACAGACAGACACGCAACGAGGCGCTGCAGACCCTCAAACGCGTTGACAGGGAATCCGGGTGGGCGAACGCGGTCGAGGCGATGCTTTCCATCCTCGAATCGACCGGCGGGGCGGACCGCGCCGGTGTCACACTGCTCGCGGCCAGGCTCGCCGAGGGCGTGGCGGGTATCGAATACGACGATGACAGGCCGGATCTGAGTGAATACGACATCGCGTTCACCGCGGACGTCGGCGTGCAGGAAGGCGGGCGATGAACACGAAGACGGACGAAGGGCTCTACGAGAAGGCCCGCAAGCTGTTCATCTCCAAGGCGAGCATCGACGAATTCGCCGGCTGGGCCACGCCCCGCCAGGTCGACGCCGTCCACCGCCTGCTCGACACGGAACTGGCGAACAGGGAACGCGCGAAGCACGACAGGCTCCTGCGCCGCGCCCGGTTCCCCGTCGTCAAGGGTCTCGACGGCTACGACTTCACGAACGTCAGGCTCCCCGACGGCTACATGCTCGATGAGCTCCTAGGGCTCGGTTTCATCCCGCGCGCGCAGGACCTGGTGTTCTACGGCAAGACCGGGCGCGGAAAGACACATCTCGCGATCGGGCTGGGCATGAAGGCGATCGACATGGGGCTGGGCGTGCGGTTCCATCAGACCGCCGAGCTCGTCCTCCAGCTGGGCAAGGCCAAACGCGACGGCACGCTCGAGACGATGCTCCGGGACATCGGCCGTGCCGACCTGATCATACTGGACGAGTTCGGCTACGTACCCTTCGACATCGACGGGGCGCGCCTGCTCTACCAGATCATCGCGGGCAGCTACGAAAGACGGAGCATCATATTCACCACGAACATCGAGTTCAGTAAATGGGGCACGGTCTTCGCGGACGACAAACTCGCCGCAGCGATCATCGACCGCATCGTGCACCACGGGCGGCTCCTCGAGTTCACCGGCCAGAGCCGCCGCGTCAGTGAGGCCCTCATGTTCGGCAGGAACACCTCCGCGCAACCGGAAAAATAAGGGCGTCTTTCTGTGTTCCAACAATGCCGGTCGGAATGGTTACGGTTTCTTTTCCGGAGCTTACATAATACGTAATCGTTGCATTTTTATCGACTTTCGTTCCCGGTTTCAGATCCTGGCGGCAGATCTTTCCTGCCTCAATGACATCCGATGCCTCGGTTCCGCCGTTGACTACACCAAGGTTCAGGCTGTTTGCCAGATCGACGGCATCTGCCTCGGTTTTGTTGGTCAGATCCGGAACGGTTACTTTTTCGTCTTTGCTTTCGGAAGAAGTAACGGAGGTGCTGCTTGCGGAGGATGCACTGGAAGCATCCGCGGTCGGTCCTTTGCCTCCGACAATACCGGCTGCCTGTGCGATAAAGTAGATCAGCATACAGATGATGATCGCTGCAATCGCAAAACCACCGATGGTGATGATTTTCTCGAGTTTGTTTCCGGCTTTCTCATCGTCATCGTCATCGTCGTAGTAGGAATCGTCGTCATCCTCATCGTAGGAATCGCGGTCATCCTCTTCTTCGTCCTCATCCTCGTCTTCTTCGTCCTCGTAGCTGTAATCTTCGTCCTCTTCCTCATCCTCGATCTTGCTGTAGCGCTTGCGGGCCGGCTCCTCTGCCGTCTGCGCATTTGCCTTTGCTGCTGCGCCGGAACGGATCTGGCTTAACTCCTCTGCGGATACCATAACAGTCTCGGCGTGAGAACTTAACGGAGTTACTTTTACGAAATTGCCCTGCGGCTCCATCAGCGAATGCTTCAAGTCGTCGATCAGCTCCGCCATGTTATTGTAACGGCGGTCCGGGCTCTTCTGGGTACATTTTAAGATAATCTGCTCCAGTGCGAACGGAAGGTTCGGGGTATATTTGGATGGAGATTCAATCTCCTCCTGCAGATGCTTGATTGCGATGGCAACGGTGGTGTCGCCGTCGAACGGCACTCTTCCGGTTACCATCTCGTACATGGTGATACCAAGGGAATAGATATCACTCTTATAGTCCGAATATCCGCCGCGCACCTGCTCCGGAGAGCTGTAATGTACGCTTCCCATAACGTTCGAACTGATCGTATTGGAAGAAGTTGCCTTTGCAATACCAAAGTCGGAAAGTTTTACTTTTCCGTCTGTGGAAATGATGATGTTCTGCGGTTTGACATCGCGGTGTACAATATTGCGGTTGTGTGCTGCTTCAAGACCAAGGGAAACCTGAATGGCGATGCTGGTTGCCTCTTTTACGCTCAGTTTTCCTTTGCGGTCAATGTAATCCTTCAGAGTAATTCCCTCGACAAGCTCCATGACGATATAGTAAACGCCGCGGTCCTCCCCGACATCGTACACGTTTACAATATTCGGATGGGACAGTCCTGCTGCGGCCTGTGCCTCCGTGCGGAACTTGCGGATAAAGGTTTTATCCTCCCGGAATTCCGGTTTTAAAACCTTGACGGCCACCATGCGGTTCAGCTTGTGGTCTTTTGCTTTGTAGACATCAGCCATACCGCCGGAACCGATCCGGCTTATGATCTCATATCGTTCTCCTAAAATAACGCCCTCTTTTAACATTCTTTCACCTCGTTTGTAAATGGTTCAACGACAATGACTGCGATATTGTCTCTGCCGCCATTTGCATTTGCTTTATCAATTAAACGTTTCGCCTTGTCCTCACCGTCTTCTCGGCAGATGAGTTCGAAAATCTCCTCATCCGTTACCATGTTGGAAAGGCCGTCCGAGCACATCACCAATTGATTGCCCTCTTCAAGCTGAATGTCAAAGAAATCAATCTTTACGGTATCCTGTGTGCCTACTGCTCTGGTAATAATGTTTTTGTCCGGGTGATTCCGCGCCTGCTCGGGAGTGAGTTCTCCAAGGCGCACCATCTCTGCGATCAGGGAATGGTCCTGCGTCACCTGGTCAAACGTGCCATCTGCTGCCAGATACAGCCTGCTGTCTCCTACGTTTGCAACGTAGGCATAGTTGCCGACAACCGTAGCTACTACCATCGTCGTACCCATGCCTTCCATGGATATATCTCGTTTTGCCTGCTCAAAAATCTGGCTGTTTGCTGCTTCAATTCCATGCCGAATGATCCGCACCGGGTTGAAATTCGTATCTCTTTTTACAGATTCCACCAGTACAGAAACACCGTAACGCGAAGCAAAATCGCCCGCGTTATGGCCTCCCATGCCGTCTGCAACGACAAAGAGGTTCGGAAGGTTTCCGACCGGAGAGGCGGAGGCAAACACAAAATCCTGGTTCATCGTCCGTTTCTGTCCGATATCGGTTGCAGAAAATACCTTCATGCTTTTTTCTCCTGTATTGACAGCCGCTTTTTACGGCTGTTCGTTTGATTTATCGATAAAACTTTTTCTTAACTGTCCACAGGCTCCGTCAATATCGGCGCCCATTTCCCTTCTAATAGTAACATTAATTCCGTATTTTTCAAGTTTATTTTTGAAATTCTCTACGACTTTTTTCGTTGATTTCACGTAATCGCGCTCTTTGATCGGGTTGACCGGGATCAGATTTACATGACAGTTGATATCCGAAATCCGCGCGGAAAGCTCTTTTGCATCGGCTTCGCTGTCATTTTTCCCGCCAACGAGAGAGTACTCAAATGTAATCCGACGGCCTGTTTTTGCAAAGTAATTGCGGCATGCATCGAGAATTTCATCAATGGAATATTTATTGGCAATCGGCATCAGCTCGCGGCGCTTTTCATCGTTCGGCGCATGAAGGGAAAGTGCCAGAGTGATCTGGAGTCCCTCATCTGCCAATTTGTACATATTCGGCACGATTCCGCAGGTGGAAACGGTGATGTTTCTCTGGCTGATGTTGAGTCCTTCCTGGCTCGAAAGCAGCCGCACGAAGCGCACCAGATTGTCGTAGTTGTCCATCGGCTCACCCGTTCCCATGACAACCAGATTGGAGACCCGCTCCCCGGTGTCCTCCCAAATCCGGTAAATCTGGTCGAGCATCTCCGACGGAGTCAGGCACCGCACGAGTCCGCCGATTGTGGACGCGCAGAAGCGGCAGCCCATCCGGCAGCCGACCTGGGATGAGATGCAGACGGAATTTCCGTGGTGGTACTTCATCCAGACGCTCTCGATCACGTTGCCGTCGCTAAGGCGGAACAGGTATTTTCTCGTTCCGTCGATTTTGGACTCCTGCACCTGCACTTTTTCGAGACAGGTAAGCGGATACTGTTCCTTTAATTTTTCCCGGAAGGCAAGCGAGAGATTCGTCATCTCATCGTAGCTGCCCGCCAGACGATGATGCATCCAGTCGTATAACTGTTTGGCACGGAACGGCTTTTCTCCCATCTGCTGGCAGGCGTCCTTTAATTCGTCTAAGGTCATTGATTTAATATCCATCTGTTACGCCCGTCCTTTCTCTGTTTTCCGGAATTTTGCAAGGAAAAATCCGTCTGTCTTGTGTACCCCCGGGATCAGCTGCAGCTGTCCTTTGGCCGTTTCTCCGCTTTTCAGCTCATCCGGCAGCAGTTCATCCAGACTGACTGCTTCAAACGGGAACTGTTCCAGAAACCATGCGGCATTCTCGCTGTTTTCTTTTCTGTTGACGGTACATGTGCTGTACAGCAGTGTGCCGCCCGGCTTTACGTACGATGCGGCATTCGCAAGGATTGCCCGCTGAATCCGTACCAGCTCCTCTTCTTTTTCTTTTGAAGCGTAATATTTGATATCCGGCTTTCTGCCGATGACGCCGTATCCGGTGCACGGCAGGTCCGCAATCACAACGTCCGCTTTTCCGATCCATTCCGCATCGAGCTGTTCCGCATCTTTTACCTTCGGCACGACGCAGGAAACACCTGCTCTCTGCACATTTTCCCGGATCAGATCGACCTTGTATTCGGTGAGATCACGCGCTTCCACGCATCCCTGATTTCTCATTTTATCTGCTGCATGGAGGCTCTTTCCGCCCGGTGCTGCGCAGAGATCCAGCACCTGGTCACCCGGCTTTGGATCCGCCAGATGCGACGCCATCATGGAGCTCACATCCTGAATCTGGAACCGGCCTTCCTGGAAGGCATTCAGTGATGCGATCGTCTCAAAGTTTTTCAGATAGAACGCCTCGCCAAGATACGGCGCTTTTTCCAGCTCTGCCCCCTGGCTTTCCAAGCTTTTCTTCGTCTCCTCGATCGTATTGTTCCAGCGGTTGATACGGATCGTCACCTGTTTTTCTTTCAGGAAATCCGCCATCATCGTTTCTGCCGTTTCTTTTCCGTACTGGGATACGAACTCCTCAACCAGAAATTCCGGCATGGAGTATTTCACGGAAAGATACTGCGTAGTATTGTTCTCCTTCGGCATCGGCAGATGATCTTTCTCCCGCACGATCGTGCGCAGAACGCCGTTGACAAAGCCCTTTAAGTTGTAAAAATGCTTCTTTTCCGCCAGTTTCACCGCCTCATTGACGACTGCCGAATCCGGTACTGCGTCAAGAAAACGGATCTGGTACACCGACATCCGTAAGATCGCACGAATCACCGGCTTGCATTTGTTGATCTTGATTTTGGAATACTGATTGATGATGTAGTCATTCTGGATGCCGTATTCCACGGTTCCCTCGCAGACCCGCTTGATAAACGCACGGTCCTGCCGCGGCAGGAACTGGTATTTATCGAGGGCGTCCCTTACAGCAAGATGGCAGGGCGTTTTCTCCCTGTCCATCTCAAGCAGAATGTTCATAATCAGCTCTCTTGTATTGATTGTATCAGTCATCATTTCTCCTAAATGCTCCGGATAAAATCAGCAGCCGGAGCAGCTGCAGCAGAGAACCGATCACCGCTGCCACGTATGTCATGGCTGCAGCCCAGAGTACTTTCTTGACTCCGTCGTGTTCCGTCTCTGTCACCATACCGCCCTCACTGAGCATTTTTAATGCTCTTCTCGACGCATCGAACTCGACCGGAAGTGTTACCACCTGGAATGCCAGTGCCAGCACAAACAGCCAGATCCCGGCTTTCACCAGCATCGGAAGGCTGAAAATCAGTCCGATCAGGAACAGCGGCCAGAAAAGCTGGGATCCAAGATTCGCTGCCGGAACAATGGCGCTTCTTACTTTCAGCGGCACGTAATCCGTATTGTGCTGTACGGCATGGCCGCACTCATGCGCTGCGACGCCGATCGCTGCGACTGAGGTTGAATCGTAAACCGCATCCGATAAATTCACGGTTTTTGTCCGCGGATCATAGTGATCGGTCAGTTTACCGGATACGTGGCGGACGGTCACATCGTAGATGCCGGCCTGATGCAGAATGCGCATCGCCGCCTCGCGTCCCGTCATGCCGCTGTACGAGCGGACGGTCTGATATTTGCTGAAAATCGTGTTCATGCGGGCGGATACCGCCATGGAAATCAGTGCGGCAAGAATCACCAGCAGATACGTACTGTCATAAAAAAGTCCCATATCGTTTTTCTCCTTTTTTCTCAGGCACAGCAGCCATCACACCGCTGTGCAGTTCCCCGCCTTAACTTCAGGTTGCTTTTTCTCTTTTATTCGCCAAGTCTGGTACCCGGCTCGATCGCATAGCCGCGCAGGAAATCGGCGGTTTTCATCCGTTTCTTTCCTTCGAGCTGCAGCTCCTCGATCACCAGAATGCCGTCTCCCGTCTTTACATGGAGACCTGTCTCATCTGCCACCCAGACTTTTCCGGCACTCTTCGTCGGATTCTGTCCCGGAATTTTCGAGAACAGATCGCCGCCGAACATGGCAATGACTTTGGCATCCCAGATTTTCAGGTTCTTTCCGTTTACTTTTGTAAAAGCACTCGGCCACGGGCTCATCGCACGGATCTGACGTTCGATCTCAACGGCACTCTTCGTCCAGTCGATCTTTCCGTCTTCTTTTTTGATCATCCGCGCATACTCTGTGGTGCTTATCTCCGGCTGTTTTTCCGGTGTCACTTCGCCTTTTTCAAGTTTTGGAAGTGTCTCCACCAGAAGTTTTGCTCCGGCTGCGGCGAGCTTGTCAAAGAGACTGCCGCCGGTCTCATCTGCTGCAAGCGGAACTTCCACTTTCGTCAGCATATCGCCTGTGTCGAGGCCTTCATCCATCTTCATAATGGTTACGCCGCTCACTTCATCGCCGTTCATGACAGCCCACTGGATCGGCGCTGCTCCGCGGTAAGCCGGAAGCAGGGATGCATGAACGTTGATGCATCCGTATTTCGGCATATCCAAAATCTCTTTTGGAATAATCTGGCCGAATGCAACGACAACGATCACATCCGGCTCCATTTTCCGGATCTCCTCGATCGCCTCTGCATCCCGCACGCGGCGCGGCTGATAGACCGGAAGGCCGTGTTTTTCGGCTGCCTCTTTCACCGGTGTCGGCATCATCTGTTTTCCGCGGCCCTTCGGTTTGTCCGGCTGGGTCACAACGCCTGTGATCTCATAACCGGCCTCCACGAGTGCCTCAAGTGTTCCCACGGAGAAATCCGGGGTTCCCATAAATACCACTTTCATCTGAAGTCATCTCCTTTATTTTAAGACTTACTCTTCGTCCTCGTACTCCTCATACTCATCGTACGTGTTGTCCCAAAGCTCGCCTTCTACTTTTTCTGTATACATATGTCCGTCGAGGTGATCACACTCGTGGCAGATGCAGCGGGCAAGAAGTTCGGTTCCCTCCAGTTCAAACGGCTGCATGTCGCGGTCCAGCGCTCTTACCTTTACGTAATTCGGACGGGTTACTGTACCGGATTTTCCCGGAAGGCTTAAGCAGCCTTCTGCTCCTGTCTGGCTTCCGGAAGTCTCCAGGATTTCCGGATTGATCAGAAGATGTGGGGTTCCATCCACATCCATGACTACGATTCTCTTTAAGATGCCGACCTGCGGTGCGGCAAGGCCGACACCGTTTGCCTCATACATGGTGTCAAACATGTCGTCGATCAGCTCGCTGATTCTTGGTGTCATCTTCTCCACCGGTCTGCATTTTTTCGTTAATACGCGGTCGCCTACGACTCTGATTTCTCTGATTGCCATAATTCTTTTCCTTTCTTTTGCTCTTCTATTATAAATAATCTATGTGTAAATAGTATGAAAAAACTAATACTTTCTGCTGAAGTCAAACTGTAAATAAACGGTACGGAAGCCTTTGTTAATCTCGATATACCGCTCCAGTTTTTCCCGCAGCTCTGCCAGCACCTCTTCCTGCGGCGCGCGTACATACACGGCCATGCGGTACAGGTCATTGATTTTCGACACTGCCTCACTTGCCGGGCCGATGATCTGGACTTCGCGGTTTCCCCGGATGCGGATGAGATATCTGCGAATGTATTCCATCGCCTGCGTCAGATGCGCTTCATCCTCCCCGGCTCCGTGGATCGCCAGAAGCTCCGCCGCCGGGGGATATCCCATCAGACGGCGGTAGTCCATTTCTTTCTCGTAAAATGTCCTGTAATCCTGCTCTGCCGCCGTCTGAATGCTGTAATGTTCGGGATGGTACGTCTGAATGACTGCCATTCCCGGCTTTTCGCCTCTTCCGGCGCGGCCGACTGCCTGCGTCAGCAGCTGGAACGTACGCTCCCCGGCACGGTAATCGACTGCATTCAGGGAGAGATCCGCCGCCAGCGCTCCCACCAGCGTGACATTCGGGAAATCGTGGCCTTTTACGATCATCTGGGTTCCAATCAGGATATCGGCCTCCCCCGCCGCAAATGAGGACAGGATTTCTTCATAACTGTTTTTCGTTTTTGTCGTGTCGCCGTCCATCCTAAGAACGCGTGCCTTTGGAAACAGCTTTTTCACGTTCTGCTCGATCTGCTGTGTGCCGGCACGGAAGCCGCCGATGTACGGGGAACCGCACGACGGGCACGCATGTACCTGCGGTGTTTCATAACCGCAGTAATGGCAGACGAGCTTTCCGTTATTGTGTGCTGTCAGTGATACATCGCAGTGCGGGCATTTCATCACATAGCCGCATGCACGGCATGAGACGAAGCCCGCATAGCCTCTGCGGTTCAGAAACAGTACAACCTGTTCCTTTTTTTCAAGCCGTTTTTCGATCTCTTCCCGCAGTTTTCCGGACAGAATCGAACGGTTTCCCATCTGTAATTCTTCCCGCATATCCGCGATCCATACGGACGGAAGTGCTGCATTTCCGTACCGCGCATCCATCCGGAACAGCGCGTACGCTCCCGTCTCGCAGGCGTAAGAAGCATCCACCGACGGCGTTGCCGAACCCATCACCACATGGGCATGCTCCAGCCCGGCACGGCGCACGGCGGTCTCCCTTGCATGGTAGCGCGGCGTCACTTCACTTTTATAGGAGGTTTCATGCTCCTCATCGATTACGATCAGCCCCAGATCCGGAAACGGTGCAAAGAGTGCGGAACGCGGACCGATCATAATACTGACCTCCCCGCGCCGCGCGCGCTCCATCTGGTCGGCGCGCTCGGACGGTGTCATCCGCGAATTGACCACCGTGACCCTTGTTCCAAACCGTGCGCAGAACCGCTCCACGTTCTGATACGTCAGCGCAATCTCCGGGATCAGCACGATCACCTGTTTTCCTTCCTTCAGCACTCGCTCCATCAGCTCCATATAGACGAGCGTTTTGCCGCTTCCCGTCACACCGCGGATCAGGCAGGGGCGGTTCTGCCCTTCCCATTCCTTTCGAATGCCGTCCACCACGGCCTGCTGCTGTTCGTTTGGTTTTCCCGCAGTTGTTCTTCCTGCCGCATCGGATACCGGATTTCTCCAGGTGCTCGTACGGCGGATTTCCAACACGCCCTGCTCTTCCATCACGTGCAGCGTATCTGCCGTGATTTTCAGTTCCTTGCTCACAACCGGCCCTGGAAGAACCGGCTGGGCCAGCAGCGCGTTTAAGAGACGGATTCTCGCTTTATAATTTTTCTTTCTGTAGTTTTCCAGCAGCTCCTCACACTCTGCGGGATCTGCAAGAAGCGCAATTTCGCGGGTTTCTTTCCCGCGCGCCTTTACTTTGACCGGAAGCACCGTCTTTAACGCCTGGATCATCGTCGATCCGTACGTATGACGCATCCACGCGGCGAGCGCGATGAGCTTCGTCTCTACAGTCGCCGCATCCTTTTGTACCGCAAGGATGGCCTTCATCCGGTCCTGCGGATATTTCGGCTCGTTTCCGACGGAAAGCACATAGCCGGTGATCGTACGGTTTCCGTTTCCAAACGGAATCTGTACCGCCGTTCCCGGACCGATCTCCCCTGTCAGTTCCGGCGGAACCTTGTACTGAAAGGTCCGGTCCAGTTTTTCATTTGTGATATCTACGATTACATCAGCGTAAACGCTGCTCATACATTCCCCTTACTTTCTTCCAGTATTTCCCGGATCAGCACGCGCTCATCCATCTCGTACCGTTTCCCCTTCCGGATCTGATACGTTTCGTGGCCTTTTCCCGCGAGCACCACGAGATCGCCCGGCTGCCGGTTTTCGATCACATACCGGATCGCCTCCTTACGGTCTGCAATCTCAACGAAAGCGCCTTCTGTTTTCCCGATTCCCGTCCGGATATCGTCCAGAATCGCCTGTGGTTCCTCATCCCGCGGATTGTCCGAGGTGATGACGGTCAGATCCGCCAGACGCCCCGACACCTCTCCCATCTGGAATCTCCGGTTCCGCGCGCGGTTTCCGCCGCAGCCGAAGAGACAGATCAGGCGCTTCGGATGGTATTTCCGCAGTGTCTTTAACAGGCTTTCGAGGCTCATCGCATTGTGTGCGTAGTCAATGAGAAGCGTCATTTCCGGATACACCGGAACTGCCTCACACCGCCCACGGACGCGGACTGCGGAAAGTGCCTCCTGCATCGCCTTTTCCGGGATTCCCATCTGCGCGCAGACCGCAATGGCGGCAAGCGAGTTGGAAACGGAAAACAGACCCGGCAGATCTACCCGTACCGGAAAATCCGCTGCGCCCTGCACCCGGTATGAGACACCGAGCACGCCGGGCGCCTGATCGAGTGCTGCATCTGCTGCCATAAAATCAGCTTTTTCCCTGCATCCGAATGTCACCAGACGGCAGGTGCTCTGCCTTATGATCTCCGGAAACCTTTTGTCATCCCGGTTTACAATTCCGGTTCTGCAGGTGCGAAGCAGCTTCTTTTTGCAGGACAGATATTCTGCAAACGATGCATGCTCCCCGGCGCCAATGTGGTCGTTTCCAATGTTGGTGAACACACCGTAATCAAACGTAAATCCATCACACCGGTGCTGTTTTTCCGCCTGCGAGGAAACCTCCATCACAACATGGGTGCAGCCCTCCCGCATCATTTCAGAAAACAGCTTCTGCAGCACAACAGGCTCCGGCGTTGTATTTTCTGACGGAATGCTTTTTTCCCCGATCCTCGTCTCGATCGTTCCGATGAGTCCTGCGCGGATCCCTGCTTTTCGCAGGATTTCGTAAATCATATATGCCGTCGTCGTCTTTCCCTTCGTGCCGGTCACTCCGATTGTCACAAGGTGCTGCGCCGGATCGTCCTCCCAGGCACAGGAAAGCTGTGCGAGTGCTTCTCTGCTGTCCTTTACTACGAGTACGGTTACCTTTTCCGGAATCCCTTCCAGTTCCCGCTCCGCAACCAGGACAGCAGCGCCCCTCTCGACTGCTTCTTCTGCATATACGTGCCCGTCCATCCTGTTTCCGCGGATGCAGACAAACACGTTCTGCGGCTGTACTTTTCTGCTGTCGCATGTGATTCCTGTAACTTCCGCATCCAGACTGCCCTGCTGGAGCTGATATGCGATCCGTTTTTGTAACGTGCGCATGTTTTTCATGCCGGGACCTCCCTTTCACGTTTCAAATCCCTACGACTCAGATACTTTTATAGAATACCATAGTCCGAAAAACATTTCAATGTGCGCAATGTCGGTTTCTTCTTGATTTTTGCCCCCATAAACTTTATAATAGTTTTATATTGATGCCTGGTTTTTTCGTATCAAAATCTATGAACTGCAAAGAGAGGTATCTTCCAATGAAAAGAAAAAAAATAGTTGTTGCACTGGGACACAAAGCTCTTGGAACGACGCTGCCGGAACAGAAAGCAGCCGTAAAACGTTCCGCAAAAGTAATCGCAGATCTCGTTGCTGCCGGTGCTGATGTTGTCATCACCCACAGCAATGCGCCGCAGGTCGGCATGATCCACATGGCGATGAATGAATTCGGCAAAATGCACACCGACTACAGCGCAGCCCCGATGTCTGTCTGCTCCGCTATGAGCGAAGGCTACATCGGCTACGACCTGCAGAACGCCATCCGTGCTGAGCTTCTCCGCAGAGGAATCTTCAAAACTACATCCACGATTCTTACACAGGTTGAAGTAGATCCGTACGACGATGCCTTCAACAATCCGGTCAAACTGATCGGCCGTACGCTTACCAAGGAGGAGGCTGACGCAGAGGAAGAAAAAGGAAACTACGTAACGAAAACCGAGGACGGCTACCGCCGAATCGTTGCTGCTCCGAAGCCGCAGGATATCGTAGAGATCGACTCCATCCGTCTTCTTCTCGATGCCGGACAGGTTGTCATCGCAGCAGGCGGCGGCGGAATCCCGGTTCTCCCGCAGAATGAAGAGTTAAAGGGTGCATCCGCAGTCATCGAAAAAGACCTCACCAGCGGCCTGATGGCAGAAATGCTGAACGCAGACATGCTGATGATCCTGACCAGCGTGGAAAACGTTTCCATCAACTACGGTACCCCGGACGAAAAACCGCTGGAGCACATCACCGTTGCTGACGCGAAGAAATACATCGCAGAAGGCCAGTTCGGAGAAAACTCCATGCTGCCGAAGATGGAAGCAGCTGTTTCTTTCCTCGAGAAAGGCATCGGCCGTACCGCAGTCATCACTTCCATTGATTCCGCACTCGCCGGATTCCAGGGAAAAACAGGTACGATTATTGAGTAATACAAAGTATACAAAAAAGGATTCCCTCGAGTGGGAATCCTTTTTTTCTACTCTTTTTCCGGACTAAAAAGCCAGATTAGAAAGTAAATTTATCTGCAAAGTAAGCATCGAGATCCTCAATTTTAATTCTCTCCTGCTCCATGGTGTCACGGTCACGGACGGTAACAGCACCATCGGTCTCGGAATCGAAGTCGTAGGTGATGCAGTACGGAGTACCGATCTCATCCTGACGGCGATACCGTTTTCCGATATTTCCACGGTCATCAAACTCGCAGTTGTATTTCTTGGACAGCTCTGCAAAGACTTTCTCAGCGCCCTCGTTCAGCTTCTTGGAAAGCGGAAGCACACCGATTTTTACCGGTGCCAGTGCCGGATGGAAATGCATCACGGTACGAACATCATTCTTCTCTGCGTCGAGAACTTCCTCGTCATAAGCGCTGCACAGGAATGCCAGAACGACACGGTCAGCACCAAGAGACGGCTCGATAACATACGGGATGTATTTCTCGTTCTTCTCTGGATCGAAATAGGTCATATCCTGTCCGGATACATTCTGATGCTGAGTCAGGTCGTAATCGGTACGGTCTGCGATTCCCCACAGCTCGCCCCATCCGAACGGGAACAGGAACTCGATATCGGTTGTTCCCTTGCTGTAGAAGCACAGCTCTTCCGGAGAATGGTCTCTTGCACGCATCTCTTCGTCTTTCATGCCGAGGCTCTTCAGCCAGTTGATGCAGAAGCCTCTCCAGTACTGGAACCAGTCAAGATCGGTGCCAGGCTCGCAGAAGAACTCCAGCTCCATCTGCTCGAACTCACGGGTACGGAAGGTGAAGTTACCCGGTGTAATCTCGTTACGGAAAGATTTACCGATCTGACCGATTCCGAACGGAATTTTCTTTCTGGAAGTACGCTGTACGTTTTTGAAGTTTACGAAGATACCCTGTGCAGTCTCCGGACGAAGATATACGGTGTTCTTCGCATCCTCTGTAACACCCTGGAAGGTTTTGAACATCAGGTTGAACTGACGGATATCGGTAAAGTTGTGTTTTCCGCAGGACGGACACGGAATCTGATGCTCTTCAATAAAGTTTTTCATCTCTTCCTGAGACCATGCATCTACGCTGCCGCCTTCGATTTCGATGCCTTTTTCCTCACAGAAATCCTCGATCAGTTTATCTGCACGGAAACGCTCATGGCATTCCTTACAGTCCATCAGAGGATCGGAAAATCCGCCGAGATGACCGGAAGCTACCCATGTCTGCGGGTTCATCAGGATCGCACAGTCAACGCCTACGTTGTGCGGGCTCTCCATGACGAATTTCTGCCACCATGCTTTTTTCACGTTGTTTTTCAGTTCAACACCGAGCGGGCCGTAATCCCAGGTATTTGCCAGGCCGCCGTAAATTTCGGAACCCGGATATACAAAACCTCTGGATTTTGCTACTGCCACAATTTTGTCCATTGTCTTTTCCATAGTTAGTTACTCCTCTATTTTATTTGTTTACTTACCATAAACAACAATAACAGGACTGGCAAGAAGAACGTCCTGCTCATATTCCTGCTCTGTTTCTTCTGTCTTAGTCTGCTCTGATGATGACGCAGAAGCACTCTCTGTGGACTTTGTGGTCCACTCGCCGGCCGTATCCACCGTGTTTTTTCCTTTGATCACGGCTGTACCGGAAACGCAGAGCACCGGATCTTCCGTTACGATTTCCAGCGGCTCCTCGCAGACAATCACGCGTACATGCTTAACGCCTTTGACCGCATCTTCGACTGAAACCTCATTGCCTTTAGAATCGACAAAGGAAGCGGAAAAATCATATCCCGCTTCTTCTGCCTCATCCAGCGTGCCTGCGAAAAATTCTGCTCCGTGATAATCCGCGTAGGACTGGTAATCTCCGTATTCCATCCGGATCTCCACCTTGTCCTCTTTGATCTGGCATTTTTCCAGCTTCACGGAATCCGCATCGCCGCGCTCCTCTGTGAATTTTTTGATGTCATCCTCCACAAAGACCTTCAGTTCGTCTTCCGTGTAATCATCGTCTTTGCTGTAATCTTCCACAATGGCTTCTGTCACAACACCATTTTTGCTCACATAGACAGATGTCGTTGTCACATCTTTTAACTTCTCACAGCCCGACAGCAGCACGGAAGCCGCTGTCAGAACTGCGAGAAGCTGTCCTGCTTTTTTCATAAAAATCCTCTAAAAACCGCCTGAATTATTTATTGCGGTAAATGATATCGTCTCTTCCCGGTCCGTTGGAGATCATGGTGATCGGGAATCCGATTTCTTTCTCTACAAACTCGATGTAGTTTCTGCAGTTCTCCGGCAGATCCTCGTATTTCTTGATGCCGCGGATATCGCATTTCCATCCCGGAAGGGTTTTCAGAACCGGTTTTGCTTTCTCAAGAATGCTGGTGTTCGGGAAATCGTGGATTTCTTTTCCGTCTACTTCGTATGCTGTGCAGACCGGAATCTCATCCAGATAGCCAAGTACGTCAAGTACGGTGAACGCTACATCGGTGGTACCCTGCATTCTGCAGCCGTAACGGGAAGCAACACAGTCGAACCATCCCATACGTCTCGGGCGGCCTGTGGTTGCACCGAACTCTCCGCCGTCTCCGCCGCGTCTTCTGAGCTCATCTGCCTCATCGCCGAAGATCTCGGAAACGAAAGCACCTGCTCCTACTGCGCTGGAGTAAGCTTTGCATACGGTTACGATTTTCTTGATTTCATATGGCGGAACACCTGCTCCTACTGCGCCGTAGCCGGCCAGTGTGGAAGAAGAAGTTACCATCGGGTAAATTCCGTGATCCGGGTCTTTTAAGGAACCAAGCTGACCCTCAAGCAGGATCTCCTTGCCTTCCTGAATCGCGTTCCACAGGAATGCGGAAGTATCGCATACGTATGGCTCAACCATTTTTTTGTATTCCATCAGCTCTGCATAGATCTCATCCGGATTTAACTGCGGTTTGTGATACAGATGCTCGAGCAGAATGTTCTTGGTTTCGCATACGGATTTCAGTTTCTCTTTCAGGTGCTCATCGTCGAACAGCTCGTTTACCTGGAAACCGATTTTTGCATATTTATCTGAGTAGAACGGAGCGATACCGGATTTGGTGGAACCAAAGGATTTTCCGCCCAGACGCTCTTCCTCATACTGATCGAACAAGATGTGGTACGGCATTACCATCTGTGCACGGTCGGAAATTTTGATTTTCGGTGCCGGCACTCCCTTCGAAACGATCTCATTTAACTCTTTGATCAGAACCGGAATGTTGAGTGCAACACCGTTTCCGATTACGCTTGTTGTGTGGCTGTAAAATACGCCGGATGGAAGGGTATGAAGTGCAAACTTTCCATAGTTGTTTACAATGGTATGGCCTGCATTCGCACCACCCTGGAAACGGACAATAATGTCTGCCTCTTTTGCGAGCATATCGGTAATCTTACCTTTTCCCTCGTCTCCCCAGTTTGCTCCTACTACTGCCTTAATCATGTGACATCCTCCTAATTCAACGTATACTTGCGGCCTCTTTTTTTCGGCCGTTTATGCATAGTATACCATGTTTTCTTCATAAGTAAAACTTATTATTACTTATAAAATTTGTTTTTTTATTATTTCTGTTTATCAAACGCATCAGACGTTGATTTCCGCAGTCATGCCAAGTGCCTCTTTGTTTGCCTCAAGCACCGGATTGACTACGTTCTTCAGGAATGCGTCAACCTGTACGGATGCGCGGCCTGTGTATTTGGACGGATCCATCGTCTTTTCCAGCTCTTCTTTGGTCAGATGGAACATCTCATCCGCTGCGATCAGATCCAGAAGATCATTGTCGCGGCCTTCCTCTTTGACATGTTTTCCGGCGATCATGGACAGCTCGCGGATTCTCTCATGCAGCTCCTGACGGTCGCCGCCTGCTTTTACCGCATCCATCATGATATTCTCAGTTGCCATAAACGGAAGCTCTGCCATCATGTGTTTTAAGATAACCTTTGGATAAACCACAAGTCCGTCTACGACGTTCATGCACAGATCCAGGATACCGTCGATGGCAAGGAAGCCTTCCGGAATGGAAAGTCTCTTGTTTGCAGAGTCATCGAGGGTTCTCTCAAACCACTGTACAGAAGAGGTGATTGCCGGATTTAATGCATCGGTGATCACATAACGGGACAGGGATGCGATACGCTCGCTTCTCATCGGATTTCTCTTGTATGCCATGGCGGAAGATCCGATCTGTCCTTTCTCGAACGGCTCCTCAACTTCTTTTAAGTGCTGCAGAAGACGGATGTCGTTGGAGAATTTTGTTGCGCTTGCCGCAATGCCTGCCAGAACGTTTAATACTCTCGTATCGACTTTTCTGGAATACGTCTGTCCGGAAACAGGATAGCAGTTCTTGAAGCCCATTTTCTCAGCGATCATCGGATCGATCTTGTCGATGGTCTCCTGATCTCCGTCGAACAGCTCTAAAAAGCTTGCCTGTGTGCCTGTTGTTCCTTTGGAGCCGAGCAGCTTTAAGGTGCTCTGTACGTACTCGAGATCTTCAAGGTCCATTAAGAACTCCTGCATCCACAGGGTTGCACGTTTTCCGACGGTGGTCGGCTGTGCCGGCTGGAAGTGGGTGAAGGCAAGGGTCGGCTGGTCTTTGTAGGTATCCGCAAATTTTGCCAGCTCAGCGATAACGTTCACCAGTTTTTTCTTCACCAGCTTTAAGGCTTCGTTCATGACAATGATATCGGTATTGTCGCCTACGTAGCAGCTGGTTGCTCCCAGATGGATGATTCCTTTTTGCTTTGCGGCACACTGTACCGCCGTAGGCATACACATGGGACATTACGTCAATGACGG
>ENA-OPZZ01000714-OPZZ01000714.1-human-gut-metagenome-genome-assembly--contig:-NODE-714-length-24531-cov-4.619612_pt1 | contig 24531 bp, 25 predicted proteins | sample MGYA00242487_ERZ504511 | MGnify/ENA primary metagenome ERZ504511 (study PRJEB26092, sample SAMD00036241) | human gut metagenome | host: Homo sapiens | study: EMG produced TPA metagenomics assembly of... | reverse complement strand
ATTCATCTGGTTCAGATTAAGCTTTGCCGCTACAAGCCACTCGTTGTAATCCTTATATCCGGCAGGTGGCGGACAGTCTTCTACCTCATATCCAAGCTCATAATACTTTCTCATAAGTTCAGCTGCTGCTTTTCTCCCCGGCTCATCTCCATCAAGGCAGAACCGGATGGAAGTAATCTGCGGATGTTCCCGAAGAAAAGTCTCAAGTGGTGCATCTGCAAGCATCCCAAGTGCCAGCTTATTTGATTCATAATCCGCGAAGATATCAACATAACTCATAAGGTCGATTGCAGCTTCAAATACTACAAGCTCTGTACTGTTAACATTTACCACATTAAATCCATAGTTCTTATCATTTCCTGTGACATCACACTTGAATGGCTTACCCTGCTTATCAAACACTCCCCGCATACTTGCAAATCTTGTCACTCCATTTTTATCATTTCCTTTGAAAACAACATTGTGGTAATGCCTGCTCTCATAAATCAGTCCTTCTTTTAAAAACAGATCTATGACTGCTCTGCTGATTCCTCTCTCCTGATTCAGATAGGAAAATAAGATAGGAATTATCTCCTGCCGATTCCGGTAGGACAAATGGCTTTCTCTCCTCTGCCTGCTTCTGCGATACCTGATGAACAAGTGGCTGCTTTACAGAATTCTCGATTCTTCTGTATCCTGCAAAGTCCAGAAGCCAGAACACAGCCTCTTTTACACTCATTCCACAAAATACCCGTAAGAAATCTATCTGTGAGCCGCCATTGTTGCCTTTGTCAAACTGCCTTGACCATCTGTACCAATGGCTTCTGTTATAGATACGGATGGAATCCATCTCCTTTAAAGTGTGGTATTTGCCAATCCTCTTTACTGTATACCCAAGGCTTTCAGCAACTGCACACAGGTCAACACTCTTTGCTATGGCAAGCTCTTCATCCGTAAATCTTCCATCCATGCTTTCACCTTGCCTTTCCCTGCTCTGCTACAAGCGGTGACTTGATATCAAGTGTCCGGTAATCAGTGCTCAGGGTAATCTTAGGATTATCAATCATGCCTTTTTCCCTGAAACTGAAAAATTCACGATTGTCTCCACCGACTATGATATGGTCAATGAGCGGTATTCCCATCAGTTCACACAGCTTGTTCATGCGGTCTGTCATCATCGTGTCTGCCTTGCTTGGGAATACATTCCCGGATGGATGACAATGGATTAACATCATGCTTGCAGCATTGCTTAAGATACTTGATTTAAACAGCTCTCTCGGATGTGCCATTGCCTCATTTAAAGAACCAACACTTGCAAAATGCACATTGATAGGTTTTAAATCTGACCTTAGATTGACCACACACACTACTTCCCTGTCAAACTGGCACATACAGTCTCCCATGACAGCAGCTATATCCGCCGGATTATTAAAGGTGTGCTCCGAATAAATCGGAGCATCCTTTACAAGTCTTACCGAAACCACATCAAGCTTGAAGTCATTCTTCTTTGGCATCAGACACCGCCTCCTCTCCAAACTCGACACGGATAACAAAGTCACCTTTCTGGCTGTTTATGAGAGCAATGAGTTCTTCCATTGTAAGTTCCTGCTCCATAACTGCCTCCTATCTGGACTTTTCCTTCGCATCATATACAAGGGGAGGTTCTGCAACGATACCATCAAGTCTCTTGTTCGGTGTATCAGTTGCAAGTGTGAGTTTTCTTAAATCCTTATCATAGTGATATACCTGATTGGAAAGTCTCTCGTCCAAAGACACCTCCTGCATATTTACCTCGACTACCATCTGTGCAAGCATCTCAGGACTTCCCATATCTGAAGATACAGCAATAACCTCATGCACACTTGAAGGGAGAATATAAAGGTCACTCTCTAAACTCTCTGCCAGCTCATGAAGCTCATTCTCATAAAGCATGGATGCTGCACCATTGATACCCTTTTCATTGGAAATCACCCACATTGTCTGTTCCGGTGGAATCTCGGCTATCATCATATCTGCAATCTCCTGTGGCATCCCATCCCTTGCGAACATTTCTCTCATAATGTCATTCATGCTTCGTACTACAGGTGGGAAGATTCTTCTTGTGTTTTCAGCAGCACACTTAAAGAGCTGTTCCTCGCTCATCCCAAGTCTTTTCGCAAATTCATTTGTAATTTTTGAACTCTGCACCGCATCCTTATCGGCACTGATAATTACCTTATACACAATAGAAAGATCCTGGAACTCTCTGTGTGGCACCTGTTCCAAAAATGTCTTATTCTGCTCTGTATTGATGAGCTGGAATACAATCTTCTCGTTAGCATCCTTTATAATGCTGTCCACATCAACAACCGGAGCCTGCTCATATGCCCTTTCCATAAAGTCACATGCAGCCATAAGTGTTTCCTCAAGATCACCACAGTCCTGATACTTCTTATACATGTCATTGATATAAATCGTAGGCGAAATATTCCTGCCTTCCTCTCTTAAGATGATGCCATCAAGAGTCACATTCACCTTTTCCACTGGCTCTGCCACAAGTTCCACTCCTTTGAACTTCTCAGGCATATAATCCATAAACTTTTCTTTTACTACTTCCTTAAAAATCTCATAATTCATCATATTACGGTTCCTCCTTAATCTAAAAAAGCAGGGAACATAAGTCACTGGCTTACATTCCCCGCAAGGTTAATTGTTACTGTTTATTCTTTTTCTTTCTTCCACGAAGTCCTACTCCAACACCTGTAATAAGTGCAAGTGCACCAATTCCAAGATAAAGAAGCGGATTTGCATTGTCGCCTGTCTGTGGAAGCTTAGGTTCTGTCGGTACATTGACAAGCTTAAGAGTTGTTACAACAACATCCGGTGCATTGTCATCGTATCGAAGAGTTACATCATGAGCTGTTTCATCGAGGATATATCCGTCAGCTGCTTTTGTCTCAACTACTGTATAATGGATATCTTCCTTGAATGATCCATCCTCGTTGTAAGTACAGATAGGAAGCTCCTTGCTCTCTGCATGACCATTCTTGTCAGTAGTGAGTGTGTCAAGCACCTTTCCGTCCTTATCTCTTACTTCAAATACAACACCCTCGATCGGCTTTCCGGTTACTTTGTCAGTTTTCTCAATGACAATCTTACCGACTGCCTGCTCGTCCTTCATGGATACCTTCTGGATTTCTGCAGTCTCCTTTACTTCAAAGGTTACATCACTTGCCACCTTATATCCATATGGTGCAGATTCCTCTCTGAGTGTGTACTTTCCGACAGGAAGTCTCTCAATCATATGAGTCTTTCCTGCTTCTGATGTCCAGCTCTCAACAAGCTTTCCATCAGCATCAATAACTGAAAGCTTTGCTCCGGGTAATTCTTTCTCGCCTGTGATATCAGTCTTTGAAATCTCTACCTTGATCGGTGCATTTTCAAATGCTGCCTCAAACTCGATAACCTTTACCTTATCTCCCTGATATGAAGCATCCACATCAAAAATCTTATCAGACTTCACATAGCCCTTTGGTGCCTCAATCTCTTTGACATAATACTGTCCAAGTGGAAGGTCAGAAGTAAATGCTGCCTTTCCATCCTTGCCTGTTACTGTTCTCTCAATCTGTGTATCAGCTTTTACGATTACCTTGCCATCTTTGTTCACGATATCTTCTTTCGCAAATAAACCGAATACTGCTCCTTCAAGTGCTTCCTTAGTCTCTGAATCAGTCTTGGTTACAGTAATCTGCACTTTCTGACGCTCATTTGTCACATCCATTCCTGCAAATACAACCTTTGTATTCTGGTCGATATAGGAAAGGTCTGCCTCAATCGGTGTATCATCTAATACAAATCCATCAATGGTTTTTGTCTCAACAAGATAATACTTGCCAAGTGGAAGGTCATCAATTCTTGCGATACCCTTATCATTTGTCACGATGGTTGCCACCTTGTCTCCTGCCCTGTGATATACAGTGTCAAGTCCGTCAGCACTTACGATATCCTCTTTTGCATATACATCAAAAGTTACTCCTGCAAGGCTGTCCTTGAAGAAATTGAAGATAAAGTCATACCAGTAACCCTTCATAAGAGTAGTGTCTGTTACAAATTCGCCGTCCTTATTGATAACGATGGAACCTGTAGGAACTTCATCCTTCATCTCTACATGCTGCACTTTGCCAGTGTCCTCTACTGTAAACTTAATATCTGTTGCTTTAAGATATCCGTAAGGAGCAAATTCCTCACGAAGTGTATAAGTCTCGCCTACGACAAGTCTCTTGATCACATGTGCTTCCTTAGCATCAGATGTCCATGTGTCTACCACATTTCCATCCTTATCAAGTACAGTAAGTGTTGCACCTGTAAGCTCTGCACCGCTTGTGATATCTGTCTTTGTAAACTCAAAGGTTGTTGGAGTGTTTTTATACTCGCTGTTATATACAGCAGCCTTAACATCCTGTCCCTGATATTTTGTATCAAAGTTTACTGCTTCCTCATTTGTCACATATCCGGCAGGCTTTACAAGCTCCCTTGCAACATATTTTGCAAATGGATAATCCTTAACAAAAGCAATCTTTCCATTCTCATCAGATGTTGCCTTCTCAAGAAGTGTGCCTTTCTCGATAATTACCTTGCCAGCAACATTCTTGATATCCTCGTCTGCATAAAGACCAAATACTGCACCTGCAATAGGTGTGTTATCTTCTGCATCAAGCTTAGTCACTGACATATCAAGCTTCTGTCTGTCATCTGAGAAAGTAAGGCTTTCCTTGATAACAGGTGTCTTATCATCCACATATGTGAATGTCACTTTCTGCCCATTCGTATTTAATACATATCCGTATGGAGCTTCCACTTCCACAACCCTGTACTGTCCAAGAGGAAGATTCTTAGCTGTTGCCTTTCCATCCTTGCCAGTTGTAAGAGTTGTCACAAGGTCTCCCCTTGCTGTAATACTTAATGCGGTTTCCGTCTGCATCCTTCTGGTTGTCTGCTGTGTAAATATCCTCGGCAGCATAAACTTTGATTTTTGCTCCGGCAAGTGAGCCTTCCTTATAAACAAACTCTTTCTCATATGAGCTTGCAAGGAGTCCACCCTTGAATCCGTCAAGTACCTCGCCCTTCTTTTCTACAGTCAGCTCTCCGACTGCAGGGGCATCGGAATATTCCACAGTAATGATTGCATCATTTGTATCACCATCTGTCTCAAATGCTGTGTCAGTATCAACAAAGATGTTGACATACTTATCATTTACAACATATCCAAATGGTGCAGACACTTCCTCAATGCGGTAGTTACCGATTTTCAGTGCCTCCGGTAAGATTAAATCTCCGTCCTCATCAGTAAAGAATGAAGTATGCTCTACCTTTGACGGATAGTCTTTAAGTTATACCCAAACTCACGGATTGAGTTATATACCTTATCAACAAAATCCTCTATCTCTGCCTTAATAATGGCAAAGTATTCATCATCAATATCTGACCTGCCATATCGCATGATGTTCTGTATCTCTGACTCGTCTACCTCTCCGTTAAGCTGTCTTACACACTGCTCATTGATAGAACGCATACAGGTAATAAGACCTTTTGGAATCGTCACACACTTTGATTCATCCGGTGACTTGTTGATTACCGGCATAATGTCGATTGTCCAGCTTCCAATATCAACAATCAATGTCTTCTTTGCCATAGCAGGAATCTTGTCCACTACTGCTGCATAGCACTGAGGAAAATACTGCCACATCATCTATTTCAATATGATATGACTCATTCTCATATTTGAAGCTTATACGCTTATTCTTTGTCAGGTACTTGATAAAATCATTCTTCTCTGCTCCAAACCTTGTAAGTGGAAGTCCTACGGCAAGGAATACCTTTGACTCTGCAAGACCTCTTCTTTTAAGTTCCTTAGCAACTGCTGCAAGAGTGAGAAGATAAAAGCTGTCATCTTCGACCTTTGTATCCTTTACTTCCTGCCTCACAGTTCCGACCTTGTAAAACTTTCCTTCATACTCAAGTACATCACCGAAAAGTGCCGGAGTAGTTGTAATCTCCTTAACACCTGTGACAAATACCTGAGAGATTGTTTTCATCATTGACCAGCCATGATCAATGCCGATTACTTCTAACTTGTTATTCATATGTTTTGCACATCCTTTCTTCTTAAACAGCCACTTGAACATCTTAACCACCTACTTTCCTATCAGCTTTCGCATACAAGGAAAACAATAACCATTCCCTTGATAATATGGACATCCGACACATTCCATCGGAAGTTTCTGTTCTTTTTTCTTAGATGGTTTACAACATGTTCCATTGGCACATCTGTTGTTATGTCCCCAGAAGAATCTACAATGCATACAATCTTTTAATTCTCTTTCAAGCTTTTCTTCTGGAGATACAAACCTGCGTTTCTTATGCTTATCTCTTTTTTCAACTGTTCCCACCAGAGCTCTCCTCCCTTCCAAGGAGTGATTGCTCTCTTATCTGTTCCATTGTCCTGTCCGACTCTCCTGCCGTCCTAGCTAACGAATACAATACGATAAGAACAATAATTATTAATGCTATGCTAAATCCCATCACCACTTTATCCTCCTTCAAATTAGTTGCCATATAGACAGAATTTGAATTTGGAAGTGATATAGTCTACATGGCTATGCTTAACGCTAAGCATGTAGGTACACGCCAGTCTTCTAGACTCCTATATCGCCCCGTGTACAAAGAGGTGTTCTCACCTCCGGGAGTTACAGACGAGCCACAAAATGTGTTTCACGACGCCCTTCTGAATTATCAGAAGCACTATCTCCTCTTTTAGCCTTTTGAGGATAAGGACGAACTTCTCGCCCTCTGTGGTTAATTATCCTTACGCAACATGCCGATTCCTTTTACCAGATTTCCATCCAGCTTCTCGCCCTTCATCTTTCGATCCATCAGACTACTAATATGATAGCTGTGACTTTCATCCTCCAGGTACATGCCCCGTAATTTTACTACCTACAGAAATTCTGTAGTGCAAACTACTTTGCAAATCTGTAACTGATTATTCAATTGTTATATCCAATCTCTCTTGGACAATTGATATTCTACAATGCACTTTAATTTTATCGGAAGTGACACCACTGGTGTATTTTTACGAATTTTCACCAGTTTTTGGTGTATTTGTCATTTCCTTTAATTTGTTCCATGTATGCTTAGGCAGTTTCTCTTGCCGGCTCTCTGAATCGTTCAAGATATTTTTCAAATAATTCCGTATTGATTAATGCTGAATTACCGACTTTATAGACTGCTCCTGCCTCTCTCGCAATTACTATGATTCTCGATTTACTTATCCCATAAATAATCGCTCCTTCCTCTGCATTGACAAATTTTTTCATAAAATCCTTTGTATCTGAATAGCACTTATATGAGTAACTCATTCATCAGTCTCCTTTCACATTTGGCAATGGATGTTTCATTTCTGTTGGCGGTTCTCTGAATTGCTCCATATATTCATCAAACACCTCCAGATTAATCAGAATAGTATTTCCTTTTGCTTCGCCTATCTTATATACAGCTCCAGCTGCTCTAGCCATTTCGATAAATCTATGATGTCCTATGCTGTAAGTCATTGAACCCTCTCCGATTCTCACAAACTTCTTTTCCACAATTTTATTTGAACTAGGAACTCTTGCAGAATGTTTCATAAATTTCATCAACCTTTCCTTATGTACTAATATAATCTTTGCAAGCTGATATCTTGCTCCAGCAGCCAACGCTATATCCATTGCCTCATCTTGTGTTACATCTAATAAAGCCATTACCTCATCAATACGAATAAATCTTGGTTTTACAGTTTCTTTTCTATAGGCACAAACTGAACCACTCAATGTATTTATCATAACATCACCTACTTATAAAACTCAGAATCTGTAATATGAAAAGTTTCAAGATACTTATCCAATATTTCTGTATTAACAAGTACAAGCTGACCAATTTTATAACAAGCCTTGGCATCCTTAGCCACTTCTTGAAATTTTGTCATTCCCATACTGTACATTTTTGCACCATCTGAATATCTTACAAACTTTTTTGCATCCTCATATCTATCTTTCTTCTTTGATTCATTCATTGCTGTGCTCCTTTCACTTTGACTTCATAACAAATGACGTATTTTCTCCATAACGCAAAAAATGAGGACATCTTCTAAATTTCTTTAGAAAATGTCCTCTTAGTAGTTCATATTTGATTGAATCTTTTTCTTTTCAGATTGTGTACTCTTTCATACTGATGTAAATGACTATGTCAAAATGCGTCTTTTAATGCGTCCTTTGACGTACTCAAATGCCTCAACCCCGCATAAACACTAGGTTTATTTATCCAAGCTCTTCATCGTCGGGAACAGCAGAACGTCACGGATTGCAGCGGAATCGGTCAGCAGCATACACATACGGTCGATACCGAATCCGATACCTCCTGTAGGCGGCATACCAATCTCCAGTGCATTCAGGAAATCTTCGTCGGTGTGGTTTGCTTCTTCATCGCCCTGTGCGAACAGTTCTTCCTGAGCTGCGAAACGTGCTCTCTGGTCGATCGGGTCATTCAGCTCGGAGTAAGCATTTGCCATTTCCCAGCCGTTCATGAAGAATTCAAAACGTTCTACATATTCCGGATTTTCCGGTTTTTTCTTGGTCAGCGGTGAAATCTCAACCGGATGATCCATAACGAACGTCGGCTGAATCAGATGTTCTTCTACAAATTCTTCAAAGAACAGGTTCAGGATATCGCCTTTTTTGTGACGTTCTTCATATTCGATGTGATGTTCTCTTGCGGCTGCACGGGCAGCTTCAAGGTCTTTGATTTCGTTCCAGTCTACACCGGAATATTTCTTAACAGCATCTACCATTGTGATACGTTCAAACGGTTTGCCCAGATCCATCTCGATACCGTTGTAGGAAATGGTGGTTGTGCCAAGAACAGTCTGTGCAACATAGCGATACATATTCTCAGTCAGATCCATCATGCCGTGGTAATCGGTGTATGCCTGATAAAGCTCCATCAGTGTAAACTCTGGATTATGACGTGTATCCAGTCCCTCGTTACGGAATACACGGCCGATCTCGTAAACACGCTCCATGCCTCCGACGATCAGTCTCTTCAGATACAGTTCCAGGGAAATACGCAGCTTCAGGTCTTCGTTCAGTGCATTGAAATGTGTTTCGAACGGTCTTGCTGCTGCACCGCCAGCATTGGATACCAGCATCGGTGTTTCAACTTCCAGGAATCCCTGTCCGTTCAGATACTGACGTACTGCACTGATGATCCTGGAACGTTTGATAAAGGTGTCTTTTACGTCTGCGTTCATGATCAGATCGACATAACGCTGACGATAACGGATGTCGGTATTGGTCAGACCATGAAATTTTTCCGGAAGAATCTGAAGACTCTTGGAAAGCAGAGTTACCTTGGATGCATGAATGGAAATTTCGCCGGTCTTTGTTTTAAATACTTCACCTTCCAGACCTACGATATCTCCAATGTCCATTTTTTTGAAAGCTTTGTATTCTTCCTCACCGATGCTGTCTCTTGCCACATAAGACTGGATATTGCCCTGCAGATCCTGGATATTGCAGAAAGATGCTTTTCCCATTACTCGCTTGGACATCATACGTCCTGCGAGCACTACACTCTTTCCTTCCAGATTCTCAAACTGATCTTTGACTTCCTGGCTGTGATGTGTCACATCAAATTTTGTGATCTGAAACGGGTCTTTTCCGTCTGCCTGCAGTTCTGCAAGCTTATCGCGGCGGATTTTCAGCAGCTGATTTACGTCCTGTGTCTTTTGATTCTTCTGTTCTCCCACTGTTGTCACTCCTTAATTAGATCTGTGGATGCTCAGTACTTTATAATGGATTTCTCCTGCCTGAGTCTCTACAGTTACTTCATCGCCTACTTTATGTCCCAGCAGTGCATGACCTACCGGTGATTCATTTGAAATCTTTCCTTTCAGGCTGTTTGCCTCGGAAGATCCCACAATTTTGTATTCCATTTCTTCTTCATATTCTTCATCGTAAATCTTGACGCTGCATCCAACGCTGATCTTGTCCAGATCTACTTCATCTTCTACAACTACTTCCGCATTTTTCAGAATTTTTTCGATTTCTTCGATACGTGCTTCGATATCTCTCTGCTCATCTTTTGCTGCATCGTACTCTGCATTCTCGGAAAGGTCTCCCTGTTCTCTTGCTTCTTTGATCTTACCGGCAACTTCTTTACGTCTGTTTACCTTCAGATCGTGCAGCTCATCTTCAAGAGCTTTTAAACCTGCATAAGTCAGTAAGTTCTTCTTTTCTTCCATCTTTACCTCCTGATGCCGCTCTTAGCAGCATAACTTTAAGTGCAGCGAAAGATTTTCCTGCACTTTTTAACAAATAATTTTGGGAATTCTATGATGCCAGGGTCAAAAGGTCAAAATGTCGTTCTTGCTTGCAAGATAAGACATTTGAACTTGGGACCCGCTAAACATGAGGAAGTAGCTATTTACGCAGTAAATATGCGGATTCCGAATGTTTATAGAATTGCGAGAGTTACTTTGTAACGGAGCAATTCGCAGGCATCTTGTTGGGGCAAAAGACCTTTTGACCCCAATATCATAATATACATTCGTGAAACAAGATAGCCACTTTTTGCAGCTATCTTGTAATCAAAAATTATACCTTGCGTTTTGTGCCTTGTCAAGCAATCTGCCCTTGTTTTCTGCGTTTTTTACAACAGTTCAGCCTTACGAAAAATATTGTCGTCCGTTTAAGCTTCCGGGTTGAACTGTTTTCAAGACAAACTGCAAAGCGTTTATCTCACTCCCAGCTTTGCAGAAGTTCTTCCAGGGCTTCCATGGATTCGACTTCATTCACTCTTTTCCTCAGTTTTGCCGAATGCGGAAATCCTGCGGTGTACCATGCAACATGTTTTCGCATCTCACGGATTCCGGTGTATTCTCCACGGTACTGCAACTGCAGTCTTGCATGACGCAGCATCATTTTTTTGACTTCTGTAATCGTCGGCGGCTCAATGATTTTTCCATTTTCCAGATATTTGCTCACCTGACGGAAAATCCATGGATTTCCGCGGGAGGCTCTTCCGATCATCACGCCATCACATCCGGTCTGTTCGATCATGTTCGCAGCATCTTTTGCACAGGTGATATCCCCGTTTCCGATCACCGGAATGGAAACGGCCTCTTTGACCTGGCGGATGATGTTCCAGTCTGCTTCTCCGGAATAATACTGTTCTCTCGTTCTTCCATGTACGGCGATCGCTGCTGCCCCGGATGCCTCAAGAATCTTTGCCATCTCTACGGCATTGACACTGGACTCCTGAAATCCTTTGCGGATCTTTACCGTCACCGGCTTTTTTACTGCCCTGGAAACCCTCTCCACGATCTCTCCCGCCAGTTTTGGATTCTTCATCAGTGCGGAACCTTCGCCGTTATTGACTACTTTCGGCACCGGACAGCCCATATTGATATCGAGAATATCAAACGGCCGCTCTTCAATCTCGGCGGCGGACTGTGCCATGATCTCCGGATCGGAACCGAAGATCTGCAGAGCGATCGGATTTTCTCCCTCTGCGATCTGCATCAAATCCAGCGTATTTTTATTATGAAAGGAAATCGCTTTCGCACTGACCATTTCCATACTCAGAAGCCCGACTCCCTGTTCTTTGCACAGCAGTCGGAACGGCAGGTCCGTAACGCCCGCCATCGGTGCCAGCACACACGGATTTGCAATCTCCACATTTCCTATCTTAAGCTTCATCGTAATCGAATTCCTCACCCAAAAATACTACGCGATAAAACATTTCCAGTGCTTCCATCAGTTCTCGTTTCTCATTCTGAAGTTTTTTGATCTCCAGTACGCTTCCGATCTCGTCATAGAAGAAGTCGTTTTCTTTCGCTTCGGTCTTAAATTCCAGATGACCTTCCGGCGTAAATTCCAGCATCAGGATTCCGCCTACTTTCTGTGTATACAGTACACACATGATCTGCAGTTCCTGACGGATGTGCTCCGGCAGTTTGGAGAACTGCGGATTCAGATAATATTTTTCTTCGTAGGCACTCGCTCCGCACAGAACGACTGTCTCGTTTGCTTTTTTCATGACGTTGTTCCTTTCTTCTTTCTGTTTCATGCGATGTTTAAGAATGCCTCTGGCATTCTTACTGTTGATACCAACAAATTGCCCGCTGCAAAGTAATTCACACGTATCCATACACACCACGTACGGACACTTCTCCGGCGTAGACATTTTCTGTCGTTCCATCTTCTTTTTCCACCAACAGTTCTCCGGCATCGTTAATGCCAAGTGCTCTTCCGCGGTATTCGCCGCACGGGTCAAGCACGCAGACTTCACTTCCTCTGTTCACCAGCATCTGATTATATTCTTCCATCAGTCCGGACATATCGCTCGTCTCTTCAAATTTTTGATAATATTTTTCCAGCCATTCCAAAGACCGCTGTATGATCTGTGCACGATCCACTTCAGCCCCGGTGATCATTCGCAGGGAAATGGCCTTTTCTTTCAGTTCTTCCGGGAACTCTGTCATATTTGCGTTGATACCGCATCCGATAACCAGGTAATGGATCGCATTCATTTCAGCACTCATTTCTACCAGAATACCGCAGATTTTTTTTCCTTCCCAGACCACATCATTTGGCCACTTGATCTGGCAGTTCAGACTGTAAAGTTCGTTGACTGCCCTTGTTACTGCCATACCCATCACCAGAGTCAGCATACTTGCTTTTTCCGGTCGGAGATTCGGACGCATCAGAAGTGTCATGGCGATCGCCGTGCCTTTTGGCGTCTTCCAGGCTCTCCCACATCTTCCACGGCCTGCTGTCTGTTCATCTGCGATCACCAGCGTTCCGTTCGGTGCTCCTTCTTCTGCCATTCTTTTGGCACAGATATTGGTGGAATCAAGTGTATCAAAATATCTCACTTCACAGCCCGCCCAGTCCGTGTGAAGTCTGCTTTTTACTTCTTCCGCAGAAATAATATCCGGACATCCTAAAAGGCGATACCCCTTATTGTGTACCGCCTCGATCTCATAGCCTTCTTCTTTAAGCTGATTGATTGCTTTCCATACTGCCGTTCTGGATACGCCGAACTCTTCACAGAGCTGCTGTCCGGAAACAAATTCTTCTGCACCACGCAGACGATTCAGTATTTTACTTTTCATGTTCTTTTACCTCTGTTTAAAACTGCTTTGTATTTCCACAGTTACACTGAAATGCCATACGAATTGTTCCGTACTTCGTACTCTCACAATTCTTTCTACGATCCGCTTCGGTCAGTGTTAAACATGTGCCATTGGCACATAACACTCCACTATTCGCATATCGTGAAGCTTACGCTCCACTTTTATGTCTACCCTGGCATTTTTACATAGCCATGATCTGCATAATAAAAGTTGCTATGAGAAGCAGTGCAAAAATCATAAAAATAATGCTCGGTACGGTCTTCTTTTTATAATAACAAAGCACCATAAGTACCACATTGACTATGCTTCCGCATCCGACAGCCAGTGCCATCAGCTGCATGGTAATACTATCCAGCAAAAAGGTCCCGACTGCGGATACGATCACGATCACAGCGGCGGAGGCTCCTAAGATCTCCAGCCGTTTGATCCATTTTTCTTCTTTTCTTGACATAAAATTTTATGCTCCAAGTGTTGCCGCCATAACTGCTTTTATGGTGTGCATTCTGTTTTCCGCCTCGTCAAATACAACGGACTGTTCAGACTCAAATACTTCATCGGTAACTTCCATTTCTTTGAGGTTGAAACGTTCGCCCATTTCTTTTCCGATCTTTGTCTCCCAGTCATGAAATGCCGGCAGGCAATGCAGGAAAATAGCTTTCTCTCCTGCGTTTTCCATCACTTCTTTTGTTACTTTATATGGAGTTAATTCGCGGATACGCTCTTCCCAGACTTCATCCGGCTCACCCATGGAAACCCATACATCGGTGTAGATAACGTCTGCATCTTTGGTTCCGGCCTTGACATCTTCGGTCAGTGTGATGCTTCCGCCGCTCTCTTTTGCATAGTCCTGGCATTCCTCAACCAGTGCTGCGTTCGGAAAATATTTTTCCGGTGCACATGCTACGAAATGCATACCGAGTTTTGCACATGCGATCATCAGAGAATTACCCATGTTGTAACGTGCATCGCCCATGTATACCAGTTTCACGCCTTTCAGATGTCCGAGGTGTTCACGGATCGTCAGCATATCAGCAAGCATCTGTGTCGGGTGGTATTCGTTCGTCAGGCCGTTCCATACCGGAACCCCTGCATATTTTGCCAGTTCTTCCACAATTTCCTGTCCAAATCCACGATACTCGATACCTTCAAACATTCTGCCCAGTACGCGTGCCGTGTCACGGATGCTCTCTTTTTTGCCGATCTGAGATCCTGAAGGATCCAGATACGTTGTCCCCATGCCAAGGTCATGTGCTGCCACTTCAAATGCACAACGTGTCCTGGTACTGGTTTTCTCAAAAATCAGAGCCACATTTTTTCCTCTTAACGTATCAACCGGGATACCTTTTTTCTTTTTCTCTTTCAGCTCTGCTGCCAGATCAATCAGATAAACGATTTCCTCTGCCGTGAAATCTTTTAAAGTCAGAAAATTGCGTCCTTTTAAATCCATTTTTTTATCCTCCATATTCGTTTTCAAACCATTTCATTTTTCATAAATTCAAAAATGGCCTATACTTTCTTTTAAACCGGATCTGCTGTTTCTTTTTTCTCGGTTTTTGCAGTCTCTGCAAGTGCTGTCAATGTGCCGGCAACATTCTGCAGTTCCGATGGTATGATGATCTTGGTTGCTTTGCCGTCTGCCACTTTTGTCAGTGCTTCAAAGCTCTTCAGTGCCAGAACGGTTTCATCTGCTCCTGCATCTTTTAAGAAACGCAGACCGTCCGCATTTGCTTTCTGAACCTTCAGGATCGCTTCTGCCTGACCTTCGGCTTCGCGGATCATCTTTTCCTTCTGTGCTTCTGCTCGCAGGATTGCTGCGGTTTTTTCTGCCTCTGCATCCAGGATTGCAGATTCCTTTTTGCCTTCTGCCACAAGCACGGTAGATTTTTTCTCACCTTCTGCACGCAGGATCGCTTCTCTTCGCTCACGCTCTGCTTTCATCTGCTTCTCCATCGCATCCTGAATTGCAGCCGGCGGAATGATGTTTTTTAGCTCCACACGGTTGACTTTAATGCCCCATGGATCTGTGGCAATATCAAGCGACGCACGCATTTTCGTGTTGATCGTCTCTCTGGATGTCAGGGTCTGATCCAGCTCCAGATCACCGATGATATTTCGCAGTGTCGTTGCAGTCAGATTTTCGATTGCCATGATCGGATTCTCCACGCCGTATGCAAACAGCTTCGGATCTGTGATCTGGAAAAATACAACCGTATCGATCCGCATTGTTACGTTATCCTTTGTGATAACCGGCTGCGGTGCAAAATCTACCACCTGCTCTTTTAAAATGACTTTCTTTGCAACACGGTCAATAAACGGTGCTTTCACATGAAGTCCGACCGACCAGGTCGCACGATATCCGCCCAGACGTTCCACAACCATTGCGGTTGCCTGCGGCACAATCTTCACGCAGGAAAGCAAAAGTATCAGCACAATCAAAAGAAGTACGATCAATATCAACCATCCCATGTTTTCTTCCTCCTTTATTTTCCACTTTTCATTTGATGCCTGCTGATTGCTCTGTTTCAAGGCACTCCCGGCATCCTTTTCACTTTTTACAGTTTTGCCGTTTTTGGTATTTCTATCTACTCATCTTCGGAAATTTCCACGATGTTCGGCATCTCCTGGAAATTGCCCTGCGGTGCAGAATCTGTCAGCACAACGGCATCTTCTAATTTTGCAAAGCTGATCGGGCTGACTTTGTAAAATTTCGTGTGATCACAGAGAACAAAGCACCGGTGGATGCGTTCGATTGCTCTTTTTTTGACCATCGCTTCGTCCTGATCCGGTGTCGAAAATCCGGAGCGTTCGGAAACGCCGTTGCTGCCCAGGAAACCGAGGCTGAAATTAAATTTCTCGATCTGTCTGCATGCCTCTTCTCCGACAACTGCCTCGGTAGACTGTTTGAGTCTGCCGCCGATCAGGATGACTTCCATTCCTTTGCGTGCCAGTTTCTGTGCATGTGACGGTGCATTCGTCACAAAAACTGCCGTTGTCGTATCGGAAATATAATCGAGCATACATCCGGTTGTCGTTCCGGCATCAAGATATACAAAATCATCATCCTGTATCAGTGATGCTGCATAACGTGCAATCAGTCTTTTTTCTTCTAAATTCTTTTCTTCTCTTCGTGACACCTGCTCATCGCGTATGCTCATGTTGTCAGCTGCAACCGCTCCGCCGAAAACCTTGACCAGCTTCCCCTGTGCATCCAACGTATTCAGATCTCGACGGATCGTAGATTCTGAAGTATTTAAATGATCTTTTAACTCCTGAAGTGTCACGCTGCCTCTGTTTTCCAGAAGTTTCAAGATCTCTTTCTGTCGTGTTTTAGTAAGCATATTATCCCACCCCTTTTCATGCTGCAAAAAAATCATATAGTTACATCCCTTGACGCCTTTTATTATAGCTCATAGCAGATAAGAAAGTAAAGCAAAACCGCAGTGCTTTACAACTTTAAAGTCACTGCGGTTTTTCTGAGGAAAAGTTTTATGATGAAGTTTGGGTTTACTCGGCTATTTTTTTCTTAAGCACACCGAGCATCAGTGCTCCGACTACGGTTCCTACTGCCAGTGCAGCCAGGTACATCAGCGGATTGCCGACTACAGGGAACACGAAGATTCCACCGTGCGGTGCCATCAGCGTACAGTTGAATGCCATGGAAAGTGCTCCTGCAAGTCCGGAACCTATCACGCATGCCGGGATAACATGCAGCGGATCGGATGCTGCAAACGGAATCGCACCTTCTGTGATAAATGCAAGTCCCATGATAAAGTTTGTCGGAGCGGATTCTCTTTCTGTTTTTGTAAATTTATCTTTAAACAGAAGAGATGCCAGAGCGATCGCACACGGAGGAACCATACCGCCGATCATAACTGCTGCCATGATTCCGTAATTTCCTGCTGCGATGGATGCCGTTCCAAATACATAGGCCGCTTTATTGAACGGACCACCCATGTCAACTGCCATCATACCTGCTACGATGATGCCAAGAAGAACCTTACTGGAACCACTCATGTTTGTAAGAGCTGTGTTCAGTGCCGTGTTCAATGCTCCGATTGGAGGCTCTACGACAAACGTCATAACAAGTCCCACGATCAGAATGCCGAATACCGGATAGAGAAGGACTGGGGCAATTTTTTCCAGTGCTTCCGGAAGTTTTTCGAACAATTTTTTTAAGAGAAGGATAAGATAGCCTGCCAGAAAACCTGCTACTAATGCACCGAGGAAACCAGACTTGCCGTTTGCTGCAATTGCACCACCCACAAATCCGACTGCCAGACCAGGTCTGTCTGCAATGCTCATAGCAATAAATCCTGCCAGAACCGGAAGCATAAATCCAAATGCAAGATCTCCTATGGATTTCAGTGTTGCTGCCACCGGTGTGATCGAACCGAAACTCTGTCGTGCTTCTGTTGTCAATGATGTCATATCTACACAAAGTCCATCGATCAGGAATGCAAGAGCGATCAAAATACCGCCGCCTACGACGAATGGCAGCATGTGTGAAACACCATTCATCAACTGCATATAAATCTGATGGCCTTTGGAGCCTCCTGCTTTTTTCTCGGAAACTTCTGCATTTTCCGATGCAGTATAAACCGGTACATTTCCGGACATTGCCTGCTCTATCAGTTTATCCGCTTTGCTGATACCGTCAGAAACCTGAACTTCGATCAGCTTTTTACCATTGAATCGATCCATCGGAACTTTTGTGTCTGCTGCCACGATGATGCAGTCTGCATTTTTGATCTCTTCCGCAGTCAGCACATTTTTCGCTCCGCCAGAACCTCTTGTCTCTACTTTAATGAAACATCCTTTCGCTTTTGCAGCCTTTTCCAGACCTTCCGCTGCCATGTAAGTATGTGCGATACCGGTCGGGCATGCTGTGACAGCCAGAATACGGAACTGATCTTCCGAGGTCGCTTCGTCTGCTTTCAGTTTTTCATCCAGATCCGGTGCTTCCTGATCTGCTTCATCGACGATCTTCATAAATTCTTCCGGGCTTTTTGCATTCTGCAGTGCTCTGGAAAAATCCTCATCCATCAGAAGTACGGAAAGTTTGCTCAGTACGTCCAGATGTACGTTGTCTTTGGTATTCGGTGCTGCAATCAGAAAGATCAGATGTACCGGCTCTCCATCAAGAGAATCGTAATCTACACCGTCCTTTACAACCATCGCTGCCAGTCCCGGCTTATCTACAAATGCACCTTTTCCGTGAGGGATCGCAATCCCCTCTCCGACACCTGTCGTTCCTTCCTCTTCACGGCGGTATACTTCCTGGCGATAAGCTTCCAGGTCATTGATTTTTCCACTCTTTGCCATCAGTTCGACCATCTGGTCGAGAGCTTCGTTCTTGGATTTTGGAGCACCGTCGATCCTGATGCTTCGCTTATCCAGCAGTTCTGTGATCCTCATAAGTTCTCCTTTCTTACATTTCTTTTTTGTGATAGATTTTCTACAAGAAGCTAATTTAAAAACGCCATACGAATTGTTCCTCACTTCGACATCGTAGTTTCAGGCTTTTGACCCTGGCATCTTTACAATGTTTTATAAATCGCTTCTACTTCTTCTTTTGTGGCAAAATTCTCAGAAAATGCACTGGCACTTCCGGTGGAAACGCCCATTTTGAATGCATGTTCATAGCTGCCTTTCTGCATATAACCTGCAGTAAAACCAGCCACCATGGAATCTCCGGCTCCAACCGCATTGATCAGTTTACCTTTCGGTGCCGGGCTTTCATATACGCTGCCATCCTCAGCAAGAAGCACTGCACCTTTGCCTGCCATGGAAACCAGAACATTTCTTGCTCCCATCTCCTGTAACTTCTTCGCATATGGTGCTACCTGGTCACGCTCTCTGATCTCCACTCCAAAGATATCGCCCAGTTCATGATTGTTTGGTTTGATGAGGAACGGATGGTATTTCAGTACATTGACCAGAAGGTCTTTTGTCGCATCCACCACGATCATGACCTCTTTTTCTTCCAGACGTTCCATAATGTCACTGTAAATAGAATCCGGAAGACTTGCCGGGATGCTGCCTGCAAGGATCAGCACATCTCCCTTTTTCAGTGTATCCAGTTTCTTAAGCAATCTTTCAAGTTCTTCACTTCCGATCGAAGGTCCTGTGCCGTTGATCTCCGTTCCATCGATGGATTTGAGTTTGATGTTGATCCGGGAAAATCCATTCTCAAGCTGGATAAATTCGGATGTAATGCCCATCTTCTCGACTTTTCTGCGGATCTCCTCTCCGGTGAAACCGGCGATAAATCCAAGTGCCGTACTCTCAATGCCGAGATTTTTCAGAACGATAGAGACGTTGATCCCCTTTCCACCGGCAAACATCTGCTCTGAACAGGTGCGGTTTGTCATTCCCAGTTGAAAATCTTCCACACCTACGATATAATCCAGACAAGGATTAAATGTTACCGTATAAATCATATGCCTTACCTCTTTCTTTTGCACTTTGGTGTGCCTCTCTGTTTCATGATTGTATTATACAATCATATTCGTTCAATTTCAATCATACTAATTCACAAATTTTCCTTTCTGTTTTTGTATAGTTTTCACAAACGTTCATTTTCATTCATATTCGTTCAATTTGTAATAAAAAAAACCACGCACCACCGACCGATTCAGTCAGCAAGTGCTGTGGTTTCTTTTCTTTGCATTTTCAGATCAGTCCTCGTTTGCCCGCTTCCATCACGGCTCCTGCCTTATTGGAAACACCGAGTCTTTTGTAGATCTGCTGTGTATGATATTTTACATTAGCGGTTGTCATATTCAGCTCTGCCGCAATTTTTTCTTTTGACATTCCATCTGCCTGCAGTTTCAGGATTCGAAGCATTGTATCACTCAATGTGACTTCTTCCACACCCACTTTTAAATACGCCGGATAGAATCGTGCCATTTTTTCTGTCTCGTCCTGAACCTTTGCCCAGAATTGTTTATTTTTCCTTGTCTGTGCCGGATTTTTCTCCACTTCCGACGGCTTCCAGGAGGTCGCCTGAAGCAGAGGCCGGATAGCCGCACCTTCTCTTGTGATGATCCGTACAAAATGATATTCTTCTGCTTTTGTCAGTGCCTCGCCAAGTGTTTCATCCCATTTTTTCTCACCCATGCGGTACTGCGTGATCGCAAGAAGCAGTTTCACTTCTATATCAATGTAGGTACGCTGCATCACTTTTGCATAATAGGCACATTTCAAAAGCAGATGATAAGCCTGCTCGTTTCTGCCATTCTGCAGATACACACGCACTTTCGTAATATAATGAAAACGATCATAAATAGAGAATATCAGTTCTTCATCCGGTGCCTGGGCAAGCCATTTTGCAATCGCTGCTTTGTCCGCATCATATAATGCACAGCGAACGAGAAAGGTATCGATATTCGGCAGAATTCTTTCTGCATTTTCCTGCTGTGCTTTACCCTTGAATCTGGTCAGAAGCTCCTCCGCTTCTTTTACTTTTCCAGTAATAATATGAAGCCAGGCAAGCATGCCGTCTCCGACAAAACACTGCTCGATCTTGCCTCCTGCCTCCGCCTGCATTCTTCCCTTATTTGCAAGCATCGCAACTTCATAATTATCTCCGCCCTTTTCAAAAAAGCTTTCTGCAAGTGCCAGATTTACAAGCCCCTTACCATATTTTCCAAGTACAAATTCCACAATCTTGCCAATGCTTCCTGCAAGCTCGCGGTCACGCTTGCTCCACTCACAGAAATCCTTGCCGCCGTTCATCTGAGATGCCTGGTTGCTGGTAACGGAAAACTCCTGTATTTTTACTTCTTTATCCAAAAGAAGCAAATATGCATTTTTCAGGATTTCTACCATATGGTCACTGCCACGGTGCGGAAGTCCGATATCCAGATACAGGATCTTTCCTTTTGCTGAACGCCGTTCACTTCCGGTATGTTCTTTTGCATATTTTTGAAGCTCCCGGTACCAGCGTTCGCTCTCTTCGGTATTTAAAAGCAGCGACTGCAGCATACTCATACCACACATCAGTTCCGGGCTTTTGCATATTTTTTCTTCCGGCAGTTTAAGATAGTACGGTTTCAGTTCATAATAATAAGCATTGTTTGGTGCTATCCGCACATTATCGATCAGCACCGATGCGATTCTTTCCGTGTCATTCACCTGTTGATACATGGAAAGAGCCTTTAACGGCTGCTTACTGATCTGGTAATAAAGTCCTGCATTTTCGTAAAGCTTACGGATCTGCTCTTTTGTGTATTTTCGCCTCAGCCTCCGGATCATGCTGATCCGCATTTGATTTCTGAGTTTGTAGACCGTTTCACTTCCGTTTCGGACAATATCCATGAAATTACCGATCCACTGAATCCTTCCAAGAAGCGATTCTACATCATTGCGTCCGGTGATCATCTCCGCCATATATACGGTAAAATCTTCCACAATTGCAACTTCCATCAGAAATTCCTGTATTGATATTTCCCAGCGGTCATAGACATGATATTCCAGATAATCCCACATCTGGCTCAGTGCCTCTCCCACCATCGTCCGGTATTCTTCATCTGAAAACGGTTTCGTGACATCCTTTTCATCCTGCCCTATACGCATCTGCCAATAGACACTATTTGTGATGCTCCAGCCGATCGGCATACCAACGCAGTATGCTTTTTCTTTTGCCAGCTGTTCTTCACTGAAGATCATCCCGGTCATGGCAATATACTGATCTGCCTGATCTTCATCAAACAGCAGCTCCTGCTCACCGATCACATAGAAGACTTCACGATACCGCACAGCCGTCAGCCACGGCGGTACCGCACAGCGTCCGCTCAAGATCAGCCACACATCCTCACGCTCCACAAGTTCGATGATCGCTTCCCGGATCTCCTCAGTATCATTCTGCATCGCCATATCGTGCAGACTGTTGATCACCACGGTTTTCCGCTGCTTGGAAACCTTGATCTCACGCAGTTCCTCCACTGTTACCAAACCAGCGTTAAACAGCGTATATTTCCGGTTCTTCAGATATCGCATGACCAGTTCCGTTTTGCCGCAACCGCTGACCCCATAAATATACGCTGTTATATTCTCTTCATCTGCCGCTTTCAGCCGCCTGATTGCACGGCGGGGTTTTACATAGCAGATTTTCTCCCCTTGCATCATCTCTTCCCACATGCTGTTTTCTGCCAATGCAACACCCCGCTTTCTCTGTTGTTTTACTACGTTTTATGTTTATAAGTTCCTCTTTCCAAGAAAAAGTATAGCAATTTTTCCGTGTTTTGTACACTATCCAAACGGCTAGTTTTTTTCTGAAAAGCAGGAAAAATTTACAGAATTGTGAGAGTTACTTTGTAATGGAGCAATTCGCAGGCAGCAATGGAAGTGAAAAGACCTTTTACCGGATCAAATATTTTTCAGCAATCTCTTTTAATTTCTCCGGTGTCTTTTCATACCATGTGGCAAACACGGTGTTTTCCTGCTGAACGGTTTTTCCAACTTCCATGAGAAAGTCCGGGATATCGCTTTCTTTGATCATGCCCCAGGATTCACCAAATGCCTCCTGACCCTGTCTGTCACAGCCGTTCACATGAAGCGTAAATACCGGCTCTGTCACACCGTCAATTCTCTTTACTCCGCCGTGGAAACCGATCTTTCCGATCTGATGTGTCCCACAGGATGAAGTACATCCGGAAATATGGATCTGCGGCAGTACACCGTACGCAAAATCATATTCTTTTGCTGTCTCAACCAGTCTTCTTAAAAGTCCCTGGGAATCACGCACACCAACCTGGCAAATCGTTGCTCCGATACAGGATACGGAACTTTCGAATAAAGTTTCTGCTCCGTCATCCGTAGCTGCAAGCACTTTTTCTGCTTCTTTTGCCGTCAGGTTGATGATATAGACTGTCTCATCCGGTGAAATACGGATTTCTGCATCCGATACATCTTTGATGCTTTCATAGATCTCGCCAAATTTTGACACTTTCGGCACACCGCCGATCGGATGATATTTTACTGCATACAGTCCCGGCTGTTTCTGTGCCACGATTCGTTTGTTTTCTGTCTGAAGTTCACCGTCGGCTGCTTTTTCTGTACCGGAAACAGCAAGGTTCAGATCCAGTTTTTCATTTTTCTTTACTTCTTCGAGTTTCTCCAGAAATGCCTTCACATAGCCTTCGCTTCCCAGTTTTTCCTGCATATAACGTGTTCTGGCTTTTCCGCGGTTCTCATAGTTTCCGTATGCCAGGAAGGTATTGACCATCGCCTGCACATAATACAGGATCTGTGACGGCTCTACGTTTTCTGCCACTTTCACACCCATGCGTGGATTGTTGCCCAGTCCGCCCGCACTATATACGGTAAATGTTCCGTCTTCTGCTGCTACAAATCCAAGATCACGGAAGGTCGCATGTGTCACATTGACCGGAGAATTGGAAAATCCGACTTTCAGTTTTCGCGGCATGGTCACTTTATCTGCGTTTTTCAGAAGATAATCAGACACAGCCTCTGCATACGGCAGTACGTCAAAATATTCTCCCATTTCTACGCCGGAAAGCGGAGAGCACATCACATTTCGCGGGAAATCTCCGCCGCCGCCTTTTGTGATGATACCGACATCCACTGCTTTTTCCATGATGTCACAGACACTGTCTTTGTCCAGATCATGCAGCTGCACTGCCTGGCAAGTCGTAAAATGTGCTTTGTCCACATGATACTGTTCTACCATCTCTGCGATAAATTTCAGTTTTTCTTTTGTCAGTCTTCCGCCCGGCATACGCAGACGCAGCATGCTTGCCTCGCCGCCTTTCTGGGCATAGCTTCCGTATCCTCCGGAAAATCCTTTGTATTCTTTCACGCTTACTTCTTTCGCATAAAATTTTTCTGTCATCTCCCTGAATTTGGGAAGAGATGCTCTCCATTCCTGAATCAGCTGTTCCATACTTGTTCTCCTCATATTATTTATTCTTTTGTTTTAAAACAAATGATGTCATAAAGATACTCCTGAGCAGATTTTCACTCCTGCCACCGCTTAGTGCTCCGTGCAGTTGAAGCGGGGGAATGCTTCTCTGCGGTAAAGTTATACAAATTGCTTTTTGCAGAGTAAGACACTCAATTTTACATCATGCTTTCTTTATACCATAATTTCAGTATGTTTCATAGGTATTATTTGAAATTCTTTTAAATTTCTCCGAAAATCATCGGACGTTTCGGTGGTTGCGTCTCGGAAAATCCGGTATGCACGCAGGAATCTCTCTCTGCCTGCCCGGCTTTTTCCTGATCATTTGCATGCAGAACCGCCAGTGTCTCGCCTTTTTCGACATAATCTCCGACTTTCTTTTTCAGCTTCCAGTCCTACCGAAAGGTCGATCACACTG